>Ga0007878_1000310_pt1 | contig 8903 bp, 12 predicted proteins | sample CryBogCBH23Jun09_FD_55005 | JGI IMG/M metagenome (GOLD analysis project Ga0007878, IMG submission 55005) | Freshwater microbial communities from Crystal Bog, Wisconsin, USA - CBH23Jun09 | ecosystem: Environmental > Aquatic > Freshwater > Lake | place: Crystal Bog, Wisconsin, USA | collected... | reverse complement strand
TATTCACTCACAGTGTCGCCTTGATGAATAAAGGCTGGAGTAATTGCCGGAGGTGTCCACACTCCCCCAGCGGGATATTCACCGTTGCGCAATCGGGGTTCTTGGGAATCCAAATCATTTATGACCAATGAGCCTTGGGTTCCGGATAATCGAATCCGTGGACCAAATGCTCCGATGATTGCGCTTGCAGATAAATAAGAATCGACTCCGCTCTCATGCTTGAGGTTGATCACGATGTCATCATCTGCGAGCCCACGAATACTGCGAACAGATGCATATGTAACTTCTGCAGGACCAAACCAGTTGAGCGCAAGTGAAACGAGATGCGGTCCAAGATCAAGCAAGTTACCCCCACCATCTGCAGCGCTTGTTGCTTCACGCCAACTCTGTGGGTTAGAGGCGGGGCGAAAACGTTCAAAACGAGAGTCGAGGCGAAAGACATTTCCAAGTACGCCTTCTGCCAAAGCCTTCTTGACCGTGAGCGCATCGCTATCAAAGAGTCGGTTGAAATATGTTGAGACCGCCACTCCGGCTTCATTAGCTACATCGACAATCTCTTGCGTCTCGTGCAGGTTACGTCCCATCGGCTTATCAACCACAACAGGGACTCCGGCTCGCAGTCCTGCCATCGCCTCCGGTGCGTGGGCAATGTTGGCACTTGCCACAACTAGAAGATCGAGCCCCAGAGCGAGCAACTCTTCAATCGATGAGACCACGGTGGTATTAGGAAAGTCAGCGAGTGCGTGAGCTTTTCGCTCCTCGTTGCGGGTCAAGACTCCTGCGACCTCATACCCAGCCGCTTTGAGAAGCGGAGCGTGAAAATAGCGTCCTGCAAGGCCGTAGCCTGATATTCCTACCCGAAGTGTCATGTCCTTAAACCTACATTAGGCTAGGGCCATGAGCACCGCCGCTGGGATACTGACTGAACAGGTCGTCGTAAACCACGCGGGCATCCTGGACTACCAAGTCGCTTGGCAGTTGCAGCGCGAGACCCTCGAAGGAATCGTTGCTGGCACCACTCCTAACACCTTGATTCTGCTCCAACACCCTTCTGTCTACACCGCAGGTCGCATGACCAAGTTGGACGAGCGTCCAGTTGATGGCACCCCCGTCATCGATGTCGATCGTGGCGGCAAGATCACCTGGCACGGATTGGGTCAGATCGTCGGATACCCCATCGTTAAATTGAAGAACCGCAATGATGTCGTTGGATTCGTCCGCGAGGTTGAGACCGCCCTGATCGATGTCTGTCTCCAATTTGGAATTGCGGCAGAGCGTTACTGTGAACGATCAGGTGTCTGGATTCGCGATGAGAAGGGTGATCGCAAGATCGCTGCAATCGGAATGCGAGTCGCCAAGGGCGTCACCATGCACGGCTTTGCTCTCAACGTGAACCCTGACTTATCTGCCTACGACAAGATCGTTCCATGTGGAATCTCCGATGCCGACGTGACATCGATGGAGCAAGAACTTGGACGCAATATTTCTATTGATGAAGTACTGCCACTGGTCGAAGAAAAGATCTTGACCGCACTCACGAAGGTGATTTCATGACTCTCGCCCCCGAAGGCCGCAAACTTCTCCGCATCGAGGCTCGCAACGCTGCGGTTCCGATCGAACGCAAACCTGAGTGGATCAAGACTCGTGCCAACATGGGCCCCGAGTACACCAAGTTGCGCTCACTCGTAGTTCGCGAAGGACTTCACACCGTCTGCCAAGAAGCTGCCTGCCCAAATATTTTCGAATGTTGGGAAGATCGCGAAGCTACCTTCTTGATCGGTGGCGAACGTTGCACCCGTCGTTGCGATTTCTGCAATATCGATACCGGAAAGCCAGAGCCACTCGATCGTGATGAACCGCGTCGCGTCGCAGAGTCAGTTCGCTCCATGGAACTTCGCTATGCAACCATCACTGGTGTAACGCGCGATGACCTTCCAGATGAAGGTGCATGGTTATACGCCGAAACAATTCGCGCAGTCCACGAACTCAACCCTGGGACAGGCGTTGAGATCCTGACTCCTGATTTCAGTGGCAAGTCACACCTACTAAACGAGGTCTTTGAGACTCGCCCAGAGGTCTTTGCACACAACCTAGAGACAGTCCCCCGCATCTTTAAAGAGATCCGTCCTGCTTTCCGTTACGACCGTTCACTCGATGTAATCTCTCAAGCCCAAGCATTCGGTCTTGTCACCAAATCCAACTTGATCCTTGGAATGGGCGAAACCCGCGAGGAAGTCACCCAAGCACTCGTCGATTTACATGCTGCCGGATGCGACCTCATCACCATTACTCAATATCTGCGCCCAACTCCAAAGCATCACCCAGTAGTACGTTGGGTAAAGCCAGAGGAGTTCGTTGAGCTTTCACATGAGGCAGAAGAGATCGGTTTCTTGGGAGTCATGAGCGGTCCACTTGTTCGCTCAAGTTTCCGCGCCGGTCGCCTCTACAAGCAGGCACAAGAGAAGAAGGCACTACTACGTGGCTGACATTGTTTACCCTCCAGTCGTCGTCGCACTCAAGACGGTCTGGAAAGTCCTCGGCCTCCGCTTTGATTTTCAAGGCGTAGAGAACCTTCCACGCGAAGGTGGCGCCGTTCTCTGCATGAATCACATAGGTTATCTCGATTTCGCAGTGGTCGGAACCGCGGCACTTCCCACAAAGCGTTACATCCGCTTCATGGCGAAGAAAGAGATCTTCGATAACAAGATCGCAGGTCCATTTATGCGCGGCATGCACCACATCAGCGTTGATCGAACTAGCGGTTCATCATCTTTCGTTGCAGCACTCCGCGCGCTTCGTGCCGGTGAGATCGTTGGAATCTTCCCCGAAGGAACAACCTCACGTAGTTTTGAAGTGGAAGATCTCAAGTCAGGCGCAGTCCGCCTATCCATGGGAGCTGGAGTTCCAATCATTCCCGTTGCTGTTTGGGGTACTCAGCGGATCTGGACCAAAAAGAAGAAGCCAGATCTCAAACGCCGCAAATTCCCAGTACATGTTGCCTTCGGTGAGCCTTACTTCGTTCCAAAAGGCACCGATGTCGATATCGCCGAGGCGGAGCTCAAAGAGAAGATGGTCAAACTTTTACATTCAGTGCAATCCAATTATCCTCACTCTCATGAAGGCCAGTGGTGGGCACCTGCCCGCCTAGGTGGCACCGCGATCACCTCCGAGCAATTACAAGCTGAGCGTGCACAAAAGAAGGAGCAAGACAATGGCTGAACCAGAGAAGCAAGGTCAGATGGCCGTCCTGAGGGACGCCTTTGGTTTAGTTCGCCGCGAGAAGCCAGTCGCTTACGTCTGGTGCGGCATCGTCTTTGTCATCGTCCTCATTGGCGGTTACTTCGGTGGCAAGGGCTTGGGCCATCCCCTCTACTTCGGAATTCTCTCCATCCCCCTCGCGCTTCTCGCAGCCTTTTTCACCTTCACTCGCTTCGCTAACCGCGCAGCCTTCTCCTCAATCGAAGGCCAGACCGGTGCTGGTGCAAGCGTCTTGATGTCTATTCGCAAAGGTTTCACAACCACCCCTGCTGTAAACGCTGATCGTTACCAGAACATGGTCCACCGCACCGTAGGTCGTGCAGGAATCATCATTGTTGGCGAAGGTGCGCCATCCGTTCGCAACCTCGTGAACGATGAAAAGAAGAAGATCGAACGTTTCATCCCTGGTGTTCCAGTGCACGAACTTTTCATTGGTGACTACGAAGGTGCAGTACCTCTTCGTAAACTCCAAAAGGCAGTTAAGAAGTTCCCTAAGAAACTTTCAAAGGCTCAACTCCGCGAAGTTCGAAATCGCCTCAAGGGCGTTGGCGGCATGAACATGCCTATTCCAAAGGGACCACTCCCTAAGGGCGCAAAGATTCCTAAGCGCTAACCACGTAGAAATTTTTGGTATTAACTCGCGCTCTTTGCAATGTTGTCGTGAATGGCGATGGTTAACTCATCGATTCGCTTGGTAAGTTCAGAAATCTCTTTTGTTAACTCAAGAGTCTCTTGATCTACCTCGAAAGTGTGCTTAGCAAGTTCGCTGGAAATCTGATCCTGTCGCTTCGCAGCAATCAACAAGATTGCACCTTGCATCGCCGCCACACACGACAGAATCAAATTGAGCAAGATAAATGGATATGGATCAAACCCATGTTTGCCGTTATAAATCATCCAAGCGGCCAAGAAGGTCATTGCACAAAATACGAATGTCCATGAACCCATGCCGTTGCGCGTCGCGTCCGCAGCTCTCTCCCCCAGGGACAGATCACTGCCGGAACGAATGTGTGGAAGATGGTGCCAAAGAGTTCTTTTCATTTCGGAACTCTATTGGGACTGGCGGGGATTACCCCGCTAATGCCAGGTTAACTAGTACTTAACAACCACCGAATTGGTAAACCAATCGTGGTAGCCACGGCTGTCTTTAGTGAAAATGGCGGGGAAAACTAGACAGAGAAAGAGAGTCCTTTTGAAGGCTCGGAAGGCTGAAATCCGACCTCCATTGGAGGCATCCACGACTCGAAGCCGCACGATCCGTTGGCCCGCTGAGGAGCCCTGGAGGGCGGTCAGGATCCCGACTTCAAGGAAAAAGATGCCTAGCGGCAGGAATTGCGCTCCCCCGGCCAGATTTCGATGAAATAGGTGAGCAATCCCCAGGCACATGAACCAATCGAGGAGTAATGCCACGAATCGGCGGTTAAAGGCGGCTTGATCTGGCACGGCTGAAGGGTAACATTCACCCCATAACGAGGCCCGTCGATGTGCCTCGCACCCCCCTTTAACTATCCGGCCGGTTCAGGCTGAATTGGGAGAACAATGTTTAATAATTCTGCTGAGATTTTCGCATTTATAAAAAAGGAAGATGTAAAGCTCATCGACATCCGCTTCACCGATCTTCCAGGAATCCAACAGCACTTCAACGTTCCAGTTGAGTCCTTCGACGAGGCTGTCTTCACCGACGGTTTGATGTTCGACGGTTCATCCGTGCGTGGTTTCCAAGCAATTCACGAGTCAGATATGAAGTTGCTGCCTATTCCAAGCAGCGCGTTCATCGATCCTTTCCGCAAGGAGAAGACCCTCGTTATCTTGTTCTCCGTTCACAACCCAATTGATGACACTCCTTACAGTCGCGATCCTCGTGGAGTTGTTGCTAAGGCAGTTGAGTACCTGAAGTCAACTGGTATCGCAGACACCGCTTTCTTTGCACCAGAGGCAGAGTTCTATGTGTTCGATGAAGTTAACTTCTCTACTTCTCAGAACCAATCACACCACTTCATCGATTCGATCGAAGGCGCTTGGAACACCGGTAACGATATTGAGTCTGATGGCTCTGTCAACCGTGGTTACAAGACGCGTTACAAGGGTGGATATTTCCCAGTATCACCAACCGATCAACTCGCAGATATCCGCGACGAGATGGTTATGGAACTTGGTCGCGCTGGACTTTTGGTCGAGCGTTCACACCACGAAGTTGGAACTGCAGGTCAGATGGAGATCAACTATCGCTTCTCTGACATCTTGCAGGCTGGCGATGATGTTCTGAAGTTCAAGTACATCATCAAGAACGTTGCTTGGAAGAATGGCAAGACTGCAACCTTTATGCCAAAGCCACTATTTGGCGATAACGGTTCCGGAATGCACGTTCACCAATCACTGTGGAAAGATGGCAAGCCTTTGTTCTTCGGTGATGGATATGGCGATCTTTCAGATATGGCCCGTTGGTATATCGGCGGCCTTCTAAAGCACGCTCCAGCACTCCTTGCTTTCACAAACCCAACAGTGAACTCATACCACCGCTTGGTCCCTGGCTACGAAGCTCCAGTAAACCTTGTTTACTCAGCTCGTAACCGTTCTGCCTGTATCCGCATCCCAATCACAGGTAAGAATCCAAAGGCAAAGCGCATTGAGTTCCGTTGCCCAGATCCATCATCGAACCCATACCTCGCTTTCGCAGCAATGCTCATGGCCGGTATCGATGGAATCCAGAACAAGATCGAACCTCTAGCACCAGTCGATAAGGATCTATACGAGTTGGAAGGCGCAGATCTTGCCGCAATCCCACAAGTTCCAGGTTCATTGCCTGCGGTATTGGATGCTCTTGAGGCTAACAGCGACTTCCTCACAAAGGGTGGCGTATTCACACCAGACTTGATCGAAACATGGATCAACTACAAGCGCACCGCTGAAGTTGATTATGTTCGCTTACGTCCACATCCAGCAGAGTTTGAGCTCTACTACGACATCTAAGCCGTAACTCTCCTATCCGTCAGAAATGACCCTCGTGAAATTATTCGCGGGGGTCATTTCGTTATAGGGCCTAACTCTTCTTAAAGAATCGCCAGTAAAAAGCTAGGTAGATCAAAACGATTCCCACATTCGCCATCAACCGGGCTGCCGTGTGATGCCTAAAGAACAAGACATCTACCAGCACGATCGTAATGATCATTACCGCAGCGAAGACAATGCCGTGCGTAACTTTTCCCATGCTCTAGGTGTAGCACTGTCTGGGTTGAGCGGCAATCAACATTCTGGCACCAACTTTGAGAGTTGTATGGGAATCGTGAGTAAAGGGCTATATGGGACGTGAATGAGTCCGTAGAATCAGGGTTGCAAATCATCCAAACCTGGATACGAAGGCACCATCTTGGGAGACAAGATGAACAAGAAATATAAGTTGATCTTAGCTCTTGCTGGAATAATCCTTTTAAGTGCTTGTTCAAGCACTGCCAAGACGACACCGACCGTTTCTCCAACTCCCTCTACTACCGCAACCCCTGCCACATTAACTTGTGAGACTTCGCAACTTTCCATTCAACTCGGGGCTCAAGATGCTGCCATGGGTTCACGCGGTGTCACTGGAATGTCATTTGTGAATACTTCGGCAAAGAGTTGCACATTGGAGGGCTACCCAAATCTGCAGATGTTCGACTCCACCGGGAAGGCACTGCCCACCCATGTGATTCACTTTGGCTCTTTCGCAGCGCCAAATGCACCAGCTGGATTGGTAACTCTTGCTCCTGGAGCGAAGGCCTCTTTTGATCTTTTTTATGCGGCGCAGACAGGTTATGGAAATGCTTATTGCCCTACTTCCAGCAAAGTTGCCTTCACTCCCCCAGGATCGAAGGTCGCCCTTACCCTTGATTGGCAAATCCAGCCGTATGGTGGCGGAACCATTCAAAAGCTACGTTGCGGAGAGATAAAAGTTTCACCTCTTTACGTGCCTTAATATCTGTTCATGAGCGCTTACCCATCCCGCAATAAGAAGGCCTTGATGGTTATCGATGTCCAGAACGGGGTTGTTGAGTATGCCCGTCATAGGGATGAGACCGTGGCTCGGATTAAAGGATTAGTGGAGAAGGCGAGAGCCGCTGATACCGAGGTCATATGGGTTCAACACTCAGAGGATGAGATGCCGATCGGGAGTCAGTACTGGCAGATTGTGCCTGAATTAAAGCCAAACCCTGATGAGAAAATTATTCATAAATTATGGCGGAGTTCTTTTGAGGAGACCGACCTTGAGGATGTACTCGAAGAGTTAAACGTGGAGCACCTCATCATTACTGGAGCTCAGACCAATTACTGCGTCAGGCATACAGTCCATGCTGCAATTGAACGCGGTTTGGATGTCACCTTAGTTGAGGATGCTCATACGACGATGGATGAATCGTGGAACGGAAATCCGATTCCCGCAGAATACATCATTGCCGAACTCAATCGATCGTGTTCAGATTACGATCTGCCCGACAGTCGCGTAGATGTAGTTCTTACGGAGAATATTCGCTTCTAAACTTTTAAGGGTTAGCTACTTGCCTTGAGTTGATCTACATGGCCAACTCGATGGTTGGTAGTTAATCGCAAAACATCGGTGACTGTCACTTCGCCGCGCTCGGGGTGCAGACCTGAGCGTGTCCATTCTTGGTCGCTGATCTGACTCAAAATGTCATTAACGTGAGCGGCGCTGCTTTTTATAGAGTGCAGTGAGGTAGCGACGCTACGTCCTTCGTAGTGAAGGCTAGATGGGAAAGCCTCTTCATCAAATGGGATGATCGCCGGACTATCAACGCTCAACAGATTTAGGAATCTCACCAGGAAGTGGGCATCTGAATCTGCAAGATGGTGGATCACGTAGGCGGCTGACCACTCCCCCGGCGCAGGGACGCGATTGAGTTGCTCTTCAGAGAGCGACTCCGCAGTTGCAACAAATTCAGCGGTTGCTGCCAGAAATTGAGCGAGGATCTCTTTTGTCATAACGTTATTTAAGCAGACCGACAGGTTTGTAGGTGGACATTTTTGTAGGGTCCCCTACCACTTGGCCAGCGACGTTATCCGCCTGAACTGCTGTTATCGACTTCTGATTGTCAGAGATGCCCTGCTTGACCTTGCTCAGAGGAGTTGTCGGATAGCACTGAGGGTTCTTAAGGAAATAGTTGTACTCGGCAATCGCAGCTTTGAAAACCGCGATGTAACTGTCGTTGTAATTGAGTCGGTTGGTTAAGTTCTCATTGGCAATATATGCCTTTGCTNCCTGAACTACTCCGTACTGGAGGGCGACATAGACCTTGTCAGCGTTGATTACCTCGGTGGTGATCTTCTTGCACGCGGTGGGAATAGCCGCCGCCTGCGCCGAGCTCGATGTCATCGCTAATCCCACACAGGAGATGGCAGCCAAGACGGCAATCGCAGTAAAGGAGCGGCGTGCACGGCCTGGATTATTGGATCTCATGGCAGGAATTTACACGGAAGTTGGCTACTCAAATGCTGAGAATAGACCGCTTGCTCGTTGAATCTGCCTGAAGTAAGACTTAGATTATTCGTACCGAAGCATTGGAGAAAAGTGCTCTTTAATCGACGCAAGAAGTTGCCATTAACTATCGATCCCAACGATCTAGCTGCGATAGCCCATGAAAAGGAAGTCCTGGCCC
>Ga0007878_1000308_pt1 | contig 8971 bp, 4 predicted proteins | sample CryBogCBH23Jun09_FD_55005 | JGI IMG/M metagenome (GOLD analysis project Ga0007878, IMG submission 55005) | Freshwater microbial communities from Crystal Bog, Wisconsin, USA - CBH23Jun09 | ecosystem: Environmental > Aquatic > Freshwater > Lake | place: Crystal Bog, Wisconsin, USA | collected... | reverse complement strand
TGCAGAAACAGAAGGTGTAGCTATGGGCACTAGAGGTGAATGCAGGGGTGCAGTGACAGGCGGCGAAGGCAATTATGGCCGGCGTGTCATCACGGGCGACGTAGTAGTAGGTGGGACCGACAACGAGGGGAATGCAGAAACAGGCGGCGTAGTCGCTGGCGAAGGCGGTGAAGGCACTCCTAGAAATGGAGATAAAGGAATATCTAACGGAAGATGTGATGTAAGCGATGGCGGTGACGAAAAATACGGTGAGATCAGTGTTACCGAATTGAATAAGATTGACGGCATTCGATGGGATCTGATGAAGAAAATAGAAAAACAGAGTCACTATATTTTCATCGCCCCGTCCAAGTTATCTGGGAAGGACGGAGATCTTGGAGCTTATGCTGCGTCAAGTATCAATGTTCTTCATCAGTTAGTGGAATACGTCGACATCATTCACGACGCAAACTACAATGAAAACGAGGTACTAACGGACAACGGTTCACAAGCATATTACATTGCGTGCAAACGAACGGGCAGGTTTTTCAATGGTTTTGACAGAAGATACAATTGCTGCGCGTATTTCTTGGGTTACGCTAATGATCCGTTGGGCAAGCAAGAGCCCAATTTGTATTTAGGTTACGATGACAATGGAAGAATGGGGTTGTTTAATTCTGCAATGATAAAGCCTATGGATGAATATTGCTGGGAGTACGATGACACAGGAGAGTATTGGAAAGCTCGGAAGCGATTTCTGGACGATGGCGTCTGGAAAAACGTCCTTCGCATGTACCCTGAACTCATGAAAAAGAAGCGAACGAGAGTAGTTATGGACGATGAAGATGAAGATGATTTGAATTCTCAGGGAGTATCCTCAACGCCTACGAAACGTAGACGCTTGCAAAGAACTTCTACCGTTGTGTCAGAAGCGACGTATCCACCTCTATTTAGTCGGTCAAGCGCAACAAATCAGGCAATATTGCAGTGTCAACTGATTGCGAATGTTCGAGAGATGAGGATCGGTGTGGAGCTACTTCGTGATGCCTTTTGCGCCGCGGCAACTGGGAAGCTTCTAATAACCAAGAGATCTAGGAAAGACGTTTACTGCATCATCAGACAACTGGTCTCCACGTACAGCAGCATAACTTCGGCAACTTGTTTCCAGAGTTTGCCAGCTTCTGACTTTCTAACAAAAATGTTGGACGAAGTCCGCAAAATGTACACGGAGAGCGAAGAACTCTACTTAAGCGTGAGAGAAACGCAGGAGTACACCGATTTTGGTAATTGTGAAGTCATAAAGGACGAATACAATCTTACCCTGACGGATATCACGAAAACTATCACCCGATTGTGGAACGAAATGACTCGCTTGAGTTGGAATAATCTTGCTGCAGTGGATAACCGCAATATAGGTATATGGTTTTACTTTATTTAAGTTTGAATTTGATATAATTCTTTGATTAGGATCCATGATGCACTACGTGTCGAAGTTAACATCGTCGAAGATCATATATCTTATAAGGAAACACTTCCCTTTGTTCACTGACTTTACCGATTATGCAGACATTGGTGTTGGGATACCCTATTTAGTTGGTGCTATGAAATCGTACTTTGCGCATATAAATGCTGTGGGTATAGATTTATCAACTGCGATTGAGATCATAAATACAAAGCTTAAAGCAACCGACAAACAATCCTGTACTCCGTTACACTCTATCGTCTTTAGCTCTGTTGACATAATTGCAGACATAACTAAGAAGGAATCTTCGAGAGTGTTCCAATTCTTAAAGAAATGCCAAGTCATTACAAACTTTATTGGACTTGTTGCAGCAAATGAGAGTGTAATAAAAAACGTCCTACCAAACTCATCTTGCAGAATCGTTATGTTTAGGCTAAACAAAGTATCTATGCCGAGAATTCACCAGGAATGGCTTCTCAGAATGAAGTTTGTAGCCTTGGATAAGATTTCCGGGGTTCTTGCCCTTCAGGTATTAAGTTTGAAATAACTTGCGTGCATGAGTTTTTTTAATCTTCTATTATGTATAGGGCAATGAGACATTTGAGGTTCTGCCATATCTTTTTAACTCTTCTTCACCTCGAGAGAAAGTACCAGTAATCGATTTTGGAGGTGATACCGCTATTAACACAGCTATTGAAAATATTAACAACTTCATCATCGACGATACTAAGAAGAAGAGGAAAAGTGATCGTGGGTCCGGACTATTGTCAAGCAAAAAGAAAACAATCATTGATTTGACGGAGCTGGAAAATGGATCAATTGATTCAGATATGGTGAAGCAGGTCACTCTATCGTTACAAAAGATGTGCAATAGAAATCCAAGCTATCGAAAGGGCTTTTTGATGATTGATTTATCTGATGGAACTGCCAAAATAGTTGACAATTGTCTGCTTCTAGATGATGAGAGTAAACTTGATCAAGGAAGTTCTCAGAAAGTAATTGCAAACAAGCGATTGACCGTTAGTAAAAGGGCCCTTGATCGGACTGAATTACAACATGTAGTCGAAGACATTAAGTCAACCAACAGCAACTCAGTCGCTGACCTTGAAGGGAACAGTTTCGAAGAATTCGAATGGGAAGAAGATTTTAATCCAGATGGTAATGTTGAGCGTGTAGATGCTGGAGACCGAGGTGTTGATTCTGTTGAGAAGAATGGCGAGGAAGAAGGCGTTCGTTCTAACGCTAGGAATGGAGACAACGAGGAGGAAGATGCAGTTGTTGGAGACCCGTTTGTTGATTCTGTTGAGAAGAATGGCGAGGAAGAAGGCGTTCGTTCTAACACTAGGAATGGAGACAATGAGGAGGAAGATGCAGTTGATAACTCTGATATTGGATCTGTTAAAAACGCAAGTATTATCCCCTCGTTAGTGATTAGAGTTAGCTTTTTGAACGATTTTTATTTGAAGCCTGCCTCATGGTATGGACGATTGGAAACAGTTCAAGAAGATTTCATTCGGCTACCAAACAGAACCAATAACTTTTGCTGTATAAATGCTTTGTTACAAGTATTTTTCAGGATCAATTTACTTAGAAACTTTCTGTTGGAAATTTCCCATTTACCTTATGGTGTCCCTGATCGAGAGAGTTTTGGATTCATTGAAAAAATTGCAAATATGTATGCTGCAGTAAAATGTGTCGGGAAGAATCCAGACTATTACATCGAAGCGGTAAATACTTGTTATGCATCTACTTTTTACTCCATGCCTATATTCCAAATTCCAATAAGTAGCACTAGGACTCGGAGTGGTACGAATGTACAAAAAATTGCAGCAAGTGTATATCGGTGCAATCACCAGGACTCTAACGAAATTTTGTTGATGCTAATAAAGATGTTGGATAATGTGTACAGGTATCAAAATGTTATTTTTGATGTCGATTCATCGTTAGGCTATCAAATAGTTTCTGCGGAACAAAGTGTTATTGACAGTAATTTGCCGTTGAAGGATATTGTCTTAAATTATTATCTGCGAGAGCGAATATCATCCGGTATACGACCTTGTAGCGAGCTGTTTGCTATTTTGCTCTTACATAAAGATTGCTGTCTCAACTGTGGGAAAATTAGCTTATACTGTACAACAGTAGGAGAGCTAGTTATAGATCTTCCTCATTATGACCCATCCTCTAAAATCTTCAAGTGTGAATTTAATGATGCACTACGGAACAACAGCTTTTTCATACCAGAAATCATTAGTAAAAATTGTTATTCGTGTTCACCGTCAAATTCAATTCAACATGAAAGAACAGTGAGAATTATGAGAGCGCCTGCTATATTGGTAAGAATTTATTGCGTAAAAATATTAGTAATGCATAATTTTTCATCTGCTTTATAGCGTGTTCGAATCAACAGGAATATCTTCGATTCAAAAAAACAAAAGCATGTGTACAACAAGATGAAACTGTATTTCAAGGATGAAATTATGGATTTAAGTGCATACAAATGTACGAATGATCTCAATGATGATATATCCATGTACTATTATGATCGAAATGTGATGGACAGAGATACCAAATACGTGATGCATTCATATATATTCTATCTCAGTGCTACAGCAACTGGGCAAATTGGCCACTATAAATGCGTTATTAAACAGAACGAGTCCGTAACAACCAACAAGTCGAATTACGTATTAATTGATGATGATTCTACAATTAATGTACCTCACAATATGAAGTCTTATTTATTTCCTGAATACAATGATCCTGATTATCACACGAAGAGAAAAAATTTACTCAACCCAGGAAAGTTACCATTAGAATATTTTAAGAAGAACTCTCCCGGAATTAGCGAAGAGCTTGAATTGATTCGAGATACTTCTTTCGTTTCATCTGGTGTGTACATGATTTTTATGATACGAAATGAATCTACACATTAGCGTGGTACAGAAATAAGACTTCTCAGGTGAGCAGCGAAAGTTCTAGAGTACTATTAAAGTAATATTACATTGCTAATACTGCTATATCTTATTTATTATGATGAAATGTTTTCTTTGTATTGTTTTAGAATAACAAGGCCATGAAGACAACAAAGTGGTTGAAGAGATGCTTCAATGTGTTCAAGCTGATTTCTGATCATTGCACTCGGTATTATCTATGTTTTAATAGGCAGCCATTATCTAATTTTTGGGATATTGAGGACATAATTAAATAAATTTAAATTCTTGACGATAATAATCTTACAAGGAAGTATTAAAGGATTTTGCTTTACTTTAACATATTTCAAGTACAAATCATAAATATTTAGTTCATGAGTAGATGAAACATCGACTATTTTACAGAGTATTTACATGTAACATAGAAGCGCTACATTTGAGGACATCAACGCACTTAATACAAATCACTATCGTCATCACCATCTTCAATCATACTTCCTTCATTGTCACCATTGTCCTCACTACCACTCTCTGCATCTGAAGTTGATGTTCTTGTAGTAACAATACCTCTATTGAGCCTGACATGTTCTCGCAAATTACGGTCAAAATATCGTTGTTGTTCTTGCAACGTATTAAGAAATTCTTCATGTCCCTCAAAAGAATTATTAGTCCACCAGCCAGAACGATCAAAATATTTGCGATCCAACATAAAGAACTTATCATTAATGTGTGGATTATTTGCATTGTAATTATTGTTGATTACAGGAACTACAAAAGCAGGTCTTAATATACTTTCCACTGGTATTATACGATACAAAAATGATGTATTTCTTCTAGGATCAGCTGCCCATTGGAATAGTGTACCAAGTTGATAGTAAGATCGTAATTGACGTTTAACTTGAAATAATTCTTGAACCAAACAAAACACTATTGGTACATTGTCACAATTATTAACATTGGGTATTAACTGGTTCTCCTGAATACATATAAACAACAATATTTTCACTAGAATGGTTTTGTAATTTTTTTCTTCTGGCGTTTTTCTGCTTCGAACTCTTTCATCACCCAAGGATATGTCATCATCAGAATCCAGATCGTTATTACTTAACTCTACTTTTAACAACACAAAGTCGTGTCGCGATCGATGTAGCTTACTTATACAGGATGTCGCATACAACGCTCCATTACCGAGAGATTTCGGATCACTAGTATATACAATAGCCCCCACTATAAACATGTCATAATTTTTAATTTGTGTTGTAGTAATATTATTGTAATGTCTTAACAGATCAAAAAATTCAAGATCATATAGCTTCCTCATAAAATTTTCTTTAGTATGAAATGGATGATGAATACATGCATTTTTCCAAGCTTTGTTTCCTCCCATGACATTGATACAGCGTTTGCTCGGATGTCTACTTCGCCTTATCTTAAAAAAAAGTTTCTTGTGATTTTTCATTACATCATACCGAACTATTTCATCATGCACTACGATTTTCATTTTTGTTGACAATAGTTGCCTGCTCATAGTGTGCATGTCTGATATTAAAGTTAAAGCTGCTGAGAATTTGTTTAAATTATATTTTTCGAGCATTTCTTTGCTTGATTCGTCATGTCTTTTACTTGTTTGACTCCAAGTACCAGTTGTTGCCACTTTATGATACCTTTCCCAAGATGATGTGTCCATTTTACGTAAGCTGCCAAATAGTCGTAAAACCATCGGCAAGTGAAGCATTTTGTGAGGATTCCGTTGCTGACACTTTTTACCATGATTTGGGTTCATCGCTAATATTGTTTGATTCATATCCCAAACCATAATGTAATGTACATACAAATTTTTCAGTTTCCTTTCAAATCGTAAGATTTCAATATCTTTCCACTCTGCTCGCTTGGTGTCAAAGTATACGTCCAGCAAGAACGATATTGATTTCAGTACTTTCCCTTGAATATCGCAGAGAATAATGCTTTTCTTACTTCTAGAATCCATCAATTTGGTAGTTTGTTCTTTCGGCAAAACATCTCCTTGATTTCCGATTGAATAATAGAGTTGAAAGAGTAACGAAATGAATGTATTTGACCGAAAACCTCCAAAACTGCCACTAGAGCGTCCAAGTTCCTGATTAGTTTTACCTAAATATCTCATTATACCTCCTTTTATTGTAGTCCAATGAACGTGTGGCATGTCATGTACGAATGGGAAATTGTTAATTCGGTAATCCAATAATGCTTTGTTGTTGCGAAAATTGCTGTTTAATTGACTAACTTTATGAATAATTGACATAATAGTTTTTGTTAAAGATTTCATTAGTCCAGCACAAAATAGATGTAAAGTATCTGGTGGTGTAGCGATGTAAACGTTACTGTTATATCCTAGCGGGGCATTAAATAGCGGATTGCTGAATGGTTGTACATTCCTCGATTTCAAGTTATCAAGAACCTTCTCTTCAGTACGACTAACTACATTTCCTAAGCTTTTTTTTGAAAGAATCTTATCACCTTCAGTACAAAGTCTCTTATTTTCTTCAAAATTGCGAGGTAAATGTCGTCGTTCATCATATAAACCGTCTTTACTCGAGTACGTACAATAGATGCAAGAATGAGTGCAATTCCCTTCTTGAATACCAGCTTGCCTACGTTGTTGAGGCTCATCACCCACAAAAAAAGCTACGCAAGGAAAGAATAACTTGGAACCATAGCCAAGCACATGCAAATTTACCCCTTCGTTCCAATATTTATTTACGCACTTGATGATTTCTTTCCAAACTTCTCTTTCCACCAGAAGATCAAAGTACCGAAACTGTTCAAGAACTGCGTTTTCACTCCTATAAAAACGCTTTATGTGTTGATGAATACTAGCTTTGTAGTCACGCAAGTTTGGTAAGTAACCGATAACACATTTTGATATGTCTTGATCGATTAAGTCATCAGAAAAATTTCCTAAGGTACACATTAAAGGGGTCATATTATTATGAATATTTGTACCAAGCTGCACTCCATCAGAATAGAAGATTATCGGCAGTAGATTTCCCATTGGTGACCTCTGTAAAACGCTATTTTCAGTATTCTTGCACCATATACTGGACATTAAGTTGGCGTAAGTGTTTTCCCTACCACCACCATCAATACTACCACTATAGTAGCGAAAGTGCACGTCATTTTTGTACTTAAACATTATCTCTGGGTTAACAAAAAGCTCTGCAACCAACATAATCGGGTCCCTTAGGTAAACCTGAATCGGATTAATTTCAAAGGCCATCTCATCGATATGCCATCCTTCTGGCCAATCAATCTGTAATTTCCCATACTTGTAAATTTTTAGTTTTTGAAAGATTTTATATTTAACACCATTCAAACTTTCTGGTATAGCAGATCGGGGGATATCGAAATCTTCTAATATTTTATGCACAACCTCTAAAAATCCTAGTTGGCCCCTGTCACTAAGTCGGTTTTCTACCCAATACTTGTATATAGAAATGTTTCTTAACATCTTCTTTTGAAACTTTAAGGCATAGGTGGTGCGAATTAAGTCAATCATCTCATCATACGTATTAACATACAAACAATCAAGGCCATATATTTGCTCATATAACAACTTCTGAAATTTTATATATTTATTTTCCTCTTTCTCCTGAATATCCTCTACCTCATCAACAAATTCGTTGTCCATAAAATGATCATTAACTGAAAATACATCGGAGGTCGAAGTTATTATCTCCTCATCATTTGTAGTATTAGGTAAATCACGGTAAACATCACGAGAGACTGTTACAGGGAGCGCCAAACCAGACCCTATATTAGTAACAAATGATTTAGGTTCAGGAATTAAATAATCTTCATCTTCTACGTCAACATCTTCGATATTGATTAAATTTGATCCACATTTTGCACTTCGGTAATGTCTCAATAAAGCATCATACGGGTATAATCTGCTGCATCCAAAAGCAAGTTTACAATATTTACATTCTCTTCCATTGCTCCTGTTTTGATCACTTGCACTTTTTTCGACAAGATTACGATTATTTATTAAACGCTGAGAAAATCTGCTTCCCACATTTGCATTACTTTTAGTGGTGTTATGATTACTATTCGATCGTTTTCTTTTTGGTTGAGCGATTTCATCATGTTCACTATTACTTTCCATTTCATCACCAAGTAGTATACCGTCGTCATTATAACCAGGGTGTCTCTCTAAGAACAATCGATATTCCTCCATTTTTTCTTTGAAATAATCATCTTGTTCTTCCTGAACAATACCAGCACGAGTTGTTGATTTCTTTTGTGACAAATCCATTTACTAACTTTCAACCAATTATAATTTTTCAGCGATCAGAACACTCACTCAAAACGTGCAATCTTTGATGCTAAAATATTTCCAAGTCGATATTCCTAAATATTGATCTCCAACTGGCCACTACAGTAAAAATTTCTGTCAGGAGGCTATCTAAATACATTTTCGTCATTTGTTTTTTTGTGGTTCAGATATATATGGCAACTAGATACGTTTTAAAAGTTAATCCGGATTAATCTTGCTCGAAAATACAAAATACGATTTTTTGCTACAAATGGATTGGATAAATATGGATTTTGGTGCACCGATGNC
>Ga0007878_1000301_pt1 | contig 9216 bp, 9 predicted proteins | sample CryBogCBH23Jun09_FD_55005 | JGI IMG/M metagenome (GOLD analysis project Ga0007878, IMG submission 55005) | Freshwater microbial communities from Crystal Bog, Wisconsin, USA - CBH23Jun09 | ecosystem: Environmental > Aquatic > Freshwater > Lake | place: Crystal Bog, Wisconsin, USA | collected... | reverse complement strand
CGAGGCAAGACTGAGACTTGGGCCTTCTTCAAAGCACCCTTCACGCCAAACTCAACTTGTCCATCAACTAAGGCGAACAAAGTGTGGTCTTTACCAATGCCGACGTTAGCGCCTGGATGAACCTTGGTGCCGCGTTGACGAATGATGATGCTGCCAGCATTAATCTGCTCGCCGCCAAATACCTTAACGCCTAAGCGTTTCGATTCTGAGTCACGGCCGTTTCGTGTCGAGCCGCCGCCTTTTTTCTGTGCCATATCTTTCTCCTGCTATTCCCGCCTAATTAGGCTTTGATCGTGTTAATCAGAATCTCAGTGAAATTCTGACGATGGCCTTGGTGCTTTTGATAATGCTTGCGACGGCGCATCTTAAAGATTGTCACTTTATCGTGACGTCCCTGGGAGACGACAGTGGCCATCACAGCTGCACCATTAACCAATGGATCACCTAATTTCAGTGATGCGCCTTCGCCAACGGCGAGGACTTGGTCAAGAGTGATTTCGCTGCCGATTTCCGCTGGTATCTGTTCTATTTTCAATTTTTCGCCTGCAGCAACTTTATACTGTTTGCCACCGGTTTTTATGACCGCGTACATGGTTTGAAACCTCAATTTAAGCCTACATTTTGGGCTAATCCACCCTGGATTAGCCAAGCCCATTATTATATCTTGCATGACCACCCCTGTCAAAAACAATGAGTTAACCCAGATTCTGGCGCCTATTTCCTTAGATTTCAAGGCTTTAGACGATCTCATTCGGTTGCGGCTGGCCTCAAAAGTAGCCCTCATAGACCAAATTTCCAGCTACATCATCCAGGCTGGTGGCAAGCGCGTCCGCCCCGCCCTTTTGATGCTGGTTGCCAAGGCCCTATCCAAGGACAAAGAAATACCTCACGCTCTAGAGCTTGCTGCGGTTGTGGAATTTATCCATACCGCTACCTTGCTGCACGACGATGTCGTCGATGAATCTACATTGCGCAGGGGGCGTGAAACAGCAAATGCTGCTTTTGGCAATGCTGCCAGCGTATTAGTTGGTGATTTTCTCTACTCTCGTGCGTTTCAAATGATGGTCGGCCCTAACGACCTCAGAGTCATGGAAATTCTGTCAGATGCAACCAATACGATTGCTGAGGGCGAGGTTTTGCAGCTCCTCAACAATGAATGATCCTGAAGTCGATGAAGAAAGCTACCTCAGAGTCATTCGCTATAAGACCGCCAAATTGTTTGAGGCATCCACCGAACTAGGTGCAATTATTGCTGGCGCTAGTGAAGCCGAAAGAGAGACAGCTGCCGCTTTTGGTCGCCACATTGGTACCGCATTCCAACTCATGGATGACTTGCTCGACTACACAGCAGATGCCGAACAAATGGGCAAGCATGCTGGAGATGATTTACGTGAAGGCAAGCCTACCCTACCGCTGATTTATCTCCTTGAAAAAGGAAGCCATGAAGAGCGAATCTTGGTTCGGGCAGCGATTGAACAAAACCAAGATCTACCCCAAGATGTCTTTGCCCAAATTCTCAAAGCTGTTCAAGATTCTGGTGCGCTAGATTACACCCAGGCNGCGGCTCAGAAAGAAGCGCATTTAGCAGCAGATTGCCTGGCATCTTTTCCTAAAAATGAGGCTACAGATGCCTTATTTGCTTTATGCCAATACTCGCTTGCAAGACAATCCTAATCATTGCTAAAGTATTCGTAACGGAATGTAGCGCAGCCTGGTAGCGCACCTCGTTCGGGACGAGGGGGTCGGAGGTTCGAATCCTCTCATTCCGACCAGCGCCTGCCCTGTAAGATAATCAAATCAACAAATTTAATTGAGGAACACTATGGCGCAATGGCTCAGATTTACACATCACAATAAACCAGGCTTCGGTCAACTCTCGGGAGATCAGATCCAAGTTCACTCTGGAGACATGTTTGCGGATTCTCAAGCTACAGGTGAGACGATTCCTCTTGCAGAAGTAGAAATCGATATTCCTTGCGTTCCTTCAAAAATGATTGCCATGGTGGATAACTTTCATGCACTAGTTACCAAGCTTGAGCACAAAGTCCCCGCTGAGCCTTTATATTTTTTGAAAGGTAATAATTCCTTCCTGGCTAATGGAAAAACTATTCGTACACCAAAATCCTACGCTGGAAAAGTAGTCTACGAAGGAGAGCTTGGTATCGTCATTGGCAAGCACTGTCATGAAGTCAGTGAGTCCGAAGCGCAGCAATCTATTTTTGGTTACACCTGCATTAACGACGTCACAGCAATTGAAATTCTGAATCGTGATCCTGGCTATGCGCAGTGGACTCGCTCAAAAAGCTTTAATACCTTTGGCGTATTCGGCCCATACATTACAAGCGGCGTTGATCCTATGACTCTGAGTATTAAAACCATCTTGAATGATCAAGAGCGCCAAAACTACCCTATTAGTGACATGATTTTTCCACCAGCAAAACTGGTCAGCCTTATCTCACAAGATGTCCCGCTTGAGCCGGGGGACATTATTGCTTGTGGAACTTCAGTTGGGGTTGGCTCCATGAAGCCTGGCAGCCAAGTGAGCATCGTGATTGATGGCGTAGGTCGACTCGATAATAAATTTGAGTGAGTCGTCGGACTCACTCAATATAGCCAAGATCAATATCCTGATACGGATGGGAGTGACAAACTCCCTCTAGCTGCCTGAACGTTTTCGTCAAGATACTTAGTCAAGGCATAGACCGTATTCAAGCAGGGTGTTGGAGTGTCCGTAATCTTGCCTAATTCAATGACGGATCCTAATAAAGCATCNACTTCTAAACTGCGGCCTGCCTCTAGATCTTGCAACATCGAGGTTTTATGTTTGCCAACTTTTTCAGCACCAGCAATGCGACGCTCAATATCAACGCGGAAGGTCACACCTAATTTCTCAGCAATAGTTTGGGCTTCGGCCATCATGCTACGAGCAAGCTCACGTGTCAGAGGGTACTGACAAATTCCCTCAAGAGTTCCATGTGTCAATGAGCTAATAGGATTAAAGGTCATATTGCCCCAGAGCTTCAACCAAATCTCTGAACGAATATCTTCTAGGACTGGTGACTTAAATCCGGCAGCAACCATAACTTCAGATACCGCCTGAATACGCTCGGTAACTTGGCCATCGAGCTCACCGATTGGGAAGCGATTGCCTTCAACGTGTCGAATGACTCCGGGAGCCTGAGTAAATGTGGCTGGATAAACTACGCATCCAATAATATTGTCGGGGTTAATCGCTTTTTTAGCCTGACCACCCGCATCAACCGTTTCAACTGAGTGATCTTGAAATGGTCCAGCAAGTTTTTGGAAGTACCACCAGGGAATACCATTTTGCATTGGAATCAAAATAGTATTGGGTCCCATAATTTTTGCCAGGTCATCAACGATGGGTTCAACTTGATGAGCCTTGACAGCCAAAATTACAAGATCAGGATTTTCAACATCAGTAATTTTTTCTACCGCATTGACTTGGGCAATTAAAGGCTCCGGCTGATCATCTATGATCAAAGCCAAGCCGCGCTCCTGAATTGCAGCCAAGGTTGCACCCCGAGCAACGACAGTAACTTCATTACCAGCCCTAGCAAGCATTACGGCCAAATATCCGCCAATAGCGCCGCCCCCACCGATGACACAAATTTTCATGACTACCTTGCGAAAAAAGATTGAATTACTGTCATATTAGAGGAGATTATTTTGCGGTTCAAGGTTAAAAATTACTGAATTTGTAAGTAATAGCCGTCTTTAAACCGGNTTTAGGAGTGATCTTGGGGTAAACCCTCCTGCAATCATCCCAAAAATGCTTGCCAACAAACCCGCCAATTGTGGAGGCATTACAGCCTCAGGAGCCAAGATTTCACAACTAATCCAAACGGTCAGTCCAAAGACAACTGCCAGCATGCCACCTAAAGAATTGGCTTTTGACCAATACACTCCAAAAGCAAGGGGTACAAAAGCTGCGACAAGCGTGACCTTATAGGCACTCTCAACCATCTTGAAAATAGACAGTTGTGAATTAATAGCAAAGAAAGTAACTACAACAGCGAAACAAATTACTGTGATGCGCATGATCTTCAATAACTGCTGATCACTAAGATGCCTAAAAAAACCCTTAACGATATTCTCAGCAAACGTGACCGAAGGAGCTAACAAAGTAGCACTAGCGCAACTCTTAATCGCAGAAAGTAAGGCGCCAAAAAACATAATTTGCGCAATCATCGGAGCATGATTCAAGACTAACTTTGGCAAGATCATTTGTGGGTCGGTATTGAGATACTGATTTACTAAGTCTGGGCTAATTAGCGTTGCAGAGTAAGCTAAGTAAAGAGGAACGAAAGCAAAAATGAAATAAAGGACCCCGCCTAAGATCGCAGCTTGTACCGCGATATTGACATTTTTGGATGAAGTGATTCGTTGAAATACATCTTGCTGTGGAATCGAACCCAACATCATCGTGAACAAGGCGGCAATAAAACCGAGTACCGACGCCAGGTTCATGTCAGGCCAGAAATGAAACTTACCTGCAGCAGCTGCATGTTGAATTACAGGCATGACTCCACCAGTCTGTGTCGACATTTCCCCGCCGATATACAGCATCCCGATCACGATGATGATCATCTGAATAAAGTCTGTAATCGCTACTGACCACATTCCACCAAACAAGGTGTATATCAAAACACTACAGGCACCGATGAGCATGCCCCCTGTTTGAGAAATACTTCCCTCCGAAACAACGTTGAATACCAAACCTAAAGCTTTCACTTGTGCTGCAACCCAACCAAGGTAAGACACCACAATACAAAGCGTGACGAGAACCTCAACTGTGCGGCCATATTTTTCTCTAAAGAAATCACCAATGGTGAGCATTTTTCGGTTGTATAAATGACGAGCAAAAAAGAGCCCCACCAAAATTAAGCAGAGTGAAGAGCCAAATGGATCCGCCACGATTCCACCCATTCCCTCTTTTAGGAAAGTTGCAGGAATGCCAAGTACAGTTTCTGAACCAAACCAGGTAGCAAATACCGTTGCGGTAACAATTGGAAGGGGCAGGCTATGGCCAGCAGCAGCAAAGTCAGCTGTATTTTTCACACGCAGCGCAGCCCAAAGGCAATGCCCACTGAAATAATCCAATAAATAATCACAAACCAAATCAGCACAAGCCAGTTCCTTTATAAATTTGCCAAATTATAAGATCTTGTCACTTATGACAAAGGAAGGTTTTGAACCAACTTGAAGCAAGCCCTTCTGACATAATTCAGGCGTGAATACTTTCTCGGTAACCCTGCAAGCCGACCTAGACTATCAAAAAGTGATTCTGGGCTCAGTTTCCCGCACCTTCGCGCTTACCATCCCCCTCCTACCAGAGGCTCTAGAAAAAGTGGTTGGCAACGCATATCTACTCTGTCGCATTGTCGATACGATCGAGGATGCGCCCGATCTAAGCCCGCCCACCAAACAAGCGCTATCACAACTATTCTTGAATAGCGTGACAGGCAAGATCACTGCCCAAGAATTTATTGGTCCCTGCCTTGCTGCTCTGAAGACCCACTCTAACCAGAGTGAGCTTGATCTTATTGAGCATACGCCTGCTGTCTTGAGAATTTTGCATGCCTGCTCCCCCAAAGATCAAGAGGCGGTAACCCAATGCGTATCCATTATGTCCTTAGGCATGTCTCGCTTCCATACCAAACAATCAACAGAAGGATTAAGTGATTTAGCTGAGTTTGAAGAATATTGTTACGTCGTTGCTGGTGTTGTTGGAGAACTACTCACCAATCTCTTTGGCAATCACTCCCCTCATTTTGCTCAATCAATAAGAAATCATGAATCTTTAAGCATCGGTTTTGGACAAGCTCTACAGATGACTAATATTTTGAAAGACTCCTCAGAAGATCGCGCCCGTGGCGTTTCTTGGAAGCCCTCCAAAATGAGTCAAATTGATTTACTTAATATTGCTTACCGCAAACTCATAGAAGCTCGCAATTACATTCTGCTGATTCCAAAACAAGAAATCGGTATTCGCCGATTTTGCTTTTTAGCTTTTGGATTGGCAGCCTTGACCCTCAATACTATTGCTCAGAAAGCTTCTTCTAAGAAGATTTCTGAACCAAAACTCTCTCGCAAGGTAGTTTGGGGAGTTTATGGCTTTACAAAGCTGGCGGCCCATAGCAATCTTCTTGTCAAACTTTTTTTCTATCTAAGTAGCCAAGATCTCAGAAAGCTCACAAAGTAAAACCCTCTTACAAAACCCCTTCGTGACGTAATAGCCAAATTTTGATGGCACGATAGAAGCCAGGTGAGTCCTCCTGCATATAGCCCCCAAGCCCTTGAGCACTGACTACTCGATGACAAGGCGTAATCAGAGGGAAAGGATTAGCTCCACAAGCATTTCCAACGGCTCTTGGCCCGCTTTTAATTTTGCTCGCAATCTCTCCATAGGTTGCCGTTTGGCCCAATGGAATCTGTTGCGCAGAACGCCAGACCTTTTCTTGATGAGCCGTCCCGGTGGGCTTAAGCGGAACATCAAACGTAAAGCGGGGATCTTTAAAATAGGCCATGCACTGTTTCTGAACTTCTTTTGCCAACAAATTTTTTGGCGCAATCAGCTTCGATTTAGTGGGCAGGTAGTCGATCCTAGCAAGCATCAAACTACCATCAACTACCTCAGTCCAAATTCCCAGATGGCCAAAAGGTGCTTGAATCACGCAGTAATGTGAAGCTTCTGTGTCGGCAATGGATTTAGGGGTGGTCATTCAGAATATTCTGACATAGGTTTAAGAAAGCTGTGTTGACCTGTGGACACGGATTGATAGCTCTCTAGCTCCTACTTTGCTATATTGATTGTCATGTCATTAAAAGATAGATTCAATGGATAACTTTTTTCACGACTGGCCTTTTTATGGTCAAGTTGCCTTAGTCATTTTCTTACTTGCGCTTTCGGGATTTTTCTCGATGGCAGAGACCAGCATGATTTCGGCGAATCGTCACCGCTTGCGAGCCATGGCTAAGGCTGGTAATACTGGTGCAGCTCTGGCTGAAAAACTCCTTAAAAGAATTGATTCTTTACTTTCAGTATTGTTGATTTCGAATAATTTAATCAATACCGTTTTATCAATTTTGGTTACAGGTATTGCCCTGCACTTCTTCGGTGATACTGGTTATGTGCTCTCGATTGCGACCTTAGTCGCAGCATTTCTTATCATTGTTTTTAGTGAGATTACTCCTAAAGTGGTTGGGGCAGCATTTCCAGAGCGGATTTCATCAAGCGTTGGCTGGCTCATCCTGCCATTAATTTTTATCCTCAAACCTCTGCTTTGGTTTATTAATCACTTTGTATCTGGCTTGATGAGCCTTTTCAGACTCCAGGCCTCCACTGAACATAAAGCATTGAGTAAAGAAGAATTACGTAGTTTGGTTTTAGAATCGAGCCGCTTCTCTTCAAATCATCACCGTAATATTTTGCTGAATCTATTCAATCTTGAAAATATTTTGGTAGATGATGTCATGACACCCAGAGCAAAAATTGAAATGCTAGATATTTCTAGNCCAATTCGCGATGTGATTGAAGACTTAGAAACCTGCTATCACAATAAATTACCCGTATGTGATGGCGACTCAGAAAAAATTATTGGCATTTTGTCTGTTAAAAAAGCGCTCAGCCTGCTGGGTCATCAAGAGCTCGAACATGAGGACTTTAGAGCCCTATTGAATGAACCTTATTTCATTCCTAGCGGAACGCCTGTATTGCAGCAAATGCAATTTTTTCAAGACAATCAGCAACGTCTCAGTCTAGTAGTGAATGAGTATGGTGAAGTACTAGGCTTGGTTACCTTTGAAGACATCGTCGAGGAGTTAATTGGCGAATTCACCACCTCATTCTCGAATCTATCTAATGAGGCTTGCTGGCTAGAAGATGGAACTTATATCGCGAGTGGAAGTGCCTCATTGCGTGATTTGAATCGCTTACTCAATCTAGAGCTTCCACTAGATGGGCCAAGAACACTTAATGGACTAATCCTAGAAAAACTCGAAGCCATTCCAGACCATGATGTGAGCGTTCGAATTGGAGGCATCGTGATGGAGATTGTCCAGTTCGATGAGCAAGGCATTAAAACTGTCAAACTTCATCAACCCCATAGCCCTATCGGTGAGGCTTGAGTCAATATGAAGATGACAGCTTCATCATCCGAGCCTGGCATGAGATTACTGTTACCGCATTGCAATCCCAGGCTTCGGATATCCATATTGAAGCTGGCTCTCAAGAGACCGTAGTTCGCCTCCGAATTGATGGGGCACTTCAGCTTCTCGTCTGCCATCCCAACTCCCTACATGAGCGCTTAATCACCCGTATCAAGATATTGGCTCGCTTAGATATTGCTGAAAAGCGCCTCCCTCAAGATGGCCGACTTTGTATTGGGAAAGACTTTAGTAAACCTGACGTTGATTGTCGTGTATCAACTATGCCGACACTTCATGGAGAAAAAGCAGTAGTCCGAATTCTGCCAAGTCTGATTGAGGAGCTCTCATTAGATCGTGTTGGCTTACTACCAGAACAGTTAGCCATTTTTCGCTCCGCTATTGAACAGCCTCATGGTTTGATATTGGTTACAGGACCAACTGGATCGGGTAAAACGCGCACCCTATACAGTTGTCTAAGGGAGTTAAATCGGCCCGAGAAAAATCTTTGCTCTGTAGAAGATCCCATTGAAATTCGGCTACCTGGAATTAATCAAGTCTCATTTCATGAAAAAGCGGGTCTTGATTTTGCAACAATTATTCGTGCACTTTTACGTCAAGACCCAGATGTACTCATGGTCGGAGAAATTAGAGACTCGGCCTCGGCTCGAGTGGTCATTGAAGCAGCTCAAACCGGACACCTAGTCCTCAGCACACTCCATACTCGTAATGCACGCGGTGCGATTGCACGTCTTAAAACTTTAGGTATTGAACAGGAACATATTGAATCTTGTCTACATTGTGTTAGCTCTCAACGTCTAGTGAGGGCCTACTGCCAACAATGTAAAGGGCGGACTCCAGATTCCAATTGCTCAAAGTGCAAAGGCTCTGGTTACTTTGGCAGAATTGGCATCCATGAAGTATTGAATCACCGCATGATTTTTAGTCAAGATACGTGTTCTCTGGATATGCATTCAGCAGGCATGCATTATGTTCAGCAAGGCCTCATCAATCCGGACCTGCTGACCCATGAAATTGGGTCCTATC
>Ga0007878_1000292_pt1 | contig 9321 bp, 4 predicted proteins | sample CryBogCBH23Jun09_FD_55005 | JGI IMG/M metagenome (GOLD analysis project Ga0007878, IMG submission 55005) | Freshwater microbial communities from Crystal Bog, Wisconsin, USA - CBH23Jun09 | ecosystem: Environmental > Aquatic > Freshwater > Lake | place: Crystal Bog, Wisconsin, USA | collected... | reverse complement strand
CATCACGACCTCACTTTGACCCATGCCATAGTCCGATACCCCACTTTGCAAAGCCAAGGCCATCAAACCAGCAATGTCGCTACGTAGGTTGTCTAAGTCGGATTTGAGGTGAGCTCGCACGTGCTCAAAACTCTTGCCAGCAAATTGGGCATTAATAAAGTTACCTGCCTCAATCAACTGACTTGGGGTGTAATCCTGAGTGGTGGGCAAAATCCGGTTTTGCACATCACCCTCTGGGGTCACCACAATCAAGAGAATCTTGCCTTCGCCCAAACGCAGAAATTCAATATGCTTAAACACCTGGGCACGCTTGGGTGTCATCACCACCCCAGCAAAATGGGTCAAATTCGATAAAAGTTGAGCGGCTGAGCTCAAAACCCGCTGAGGAGAGTCAGGCAAAAGTCCTTTTTCAACCTCACGAGCAGCTATTTCTTCTAATGGGCGCACTGTCACCATGGTGTCCACAAACAAGCGATAGCCCCTTGGGGTTGGAATACGCCCAGCCGAGGTGTGCGGGCTGGTTACCAGACCCATATCCTCCAAATCGGCCATCACATTCCGAATGGTGGCAGCCGAGAGGTCTAAACCGGAGAAGCGATAGCGTGCGGGAGCCAATAGGCTGCCCCTCTTCGATATAGCGTTCGATGAGGGTTTTCAGTAAGGCGCGGGAACGATCATCCATGGTGGAAGGGATTTTATGCCTATGGTTTAATCGTTATATGTTAAGCCCATCCTCAAATTCCATCAAAAAGGCATTTAGCCGACTTGCGTTTGTCGGCAAATATCAGGCCGACGGGATAGAGGACCACTTAAACGACCTCGCTAAGCTCGTTTCTGGCTTGGGTTGCGAGGTATTTTTTGAGACTTCCACCGCAGAGCATTTAAAGCTCAAGGGATACCCCAGCAAGAATGTTGGAGATTTTGCCGGGGCGATTGATCTTGCGGTAGTTTTAGGTGGCGACGGAACCATGCTTGGCATTGGGCGTCAACTGGCTGGCAGTAACGTGCCTCTCGTTGGAATCAATATGGGACGTCTTGGTTATATGACGGACATTCCGATTGGAGATGTCCACGTCGTTTTACCAAAAATTATTGCGGGCGAATACGAAGCTGATACAAGAACACTATTAGATGCAGTGGTTCTGCGTAAAGGCAAAGTCATCAATCGCGCTCTCGCCCTCAATGATGTTGTTGTGAACCGCTCTGGTATCTCCGGAATGGTTGAGCTTGCAGTGCAAGTCAATGGGTCTTTCATGTACAACCAACGCTCAGATGGTTTAATTGTTTCTACACCTACCGGCTCTACTGCTTACGCTCTCTCTGCTGGCGGACCTATTTTGCATCCACGCGTTGCTGGTATTTTGTTGGTACCGATTGCGCCTCACTCACTTTCCAACCGTCCGATCGTATTACCTCAGGATGCGGTTACCAACATTGAAGTGGTTGAGGGTCGCGAAGTGATTGTGAACTTCGATATGCAATCGCAAACCAATTTGGAATCAGGCGACAAAATCGAAGTACGTCAATCTGACAAAACGATCACCCTCTTGCACCCTCGCAATCATAGTGACTACAAAACCTTGCGCGAGAAACTGCACTGGAATGAGTACCCATCGACATTCTGATGTCGTATTCTTTGCTACGCTAAAACTATGCTTCAAACTCTTACACTCCGTGACTTTGTCATCGTTGATCAACTCGAACTGGATTTTTCTGGAGGCTTCACCGTCTTAACTGGTGAAACGGGTGCTGGCAAATCTATCCTGCTCGATGCTCTAGGCCTAGTACTGGGTGAACGTGCAGATAGCAGCCAAATTCGGGAAGGTAGCAATCGCGCAGAAATCAGTGCCCTCTTTCGCATTGACTCCCAACAGGTAGAACACTTCAACCAATGGTTAGATGATCAAGGCTTCCCTACTGAAGATGCAGGCCAAAGTCTGCTCCTTAAAAGAACAGTTGAAAGTAATGGTCGTAGTCGCGCCTTCATTAATGGCAGTGTCGCAACACTCGTGCAATTGCGCGAAGCTGGTGATCAATTGGTCGATATTCATGGTCAACACGCTCATCAATTACTACTCAAGGGTGGTGCGCAGCGTGAGCTACTAGATCGACATGCTGGGCTACTACCAACTGCTGTTGAAGTGGCGCAAGCATTTAAGATTCTCAGCGACTCGCGTCGTCTTTTAGCGCAAGCTGAAAATGCTGGTCAAGATATTGAGCGTGAACGTGAACGTCTTGAATGGCAGCTTGAAGAGTTGACCGAGCTCTCGCCACAAGAAGGCGAATGGGATCACATTCAAGTTGAGCATGCGCGACTTGCCAATGGCGCCAAGATTATCAGCGGCTGCCAAGAAGCAATTGACGTTTTATCTGATTCAGATGGTTCGGTGGAATCCGCCCTCTCCAAAGCCAGTTCAAATATGAGTGCTTTAGCCCAGCATGATGCTGCGCTAGCTGAAGTGAGCCAATCCCTAGAGTCTGCACAAATTCAAATCGATGAGGCTGTTCATAGCCTGAATCGCTATCTACAAAAGTTAGACCTTGATCCCGAACGCTTAGGTCAAGTTGAAGAACGGATGCAAGCTTTACATACGGCTGCTAGAAAATATCGTACTGAGGCCAATGCACTGCCGCACTTACTGTTCGAGACTACTGACCGTCTTGAAGCGCTCACTGCTTCCCAGAACATTGAAGCCTTGCGTGAAAAAGTAAAGCAGGAGGAAGCTGCTTACCTCAAGCTGGCAAAACAACTCTCCCAAAAACGCAGTAAGGCAGCCCTCGATCTTGGCAAGCTTGTGACTGCAGCGATGCAAGATTTATCAATGGCTGGCGGCCAATTAGAAATTGCGTTAATCCCATTGAGTGAAGGTGGCTCGAATGGCTTGGAACAAATTGAGTTCTTGGTTGCTGGGCATGCAGGTAGTACACCTCGCTCTTTAGCCAAGGTGGCATCCGGCGGAGAGCTAGCGCGTATTAGTCTCGCCATTAGCGTGATCACCAGCAAAGCCTCATTTACGCCTACACTTATTTTTGATGAAGTCGATGCTGGCATTGGTGGTGCTGTTGCCGAAACCGTCGGTACATTATTACGTCAGCTGGGTGAATCACATCAGATTTTGTGTGTCACCCACTTGCCTCAAGTAGCCGCTCAAGGCAATCATCACCTCAAGGTCAGCAAATCTCAAAGTGGTGAAAAAACGCTTTCACAAGTCAGCCCACTAGCCAGAGCAGATCGCGTTGAAGAAGTTGCGCGCATGCTTGGTGGCGCCACCATTACAGACACCACCCGTCGTCATGCTCGCGAACTACTAGAGCAAAACTAAATATCAGATGGTGCTTTAAAAATCTGCTGCCATAAATTCAGGACAGCATTTCTGGCGCTTGCCAAAACTAACTCGGAATCAATATTCACACGCGTCTTATCGGCGCCATCCAAGCGTAGACGGTGCTGACGAGATCTGAACAGTCGGTAAGCATCGGCCACTTCTTGGGCAGCAGACNGCTCTATCAAGCCAGCTTCTGCAGCCATCCGCAGAAGTGCAATATTNCCTAAATTACCAATCAATTGATGATGTTGATGGGAGTAGGCCAAAACTAAGAATTGAACAATAAATTCAATATCTACCATTCCGCCTGCATCGTGCTTCAAATCAAACTCGCCGGCCGGATTAGGGTGACCAGCATGCACCTTACGGCGCATCTCCAAAATCTCATTACGCAATACATCAATATTGCGCTTTTGACTTAAAACCTCGAAGCGCACACCATCAAAAAATTGACCTACCGTTGGGTTGCCTGCCGAGAACCTGGCTCTCGTCAAAGCCTGATGCTCCCAAACCCAGGCTGCGTTATCACCCTCTCGCATCTGATACTTTTTAAAAGCATCTGCATTCGTCACCAAAAATCCAGCTGACCCGTTAGGACGCAAGCGGGTATCAATCTCAAACAGGCTGCCAGTCGAGGTGTAGGTTGTCAGCCAGTTGATCATGCGCTTCGCTAAGAGGCCATAGATTTCTTGTGCAGCGTAATCTGACTCTGGCGCTTGATACAAAAATACTAAATCGAGATCAGATGCATAGCCCAACTCTTTGCCACCCAGCTTCCCATAAGAAATCACGGCGAATGGCACATCTATAGCGAGATGTTGATCCTCAGGCAAATCAAACTTCTTGGCAACTGACGGCCACACACGCTCAAAAGTCGTTTGCAAAATCAAATCAGCTAATGCGGATAGATGATCGCTGACTTTTTCGACTGNCAGAGCTTGATCCACCCCAATACCAAGATCAGCCAATAAGGTAATAAAGGTTTCGTTGTGATGTGTAACNCGCAGGATATCCATGGCTTGCTCAGAGCCATCTCCATCGGCCATCACATCATCTAAGCGCATGTTTAAAGTGGTTTTAACCTCCCGCCAATAATCCTCTGGGTNCTCTACTAGCAAAGCCTCGGCACGTGGATTGAGTAAATGATCCAATAGGTGCGGATGCCTCGTTAGATATTGCGCACCCCATTGCGAGGCCTTGAGCAAAGCTAGTACATTGGATAGTGCCTTTGGATACTCCGACAAGATGGAGAGATAAGCACTCCTTCTGGCAATGGCTTCCAACAAATCAAAAAAGCGTAGCAAAGTAATATCAGCACTAGCCCGCATAGATTGTTCCGCCTGCACACTCTCCGCCGCCGTGCGAATCAGACTGTGAAAAATCAGGCGACTTTTTTCTGGTAACTGCCTTTCCTTTGGGCCACCACTCCATGCCTGCCAGCGAACCAGCGACTCAGGGAAATGCTGGCCGTCTGGCTCCCAATCAATCGATAAAGGTGCAAGATCTAAGCGCTCACTATCTTTTAATACGAATGCCCTTTCAAAGAGTTGGGCGACCTTGTTTTGATGNCCTTCTAACTCAGCCAGAAATTGAGCGCTCGNCTCCGTCACNTCTGGACCACCCATGCTCTGAGCAAGACGTGNTCGAGCAGATTCATCATCGGGCAAATAATGTGTTTGCTGATCCTCCCAAATCTGAATGCGATGCTCTAAGCGCCTCAGATATACATACGCATCCTTTAATGCCCGGACCTCACCGNTAGGCAAGATGCCTCGCTTTTCGATCAAGCTCAAAATCTCTAATGTGGGTCGAGCACGAAAACGGGGATCAGTCCCACCCCGCATGAGCTGAAACATTTGCGCCAAAAACTCAATTTCCCGAATCCCACCACGACCCAATTTAATATCGCGGGAACGGCCTTGGTGGCCTGAAGACCTTTTATCTGCCTCGCGTTGAATCTGCGCATGCAAGTCTCGAATAGCTGCAATCACGCCGTAATCCAAATGTCGACGATAAACAAAAGGTCGAATAATTTGATCTAGCTCTTTTTCGCAAACAGCAAAAGAGGGTGAGTCAGGCATTGGCGCGATCAATCTCCCCTTGATCCAGGCATAACGCTCCCACTCACGGCCTTGAACCAAAAGATATTCTTCCAGCATGTCTAGGCTACACACCAATGGGCCTGAATCACCATTAGGACGTAAACGCATATCTACCCGGAATACAAATCCATTGGCATCATGCTCAGACAGTAACTTGATGAGGCGCTTGCCCATCCGCGTAAACCACTCATGGTTGGAAAGNCTTTTCGGACCACCTTGAGTCTCACCTTCATGCTCATACAGAAAAATCAGATCAATATCGGAAGAAAGATTGAGCTCCCGCCCCCCAAGCTTGCCCATGCCAACAACCATCAAAGGCATTTCAGTATTAGTAGAAGTGCTCCATGGCAGCCCAAAGCGTCTTTGAAGATCCCCGCGAATATAAGCAATCGATAGCGAAACAGTCAACTCGGCAAATGAGCTGAGACTATGCGTTACCTCATCTAAATCTGCCAGGCCGTTGAGATCACGAAATCCTAGATACAGCATTAAACGCTGACGAGCAAGTCGCAAATCNGCCATGAATTGCGACTCATCTTGCTCCTCATTGGCAATTGCAGCCTCGCAAGGAATCAAGAGATTTTGGATAAATGCTAAATCGATTTTTTGAGGGGTCAGGGAGCCTATCCACCCCTCCCACTTTGGCTGCGCATTTAGCCAACGCTGGGCATAAGTGGAATGCCCCTTCAAAAAGTCCATTTGCGCGGAAAAATTCGTCATACCCTCATCTTAATCCGAGCCTTGGGAGACTCTTGGCGATCCTCTCGAGGCTGACGGATAATAGAGCTCATGCTTCGCAACCTCATCCCACCTCGCCTCCAGAGCGTGCTTCAAAAACGTCCTCCAGGTGGAAGCGGACGCTGGGGTCGGCGCGCCCTTATCCTAGGTGGCTTTATTTTGGCAGTATTTGTGCTGGGACATCTCGGTGTTCGTTTCTTACTATGGCCTCAAGTTGAGAAATCAAAACCAGCCTTAGAAAAACTGATTAGCGCCAGAATTGGTGCAGATGTCTCGATGGATGATGTGCAAGTCTCATGGACAGGCATTCGGCCCAGCTTTGAAATCACCGGATTACGTTTTAATTCTTCCTCAAAAGCCAAACCTTTATTGGAAATTCAAAAAATTAGTGGTGAATTAAGTTGGCTTTCTTTCTACCATCTTGAACCCTACTTTCATGAACTGGATTTTGTTGGCGCGCAAATTTATGCCCAAAGAAATGCTAAGGGCATCATCTCTATCGCAGGAATGCCGATCGGTGGAAAGTCGGATGATTTTTCAGCTGAGAACTGGCTATTCGCACAAAACACCATCAAAGTAAGTCAGGCTCAATTCTTTTGGGAAGATCTCCAAAATAAGAAACTGAATACTTCGATTGAAATTGAAGACTAAATCTGAGCAACGGGCTACGCTATCACCGCGGCACTTTGATTGCAAATACGCCTTGGCATAAAGGTCAGATCCAAATCAATGCGGACTTTGCACATCGCCTTGGTGGTCAACCTGGGAACTGGAAGGATTGGGTTGGTGAGTTCTCCTGGGATTTCGCCGACCTCAATCTAAATAAAATTACACAAGACTTCAAAGTGCCTCTTTATGCATTAGAGGGGAGCATTAGCTCAAAAGGAAAATTGAATCTTGACAGTGGCAAACCTGATGGTGGCGCACTCAGCATTGCGGCCGACCGACTAAAAATTCAATTAGCCAAGGATGAAGAGCCGATTGAGTTTGGTAGATTNGAAACTGATCTGATTCAATCAACCGAAAAACAAATGCTTTCAGTAAGCACCAAGTCGCTAGCATGGCGGGACATTGATAGTCCAAGCTCGGCACCCCTCGAGCACTTGAGCCCCATGACCTTCCGGTGGAAGCCACCTGGAGATGGTGGCGATATCAAAGAATTTGGATTTTCATCTCCACAGATATTGGTCGAAGACGTTGCACTATTTGCACTCAACCTTCCCCTGCCTAAAAAAGTCCGGCAATGGATTAAGGCATCTGAAGCAGATGGTGAATTACAAGACCTAGAAATCAACTGGGCAGAAAGTCGTTCTGCACTGTCGGCACTCCCCATACCCGGCACTTGGTTTAATGCTGATAAATTAGATTTCACTGTGAGCGCCAAGCTGATTGATCTAAGCTTTGTTGGCATCAACAAATCCATGCCTAGCGTTTCTCATTTAACCGGAGTTATTACAGCCGACCAAAAGCATGGGAGTTTGAGCCTAGCATCCTCCAATTTAGAGGTAGAAATAAATGACTTTCTAGTTGATCCAAAAATTAAATTAGATAAAGCAAGTGGGCAAGTCAGCTGGGAAAAATACAAAGGCGGCTGGATCATTAATGCCAAGCAAGTAGCGCTTAGCAATCCTGAGATTAATGTCACTCTCAGTAGCAATTACATTCTGAGCGGGCCGAAACAAGCTGATCAACTGACTCTAGACATGAACTTTGTACAAGCAAAACTGCCTAGCGCACATCGCTACCTTCCTGTCGGGATGGATAGCGATAGCAAGCAGTTTCTTGGAAAAGCCTTTGATACTGGCCTCATTCGCAACGGCACCCTACACATCAAAGGTGACCCTAATCAGATCCCCTTCCCTAAAGAGCAATCCGGTGAATTTGCACTGAACCTACCGATCACTGATGCCACCTTTAAGCCCGCCCCTCTTTTATCTAAGTCACAGGGCGAATGGCCGGCATTTACCAAGCTCAGTGGTGAAATCAGCATGAAACAGTCCACATTAAATGTGGATATCAGCCAAGCAAATTATCAAAGCGTGGTGGTGAGCAAGGTTCATGCTGAAATACCCAATGTCAGCGCCAAGCAATTAATGCTTTCCGTTACCGGTAGCGCCCAAGGAGAAGCGCAACAAATGCTCCAGTACCTCTTTGCGTCTCCGGTTGGTAAAAGCCAAGAGAGCCTAGAAAAAAATCTTAAAGTGTCTGGTTTCACAAGCTTAAATCTGGCCTTAAGCATTCCGCTATCAGGCAAAGCGGATACCCATATTGATGCGAAGTTAGACCTTCCAGGCAATCGAGCTCAGTGGGGTAGCTTTCCACCTCTAGATAATCTCAAAGGCAATATTCGGATTACTGAACTTAATCCCGAATTTGAAAATGTCACGGCTAATTTCTTAGGGGGTGCCATCAACATTACTAGTGNGCCTTCTACAACTGCAAACCCTAGCTTCAGCATCAANGGCAATATTGATGGTAGCTTTATTAAACAGTATTTTTCCGCAGACCTTAACCCTGCAGTCAGCTCGATTCTGGCCGGCATGAGTGGTTCGGCAAAATACGAGGGCTCGCTCAACTTCAGCAAAGCTGGCAGCGAAACGAATCTGAAATTAGATTTAAGAAACTGGGCCAGTCAAGCTCCCGCCCCAGCTAAAAAATCTGCAGGCACTCCAATGCTAGGCCAGCTCAATCTTCGCACCTACGTTAATAGCAAAGCAAATTCTGCTCGCGCAACTTGGTCTGGCAAGATTGGTGAACAAATTTCTCTGCAGGGCAGCCTCGGGCTCGACAATGAGATTCGCCATGCACTAGGCGTTGGCGCTCCTGCCAATCTTCCCCAACAGGGATTTGCGCTGAATCTTCAAGCTAGCGATCTGAATGTAGATGCATGGCAAGAGTTTCTCAGTGCGGGACATCGGAACAAAGCTGTCAAACAGAATTCCGCCGACGAGAGCAATATTCAAGTCAATGCTCAAATCAAAAAACTGATCCTACTGGATCGCGCTTGGTCTGATGTTGGCTTGGTTGGTAACAATAAAAACGATATCTGGCAATTACGCCTCAATTCAACGCAGGCTGCAGGACAGATTCGCTGGCAGGAAGAAAACTCCACTAACCCAAGTGGATTAATTACTGGCCACTTCACTCGCCTCAGA
>Ga0007878_1000286_pt1 | contig 9491 bp, 7 predicted proteins | sample CryBogCBH23Jun09_FD_55005 | JGI IMG/M metagenome (GOLD analysis project Ga0007878, IMG submission 55005) | Freshwater microbial communities from Crystal Bog, Wisconsin, USA - CBH23Jun09 | ecosystem: Environmental > Aquatic > Freshwater > Lake | place: Crystal Bog, Wisconsin, USA | collected... | reverse complement strand
GTGAGTGGCTCGTCGATACCCGCAATCCGTATCGGACCCGTCACGCCGAGGAGGCTGCTGAGTGCAGGAACGTCGATTGCCAGCACGTCGTCAACCTCGATCCCTGTTTCTCGAGCGAACATGGCTCGGGCCGCTTGACCGGTCCATGGGAAGTTCGCACTTTGGTTCAGCGAACTCCAGAGCTGCGTGGAGTAGTTCCCCACGAAGAATGCGGGCGTTGGGGGCAGGTTCTGCAGCGGGGCGGTTCGACCCAGATCGTTGACCGACCCACCTCGCACTGGGACGAACACCCCTCGATCGACGCCAAGGAGGGTGTAACTGAGGTACGAGCCTTCCGCTCGCATCTCAGCGTTGTTCGCGGCGAGGACGAGGATGCGTCGCTCGCCGTTCCCACCGAGCAATTCGTTTGCGACGAGGAGCGCGTCTGCCGCATTGGTGAAGGCGTGGCCAATCTTCGCCGCTCGTTGGTTGAAGGAAATCCTCGCCGCCCGAACGGGACCGACGAGGTCGGCCGGCGCTTTCTCGAGCGCAGAGAAGGATCGGCTGGCTGCACTGAACGCCCTGTGAAGTTTGACCACGAACCGAAGATTTCCCGGCGGACGAGGTCCAGTCGGCAGATCGACGTCGACCTGCTCAACGAGATGCTCACCAACCCTCGTTGCCGACGCCACTGAGGCGAGAAGCGCTCTCGCCCCATCCACTTGGTCTCCGAGCCAAGGAACCCAACGCATCAACGGTACGCCCGAGGCCTGAAACGCAGATTCCGCCTGATCCAAATCCTGAGTAGCGCGTTGGAGTCGAATGAGGATCTGCCGCCGTCCTCCTTGGTGGTCACCGAGTTGAATGTGGCCGACCACCCAGTTCAACTCCCCTTCAGCCCGAATAGCTGACGAACGACTCTCGAGAAGGTGGATGACTCCCCACGCCGACAGCACGAGGACGATGCCGATGATCGTAAGAAGCCAACGTCGTCGACTCCGTCCTGACCTTCGCACGTCGCAATGTTGCCACAGCACTCGGCGGAGATCCCACGCATGTTGGGGGTCGACACCAGCGCGATTTCGGCGAGACAGCTCGAGGGCTCTCGGTCCTCTTCAGACCTCCATCTCGGCTGCAGCCCGTCCAGCGTTGTCACTACGATGACGACATCACCTGTTGGATGGTGACGCCACATCGCTCACCTTCCTCCGATCAGGGCGGCATAACCTCGTGACTCAGAGACAGCAAATCACCGCGCGAATCCGAGGCGCCGTCCGCAACGGCGTGCCAGCACTCGCGAGCGCACGTATGGTCGTCTTCGCTGCTTCAGGAATTTCCACGTTGATCCTCGCCCGCGTCCTCGGTCCACGGGAGTACGGGATCTACGCTGCCGGTGTCGCCATCGCCTCACTGGCTCTTGTCCTCAATACCATTGGGCAAGATCAACTCTTCTTGCGGCATGAAATTTCCCACGACCTCCTCTCCGTCAGGACGTCGCAGGTTGCGCTCATGAGCGTGCTCCTCGTCGCGGGTTTCGCTGCGTTCTGGCCAGGCGCCTCTTCTCCAACCCGAGTGTGCGCGTCGTTGTTCGGGGGAGCCATCGTGTGCCAGCGCCTCCTCACCCCGTACCTCACGAAACCGTTGTTCGATCTGGACTTTGCCCATCGAGCGCGTCGGGAAATCGCAGCCACCGGAGTCTTCCCCGTCATCGGCTTCCTGCTGGGCTACATCCTCGGTCACACGCCAACATCGTTCTCCCTTGGATATCTCCTCGCCGGTCTCATTTTGTTGATCGGAAAGATCGACATCGTTGCTCTGCGCCGGGTCTTCCGAGACAACCCAATCGTTGACTTTCGGAGAGGAATCCCTTTCGCGATTTCGAGTGCATTCTTCGCCATTTACTTCCAAAGCGACATCGCCGTGCTCGGATCAATGGCACCCGCTCGAGAAGTCGGCCTCTACGCCGCGTGCACAGCCCTCCTCGGGGTTTCTCTCCTCCTGTCAACCCTGCTCTGCAACGACGTCATGCGTTCGAGGCTCTATAAGCTGACACCACACTCGCGAGCATTTCGCAGAACTGCGCTCAGTACTCGACGGGTCATCATGCTCTTCGGCGTAGTGATTGGATCTGGGGTCGCACTCACGGCCCCGCTGCTGCTGCACATCGTCTTCGGCGAACACTTCGTCGCCGGAGCGCCCTACCTCCGGGTGTTCGGCCTGGCGATTGTGATCTACTACGCCTCGAATTGGTGTTCCAATGTCTTGATCGCTGCGGGGGCAATCCAGACGGTCGTTTGGGTTCAAGGAGTCCTCGCCGTCGTGAACCTCGGAGGAAATGTGCTCCTCATTCCTCACTTTGGTGCGGCTGGATCTGCTTGGATGACCGTCGCCTGCGAGGCGCTCGGTATGGTGATCTTCGCCGTGAGCCTCCGGTCGCAGAGAACCCTTCGCCTGACGCGGTGGACGCCAACAGAGAATGGAATTTGACGATGGCAGACATACCGAACACCACCCCGCGCCGAGATCCGGTCGTTGCCCTTTTCCTCCCCCGAAGTGAGGGCGGGCACCCCCGCTACGGCCTTGAAGTAGCCGACGCAATCGCAGCTCAAAGTTCCGCCAAGGTGTACTACCTCTGCGGTGAGGACCTCAACTCATTGGGGCCGAGAGACCACCTCACATTGACGCCCATCTTCCCCCGCCTGAAGTTGCGCTCAGAATTTCGCAATGCACTCCATTGGAAGGCCTCGCGAATTCTCCACTACACCAGACGAGAGCTCCTCCTCATTCGATGGTTGCGATCGCATCCAGAGGTAGATGTGCTATACCTCCAGGAGCCAATCACCCCGTGGATGATGCCCCTCATTGCACGTATTGCTCGACGGGAGAACGTCTCGCTCGCGATGACGGTGCACAACTTGAGACCCCACAACGCCGGATCGCGGATTGGGCTTCGCGAGTGGGCCTACCAGCGACGATTCCGACACCTCGACCGAGTCTTCTTCCATCGCGGCCTCTCCATCGCTGCCGTTCAGGAAGGAACCGGGCTTCCCCTTGATGCACTCGTGGAGATTGAGCATGGCCTCTTCATTGAAGACGTGGATCCTCCGTCGCTCTCTGACAACCCTCGGCTGGTGTTGATCGGAACGTTGAGTCCCTACAAGGGAGTGACTGAGGCTGTCGAAGCGATGAAGCTCCTCCCGCACCTTCAGCTCGACATCTACGGACGTGTCGACGATCAGGAATACATCGACGCGTGTCGCGAGGGGTCGCCTGCGAACGTTGGATGGCACCTCGGCTTCGTGGATGATGCCGAGATCGCCGAGGTGTTCAAGGGAAGCGTTGCCGCACTCCTCCCCTACCGAGAACTCGCTGCGCAGAGCGGTGTCCTGCACCTCGCCTTGGGTTGCGGCCGACCAGTCGTCGTCACGCCAGCCGGAGCGATGCCATCCGTTGTTGAGCGGTTTGAGTGTGGCGTCGTAGCGAGTGAAGCCACACCAGCGGCAATCACACGAGCGATCTCCGAACTGCTCGAACCCGATCGGTACATCGACGCCCTCGCTGGAGTCGCAAAGGCAAAGAGCGAACTCAGTTGGTCGAATGCTGCTCGTGCCACACTCGAGGGGCTTCGGTCACTCTGAGACCCCGTCCACTGCCGAACGAGGCAGCAGATCCCAGATGCTCATGATTCCCAGCATCATCCACACCGGGGTCAGCGTGGCGTAGCTCGTCGTTGCCCCTGCTGCCACTAACCAGAGGATGAGCACCACCACCATGGTCGATCGGAAGAGTCGCTCTCGGCTGACTTGGCGGATGATCCCGCCGATGGCGAGGATCCACACGGCGATGCCGAGGAGCCCCATTTCGGTGATGTAGTTCACCACGATGGACCAGACGGTCGTGATGCGAACGAATCCATAGGACTTGATGACCACCGGCGCATACTTGGCGATCAATCGAGGTGTCTGCCCGGGACCGATGCCGAAGACGAAGTGGTTTAGCGTCTCGAGCCAGAGTTTGAGTCCAGCGAGAATTGAACTCCACCGGAGCGTCCACGATGAGTTGAGCGTTCCTCCGTTGGATCCATAGCGCTCGCTGAGCGCTAGCACTCCGAGCGGGGTGGCGAGGAGCACCACGACCAATAGACGTCGTGCGAGGGACGTCAGATCACGCTGGGATTCCCGCTGCATCTGAAGGTCGTCTGACGATCGACGAACCGAAGCAAAGGAGATGATGGTCGCGAAGAGGCCGACAATTGCGAAGAGCGCCATGCCGCTCTGGGATTCGGCGACCAAAATTGCCCCGCCACCAACACCAACCGCCACACTCCGCCGAAGTGCTGTTGAGATCTCGATTCCAGCGCGCTCAACGATGGCGTAGAGCACCAGGAGGAGGGGGAGCCAAGGACCGATGCAAGCCGCCATCGCTGAGGGCTCTGAGAAGAGACCGAAAGGTCTTCCTCCGGTTCCGAGAAAGAGGGAGATGGACGTGGCGTTCCATGGAGCGAACACCGGGTTCAACTGGTACATGGGGATGAACGGGAACTGCCCGTGCCGAAAGTCGACGAACTGGTACGCACCAGCGACCACATTCACGATCAGTGCAGCGGCAACGCACCGCACCACGAGACGAAGGTCGCGAACAGTCACGATGGCAGCTGCACCCAAGAGTGCTGCAATCGAGAGCATGAGGTTGATTGAGGCCTTGATCCCAACGGATGTTGAGTACACCGGATTGGTTCGAAATGAAAGTGCCACCATGCTGACGAAGATCGGAAACGTGAAGGCGTAGATCAAGAAGAGGAGTCGACGGCGCTTCTCTAAGGTGGCGAGGAGTCCAGCGCCGATCAAGAACAGTTGTGAGAACTGGACCGCCGATGAGTGCCCGTACGGGAACGCGAGATAGGGCGTGAACCCCGTGAATACCCCCGCTCCCAAGAGGAAGCGCCGGACCCGAATGAGGAGGGGGGCGGCTTCGCCCGGTCGCACCTCATCGGACGAAGAGGCGGTGAGGGCCGATCCACTGAGCCGCACGTTCAGATCCGTTCGATTCGATCGACCAACGTTGCGACCATGGCACGACGATTCGCATGGTGCTCGAGGTACGTCCGTCCAAATTCTCTCGGAGCCCATGTCTCTTCTCCGGCACGCACGACAGCGTCGAGCGTGCGTGCTAGTCCTTCAGCGGTCTGCTCTGGTGCCGTGACTCCCGCTCCAGCATCTTCGATCAGGGTCGCGATTTCCCCATGAACGTTGCTCACGATTGGGAGGCACGCTGCCATGTAGTCGAACATCTTCTGGGGACTGATGCCAAACGTGAACTGCTCACCAGGCAGGAAGCTCAAGATCCCCACGTCGAACTGAGCGAGCGCATTGAAAATTTGGTCCTTCGGCACCGGTGGTCGAAAGGTCACATTGTCGAGACCCAACCTCTCGGCTCGTTCTTGGAGGCGCTGGCGATCAGGCCCATCGCCGATGAAGGTGAGCGAGCATCGATTGCCACGCTCCTGCATGGCTCCCCAGGCATCGACCACCATGTCGAGACCGTACATCGGCCCGATGCTTCCGAGGTAGACGAATCGACAGGGCGATCCGCTCTCGCGGCGAGGCCGTTCAATCCTCTCGGGCACGTCGCTTCCTGAAACCACGACGATCCGGTCGTCGCTCCCGCCCCGCTCCACCACGACTCTTCGCGACCCCTCGGCGAAGATGACGACGAGCGCACTCTTGCGGTAGAGGTGCGTCGCAAGCACCCCAACGAACCGGTAGAGGAGGGAGTTCTCAATCGACGGATCAACAGCTGCGAGGTGTTCTGGCCAGAGGTCGCGAACCTCGAAGACGAACGGTCGACGACGAATTCTCGCTGCGACGTGCGCTGCGAATGCACCGAAGATATGGGGGGAAGATCCGTAGACCACCGTCTCGCTTGAACGGAGCACCTTGCCGAAGGCTCGGATGCTGAACCAACCCATCGACATGGTCCTGCGCCAGTTGTTTCGCTCATAAGGAGGAACCCACAGGTAGGTGAAGGGCACACCGTCCTCCACCACCGTCATGGTCGATCGATCTTGCGGAGAGGACCGCCTGAAGTTCCGCTTCTCGAGGTGCGTGAAGTCGGAAGCCAAGATGCGCGGCGACCAGCCCCGCTCGATGAAGACCTGCGCGAGCTCGAATTGCCGAGTGCCACCAGGTTCGCTCGGCGGCAGGGCGTACTGCTGCACAATGAGGATCGATTTCGATCGACGGGACGAGCGCACACTCCGAGGTTAGCCCCCACGTCGTGGCTCAAAGCGGTGATTTCCCCCATCACGCCTCCGAACGGAGCGAACTGCCAAGACTAAGATTCGGTTGGTCGCGCAACACCGATAACAGGGGGATCGATGCTCGAGCAGAGCCCAGTCGAGAAGCGGAAGCCATCCATCGTATTCACGTCGAGTGGGGCTCCCTTCGGCGTGACCGAGTTGTGGTTCCAAGCAGAAGTGCGTGAACTCGTGAAGTCCTTCGACGTGATCATCGCCCCCACGTGGCCACGTGGGGATCGCAGCCCATGGGCAGGACGTACCCTCACGTCATCGGGGTACCCGCCAGTCGCCCCGCTCAAGACCCTCCGAGCCCTCGTTTCGAGCCGAGAGTTGCGATCCATCCTGTGGGGAACTCGCGACACGGCGAACTTGCGCACTCGCGGCAAGTCCGTGCTCTCGTTCTTCGTCGCCCTGCAATGGGCGTTCCTCCTCGAATCCCTCGACCTCGAGGTCTGTCACGTGCACGCCACGACCGTCGCAGCTCCGGCAACTGGAGCAGCTGTCCTCGCCATTCGACTCGGCATTCCGTCATCAGCAACTGCGCATCGCGGCGACATCGTGAAGCGCAGTCCGGAGCGGTCCATCGCTCGCCTCGACCTCGTACGGGCGATCTCGGAGAAGGCCAAGGAGATGCTGGCCAGCGAAGGGATCGCGTCATCAGTCCTCCGCTTCGGCGCCCTCGATGAAGTGAAGAGCGCATCGGTGGCGACACCCTCGGCGACCCTCCGCGGTGTCGCCATTGGGCACCTCTCCGTCATAAAGGGGCACACGAGAGCACTCAAGATGGCGCGAAAGGCAATCGATGACGGCGTCGACCTCCACCTCGACATCTACGGCAACGGACCTCTCGAAGATGACTTGCGACGTGAAATCGCCGAACTCGACCTCACCGAGCATGTGGCACTGTGCGGATTCCTCCCCCACGATGACCTTCTGGCTGAGATGGGTTCGGGGCGATGGAATCTCCTCATCCATCCGTCGATTGAAGAAGGGTCCACCCACGAAGGCATCCCCGTCTGCATCCTCGAAGCCGCAGCGAATGGAATTCCCGTAGTCGCGTCACGATCGGGTTCCATTCCGGAATTCATCGTCAACGAGCACAACGGTCTCCTCTTCGACGCGAAGAATGCCGAGAGGGCCGTCGTCGAGGGTGCACGGGCACTCATCGAGATTGCTGGCGATCTCGACCTGCAGGTACGTCTCGCTACCAACGGACTGGCGTCAGCACAGGACTACGTCTCAGCCCAAACGATTGCCGCTATGCAAACGGCGCTGTCGTGCTCCATGCCACTCGCTCAGTGAGGGATTAGTGGCGGCGCTGCCGCCGGAGCACCATCGCCGGTAGCGCGAGGTAGGTGCATGAGATCACCCCTGCGATCAGGACGCCCACGATGAGAACCCACCCGTGGTACCACTCGAGAACCGCTGCACTCTGGAGCCCTGCGAACCCAGCAACCACGGCGACGACTTGCACATGCGTCCATCCACTCGCGACGAGGCGTTGGAACACGTGGTCTCGATGCGCCTCAGTCAGGCGCTCATGGCGGCGGTACCGAACCACCAGTGTGAACGCGACATCGGTGAGGTACAGCATGCTCGGCGCGAGCACTTGGATCGGAGGAACACCGCGAGTCGCTGCGTAGATGCCGAAACCGGCGATCGTCGCTCCAATGAAGTAACTCCCGACATCCCCGAGGAAAATCTTGGCCTTGGGAAAATTCCATGGCAGGAAGCCGGCATCTCCGCAGATGAGCGCACTTCCACCGATCGTCAAGAGATCGAGGTGGTGGAGAGCACCGAGAACGAGGAAGACGCATCCCGTGACGATGCTCGAAACTCCCGATATGCCGTTGACCCCATCCATGAAGTTGAAGCAGTTGACGAAGCCCACGACCCATGCCCCGCCGAGCAGCACGCCTCCGATGATCCACAGTGTCGCATGGTTCGAGGATCCAATGAGCAGTGTCGCCACGATGACTCCCACGATGACTTGGAGGCCGAGTCGCACTACTGGAGGAGTCCCCTGACGGAGGTCATCTGCGAGGCCGACTGCACCGAGGACTACCGCACCGAGAGCGATGACCCACAGTTGCGACCTCCCAGCGGTCGTCGCCCACAATTCGGCGACGAGCACCCCGATCGCCACACCAATTCCGCCACCGCGTACCACGGGAATCTCGTGGAGCGATCGGTGGTTCGGCGAATCGAGCACTCCTCTCCGAGCGAGGATTGCCCGCGCAACTCCAGTCCCAGCGCCACTGGACACCGTGGCCGCGATGGCGATCTCAGGAGAAAATCCCACGAGCTCTACGAGTGGCCGATCACTGGAGTTCCAGGCACAGCGAGATGCTTCAGCGAATCGATGATCGCCGCATTCTCCCCACGAACGAGTAGGTCTGCAACGTCGCGTTCGTCGACCGTCGGAACTTGGGTACTCATGATGAGCGGGTGCACGGGAACCCGGACTGTCTCAGTCTTGGCGAAGAGATCCTCGTGAAGCTTCTCGCCGAAGCGAAGACCGGTGTAGACGATCTCAATGGGCTTGCCGGACTGAGCGATCATGCGCTCGGCAACCTCCCGGATCAAGATGGGGTCTCCCATCTCGAGGACGAGAGCACTCCCGTCGTCGCCGAGGACCCCAGCTTGGAGCGTCAACTGCACCGCCTCAGCAATGGTCATGAAGTAGCGCGTCACGTCGGGATCGGTCACCGTCGCTGGTCCGCCATGCATGATCTGGGATTGAAACGCGGTCAGAACCGATCCTCGACTACCGAGGACGTTGCCGAATCGGACGCTCAGGTACCGTCCAGTCGCCCGAGCTCCGACGTTCGCCGTCAGTCGTTCCGCCACCCGTTTCGAGTATCCGAGAACCGAAATTGGGTCTGCAGCCTTATCCGTCGAAATGTTGACGAAGACCCCAACTCCAGAGGCTTCGGCAGCGAGGAGGACGTTCTCGGTCCCCCACACGTTGGTCTTGATGGCCTCCGCTGGCCACATCTCGAGAAGAGGAAGGTGCTTGAGCGCGGCTGCGTGGAACACCACCTCGGGACGGTGCTCAGCGAAGACCCCGTCGAGCGCCTCTCGATCTCGAATATCGCACACGACGAGGTTCCGTGAGTCGAGGAGCGCCTTGCCCTCGATCGACAGCTGCACCTGGTGGAGCGCCGATTCATCCCGTTCCAGCATGATCAACGACATTGGGTCGTAGGAGGCG
>Ga0007878_1000284_pt1 | contig 9499 bp, 6 predicted proteins | sample CryBogCBH23Jun09_FD_55005 | JGI IMG/M metagenome (GOLD analysis project Ga0007878, IMG submission 55005) | Freshwater microbial communities from Crystal Bog, Wisconsin, USA - CBH23Jun09 | ecosystem: Environmental > Aquatic > Freshwater > Lake | place: Crystal Bog, Wisconsin, USA | collected... | reverse complement strand
GTTCAGCAACAGACCTTGCCCTAATTTCTCGTGCTTACGATTTTGCCAAATCTGCGCACGAGGGACAGATGCGGGCGAGCGGTACTGCCTACTTTGAAGACCATTGTTTGCATGTCGCCGATCATATTATTGATCTTGGCATGGATACGCCACTCATTTGTGCCGCGCTCCTTCATGACACCATCGAGGATACAAAAACGACCGCAAAGGATTTGCAAAAAGAATTTGGCCTTGAGATAACTCGCCTTGTTGAAGGAGTTAGTAAGCTTGGAAAGATTAAATACCACGGTAATGAGCGACACGTAGAAAGTCTTAGAAAATTTTTCGTATCAGTTGCTCAAGATGCTCGCGTGGTTATATTAAAACTTGCCGATCGTTGGCACAATCTTGAGACCCTGCAGTATTTACCAATAGAAAAACAACAGCGTATTGCGCTTGAAAGTATCATGATCCATGCACCACTAGCATCACGCATGGGTATGGGTAAACTCGTAAGCACTATAAACGATTTATCGTTTCCTTATGCTTATCCTGATGAATACAAAAAAACAAAGAAAATCATGGATGGCATGATTAGTAATGCTGATGTATCAATTCAAAAAATGCATCGAAGCCTGAGTGCAGATTTACATAATACCCTCCATTATTTACCGCAAATTGATGAACGCATTAAGGGAACGTATAGCTTGTACAAAAAACTGGTCAGGAAAAAATGGAATACGGAATCTATCTATGACTTGGTCGCAATCCGCGCAATTGTAAACAACGTATCCGAGTGCTACCAAGCGCTTGGTGCCATCCATAGCCACTGGAGACCAGTACCAGGCCGCGTTAAAGACTATATTGCTGTTCCGAAGCCAAACGGCTATCAAAGCCTTCATACCGCCGTGTTTAGTGGCGATGGCCCCATTGTTGAAATACAGATTCGCACACAAGCCATGCATGACTATAACGAATATGGAATCGCCTCGCATCACAGCTATAAAAATAATCGGGTGCAAAAAGGATCAGACAAAGAAAGTTTTGCCTGGATTGAGCAACTAAGGGAATTACAAAAAACAAATCTTACTACCAACGACTATTTAACCCAGCTTAAGACTGATTTTTTTCAAGATAGAATATTTGTCTTTACGCCAAAGGGAGACGTAATTGATCTGCCCGCTGGCGCTACCATTTTAGACTTTGCCTATGCAGTCCATGGAAAAATTGGTGAACATGCCGGCGGGGGAAGAATTAATGGAAAATTCATGGCGCTGAAGACTCCACTCGTCAGTGAGCAGATTGTTGAGATCGTTACCAACCCTAAAGCACGCCCTTCAGATAAATGGCTAGAGATGTGTATTACTTCAAGTGCTCTGACTAGTATTCGACGACAGCTAAAGAAACAACGCCAGACGATCTAGTTTTTCGTAGGGAGAGGAAAGTTGCGAGCATACTCGGCAACTTCGTGCTTAATTTGAGCTAATTTTTCTTCATTATTCACATTTCGCAAGACAGTTACTATCCAACCGGCGAGATGCTCCATATCCGCCTCTTTAAATCCACGGGTGGTAATAGCTGGTGTGCCAATGCGAATACCACTTGGCTTGAAGGGTGGCAACGTGTCATTTGGGATAACATTCTTGTTGGTGGTAAGCCCTGCTTTATCCAGTGCTTTTTCCGCTACGTCACCATCAATGCCAAAAGAGGTATACACATCTATTAGTACAAGGTGGTTATCGGTTCCATTGGTAATAAGTTTGGCGTTTTGCGCCATCAAATGTTCTGCAAGTTTTTTTGCATTACTAACTGTTTGACGAGCATAGGCTTTAAATTCATCACTTTGCGCTTCCTTAAAGGCAACTGCCTTTGCAAGAATAGTATTCATATGCGGACCACCCTGAAGGCCTGGGAAAACTGTACGATCAATCAGCGTTGGAAGATTTTCAATTGTTTGGTCAACCGCGCGCAGGGGATTACCAACAATTCCTTTTGTCAAAATTAATCCACCCCGTGGGCCACGAAGTGTCTTATGGGTGGTTGAAGTCATCACATGAAAGCCAGCATCGAATGGATTTTTCATCACACCTGCCGCAATAAGTCCGGCAATGTGCGCTACGTCTGCCATGAGCACTGCACCAACTTCTCTACCGATTGCGGCAAAAGCTTCGTAGTCTAATTCTCTTGGAAATGAGGAATACCCCGCCAGAATAATTTTTGGTTTGTGCTTAAGCGCGAGCTCACGCATCTGAACAAAATCTATTTCACCAGTTTCAATATCCTTTAGCTTATAGCGAATAAAATTAAACTGCTTAGATAATACGGTAACTGGGTGGCCATGCGTCAGATGTCCGCCGTGGCTTAAGTCCATGGCTAGCACGGTGTCACCTGGCTGAAGCCATGAATAGTAAACAGCTTCATTGGCTTGTGCTCCGGAATGTGGTTGCACATTAGCGTGGTCTGCACCAAATAATTGTTTGGCGGTTTCAATTGCAATAGTTTCAACTTTATCGGTATTCTCCTGCCCGCCGTAGTAACGACGACCTGGGTACCCTTCGGAGTATTTATTAGTATAGATACTGCCAAGCGCCGTCAACACATCTTCAGATACATAGTTTTCTGAAGGAATAAGTTCAAGGCCATCTCGCTGGCGTTGTTCTTCAGCAGTAATTAAATCTTCAAGTTGTTTATCGTGTAACATATGTGTTCTAGTATAGCGTACAAACTATAATTTGACATTTATTACCTCGATTGATATATTTNTNNCNCATATGTCTACCAACAATACGAAAATTGGACAGTTAATATCTAAAATAAGACAAGAACGAGGCCTAACTCAAGCTGAGTTCGCCAAGCGACTCAAAACCAGCCAGTCGGCAATTAATCGTATTGAACAGGGAAAACAAAACTTAAGTATTGAAACTATCTCACGTATCTCCACGGCACTTGGCCGAGATATCGTAACGATCAATCCACAATCACTCAGCTTTGAAATTACCGGTGGTAAAGAACTACATGGTGAGCTCACCATGAAAACATCAAAGAACGCATCGGTTGCGCTTCTGGCTGCAGCACTCTTAAACAAAGGCACAACAACGCTCGAAAATGTACCAAAGATTGAGGAAATTGCCCGTCTTATTGAGGTGCTCGTAAGTATTGGAGTACAGGTCAAATGGATTAAGGGCAAAGATCTTGAAATAAAGCCACCTGCTCGACTGAAACTAGAAGACATGAACAGTGTATCTGCCAAAAAAACTCGTAGTATTATCATGTTCATGGGCCCGCTCATGCACCGCTATAAAGAATTTAATTTGCCCTACGCCGGTGGTTGTCATCTCGGCAAGCGAACCATCGCTGCCCATCAATTTGCACTTGAACAATTCGGTCTTTCAATTCAAACAGTAACTGGTAAATACAAAGTATCGGTAAATAGAAAAAAACCTGGAACCGTTACGATGTATGAAATGGGTGATACGGCAACCGAAAATGTCCTTTTTGCAGCAGCATTAACTGAAGGTAAGACAATTATAAAATTTGCTTCATCAAACTATATGGTGCAAGACATATGCCTCTTCCTTCGCAAGCTTGGCGTTAAGGTTGAGGGAATCGGTACCAGTACACTGACTGTTCATGGAGTTGCTGAAATCAATAAAAAAGTTCGCTATTCACCCGCCGAAGATCCACTTGAAGCAATGCTTTTTATGACCGTAGCAACGCTCACCAATTCAGTTATAACCCTTCGGCGTTGTCCGATAGATTTTTTGGAACTCGAAATGCTGAAACTTGAGAAAATGGGACTGACCTTTTCTATTAGCGACGTTTATCTTGCAAAAAATGGTCACACCAAGCTCGTTGACATCACCACACATCACTATGAAAGCCTCACTGCGCTTGCCGATAAGATTCACCCACTCCCCTATCCTGGCATAAACATAGATAACCTTCCCTTCTTTGTACCGATTGCCGCGCTCGCTAAAGGTGAAACACTCATTCATGATTGGGTATTTGAGGATCGAGCAATCTACTTTACCGAACTTAATAAATTAAACGCTCGCGTGCGCTTACTTGATCCACACCGCATTATGGTAGATGGGCCAACTAAGTTTAAGCCAGCTGAAATTATCTGTCCGCCAGCGCTCCGTCCTGCTACGATTATTCTCGCTGCAATGTTGGCAGCTCCAGGTAAATCAATGCTTAGAAACATCTATTCTATAAATCGGGGGTACGAATCTTTAGCAGAACGTTTACGTGAACTTGGTGCAGAAATAAATACTCTGCATGACTTATAATTTTTTTATGATATAATTACCCCTGTTGTACGCGGGATTCGTATATCGGCTAATATGTCAGTTTTCCAAACTGAAGAGACCAGTTCGACTCTGGTATCCCGCACCAATATATGCCCTGGTAGCTCAGTTGGATAGAGCAGAGGACTTCTAAGCCTAAGGTCACTGGTTCGAATCCAGTCCGGGGCACCAAAATCTGGCTAAAAACAGATTGGTTTAGATACTATGGCGAATGTAGCTCAGTTGGTTAGAGCGTCGGGTTGTGGTTCCGAAGGTCGAGGGTTCGATCCCCTTCATTCGCCCCAAATAGAAAAATATGAGTTCCTTCACACAGGAACTCTTTTTTATTTGGTGTACACTACTATGCATGTACGTAACAACTAAAGTTTTAAAATTAAAAGATAAGCGGGTTGCCCACCGCGAACGACATATTCTGACCAGAGGATTTGTTTTTCTCATCGGAGTCATGCTGCTTATTTGTGGACTGCTTGCGCTAGTCGTGTTTCCAGAGGCGGGAATTGTATTTCTTCTTGTGGGTCTCGCTTTTCTATCGCTTGAGTTTGAATGGGCTTTTATTGCACTGCATTTTTGTGCGCAAAAAACCGACCAGCTCATTCACTGGTTCAAGCATTTACCTAGATCAGTTCGTTTGGCCATAGAAGGTTTCTTTTTGCTACTGCTTATCGTGGCAATTTGGTACTTAGCTAAATAAAACCGTCGATCCAAAAAGCGCGAAGGGTAGCCATAATGCTATACCTGAGGCCATCGGAACTAAAATATTATCACTTCCCTTTGGTGAGATAATCTCAAGAATGGTGAGAAACACTGCTGTTAATAACGAGTAGAGCGGTATCAGAAACATGAGCCGTGAATTAAACGTATGAGGGCTGAATCCCCCAACCCAGTAGGTAGCATTTAAAAAGAACGATATAAGCAAAAAAGTAAGACTTCCTTCGACACTTTTTGTNGAACCATTAAAAGTAAAACGGCTCGCTCGATGCGACATTGTAATCCCAATTATTGCGGCAAAGCCATCTGCGAGCGCAATATGCANCACCGCAATCGCATACATCNCTTTAACGGTGAAAAATATTGCGCACAGCCCAATGGCGAGCGCATAGAGTAGCTCACCATATGAAGTCCTTCGAACTCCGCGAATAGCATTAAAAATCTGCAGTTTTTTTGCGACTACAAGCACCACCATAAATAGTATGCTTAGTAGCACGATATAATTTCGTGACATAAACATAGGCCAAAAGGCGGCAAAACTTGCCGTTAAAATATGCACAAATTTTCTTGCATATTCCCCTTTTAGGATTTTCTTTTTCCAAAGCAATTCACCGACTAATAGAATCAGACCAGTGCCTGCAATGGCGATTAAAGTGCCATACATATAACTACCATTATACGCTCAAAATAGAGATGCTATAACTAATTTGAATTCAATTAAAACACCCTCCGACACTGGAGGGTGTAGTTTTTTCTAATTGGTCGGGGATAAAGGACTCGAACCTTCGACCTCGCGGTCCCAAACCGCGCGCGCTAGCCAACTGCGCCAATCCCCGATAGTGTCAAATCCGCCCTATCATAACAGATAGAGCGGTGTTTGACTAGTCGGCTCTATTTAGCAAACTCGATTGCTCGAGTTTCTCGAATAACATTTATTTTAATCGTACCTGGGTATTGCATGGTTGATTCTATCTTCGTCGCAATATCTCGTGCTAGTTTTATAGCACTCAGGTCATCGATATCTCCAGGACGAACGAATACTCGTACTTCACGACCCGCACTGATTGCATACGATTTTTCAATACCACTAAAGCTATTAGCGACATTTTCAAGTTCGCGCATTCGCTCTGCAAAGTTTTCAGCACTTATGTTACGGGCACCAGGTCGTGAAGCACTTATAGCGTCAACAACGCGAACAATAAGTGCTTCAGTTGTCGTTGCTTCCATATCATCATGATGCGCTTCTGCAGCATGCGCTACCGGTTCAGGAACACCATATTTTCGAGCCATTTCCCCTGAAATATGGTGATGCTTACCTTCCATCTTATGCGTTAAGGCTTTACCAAGATCATGGATAAGCGCTGCATATTTAGTCACTCGAACATCTGCCCCGACTTCCTCAGCAATAACACCTGCAAGATGAGCCATTTCAGTTGAATGCTTTAATACATTTTGACCATAACTGGTTCGGTACTTGAGTTCACCCAAATATTGCAGGATTTCACGAGGTATACCAACGACACCAACTTCACGTGCAGCATCTTCTGCTGCTCGTACCACTTCTTTTTGCACTTGCTTTGCTGCCTTGTCTACTACTTCTTCTATGCGTCCTGGATGTACACGACCATCCTTAAGCAGCATTTCAAGTGCAACACGTGCCACTTCTCGACGGACTGGATCAAAGCTGGAAAGAATAATCATACCAGGGGTATCATCAACCATGATGTCAACTCCGGTAGCGCGTTGCAAAGCTTGAATGTTTCGCCCTTCCTTTCCAATGATTCGACCCTTCATCTCCTCATCTTCCAAACGAACGGCAGTTACAGTACGTTCTGCAGTAACTTCACTTGCCATTCGTTCCATTGCACTACAATAATCGTGCCTGCAGTTTCCTCTGCAAGATCCTTCGCATCAGCTTGGAGTTTCGCTACAAGACCCATAAGATCGTTTTTAATGTCGCGCTCAGTCATCTGCATCAGTTTGTCAGCTGCTTCAGTTTTAGTCAGCTTAGCAATTTTTTCTAACTTTTCTTGCTGCTTTGTTCGAAGTGCTCTAATCTCATTTTTAAGACTTTCGACTTCATCCTCGCTCTTTCGAAGTTTGTCACCACGCTTGTCGAGTTCATCAAGCTTTCGGTCAAGTGAAGTCTCGCGATCAAGAAGTCTGTTTTCAGTTTCCTTGAGCTCTTTTCGTCTTTGTTGCTCTTCTTTTCGAGCAAGCTCAGCTGCGGCAGCCGCATCTTCTTGCGCTTTTTTAAGTACGCTTGCCGCTTCTTTATTGGCTTTTGCGAGTGCCTTCTCTGCTTCGCTCGCTGCATTTCCAAGTCGTTTTTTTGTTACTACTTGGCTCGCACCAAATCCAGCTCCTATACCTATAACGGCAAGAACCAATGTTATTGGAGTCATATTCACCCTTTCTGTCGGTGCAGATATAGCCTCAAGACATCACTATCACTTCATTAGTCTTGATCTATATCTGATTTACGAAATATTTAATGCTTATAATCAGGACTAACAAATCTCTCAATTAAATCCTACATATATAATAGCGCTAATTTAAGAACAATTAAACTATATTCTATCTACAACAATGGCGGAGCAGAATAGAGTGACTGGTATTGTGTCTGTAATCCACTGTTGCCGGTTGAGCTTGTGAAGTATAGATAGTTCGGTAGGTTGAATACTTCTGCAGCCATGGTGATTGAGCAGACAGATCCCCGATCAAGTAGTCCACCTGATGGATTATCTTCGTCTGAAGCTGCTTTAAGCCGAGTACCACAGGAACGGTTGAATTTTATAGCAAAGGTGCCACATTAACGAGCGAGTCTGGCTTGGTACCCTGACTGGTAGCACTGGATATGTAGGATGAAGCGAAGTAGAGATATGCAGGGAAATTTATAACTTCTGCAGCACCGTTATATCCAAATTGTGTGAGATCGCTGTAGTGCATGTAGCTTCCCGCATTCGTTGAAGCGTCACCCGCAGTAAGACGGGTGCCAAATGAACGATCAAAGTGAATCTGTGATCCTGCACCAAGAACACCATTGACGAGTAGTGGGCTCGTGCAGCTTTCGTCATGCGTTTTAGCTGCTGTGTTTGGGCTACAGGTATATATATTGCCTGTAGCTTCAATGATGGCATCAAGTTGTGTCACATTACTATGTATGTAGACGTCTCCTTGGGCAATGATGAGGACGACTGGTGTGGTGGAGTCATTGAAGGTGCCAGTAGGAGGAGTTACGGTGATGTTTCCATTGATGAAAATATCCTTCCCTATGATGGTTACCTTTTGGGTGACACCTGTAGTCCCGCTAAGTGTTTGGTCACTGGAAGTATCTCCGTAATAACCAGATGCGTTCCAGTCGATTGGCGTAGTGCCAGTACTTGGTAGTCCAACGAGTGGCTGTGTGGCACCGAAGTTTGCAGCGGAGAGATTACCGGGACCAGTTGGAGATGTAGTGGTACTACTAAGTGCGTTGGAAGCCATAGAGATAAGACCATGTGCAAGGACGGCGTATTGGCTGGCAGAACCATATGCTCCAGTACTTGTTGAGTCTTTTGTATTGAAGGTTACTGTACCACCACTGTAGATGTCGTTGCCATAAAAGCGAGCATACGGAACGGTGTAGATGGTGAAGGTGGCGGGAGTGGCCTGAATGGGAAGGAGTGATGGTGGCAATGCTGATACACCACTCGGAGTACCTCCCGCGATGGTGCCAGTGAAGGTGTAGTCACCAACCCCATAGGTGTCGATAGTACCGGCAGGTGATGGGAATATCTCCCAGCTTCCGGTCGGGTTAGTCCCACCGCTACAGGTGACTGTGGTGGTATGCGATGCAAATTTCTGATCAGCGGCGACCGTTAGGTTGAGTGTTCCACGGTAGCCATTACAGGTGACGGTGTAGCCTACTTTGATGGAGGTTACTTTAGAGGATGGGTTAGTCGTAGGAGAAGTGACGTCGCTGTAGAGCTCATAGTCGGTTGGCGCATTGATGGCGAACGTTGGTGGTGTGATGACACTCACACAGGCGGGACTGCCCGTTATGGATTTAGTTGCATAGGATGCGTTACTTGTTAGCGCTACTTCCATGCAAAGTTTTGAGCCAGATGGTACGGATGAGGGTACGGTGATAGTACACGTTACCGTGTGACTATTGTCTGGATAGAGCTTGGGGGATGCAGTGGCGGAACATGTTCCTGAATCTGACGTTGGGAAGGAATTATGATTGGTGCCTACAAGATTGTATGAAGATACGGTGTAGGTGTAGGTGTCGTTACCATCATCAGGAAGGGTGTTGGTGGATGCAATGGTAGTAGTAAAGGTTGCTTGTTGAGTGGTGTACAGTGCGGCGGTCGGGGTGACGGAGGTGGAGGCGGTAAGGTGCGCATACTGTTCTTTGGTGTAGTGGAAGTCGTAGCCACCGTTAGTCGATAGGCCATAATTACATTGTGCCGTTCCACTATTCGGTGAATTTGCATTTTGCCATTCATATCCTGAATAACTTG
>Ga0007878_1000275_pt1 | contig 9607 bp, 8 predicted proteins | sample CryBogCBH23Jun09_FD_55005 | JGI IMG/M metagenome (GOLD analysis project Ga0007878, IMG submission 55005) | Freshwater microbial communities from Crystal Bog, Wisconsin, USA - CBH23Jun09 | ecosystem: Environmental > Aquatic > Freshwater > Lake | place: Crystal Bog, Wisconsin, USA | collected... | reverse complement strand
GACTTCGATGCGAAGGAGGAGAGGCCCATCGCCAGACCTCGATTGGCTGCGGCACGAGCGACGGCGACCTCTCCATCGGGATGCACTGCTTGGACACCGGTCGGTGAGATCACGACCGGCATCGACACCTCATGGCCGAGGATGGAGGTCGCCATATGGCGCTCACGGGGGAGGTTCGCCATGTGCGGCGCGAAGCCCAACTGATCGAAGGCAGCGAGGTTGTCTGCGCACTCCGCCGTCGAGCAGGATCTCAATGTCGCCGCCGACGGCGTCGGCGATCGCCGGGAGAGCCCGCAACGGGCTCGGCGTTCCATCCAGGTTGTTGCCGCCGTGGTTGGAGACCGAGAGCGCTGTGGCACCACAGTCGACGACCCGCTTGGCATCGTCGACTCGGCACACGCCCTTGACCATGAACGGTCCATCCCACTGGGCCCGGAGCCAAGCGAGGTCCTCCCAGGTCGGCAGGGCCGACTGCATCCACTCGTAGTAGGCCCCGAAGAAGGTCGGTGCCTTGGCGCCGGGAGCAGCCATGTTGGGGGTGGTGAGATCGGGCAGGTGCCCACTCTTCACGAAGTCCCAGAACCACCGGGGGCGAGAGAGCGCCTGCGGTGCGAGTTTGACCATGGTCTTCAGGTCGAGCTTCTCGGGGATCCACGGACTCCCCCAGTCCCGGCCGTTGGAGAAGGACCAGTCGAGCGTGACGATGATGCCGGTCGCACCGGCAGCCTTGGCCCGCTCCATACGGTGGACGAGGGTGTCCTTGTCACCAGCCCAGTACATCTGGAACAGCACCTTGTCGTTGGCCGCCGCCACCTCTTCGATCGACTTCGATGCGAAGGACGACAGGCCCATTGCGAGGCCTCGGTTCGCGGCAGCCCGAGCGACGGCGACCTCTCCGTCGGGGTGCACCGCCTGGACGCCGGTCGGTGAGATCACGACCGGCATCGACACCTCGTGACCGAGGATGGTGGTCGCCATGTGGCGCTCTCGGGGCAGGTTCGCCATGTGCGGCGCGAACCCCAGTTGATCGAAGGCGGTGAGGTTGTCCGCGGAGGACAACCCCTTCTCGGCGCCTGCGATGAGGGCGCCGTAGACCGATGCCGGGAGGCGCTTCTCCGCTCGTCGCTGCGCAACGGCAACCGTCTCGAACCAGGCGTTCCCCACCAGCACTCCTCTCGTAGCCTTCGCAGATGCTACCGGGCAGTTCAGCCTCGCCTCACGACGAGGTCGTCAGTGGAGCGTGGTCTTCGTCGACGTCTGCGCGGGGGCGATGTGGGGGGACCCGCTGAAGCGAGCAGCGAAGGTGATGGTGCCCTTCGTCGAAAGGACGGTCCGACACTGCGCGTAGTCAGCGGTGGTGATCGCCACCGCTGTGCAGCCCTTCAGTTGCGACGAGCCCTTGAGGAACGCCACGGTGCCGCTCCCTTCGCTCGGTTGCACACGAGCGGTGAGGGTCACGTCGTTCGCCGTCCCCACCTTGACCGTCGTCACCGAGAGCTGCACCGAGGCGGACTCGCGAACAACGGTGACGACCACGTGCGGCGCCACCGATCCCGCCACGACCCCGCCACCTGAGAACGTGGCCCCGACGCTCAGGGCGCCGAGTGCCGACCAGGTCACCGTGCAGGTTGCCACCTTGGTCGTAGAGACTCCAGCCGTACATAGCGTGGTTCCACCAACGGTGAACGTGACGGCTCCCGGTGCGGTCTGATCGATGGCGCTGACCGTTGCCGTCAACGTTGCGATTCCGCCGTAGACGACGGTGGTGCTCGGCGAGACGGTGATCTTGGTCGTGCTCGGCACCATGGTGATGGTGAGGACTTGACTCCCCTGCGATACGAGGTGCCGGGCATCACCGTTGTAGGTCGCACCAATCGTGTGGGCGCCGAGTGCCGACCAGGTCGCCGTGCACTGGGCCATCGACCCCACGAGCGTCACCGCGCTGCACCCAGCGAGTACTCCTCCACCATCGGTGAAGGACACCGTCCCGTAGGCCCCTGCTGGGGCCACCGTGGCGGTGATCGTCACCGCAGTACCCACCGGGGCAGACGTCTTCGAGAGCGACACTGAGGTGGTCGTTGCCACCGGCGGAGCGATGACCGTCACCGTGATGGTGGTCGACGACGCGAGGTGCCCGCTGTCACCGCTGTAGGTGGCGGTGATGGTGTGGTCGCCAACCGCCAACGAGGGCGTGGTGCACGTCGCAGTTGCGGCGACGATGAGGACGGCGCCGCACCCAGTGAGCGTGGTCGCAGCATCGGTGAAGGCGACAGTACCGGTGGCATCGCTCGCGCTGATGGTTGCGGTCAAGGTGGCCTGGTGGCCGGTCACGACGACGGTCGGAATCGTGCCGAGGGAGATGCTCGTCGCCAACGGTGCTGGCGTGACGGTGACCGACGTCGTCTGCAGCGAGCTGCCATAGCTCCCGTCACCAGAGTAGAGCGCGGTGACCGTGTCGGCCCCAACGGCGAGCGTCGTCGTCGAACAGGTCGCCACTCCACTGACCAACGCCGCCGCGCCGCAATTCGGGATCGTCACGCCAGCGACGGAGAACGCGACGGTTCCCGTTGCTTGGAGTGGGGTCACCGTCGCCGTGAGGGTCACCGACGTTCCACTCTCCGCCGACGTCGGGGCTGCGGTCAACGCCGTCGTGGTGCTGAGCGCTTGGACGAGCACCGTGGGGCTCGTNGTCAAGCGCNCAGCACGGAGCGACGTCGCTCGGAGACTCGGTGACGATGAAGCTCGACGAACCCGCCGTCGTCGGTGCGGTGACCGGTACGGATGAGGTGCCGTAGCCAATCGTGACCGTCGCTCCCGGGGCGAGGTTCAGGTCGGTCACGACGATGGTCCCGCTCGAAACCGACAAAGTTCCAGCGGACGTCGTCACCATTCCCGCCCCTGCGGCGGTCGTTGGCGCCGTCCATCCTGATGGGACAGCGACAGTGATCGTTCCATCGGCGATACCCGTTAACGGCGCGGCGTAGGTGAAGGTGAGGTTCGTCTGCGACCCGGCGGTCACCGATGGAGGTGACACCTTCGCCGATCCTGCTCCGGCAGCGCTGACCGGTGCGCTGCACAGCGCCGTCACGACTTTGTCGGCATTGGGCGACCCAACGCCGGTCACCCGGTCCCATCCAACGCCAGCGGTGTAGGTGCCGTTGGAACCGGAGGTCACGTCGTTGGTCATCCCCGCCGTGCGCTGGGCGTAGAGCGTTGGGTTGATGAACCCCACAGCGCCGCATCGCTGGACGGCGGCGAGCACGATGGACGCCCACAGCGGCGTCGAGAGCGAGGTGCCGCCGATGCCCGTCGACGTCCCGCACCATCCGAGGCAGTGCGGCGTGTCGTAGATCGTGTATCCAGGAGACCCCGCGAGCGCGGCCACATCCGGCGTCGCTCTGCGGAAGCCGTTGAGGCCGAGGTAGGTCGAGGTTGTCGACGACGTATTCACCGGCGCACAGGCAGTCGTGGATCCGAGCGCTGCTGCCTGGTAGCACGGAGCCACCCAGAGCTTCGAGTTGCCCCCTCCAGATCCACTCCAGGCCGTCTCATTCGGCGGCGACACGTAGGCGGACAACGTGGTCCCACCAACGGCGGTGACGAACGGTTGCGACGATGGATCCGAGATGAGGTTCGTCCCAGCAGTTGTTCCACCACAGGTGGAACCGAAGTCTCCACTGGCCGCCAGCACGGTCTGTCCCTGCAAGGCTGCCGCCTCGAACACCGTGTTCTCCGACTGGGTGAACGATGGGTTGCTCGTCAACGAGTTCTCGCAGAAACTCCACGAGGTCGAGATCACCGACGCCGTGTCGTCAGCCACGAATTGGTTGAAGCTCGACAGGATGCCTGCGGTGGAGTTCGGGCTGGCGTAGTCGATGAGGGTGGCGCCGGGCACCAGTTCTTGGACGACCTCAATGTCCGAGGTCGCCTCGGTCTGGGCGTCCCCGCCGAGGGCATCGGCTCCGCCCAATGGCGCGTCCTCAACCTTGAGCGTGGGAGCGATGCCGTAGCAGGTGTCGAAGGTTGCCACGTCCGACGTGGAGTACTGGGCCACCTCTTGGACCGCGATGGTTTGACCAGTGCCGAGCGACCCACTCGTCGGGATGGCTGACAGGTTGTACGCCGTCGCGAGGCCAATCGCATTCGCCGATTCGTTCACCGCTGATGGACATGCCTTGGGAATGGTGGGTCGAGCGGTGGTGCGTGGCGCCCGGCCAGTCTCAACGATCGATGGCACCGCGTAGACGGCGCTGTCGTCAACGGTGACGCCGGCGACCAACGACGAGAGCGCGCTAGGAACTACTGGCGGCGTCGCATTGGAAATGCGAAATCCACTGGGCGTCGCGACCGAGCGCAGCGAGAAGGTGAACGCCCGCTCGACGGTGCTCGTCGATCCAGAGACTGGGAGGAGGAGGCGATTCGTGGCAACAGGACCGACGGTCAACCCCTCTCGACGGAGTGCCGTCGAGACCGCAGCGACCGTCGCTTCAGTCGGTGCGAAGGTCTGCATGAATGCTCCTCGAGCGAGGAGCGGATGTCCCGGTGCAACGGCGCCGAGTTCCACTTGGCGAACGAGGGCGTTGAACTGCGCCTCGTTTCGGAGGCGGAGAGCCAGCAGTGCATGGACCGGTGTCGTCGTCGGCACCGCCGTTCCAGTTCCAGTCCCTGGAGCGGCGACTCCTCGAGATCGCGCCGCATCGGCGCTCCCAGCCGCGGCCACCTGGAGCATCGTCGCCACGAGGAGGGCAATCGCGAAACCGCCCGCGGCGCGGCGCGGCGACGTGGCGCCGCGACCTCGCTGAGCGATGGTTGCCATGGTCGAACCATAGCCGGCAGATTCCTCCGTTCCCCTGCGCACTCATGGAGTTCTCAGGTCAACTAGGTTCGGCCCGTGCAGATGGATGCAAAGTGCAGGGCTGAGTGACGCTCGTAACCGAGAATTGGCTCATCGGCGTCATCTTGGCCGTCCTCGGTCTCGCCGTTGGTTCCTTCCTGAACGTCGTCATCCACCGAGTGCCTCGGAATCTCTCGGTGATTCGACCGAGATCGTCGTGCCCCCAGTGCCGCCGGACCCTCTCTCCCGTCGAGAACATCCCCGTGCTGTCGTGGATGCTCCTGCGTGGTCGCTGCCTTGGCTGCAAGGCACCCATCTCGTTCCGCTACCCACTCGTGGAGCTCGGCACCGCGATCTGCTTCGTCGCCACCTACGCGCGATTCGGACGAGACTGGATTCTCCTCCCGTTTGAACTCGGCATGGCAGGGATGATCGCGCTCGCCGTCATCGATGCAGAGCAACTCGTGCTCCCGAAGCGCATCGTGTGGATCCACCTCGGCTTGGTGGCGGGAACCATGGCGCCAGTAGCGATCGCGACCCAGCGCCTTGGGGCACTCGGAACCGCTGTCGGGGTCGCGCTCGCTTGGTGCGGAGCGTTCTACGCCATCAACGCTGCAGCCCCCCGCCTCCTCGGCTTCGGCGACGTCCGCTACAGCCTGGTCCTCGGCCTCCTCCTCGGCTGGATGAGCATTCCAACCGCCCTCGTTGGGTACTTCCTCGCCAACCTCGTCGGCGTCCTCGTGACGGTCGTGCTGCTCGGCCTCAAGAAGACCACGAGGGACACGCCCCTCCCCTACGGCACCTACTTGAGCGTGGGCACGATGCTCGGCATCTGGTTCGGCGCAGATCTCCTCCACGCCATCGGTCACTGACGAAGCTCAGGCCAGGTTCTGCAAGATCTCGTCAGGGTGGATGGAGACCGCGAGCGCATCGTCCAGCGTCACCGTCTTCGAGCGAACGAGATCCGCCAAGCTCATCTCCAGGGTGCACATACCGTCTCGTTGCCCCGTCCGCATCAAGTTGGCGATTTGGTTCGACCGACCGTCTCGAATGAGGTTCTTCACCGGTGGGGTCCCCACGAGCACCTCGAACGCCGCCGTGCGTCCCCCCGAGCGACGTCGGACGAGGCGCTGGCTGGCGATCATCGAGATGGTCGACGCGATCTGCGAGCGCACGACGTCGTGTCGACCTTCAGGGAAGGCATCGATGAGCCGATCGATAGCTTGGGGGGCGTCGTTGGTGTGCAGGGTCGCGAAGACCAAGTGTCCCGTCTCCGCCAGAGTGAGGGCGATCGCCATCGACTCCATGTCCCGGAGCTCACCGATGAGGAGGACGTCGGGATCCTCACGCAGCGATGCCCGCAGCGCTCGTTCGAAGGACGGCGTGTCTCGACCCACCTCTCGCTGGAGAATGGTGGCCTTGCGGTCGACGTGCACGAATTCGATTGGATCCTCGATCGACAGCACCGCAACTGCTCTCGTCTCGTTGATCTTCTCGATCACGGCTGCGAGCGTGGTGGACTTGCCGACACCGGTGGGGCCGGTGACGAGGACCAGTCCTTGAGGGAGTTCTGCTGCCCTTCGGAGCGCAAGGGGTATCCCGAGTTCATCGAAGGACGGGATGGCCTGCGGGATGAACCGGATGGCGAGGGCGGTTTCACCACGCTGCACGAAGGCACTGCACCGCAGCCGCGCGGTGTCGCGCCAGCTGAGGGCGAAGTCCACATCTTTGTGCAGGGCGAAGATCTCGCGCTGCTCCGGGGTCAGGAGTCCTCGGACGAATGCGGTGATCTTCGGTCCCGAGAGCGGCTTAGCCCCAGGGATGGGCTCCAGGCTGCCGTCGAGTCTCCGCCGTGGCGTCGCCCCTCCGACGAGGAGGAGATCGGTAGAGCCTTCGGCGTGTAGCTGATCGAGGTACGGCTCAATCGCCGTGAGGTCGGGGGTGAATTCAGCCAACGTGTTCCCTTCAACGGGTTGAGCGTCGTGGCGCTCGAATTCGAAGTACGGTCCAGACGCGACTCGACCCGGCCACTACGGCCGGGTCGAGTGCGTTCACATCAGTGGTGTGATCAGCTGACAGCCGAGCACCCGTTGTAGCCGAGGCCACCTTGGAAAGCGTGGGCGTGGCCATCAGGGGTGTAGACGATGACGTCACCAGGCGACAGCGTCTGCGATGAGCCGTAGGTGGACTGGCTCGCACCGGTGGCGAGGCCGATGAAGTAGTGGCCAGGCGAGGCAGGCCAGCTCTGCAGCTGCGCGTAGTTGGAGCCACCCTTCACCAGGAGCTGAGCCTGTGAGCCATCGGAGTAGTTGTTGGCCGGCGTCGCACCAGACTCGAAGGCGATAGGGGTGGGGGACTGCGCGTTGTACGCGGTCACTGCAGTCTGCACGGCCTTGGCGTCTGACTTGCAGGCACTGACGGCACTGTTCGAGGTCACGTTGCCGACGGCGAGCACGACGATCGTGGCCAAGATGCCGAGCACCACGATCACGATCAGCAACTCAATCAACGTGAACCCATGCTCACGGTTGTCACGACGGCGCTCAACGGCACCAGAAAACTTGGTCATTGTTTCTCCATCTTCCCCTGACGAACCGTCAGTATCACTGCTATCGGTGAGGACTGTACACCAATCGACCGTCGATGTCCGGTCAGGAAAACTATCTTCGTCAGCTCGGCTCGTCCCAGCTGTCGATGGTTATGTTCTGGCCACAGGTGGTGATCGTGGTTGCCGAGCAGTTGCCGTTTCCGCTGCTATCGAAGTCGTTGTAGGCGACTACCGCCGTTAGGTACGGGTTGGAGGTGCACGCTCCGTCGAAGGACAGCGTGACCGGCCCCGACGTGGTCACCGACTGCGACAACGTGATGGTGTTCCCCGTAGGGTCGATGCTCACGATCAACGCTCCGGCAGCGAAGGGCCCTTGCCCCGTGGCCAGGATCATCCCGGCGTTGAGCGACGCGAGGTTTGAGCTCGAGACGGCAACGGTTGCGCTCGGAGCACTCGAGGTTCCATTCGTCGTGCCGTTGATGGCGACGCTCGGCACTGCGGGGCAGGCGTCGAAGGTGATGGTCCGCGAATTCGCCGACGTCTCGTCGGTGTTGATCGAGCAGTAGACCGTGACCTGCTGGGACACTCCTCCGCTCACGGTTGGTGCGGGAGCAATCGAGCTCGTAATGGGCCATCCGGGACACGTGGCGAAGGTTTGGCTCGGCTGGTAGCGGTACCGAAGGTCCTGCATGCGAATCTGCACTGCGGCATTGGCTGCGTAGCGGAAGTTGAGGGAATTCGAGGATTGCGTCGCCTGGAACAGGCCATTGCCGGTCCACGACAGCAAGGCCATCACGATCAAACTGCCGACCAGCATGAAACCGAGGGCGAGCAGCAGCGTCGCTCCGCGACTATCTCGCTCTTTCGTGGCTCGGCGCGTCATTTGGTCGGCGTGAAGGGCCAAGTATTCCCCGAATACTGGGCCTGGGTTGGCGAGTTCGTGAGGTTCGGAGAAGCTGCCGTGATCTGTCCGGTGATGCTCTGCGTCCCAGGACTCGAGGTGTAGGTGACGGTGCAACTCACCGAACCTGCGCTCGTCGGGGTCAAATTCGAACATTCGCTCAACACGGTGCTGTTGGACTTGATGGAGATCCGTAGCGCCGAATCAAAGGATGCGTTGAAGGGACTCACGCTCTCGGTCAAGGTGTACGAGTAGCTCGTGCCCGTGTTCGGCAGGTACGAGGCGGTCAAGGTTGGCGTCCCTTGCCGCATACTCAGGGCGAGGGTGCCCGGACTCGGCGTTCCGGTGACGGTGTTGCTATCAGCCAAGGTCACCGACAGCGAGGTGGCCGAAACCGGGAGGAACGACGCCAAGGTGCAGGTGTACGTGGTCTTCGCCCCAGGACCAGTGGGCACCGAGGACACCGTCGTCGTGTTGCACGGTACCGTTTGCCCCCCTGCCTTCCAGGTCGGCAATGCGCCATCGGTCGTTCCGGTTGCCGTGGTCGTGAACGTGACCGCCGTCGTCCCGTACGTGTAAGGACCAGGAGTGGAGGCCGTCGGCGTCGTGAGCGTGACGGTCTGCTTGGAAATGGTGATGGCTCCAGTCGTTCCCGACTTGGCGTTGTAGTTCGCATCCCCGCTGTAGGCCACGGTGATCGTTCCGTAACTTGCCGTGCCAAAAATCGCACAGGTCGCCTTGCCGGTTCCATCGAGGGTCACCGAAGTGCTCCCCCCGGCCGAACCGAGTGCGGGTTGCGTGAAGGATGGACTGAGAGACGTTCCCGCCGCGCTCGCTAGCTGATTGAACGTCACGGAGTTCGACGTGACGGAGACGACCTTGGTCCCCACGGCGAATCCACCGCTGGTCCCGGCGAGGACCATCCCTGCAGCAACCTGGGTTGATGGGTCAACCCCAGTGAAGGTCATGGTGGCGCTGTTGGCGCTCACACTGCCCCCGGTCAACGACACCGAACCACACCTGAGCGTTCCGCTCGATGAGGTGAAGGTGACGGTGCCCGTCGGCACCGCCCCTGAGGGAGCTGCTGCAATCGTCGCAGAGACGCTCACGGTGCTCGGGTAGGTTCCACTCGTCGTCGTCGTTGGCGTGACGGTCATCGTCGGCGTGAATTTGTTGATGGTGACCCCAGGCGCCGACGAACCCGACGCCGATGCCGAGCCCGCGTAGTTCGTATCTCCGGAGTAGGTCGCCACCAAGGTCGTGTACGAAGACGGCGTCGAGAGCGTGCAGCTCGCCGATCCAGTGGTGACCGTGAGGCCAGAGC
>Ga0007878_1000249_pt1 | contig 10156 bp, 8 predicted proteins | sample CryBogCBH23Jun09_FD_55005 | JGI IMG/M metagenome (GOLD analysis project Ga0007878, IMG submission 55005) | Freshwater microbial communities from Crystal Bog, Wisconsin, USA - CBH23Jun09 | ecosystem: Environmental > Aquatic > Freshwater > Lake | place: Crystal Bog, Wisconsin, USA | collected... | reverse complement strand
GTTTGGAATTCTTGGCGGGACCCCCTCGGTACTGCTCGTCGCCAGAGTTCTCCTCTGCTGCATCAATGGCGGCAACGTCGCTCTCGTAGGGCTACTCGCGCGTCGAAGAGGAAGGCTCCTCTCGGCTGTTGCCTCCTTAGTCTTTGCGCTACTCCCCGTTACCGTTTTCGTGTCCGACTCGGTCAAACTTGAACCCCTTCTCACCTTCATCTGTCTGTCAGCATTTCTGGTCCTCGGATCGAGCAAGAGTGCCGTCCTGTTGACCCGGAAGCATCTCGTCCTGGCCGGGATTCTCTTTGGGGTTGCAATGACCGTCAAGTATTGGGCGGTCATCCCGATTGGCGCTTCCCTTCCCCTCCTCGTACCGAAAGTAGGAAGAAGAATCTTCCTCTACCTCGGCGCAATCGCCACAACCTTCGTCGTGCTCGTCACACCGTTCCTCCTCTGCTCTCCAACCCAGTTCATCCAGCAGACCATGGAGGCGCAGGTGCGAAGGGGCGCCAGCTCTGGATGGGAGGTGACATTTTGGACTCGCGTCGAGTACCTCTTTGGTGCGAACGCACCATCGTTGGAACCTTCGGTTCGATCTCTCGCCATCGTCTCGTTCGAAGTACTCCTCGCACTCGGCATTGGCCTCCTCCTTCGTCGAGAGAAGACCTTCTTGGAGAACCTCATCCTGTCAGCGGCACTCGCTTCGGTGGGATTCGTCCTTGTCGTTCCAGAGTTCTTCCCCTACTACGCCACAATCGCGCTTCCCTACTGCGTCGTAGTCACCGTTTCGTCGCTCGGAGGCTTCTTCGACGCGTGCTCGAGGCTTCGGCAAAGATTCAGCCCTTCTGCTCGTTTGCTCTCCCTTTCCAAGGCCAGCGCAATGATCCTTCTCGTGCTCTTCGCTGGAACGCTCTACGTCAATTGGGATGGCGCGTACCGGTCTACGCCAAGTTCCTTCAACGTTCCACTGCCCGATGCTGTGGGTTCTATCCCACATTCGTCCTGCGTCACCTTCGATGTGACCTACTACTCAATCGAAGGAAATCTGGTGTCGACGTCTCCACGGTGTCCCGTGGTGGTTGATCCCTCGGGTATGCAACTCGCAGCAGGAAATGGTTCTCGAGGAGCAGCAGTGCTTGCACGACAGTGGATGACAATCCTCAAGCGGTCTGACTACCTGGTGCTCGAATCGCCATCGACGCCGTTCCTGCCGTGGAATTCGGAATTGACGTTCTACCTCGCCCAGAATTTCCACGCCTTGAACCCTGCCGGATCGCTGATTGTTTATGAGCGAGTGGCGGTGGAGTCGCCGAGTTGAGGCGACGACGGAGCGACCTGCAGGCTGAGCACCAGGCACAGGATGCAGAAGAGCAACGACGTCCCCCAAACGCCGTACGAGCCGATGAATCGCTCCGACGCTGCGGAGAGTGAGTGCCCACCCACGTATCGAAACCTCCAATACGGAACGAGCGAGAGGAGCGAAATTCCGATCATGCTCCATTGGACCCATCGTTCCCGGTGCTCAGCATTGGCGAGTGGCAGCAAGACCATGAACGCTAGGTAGTGGTCCCATGTGACGAACGAACATGACACCGTAGTGAGGGACAGCATGAAGTACGCAGTCATTGGACGACTCTGTTTGAGCCGATTCGCGACCCAAAGCCCCACCGCAATCCCGAGGACGATCACCAAAATCTGGAGCCAGTCCGGAACCGGGGTGTTCGTGAGCGGTGGCTTGAGCAATGGGGAGATGATGCTGGAGTTGGCGCGGACCTTGAGTCCCCCGTCGAGGTGACTGATCTCAGTGCCACCAATGAGGATCGTTGAAACGTACGACCGAAAACTGGTCGGCCACACGAGGAAGCTGGCGAAAGTAATGGCAGCAGTAGCGAGTCCGGCTCGCACTACGGCCTTTGCATTCCGCTGCGTCAACCACCACAGAACAACCACGACTGGGTAGATCTTGAACGCGGTAGCGATTCCGGTCAGCACCCCCTTCCAGCGAGGTCCAACCCACCAGTAATCGACGGTCACTATGGCGAAGAGTAGGAGACCTGTTTGTCCAAGGGAGAAACATTCGTAGACCGCTGGGGAGAGTGCAATCATGCCCGCGGAGATCCAGCTTCCCATGCAGAGGACACGCCAGAATCCCAGTCCTGGTCGAGTTTTTGTGAGAACAGTCATGACGATGCTGAGGAGCGACACCAAACTCAACAGGGTCCAAGCACCGACCGCCATCCAGTAGGAAACCCATTGCAAGGGGTAGAAGAGGAAAATGGCGCCCGGCGGGTATGTGAACGCTTCAAATTGAAAGTTTGCGTAGATATTCCCGAGGAGATGGAGATCCATCAAGTTGCCGAGTCTGGCGGTCAGATCGATGTAGATCGGATCGACCAGGGCACTATTCGCTGAGTAGCCCCACGGATGCCATCCTGCGGGATTGATCAGGATTGCAGGGAGAATGAGGAAGAGGAATGGTCCGACATTGAGAACAAGAGCAGTTGCCCACTTTCTCATGGGGGCGTGAATCCTCAATTCACCAGAATTCATAACCGTACTTCGCTCGATTCTGCTCGTTGGAGACAGGCCGTCAAGCGTGCAGATTTGACCCTACGGAAAAATCTTGCAGCTGGCCCCAGACCTAGTAGGCACTCCAGACCGACCCAGACCACGCGACGACTGCTACACCAACCGTGACCGTTGAGACCATTGCCCAACCATTCTGCGTCGTGTCAATCGTTGACCGGTAGACGCGGTAGGCGTTGCGGTCGCCTTCGGCCCGGAAGTAGTAGGTCCCGACATTTTCCGGTACGCGGACGTGCACGACGTAGGAGCAACTTGGCGAGCCGTTTGAATACGACGTGATTCCGGTCGTCAGGGTGCCGGTCGTGAGGAGATGCCCCGCCGTATTGGTTACTTCAACCAGCGTCCCATCGTGCACCGGCCCGGTTTGTGCGCAGGTTTCTCCCGGATAGACGTAGTGGAATGTCATGGGTCGTGTGGCAGCACTTGAACTCGAACTTGGGAGTACGAGAAAGACCACCATTCCGAGGACCATTGCACCGATGAGTCCACCAACCACAGGGAAGAGCCACTTTGGTCGGGATGGCTCGGCCGGTGGGATAAATCCGGAATGAAGATCAGGGGCAGGTTGACCACAAACTTCGCAGAAGGTATGTCCCGCTGCGAGAGGGTGACCGTTCGCGCAGACCAGCCCGAAGGTTTGAGCGGCGATGACCGCGTCGCCCCATTGGGGGTGAGCCGGCTCTTGAATGACGGCAACGCCGCATACCTGGCAGAAGGCATCACCGATTGAAACGTCATGTCCATTGAAACAAGTCACATGTCAATGCTATCGCTAAGGGGGTCGTTCTTCCTAGACCAAGATGATGTTCCCTTGGATCTGTACCTTGCGGTGATCCCTCAGAACTCCTGCGTGATTCTTCAAGTTGAACGCGGGGCTAATGCCTTGAAGACCGCACTCCCAACGTTGTCTACGAGGTCAATACCTGACGCTTCCGAAGAATTCTCTCTCGAGAGGATCGCAATGAGGTAGTTCCTGCCATCGCCCTCAATATGCCCAATGGAGTTGATCTGCCATCGTCCGTCTTGAAGTGGGACCCATCCGTTCTTGAGTTCGACGGTCACATTGGATGGAACGCCACTTGAGATTCCCCAGCGCTCAGAAGGGATGACGTTCGCAAGGAGCTGTTCGGCCAAGTTCCGTTGCTCGGGCGTAACCGTCCCCGAGTCAATCAAAAGATTCCGGAGGAGTGTCACCTGATCTCGTGCGCTCGTGGTGGTGAGACCCCAGCCAGGCCATGGGAACCCACTGCAGACGAGACAAGTTGACGGAGTGGTTTCCCTCATACCGATGTTGGTGTCGAAGCGGGCAATTGCTGAAGCTCCACCTACGGCGTTCCAGAGCGTGGTTGCCGCATCATTGCTGGAAACTTCAACCATTGGCTGCAGCTCACTGGTCAGCGATGGAGCGAACGATTGTCCAGCTCGTTCCTCAGCGAAGAAGGTCGCCATGATATCCATTTTGACGATCGACGCCGTCGCTTCCCTCAGGCCGGGATGAAGGAGGAAGAGGTGACTTGTCGCGAGGTCGAAGACGGCAGCAGTCAGGTTCGCATTCTGAGAGATCGACGGTCCAAGAGCATCAGCACTCAACGGTGAGAGAACTGGTGCTGTGGTTGTGGTGACTGGGATGGTGGTCGATGACGGATGGGCAACGTCCGCAGTCTTGGGTCCCCCACCCTGCACGGTGATCGCGAGAAGGGTCCCAGCGACTAGCGCGCAAACGACAAAGTCTGCGAGCCAACGGCGGTTGGTTCGCGGCGCACGGCGTGCGTGACGTGCGCCTTTCCTTGACCGTGTCACAGGTCCGTGCTTTGGAACCGAAAGCCGCAGATGTGGAGAACTGTGCAGTCGATCGGGTTCCAAAGATCGACGAATGCCTGCTTCGCTTGCGTCGCAGTCGTATTGTCAGCACCACTTCCCTGAGAAAGCGCAGAATCAGGGCCGCCACACGAGGTGTTCCCATTCAACAGGTCGTTGGCGTAGGACGCGAAGTCCTGGTCGTCGTTCACTGAAGTCTGGAGCGCGCTCGTCAGGCGGGCGATGACGCCTGATGCATTCGGTAGGTCTGAGAAGTTGCCACTGCGCAGTGAAGTGATGAGCTGTTCGCGATTTTGGATTGACCCTTGGAGTTGACTCAGCCCAGCCTGCACGCCGGTGGAGGAGCAACTCTGGATGAGGCCAATTGCGTGGGTAGACGTCGCGCGGTCGCTTGCGCTCGTATGGATGACGTTATTGATCGTCCTCGCTTCTTGCTGTGGGTTGCCAACCGGGTGCTGCGATGGGGAAGACGTGGTGGTCGATGTCGATGTCGATGTCGATGTTGTTTTGGGAGTCGCTGGTGTCCCATGGCCGAACCCCACTCCAATGCCAACACCTGTTGCCAGAACGAGGACCAAGCACGCCCCGATGAGTCCACCCTTCAGCCGGTTGCGCCGTGGCAATGCTCCTCTGGGAGAGGCTGGGGTGTTGGCGGGCGAAGGTCTTGCGTTTGCTCCCTGCTCAGTCCCGAGTGGTCCACGATCACCTTGGTAGGCATTCGTTCCGACCTCAATCCCCCCGAGGAGTGGCCTGCCGCACGAAGTGCAGTACGTTCCCGAGGTCACGACGGCCCCGCAGGCACACCGTGGGTGCACGGCAGCGCCGCAGATCGCGCAGAAGGTCGCTTGAGCGTTCCCCCCGTGTCCGTATTCACAGAAGAAGTCCATTGTTCCCTCCTTGGACGACATGCCTTCTCAGTGGAGAGGGCGGTTCGTTTGATCCGTTGACGTTTGAAGCCTCCGGCAGCTTCGATGGGTCAGATTGCGGAGTCGCGAAGGCGCGTGTAGCCATATTCCAGCGATTCCCATTGAACTGCGCTGCGGAGTGAACGAGAGAACGAACACCACCGAGATTCGTGGTGTCCATCATGAATCCTCTCTGAAGATCACGACGACTCCTTCTTCAGCTGGAGCATGCGCCATCTTGCACTGCGGGCACTCTGCGTCGGTAACCGCCATGATGTGTCCTCGCACACAGGTAGCGGTCAACTTGGTGGGGGTTGTCGAAGGCCCAGAGCCGCGCATTGGCGCTCCACAGATGCCACACGCAATCGGAGTGCCGATCTGCTGGTGGCCATTCACACACACTGAATTCGTCGGTGGTGGAGAAGGTGCGGGAGGAGGAAGAGGGGTACGGGGAGCGGGAGTAGTGGGCGTTGCGACAATCGTTGCTCCGCATGACCTACAGAAGGCTGCCCCGAGTGCATTGGCGTGTCCGTTTGGACAAGTCACCGCAGAGTTTGGAGCCACGGTCTCCGATCTCGTTTCTGCTGGCATGCCAAGGTTCCGTCCAGCGTCGTGTGGAGCCGAGGTCGGAGGCACGCCACCAATTTGGGTACCACAGGCACTGCAGAACTGAGTTCCCGGTCGATTCGGGTGACCAGCAGGACATGAAATCGACGGGATCAGACCACCATCCCCAACGACAACGGTCAAACCGCATGTCGCGCAGAACCGGACACCATCGGGAACGCCGTGTCCGTTTGGACAACTTCGGACGGGGATTGGTGCGAGGTCATCGAGTGATGGAGGTGGGAGGACCACGAGGGTGTCTGTTTCCACGGAGGACGGTTCGGGAATCTCCACACCGTCGAGGACCACTTCGGCGGCCGCCTTTCCCGAGCCAATGGCGACGGCAGGTCGGTGGACCGCAACGGCCCTCGGTGGTGGGGGCACAACGAGTGGACCTCTCGGCGTGAGATCTCGGAGTGGTTCATCGGAACCCGAGGACCCCTCACTGAGGTCCAGTTCAGGTGCCAGCTTCGCTGGCGGTGGCGGTGGCGAGGCAGGTGGCGTTTCAGGCGCTTCGATGATGATGAGGCCCGGGAGGGGAACCCTCGTGGTCTGCGTGCCGAGAGTCCCCTCAAAATCTGAGAGTGCAAGGACGAGATCTCGAAGGTTGACGTCGCGTGCGGTTGGATCCTTTGACAGTGCAGTCGACAATGGCGCAATGAGCGCTTCTGGAACCCCGGCATGCCGAAGGTTTGGGGGATCTTCGGAGAGAATCTTCATGGCGAGCCCGGCAGTTCCACCAGACCCGACAACGTCGTAGAGCGGGCTTCCGCTGAGGAGGTGGACGCAGAAGGCAGCGAAGGCGTAGAGATCAGACACCCGAGTTCTCTCGCCTCCACTGAGGAGTTCTGGTGCGGTGTAAGCAGTCACGCTGGGGTCAGGGAGGTTTCGACACCCTCGCTGCATGGTGTATCCAAAACCGGTGAGCACTGGCTGACCGTAGCGACTCATCCGGAACACTGTCGGCCGAAGATCGCCGTGAACCACGTTGGCTTCGTGGAGCGTCACGAGTGCTCCACCGATCATGATCGCAAACGAGATTCTGAGGCCAAGCGGTGAACTGGCAAAACCTGGAGTATCGAAGATCGTCCCTTCAGTTGCCTCAGAGACGAGGTTGACCTGTCCCGTGCCCGCCACGAACGTCCTGAGCACCGAGCCGAGATTGGGATGCGTGGTGATCTCCCGAAGACGTTCCCCAGTACGCAATGCATCGGCGAGATCCTGAGTTGACGAAGCGATGAGCAACACTTCGAGATCAATGCGCTGTCCGGCAGCGAGGTCGATGGCATGAGATCGGGTGGCGTAGGGGGTCTCATCGAAGACCTGCACATCATCGAAGGAGGCAACAGGCTCTTCGAGGACGCCTCGCTTCGCTCGCTTCGCCATACCAACTCACTTCACGTCTATTGCGGCAGGAAAATTCGCACTCTTCCGCCGACTGAGTATCCCGAATCGAGTGATCTATCGGCGTCCACAGAAATGTTAATAGTGCTGATTGCAACGCTGTATAGTTACACCTTATGCGATGGGGGTTGCAGGGAGGAAAGTGTTTGCCAACTCCTGCATTTCTGTCGGCGTCGGAATGGTCACTGTGACCGCAACACCAGCGTTTCGAACAACGAGATCATCGGTAGTCGGAGATCCTCGGAGAAGTCGGCGAATTCTCGGTGCCGCAATTGTTGCGGTGATCCTGGCGCTATCACTCGCCGTCACTCTCGGATCAACGCCCACCTCGTCGCACCTCCCACCATTCGAGGGCAAGGTGCTCCTCGAGAACGCAGGTGGTGGCTGCTCAGGAGCAAGCGCCTCAATCGGTAGTCCTTCGTTCTTTGACTGGCAGACGAAGAAAATTACCTTCGGTGTGGCCAGCCTTCCTTGCGTTCTTGGGATCAATGGTTATCCAACGCAGTACATCAGGGCCTTGCAGTCGAATGGAGGCACTCTCCTCTACACGACTGGCCCATCGTCAAACGCTGGGCACTACAACTTCCTCACCAATGCCGGAGTCCTCTCCTCTGCAACGGGGTTTGTCGGTCCAAAGGCTACGGCAGCGACTGCTGTAATCGATGGAGATACCGGTGACATCGTCCTCCAAGGACGCAGTGGCATCGAGGTGGTGCCGTTGGAGCACTTGGACGCGGTCTGGAGCGGATCGACCTATTCGCCGTCAAAGAGTGTTCCATTGCCCGGTCGCCTTTCTCTGCAACAGAACGGCAAGGATGACACTCAAATTCAATCTGGAGGCGTGGCGGCAACATCGGGCGAGCTCTGCCTAGCCACCCCTGCACTCATCTGCCAGATGCAGGATCACCTATCCAAACATTTTGAGTATGCCGGGGTGAATCCACTCAACATTCAATCGGAGAACGCAAAGTTCGTAATCGTTCAAGCATCGGGAACGGTGGCTACCCTTGCGGCTGGACCGAAGTCGATTCCTCAGACATGCAGTGGTCCTAGCCTCGGTGCGTTGACGCGTGTTCAGTCAATCCAAGGTGCGGTGTCCAAGAGCAGCGTGGCCGCCGAGCGCGCAGACGGCACTTGGATTGAAATTTCAACCTCTGTCCACGAGCACTCGTGCAGTTTCGGTGTCACAGAACTCAAAGGGAACTTCCCGCCAATCACCACCTTCATTGGGGTGAATGGGAACGTCCTAGCGTTGAGTACCGTCACTCATCGAAAGACGACTCACCTCGAGTTTGAACTTGCTGCGGGAACGATGCCCACGGTTCCCAATCTCCAGAAGATGACTCGCAACCTGACCGACTCCACCGTGCAGGTTGTCACCAGCAATGGATCAGTCGTTGTGAATCCAGTCGCCTTAAATGTGGCCTGGTTAATTGACGGAAACGGCTTTGCGCCCATTGCGAAGCAGACGAGCGTCCTCGCGACAATCTCGGTGAAAGGTGGCGCTGGACATACGAAGCCACCGCCGGTGCCCAAGGGGAACCCCCAGCCTCAGGTAGAAGTGACCGGGGCAAAGTGCACGCCCCCCTCTGAAATTCCAGTTCCAACCAACCTGCAAGTTCTCGGGAATCCCACGGTGGCGTCGTTCACGGTCCACTTCGACGACATCCCGATCACCGGCCAGTGCGCGCCGAAGACCTACACGGCGACGGTGAGAGACCTCACCAACACTGTGAGAGACCTCACCAACAACGTCGCCAATGTTGGTCACTCCGCGTGCACGTTGAAGACGTTCACGTGCATGACCACTGGTCTTGAGAAGGCCACGGAGTACAGCATCACCATTACGGCTTCAGACAGTGGGAAGACGAGTCAACCGAGCTTGCCGTTGACGGTGGTGACATCCTTTGGTTCTATCAGCGCGCCGAAGAGTACTGGGCAACCGAGTTGGAATGCCAGCACTGCTTCGTGGCAGGTGCCGTTCTCCCAGCCGAATGACGCTGGTGCAACCACCACCGTGACGGTGAACGTGAGCTCGTGCGACTCGTCAGCCTTGAGTCGAGCTGGGGTTTCAGTCCCTCCCCCTGCTGCGGTCACGGTTCCAGCGAGCAGAGGACGTGCACCAATTCCTACGGTGCAGAACAACCTGACGGGAATCCCCGTCTCGTTCACCCTCTCTGCGGTGGCCACTGTTGACGTCGGAGGAAAGCAGGAGACTTCGACGTCATCGGTCACTGCAGTTCATGGGTGTTGGCTCACGCCCCTTCCTCCAGCGTGTTACGGCCCAGCGGCCAAGGGGTCTATCCACCCCACATTTACGCCAACTCCTCCGGGTCTGGCCACGTCGATGACGTTGACCTTGACGCCGTCGGGCTGCGGATCGCTCGGCCTCTTCCAGCCAACGTTCTCCTACTGGGTCGGCCAACCTGTTGGCATCGACTTTCCCTGTGCGCAGACAACATGGCAACAGTCGCCAACGCGCACGTGTTCGCTCATTCGTTCGCAGTATCCCCAAGGCATTGACCCAACGCAGGATCCAATCTGGGTTCAGGCGTCCTACGTCGATCCGGGCGCTGATCCGCTTCCACTTGGGGCACCATCGTTCACCGTGCCACCGAGCAGAATTGATGGTGGGAAGCAGGCCTTCACGTGGCCAGCGTCGAGCGTGACAGTCACGGCTCAGGCCACCGGATCGAGTACAGACGGTTCGAATGGATGGTCGACCATGACCGTCACCGTGGGGGCGCCGGGCAATCTGTTTTGGAATCCATCATCGATGCAGGCACCGCAAGGCCTGAGTATGACGCCGATGATTACATGTGGACAAGCTCCGATCACCGACTTCA
>Ga0007878_1000240_pt1 | contig 10419 bp, 10 predicted proteins | sample CryBogCBH23Jun09_FD_55005 | JGI IMG/M metagenome (GOLD analysis project Ga0007878, IMG submission 55005) | Freshwater microbial communities from Crystal Bog, Wisconsin, USA - CBH23Jun09 | ecosystem: Environmental > Aquatic > Freshwater > Lake | place: Crystal Bog, Wisconsin, USA | collected... | reverse complement strand
GACAACGTCGCTGGAAGAATTTACTTAATTGTTTATGCCGACCCAAGCCAAGACGATGGTTTTGAAAAAGGCCAAGCTAGATTAAAAGAATTGCTTGCCTGCTTAAGCAAGCCCGTCAGTATTCCAAGCTCCAGAGCCAGCACTAAGACTGAGCTCATTCGCAAATTTAAAGCAGAAGATTTTGAGAATGCTGTGCGCAAAACCAAGGAATACATCTTGGCCGGCGATTGCATGCAAGTGGTCATTGGTCAGCGTATCAGCAAACCTTTTACTGACTCTCCATTGGCGCTATACAGNGCCTTACGCTCGCTAAACCCATCACCTTATATGTACTTCTANGANTTTGGTGACCTCCAAGTGGTTGGTTCTTCACCAGAAATTTTAGTTCGTCAAGAAAANCGTGGTGGTGAAAAAATTGTGACGATTCGCCCATTGGCTGGCACGCGCCCTCGCGGTGCAAATCCAGAAGAAGATGAGCGTCTTGCCAAGGAACTACTGGCTGATCCAAAAGAAATTGCTGAGCATGTCATGTTGATTGACCTTGCTCGCAATGATGTGGGACGTATTGCTAAGACCGGTACAGTCAAAGTGACTGACTCTATGTCAATAGAAAAGTATTCACATGTTCAACATATCGTCAGTTCGGTTGAAGGTGAGCTGCTCGACAATATGAGCAATATGGATGTTCTGCGAGCAACTTTCCCTGCCGGTACTTTATCTGGCGCCCCCAAAATTCGGGCAATGGAAATTATTGATGAGATGGAAATTGTGAAACGCGGCGTCTATGGTGGTGCCGTAGGCTACCTCTCATTCTCAGGAGACATGGACGTGGCGATTGCGATTCGCACTGGTGTTATTCGCGATGGCATGTTGCACTCGCAAGCCGGTGCTGGAGTTGTTGCAGACTCTGATCCGACAGCAGAATGGAAAGAAACTGAAGCCAAAGCACGTGCCGTCTTGCTTGCCGCTGATTTAGTACAAGGAGGACTCGATGCTCCTCATGATTGATAACTACGATTCGTTTACTTATAACTTGGTTCAGTACTTTGCTGAACTGGGTGAGGAAGTGAAGGTATTTCGGAATGATGAGATTGCCGTTGAAGAAATCGGCAAACTCAAGCCTGCGCGCATTTGTATCTCACCGGGACCATGTAGTCCCGCTGAAGCTGGTATTTCGGTTGAGACCATCAAACGCTATGCGGGCCAAATTCCGATCTTGGGAGTTTGCCTAGGGCACCAAGCAATTGGTGAAGCTTTTGGTGGGAAAGTTGTGCGTGCGCAAAAAGTGATGCATGGCAAAACGGATAGCATTCACCATACTGGCGTTGGCGTCTTCAAAGGTATCCCCAACCCATTTACAGTAACGCGCTATCACTCTTTGGCCATCGAAAAGAGCAGCATTCCTGCAGCACTAGAAATTACCGCTACTTCTTCAGATGGTGAAATCATGGGTGTTCGTCATCGCGAATTCGCGGTTGAAGGAGTGCAATTCCATCCAGAGTCGATTCTGTCTGAGCATGGACATGCGCTTTTGAAGAATTTCTTGCAGTCTAAATAAATACAAAGCATCCAACAGAACGCCATGACTATTACCCCTCAAGAAGCCTTGCAACGTTGCATAGAACATCGCGAACTATTTCATGATGAGATGGCTGCGATGATGCGCCTGATCATGAGTGGTGAAATGCCGCCGACTATGGTGGCTGGTCTATTGGTTGCGCTACGCACGAAAAAAGAAACCGTTGGTGAAATCGCAGCAGCTGCTCAAGTGATGCGCGAGTTTGCAACCCCTGTTCACGTGGAAGATAGGGCACATTTGGTGGATGTTGTCGGTACCGGAGGTGATGGTGCCCACACCTTCAATATCTCGACTGCGGCAATGTTTGTTGCCGCAGGAGCTGGCGCAAAAATTGCCAAGCATGGCAATCGCAGTGTCAGCAGCAAATCTGGCAGTGCAGATGTTCTAGAGGCNCTNGGCGTCAANCTTNCNCTCTCNGCAGAANAAGTCGCCAACTGNATTAGCAATGTGGGTGCTGGCTTTATGTTTGCGCCTAACCACCACCCTGCGATGAAAAATGTTGTGCCAATTCGCAAAGAACTCGGTGTGCGGACTATTTTTAATATTCTGGGCCCCCTCACCAATCCTGCTGATGCACAACATATCCTGATGGGAGTGTTTCACCCCGATCTGGTTGGTATTCAGGCACGGGTACTGCAAGCTCTTAATATGAAACACGCTTTAGTGGTCTATGGTCGCGACGGGCTAGATGAGATCTCACTAGAAGGACCTACCCTAGTTGGAGAGCTGCAAGACGGCGTAGTGCGTGAGTATGAGATTCATCCAAAAGACTTTGGCCTAAGTACTGCACCAACGAATAGCTTTAAAGTTGCCAACGCTGAAGAGTCCAAAAAAATTGTTTTGGATGTACTCAACAAGCAACCTGGCCCCGCTAGCGATATCGTCTGCCTGAATGCTGGAGCGGTTTTATACGTTGCTGACCTATGCAAAGATATTGCCTCCGGTATCACCATGGCGAAGGCCGCAATCGAAAGCGGCGCTGCCCGTCAAAAACTGGATGCCTTTGTGGCGGCCACGAACACCAATTAATCCATGAGCGATATTCTTGACAAAATTGTTGCTACCAAAAAGATTGAGGTGGCTAGCAATTCAAAGCAAATCTCCCTTGCTAACCACCGCGAACGTGCTGAAGCCAACAATCAAGATGTCGTATTCAAGCCGCGTGGGTTTATTCGAGCCATAGAGCGAAAAATTGCATCCGGCAAAGCTGGCGTCATTACTGAAATCAAGAAAGCGAGTCCTAGTAAAGGAATCTTGCGCGAAGATTTTCAACCAGCGGCCATTGCCCGCTCTTATGAAAGCCATGGTGCAGCCTGCTTATCCGTCTTAACTGACGCGGATTACTTTCAGGGTTGCAACGCCTACCTACAAGAGGCACGTGCAGCATGCAACATTCCCGTTTTGCGCAAAGATTTCACCATCGACCCCTATCAAATTTATGAAGCGCGTGCGATTGGTGCAGATGCCATTCTATTGATTGTTGCTGCACTTGAACTCAAGCAAATGCAAGATTTAGAAGCGTGCGCACATGACTTAGGTTTAGATGTTTTGGTTGAAGTGCACAACGCCCAGGAATTAGAACAAGCGCTGGAATTAAAAACCTCGCTNNTGGGAATCAATAACCGNAATCTCAAGACCTTTGAGGTGACACTGCANACCACACTTTCGCTATTNCCGATGGTCCCAAACACNAAGACGCTNGTAACGGAATCNGGAATTATGAATCGCGCAGACGTTCAGCTCATGCGTGATCACCACATCAATGGCTTTTTGGTAGGGGAGGCCTTTATGCGGGCNCAAGATCCAGGGCTAGCATTAAGTGAACTATTTTCTTAAAGCGCTATTGTTCTAGTCTTCTTTAATAGATCTAAGCCGTACTTGATGACGGCAATCAATAAGATTGTCCCAAGGACGTCCCCAATAAACATCACGAAGAAATGATTCAGACTGCCTGTGTTATCTAAACCTCTGATCGCAAACCACCACTGATGCATGCCTGAACTGAGAAAGGCATAAATCAAGATACACATCAATAATTTTGGCAGACTTAAATCACTCAGATCTGCAGATATTGGCAAGTTAGCCAGTACAAAAATGCGCGCGATATATGGCGCAAAACCCGAGACCAATCCAATCCCTATACAAGTAACAAGATCTTGAGGAAAATCNCCCAACCAACAAATCAACATTGAAGCAACGGCAATCCCAAGGGCGCCAGGCAATGCAAACACTAGCGTCAGAAATAAACGCAAGCCTGCAGGCAGGTAAATCCAATTAACCCCTAAGCCATAAACCAAAGTGCTAGTGAGCCAATCGTTTGCATAAAACAGGGCACCATAGGAAGCTGCGCTAATAAGGAATGATTTAGACCATTCGGATATATTGTTAGTCATCCCGTAAGTATGATTTAATTTTATAAAGTCCGTACAAGTTGCAAACAAGTGATTATGGGATATAGAATCACCCCCACTTAAGGTGATTCCCCCTAAGGCTAATACTTAACATTATCAAATGCCCGCTAATAAACCATCCCCCTATCTTCGCTTCTTAAACTTGCTCGATGCGATCGATCGCATAAACCCAGGAAAGAAACTTGATTTCATAGAAGAAAGTCTCCTGAATAAAATCGTCTTAGCCTCTGTTGCAAAACAATCCGTCTTGGTTGGTGATTTAATCTCTCTATCGGACCTTGGCTCGCAAGCGACGCTCCATGGGCGAGTGAAGAACCTTAATGCGATGGGTTACATCAAAATGGCTGCCAATGAAGATGGTCGCAAGAAGCAAGTGCTGCCAACTAAAATGGCTCTTAAGCGCTACGAAGACATCTCGAAATGTTTAGAAAAAGCAGCTAAAGCAGCCTAGTCCTTTTTTGGTCAATGCATTGCTATCACCAATAAAAAAGCCCTTAGTAACTAAGGGCTTTTTCTTTAGCGCGGAAGCTTTTTATTAAACATTAAAGAGGAAGTTCAAAACATCACCATCCTTGACTACATACTCTTTACCTTCTGCGCGCATCTTGCCAGCTTCTTTGGCACCTGCTTCGCCTTTAAACTGAATAAAGTCTTCATAGGAAATCGTTTGGGCACGAATAAAGCCACGCTCAAAGTCCGTATGAATCACGCCGGCAGCCTGTGGAGCAGTATCACCCTTGTGAATAGTCCAAGCACGGACCTCTTTTACACCAGCTGTAAAGTAAGTCTGCAGGCCCAACAGGTCGTAACCTGCACGGATGACGCGGTCTAAACCTGGTTCTTCCATTCCAAGATCAGTCAAAAACTCGAGCTTGTCGGCATCATCCAAGTCGGCAATTTCTGCTTCAATTGCAGCACATACCGCGACGACTGGAGCGCCTTCTTTGGCAGCGTGTTGCTTCACTGCTTCCAAATGGGGGTTATTGCTAAATCCATCTTCTTTGACGTTGGCTACATACATCGCTGGCTTTGCGGTAATTAGGCAAAGTGGTTTCAGAATGAGCTTTTCATCATCGGTTAATTTCATACTGCGCACAGGTGCAGCAGTATCCAAATGCGCCTGAACCTTAGTGAGTACTGCAACCAAAGCCGCAGCCTCCTTGTCATTGCCTGACTTAGCGGCCTTAGTTGAACGATTTAAAGTCTTTTCAACAGTAGCTAGGTCGGATAAGGCAAGCTCGGTATCAATCACGCCGATATCAGCAATGGGGTCGATCTTGCCTGCTACGTGAATCACGTTCGCATCTTCAAAACAGCGCACCACATGGGTAATCGCATCTGTTTCGCGAATATTCGCTAAAAATTGATTTCCGAGACCCTCACCCTTGGAGGCGCCCGCTACTAGGCCGGCGATATCGACAAACTCGACAGCCGCAGGGAGCACACGCTCAGGACTCACAATCTCAGCCAAACCGGCCAGACGAGGATCAGGGACCTCAACCACACCAACGTTAGGCTCGATCGTGCAGAAAGGATAGTTTTCCGCCGCGATTCCAGCCTTGGTAAGCGCGTTAAAGAGGGTAGATTTGCCGACGTTAGGCAGGCCGACGATGCCACATTTCACAGACATAGCGATATTGTAAGGGCTTGGTTTCGATATCATCGAGATATGTCAAAAGCTAGCCACAATTCACCCCTGCACACCCCAGGCAGTAATGCCAAAATTCGCACGGTAGATGTCGTAGTAATTGGGGGCGGTATTGCTGGCAAAGCATGCGCCCTAGGGCTTGCGCAACTCGGGCTGCAAACCCTTGAGATTGCCCCTGACTTAGGCAATTTAGTGCCAGCTCCCACAGGGCCACAGTGGGGCCAAAGAATCTACGCCTTCTCGCCTAGCACTCAAAAATTACTGGCCCATTTGCAAATTTGGGATGCTCTGGACCACTCTCGCTTACAAGCTGTTCGGGATATGCGAATTTTTGGTGACCGCGGTGAGCAAGCCGATCAACTTCACCTTTCTGCTTTCGAAGCGGGTACGCCTCAACTAGCCTGGATTGGCGAATCGAACCTCATCGAACATACTTTGGATCAAGCGGCACGTTTCCAAAATAAATTAGAACAAATTGCCGATACAGTAGAAAAAATTGAAACCGATGCGGATGGCGTAACCCTCCAGCTAAAAAATCATTCGTCCATAAAAGCCTTGCTGGTTGTTGCAGCAGATGGCGCCAACTCCCCGACTCGTGCCAGCATTGGAATTACTGCTAGCGAAGAAAGTTATTCGCAGAGCGCAGTGGTTGCTAATTGGAACTGTACTAAAGCACACTTGGAAACTGCGTATCAATGGTTTTTACCCGGCGGGGATATTGTGGCCATGTTGCCACTTCCAAACAAACAAGTTTCAATGGTGTGGTCTACCTGCCCAGAAAATGCTTCCGACCTACTCGGCCTTACACAGGCGGACTGGGATAAAAAATTAGGTCTGATTGCAGATGGTGCTGTGACGAAGCAACTTGGAACACTTACTCTGAATTCAACTCCAGCGGCTTTTCCATTAAGGAAAATTCGGGCGGCACGTTTTATTGGCCCTGAACATAATCCAAAGATTGCCCTCATTGGTGATGCGGCCCACGTCATGCATCCACTGGCTGGACAGGGCCTTAACTTAGGCCTCAGAGACGTGTCCACCCTCTTAAATATATTAAGCAAACGAGAGTCTTTCAGGTCTCCAAATGATTTAGTGCTGCTGCGTCGCTATGAGCGTCAACGTCAAGGTGACACAAGCGCTTTATTGTGGGTAACCGATCGCCTGAAGAAATTATTTTCTGGCTCAAGCAATACCGAGCGCCACTTACGCAACTTTGGCTTAGGATTTGTTAATCGCAGCCATTTCATTAAGCGGCGGCTCATTGAGCGCGCCCTTGGAGATATTGATTTTGAATAAATATATAGCAGCCGTCATTGTTGCTTGCGCCTCTTTCTTTTCTATGCAACTCGTTTATGCGCAAGCAGAGCAACAAGTCAAAACCGACTTGCAAAAAAAGTTGGGGGCTACGGTCAAGATTAAAAGCGTGTCTGCCTCACCGCTGAATGGGATCTATGAAGTACAAGTTGGTAATGATGTGTTTTATACCGATACCAAAAGTCAATATCTCATTCAAGGTGAGATTATTGAATTAGCCACAGGTAAGAACATTACCGAACAAAGGCAGAATGATCTAAACCGCATTAAATGGAGCGACTTGCCTCAAGCAAATGCAATGAAGCAAGTTCGCGGCAATGGCGCTAGACAACTTGCGGTCTTTTCTGATCCTAACTGCGGTTACTGCAAGCGCCTTGAAAAATCCATGCAGCAACTTGATAACGTCACCATCTACACCTATCTCATCCCAATCCTTGGCCCTGACTCAGTTCAAAAATCTAAACAAATCTGGTGTTCCGCTGATCCAGCCAAGACCTATATCGACTGGATGGTCAATGGCACGGCTCTTGGCGGAAAGACTGACTGCACAACTCCCGTAGATAAAAACATGGCGCTTGCTAAAACTTACGGTATCACAGGGACTCCTACACTGTTCTTTACTGATGGCAGTCGCTTTCCGGGTGCAGTTCAAATCAGCGATCTTGAAAAGAAGCTCGCAACACTGAAGTAATTGACTAAGAGCGCTATTGATATGAGTCCTGCAAGCAATTCCGATTTACCAGCCATTCAATATACGATTTGGCCTGCGGATCTGCATGGTCATCGCTTCCAGGTGAAGCTGCATATTGAAAATCCGGATGTGCATGGACAGGTGCTACAGATGCCGGCATGGATACCCGGTAGCTATTTAATTCGGGATTTCAGTAAACACATTGAATCTATTGAAGCCTATGTAGTTGGTGCTCGCAATAAACCCCTTGCTCTGGAGCGCATTGATAACGATCACTGGCGCCTACCAACAGTCAGTGAGCCTGTGGAAATTTTAACGACGGTCTATGCATTTGACTCTTCCGTTCGTGCAGCCTATCTCGATAGTGAACGAGCATTCTTTAACGCGAGTAGTTTATGTTTGGCGGTTGTGGGCCAAGAACATCTGCCGTGCGCTTTAGCTATTGCGGCACCAGAAGCAGCTTTGGCCGATCATTGGACTGTTCAAACAACCCTTCAGTCAGCTAAAACTGATGAACGCGGCTTTGGTTTTTATCTCGCCAAAAATTATGATGATCTATTGGATCATCCAGTCGCTATGGGTGAATTCCAGATCATTGCATGGCAATCAAACGGTGTGTCCCACGCTATGGCAATTCAAGGATGCTTACATTCAGTGGATACGCAGCGTCTGGCCAATGATCTTCAAGCTATCTGCACATCAACCATTAATCTTTTTGAACCCACCAGCAAAAAAGCGCCTTTTAGGAACTATCTGTTCTTAGTAAATGCCGTGCTATCTGGATATGGCGGCCTTGAACATCGCAACAGCACCGCCCTACTATGTCGCCGAGATCAGATTCCACAAAAGAATATTGCGCTAGATGAAACGAGTTACCGTGAATTTTTAGGCTTGTGCAGTCATGAATATTTTCATGCATGGCTGGTTAAACGTATTCAACCTAAGGCATTTCAGCCCTATCAACTCGATCGCAGAAACCATACACGCTTACTCTGGCTCTTTGAAGGCTTCACAAGCTATTACGATGACCTGCAACTCTTTCGCAGCAAGCGCATTGACCTAAAGACTTACCTGAAGTTGGTTGCCAACAATTGGAACGGCATCTTACGCGGCCCAGGAAGAGAAAAGCAAAGTTTGGCTGATAGCTCCTTTGATGCCTGGACTAAGTATTACCAAGCCGATGAGAACACCCCCAATGCCGTGGTCAGCTATTACGGCAAAGGCGCCCTTCTAGCGCTAGGCCTCGATCTCAAGATTCGTGAGTACTCCAAAAATCGTCAATCCCTTGATGATTTGATGCGCCTCATTTGGCAAAAACATGGCGTCCCGCTCGATGGCATTGCCGAAGATGGCTTAGATGTATTAATGCATGAATTACTGGGATCTGGTTTTAATAACACTTGGAATGCATTCAAATCGCGCTACATCTTTGGAGTGGAAGATATTCCCGTGCAAAAATGGTTCGACTCTCGTTTTATTAAAGTCCAGCGCAAAGTCCAGTCTCAAACTGAAAGCATCAAATTGCAATTTGGCATGCGACATGCCGATGCTAATGGTTGGCTAAAAGTAAGTCATGTCTTAAACGGCGGAGCAGCCCAAGCAGCGGGACTGGCCCCCGGGGATCTTCTTGCCAGCATCAATGGACAGCGCATCACCCCAGCACGCTGGGAAAAGATTTTAGGTGGTCTTACTGAGGATCAGGCAATCATTATTTGCTTTTATCGGGATGATCTAGAACACGAGTGCATGACTTTCTTACGTAAAGAACAGGCGCCCGTGCAATATCAACTCGAACCTGCTCAATAAATTTTTTGCCTGCTTCTTTAATGCACAAGTTCTCTAAAGACGATATCCCCCAGGATTGGCATGAATTACTAGGGGATTACTTCGAGACTGTCCAGTGGCATCAACTGCAGAAAAATTTGCAGGCAGAGCTTGATCTTCACTCTGAACATATCCGTCCAGAGCCTGAATACTTTTTCAAAGCGCTACAGCTCACCCCCTTAGACTCAGTACGCGTTGTGATTATTGGCCAAGACCCCTATCACTCTCCAGGCCTTGCACAAGGCTTAGCATTTTCTATTCCGGCAGATATCCCTAAAAACTCACGCGAGTTTCCGAGCTCGCTTCGCAATATCAGCAAAGCATTGGCGCTGGAGGGCTTTGGGAATTTAGAAAACGGCAACTTGCGCAACTGGGCCAAGCAAGGCGTTCTACTTCTGAATACCGCTCTGAGCGTAAGGCTTGGTGAAGCCGGAAGCCACACAGGCCTAGGGTGGCAATTCTTGATTGATAGATTGATTTCGGCCCTTGCACAGGCTAAGCCCAATTTAGTCTGGTTACTCTGGGGTGGACACGCGCAATCTAAATTACCTCTCATAGAATCCGGCACCAATCAGCTGATTTTGCAGTCCTCGCATCCCTCGGGTTTAGGGGTCTACAAAACCAGTAGGCCCTTTTTACAACCAGGAGGGGTCGCAAGCTGTGGACACTTCACCAAGGTTAATGAATGGCTTAAAGAATGCCGACAAGATCCCATCCAATGGGTTAGTGAAGTAAGCCAGCACCTATCAAAAAAGCCTCAAGCGGATTTATTCAGTTAACTAGCACCTCAATTACTTGTCAAAGCTGCGTAAATACCGCCTGACAAGCATGAGGCGATGATGGCGCTGAGCCACTCCAGCATTTGGCCTGCTTGGAAAAAGTTGGTGTACTGGCCTAGATATGAGGCGGCAAAGGCAGCGAGGAAACCGATGAATCCTGCTGTGAGAAGCTT
>Ga0007878_1000233_pt1 | contig 10574 bp, 6 predicted proteins | sample CryBogCBH23Jun09_FD_55005 | JGI IMG/M metagenome (GOLD analysis project Ga0007878, IMG submission 55005) | Freshwater microbial communities from Crystal Bog, Wisconsin, USA - CBH23Jun09 | ecosystem: Environmental > Aquatic > Freshwater > Lake | place: Crystal Bog, Wisconsin, USA | collected... | reverse complement strand
ATTTCAACTTGGCCAGCTGAATCACCGCTAGAACGTTTTTTGACTTCGCCCAAGCGATGCCATAAAGCATCAATCAATAATTGACGACGATTAGCGTTATCAAGCAAGTCATCTTGCAAAAAAGGGTTGCGTTGAACGACCCAGATATCACCCAAGATTTCAAACAACATGCGGGCTGAGCGGCCAGTACGGCGAACGCCACGCAAATCATTCAGAACGCGCCATGATTCCTCGCCCAAGAGACGAATNACGATTTCTCGATCAGAAAAGGAGGTGTAGTTGTAAGGTATTTCACGCAAACGGGGCGAAGCGGCCTCGGCGTCCAACAACTGATTTAAAGCTAGGGGTGCGTTCATAGCGTCATATTTGGTAAANATGTATTTTAATTGAGCAATCTTGATATTGGCAGGAAATAGGGAAAGATGTTGGCGGAAGGGATAAACCCTTGCAAATCTAAGGGCTTAGAGGCCATCCGTGGTACGCTCATNGGATGGCAACGAACTATTTAAAGAAAATTTTATCTGCCCGAGTCTACGATGTNGCTAGGGAAACTGAGCTCGAGCTAGCCCCCGAACTCAGCAAGCGTTTAGGCAACCAAGTATTGCTCAAAAGAGAGGATAACCAGCCGGTTTTCTCCTTCAAACTCCGGGGTGCCTATAACAAAATGGCTCATTTACCCCCCGAAGCCTTAAAACGCGGGGTCATTGCCGCTTCTGCCGGCAATCATGCTCAAGGGGTTGCCCTGTCAGCCGCCAAAATGAAGTGCAAAGCAGTAATCGTGATGCCGACGACGACTCCTAGCCTCAAAATCGATGCCGTTAAAGCTCGTGGTGGCCCTTGGGTAGAAATCATTCTGCATGGCGATTCTTATAGCGATGCCTTCAAGTACTCAGAGCTCTTGGAGAAAAAACGTGGGCTTACTTTTGTTCACCCCTTCGATGATCCAGATGTCATTGCCGGTCAAGGCACGATTGCCCAAGAAATCTTTCAGCAATACCAAGAACCTATCGACGCTATTTTTGTTGCTATCGGTGGTGGTGGACTCATTTCCGGTATTGGCGAATACGTCAAAGCGGTTAGCCCAAAGACTAAAGTGATTGGGGTGCAATCCGTTGACTCTGACGCCATGAGGCGCTCGCTTAAAGCCAATAAACGCATTGAGATGAAAGATGTTGGCCTCTTCTCTGATGGCACTGCTGTCAAATTGGTTGGCAAAGAAACCTTCCGTATTTGCAAGCGCGTAGTGGATGAGATCGTCACGGTTGATACCGATGAGATCTGCGCAGCAATCAACGATGTCTTCACCGATACCCGCAGTATTCTCGAGCCTGCAGGCGCTTTAGCCATTGCAGGCATGAAGAAATACGTCGAAAAGAATAAAACCAAAAAGAAAACCTTGGTAGCTATTGCTTGTGGTGCCAATATGAACTTCAGTCGCCTACGCTTCGTAGCTGAGCGCGCTGATGTCGGTGAATACCGTGAAGCAGTATTTGCGGTCACGATCCCAGAAGAGCGCGGCTCCTTTAAACGCTTCTGTGAACTTCTCGGCAACCGTAATGTCACTGAATTTAATTACCGCATTGCCGATGGCAGCCAAGCACACATTTTTGTTGGCATTGGCACACAAAAGGCTAGTGATAGCGCTGCGATCGCAAAGCATTTCACTAAAGCAAAATTTGCAACAATCGATCTGACCCATGATGAGCTGGCGAAGTCGCACCTGCGTCATATGGTGGGCGGTCACTCTGCACTAGCCAAAGATGAATTGCTCTATCGCTTTGAATTTCCAGAGCGCCCAGGCGCTTTGATGAAATTTTTAACCAGCATGGCGCCCAACTGGAATATCAGTCTCTTTCATTACCGCAACCACGGCGCTGACTATGGCCGCATCCTCATTGGTATCCAAGTGCCAAAAAATGAGCAGAAGAAATTCCAAAACTTTTTAGCTACACTTGGCTATCCTCACTGGGATGAGACCAAGAACCCAGCGTATCGACTCTTCCTTAAATAAGATGTAATTCATCAGATGTCATACACACTTACTGGAAAACTCGTTGTTGCGATTTCTTCGCGCGCCCTGTTTGACTTCGAAGAAGAAAATCGCATCTTCGANTCGAGTGATGACAGNGCGTATATGAAGTTACANCTTGAACGTCTCGGTAAAGCAGCGCAAACAGGTGTAGCCTTTCCTTTAGTCAAAAAATTATTAGCCTTTAACGAGGGTNATGAACAGCGGGTTGAGGTAGTGATTCTGTCTCGCAATGATCCGGTCAGCGGCCTACGCGTGTTCCGCTCAGCAGANCACCATGGACTGCATTTAGAGCGCGGTGTATTTACTAGAGGTCGCCCTCCCTATCACTACCTTCGCTCATTGCATGCCAATCTCTTTCTGTCAGCAAACGAAGATGACGTTCGCGCCACTATCGAAGCAGGCTTTCCTGCCGCGCGCGTCTACCCAGAGTCCAGCAAAACCGCTGAGTCTCATCCGAATGAAATTCGTATTGCATTTGACGGTGACGCAGTTCTGTTTTCAGATGAAGCTGAGCAAGTCTTTCAGAGTAAAGGTCTTGAAGCCTTTGTGGATCACGAAAGCAAAAATGCAGACATTCCATTACCACCAGGACCCTTCAAGCCCTTACTTGAAGCACTTCATCGTCTACAACGCTCTACCAGCGAAAAAGGCATGCGCATTCGTACCGCATTGGTTACTGCACGCTCGGCTCCAGCACATGAACGCGCTATTCGTACTTTGATGGCATGGGGCATTGATGTAGATGAAGCCATGTTCTTGGGCGGCTTATCCAAGAGCGAGTTCCTCAGAGAATTCGAGCCCGACTTTTTCTTTGATGATCAAACTGGTCATTGCCAATCCGCTGCATCGGTTGCGCCAACCGGTCACGTAGTATCTGGCGTATCCAATCGGCCTAAGAGCTAAGCGCCCACAACTTAATCACCATTTATCATGGCAATACTTCCGCTCGGTCAAGCTACGCAATATCCAGATCAATACGATCCGAGTGTGTTGTTTCCAATTCCACGCTCTGAGAATCGCCTNAAGCTCAACATCCAATCGAATCAAGCCTTGCCATTTGTTGGCGTTGATATTTGGAATGCTTATGAGCTGAGTTGGCTTAACCCAAAAGGCAAGCCACAAATTGCTTTGGCAGAGTTTCAGATTCCTGCTGACTCACCCAATATGATTGAGTCCAAATCGTTCAAGCTGTATCTCAATAGCCTCAATAGCNCACGCTTTAAAAATGAGGAAGATGTTCGCGAAAGACTCATTGCTGATTTATCGNCAGTTGCTGGCAGCAAAATTTCCACTCGCATCAATCCGCCTGAGCTTATTTCCAAAAAGGGTATGCAAGAAATGAGCGGNGTCTTAATGGATCGGCTTGATATTGAGATTGATCCGAACTTGCCAGCTGATCCATCGCTGCTCGAAGTGAATGACTCATTCGGGCCAATTGAACAATGCCTGGTGACCCATTTACTGAAATCGAACTGCCCTGTCACAGGCCAACCTGATTGGGCAAGCGTACAAATTCGTTACCAAGGACGCCCGATCCTGGAAGAAGGTTTACTGCGCTACTTGATTGGCTTTAGACAACTCGGGGAGTTTCATGAGCATTGTGTTGAAACGATTTTCTGNGATATCAAGCGNCAATGTAAACCCGATAAATTATCCGTCTATGCTCGTTACACAAGACGTGGCGGCTTAGACATTAACCCCTTCCGTACCGATCACAATTCACCATGGCCTGAAAATATACGGCACGCACGACAGTAAAAGCTTCAGCAAAAAATTCCAAAGAAAAAGCCCTTGTAGGAAAACCTAGAAGGGCTTTATTAATACAGTAGAAACTATTTAAAACGGAATATCGTCATCCATTGCACCGAGTGAAGCGGCATTAGAAGATGCTGCAGGTGCGGACTGTTCAGTAGATTTTGCGCGGCTGTAGCTTTCACCGCCACCTTCGCTACCACCTACTGGTTTGCCACCAAGCATTTGCATGGTTTCTGCAACGATCTCAGTGGAATACTTTTCTTGACCACTAGCATCTGTCCATTTGCGAGTACGCAAACGACCTTCAACATAAACTTGTGAGCCCTTTTTGAGATATTGTCCTGCGATCTCAGCAAGCTTGCCAAAGAATGCAACGCGGTGCCATTCAGTGGTTTCTTTCATTTCATTAGTTTGCTTATCTTTATAGCGGTCAGATGTCGCAACTGAAATATTTGTAACGGCGTCGCCGCTTGGCATGTAACGTGTTTCTGGATCGCGTCCTACGTTACCTACGATGATGACCTTATTTACCGAAGCCATGTTGTCTCCCGAAGAAAAATGTAATGTGAATTAAATCTTAAATTGCAGCCGTTGAATCTACAACCTTTGCAGGCAGTTCACGCATCGACCAAGCGATTATAAGCCAGCAAAGAAGCAGTACTGCACCTGCAGCAAAGACCGACAAATCACCATGGCTATCCATCAACCAACCCCCAATTACAGCACCTGAAAACAGCCCAATCGACTGAGTGGTGTTGTAAACGCCCATCGCAGTGCCTTTTGATTCTTTTGCAAAGCGAGAAACTAAAGAGGGCTGTAAAGCCTCTAGTAAATTAAAACCGACAAAATAAATCAATAAGGCAGAAGCAATTCCCAGTACCGATGAAGTGCCAGTAAAGAAGCATTCAGCAATAAACAGCAAAACAATGGCAATTAAAAGAATGAGTCTCAGGCACTGTTTCTTCTCGCCAATAATGATCAAAGGGGCCATCAAAAAGAAAGAAAGGAGCACTACCGGCAGATAAACCTGCCAATGGTCTGACAAAGGCAAACCTGCTTGCACCAATAAACGGGGCACCACTAAGAACATTGCCACTTGCGTTGCATGCAAAACAAACACGCCAGCATTGAGACGCATCAACTCAGGACGGAAAAATACTTCTTTCAAAGAAGCTTGAGGGGCTTTCATTTCTGGCTTATGGGTAGGGAGTACAAAGTAGGTCACCAACATCGCNATCACACCAAGTACTGCCAGCACCACAAAAATACCGCTCAAACCAATCATGCGATAGATCGGTGCAGCAATCACAAGTGATAAAGCAAATGAGAGCGCAATACTGCCACCGACCAGAGCCATGGCGCGAGTACGCACCTGCTCACGCGTGAGATCAGCAACCCAAGCAGATATCGCCGCTGAAATAGCCCCNGCACCCATCACGCCNCGCCCAATCGCAATCCAGAGCAAATCATCCTGAGCCGCGCAAATCAAGGCNCCAGCAACAAATAGAGAAAGTCCCCAGAAAACTACTGGTTTTCGGCCAATTCGGTCNGATAGTCGCCCTAAAGGGATGTAGAAACAAGCCTGAACGATATTGAAGATTCCTAAAGCCAAGCCGACCCATAAAGCATGCTCCCCGCCTGGTAAGCCACGTGCATGAATGCTAAAAACCGGCAAAAGCAAGAACAGGCCCAGCATGCGGAGGCCAAAAATGCCTGCTAAGGCCAGAGTTGAGCGAAGTTCGGAAGGATTCATAGGAAAAGGCTATATTAACAAGTTACGCTAAAAAATCATGAATAACGAAATTAAGATCCGCGGTGCGCGCACGCACAACCTCAAAAATATCAATCTAGACATTCCTAGAGAGAAGTTAGTCGTCTTGACTGGTCTATCTGGTTCCGGCAAAAGCTCGCTGGCTTTTGACACCCTGTATGCCGAAGGTCAACGTCGCTATGTGGAGTCACTCTCTGCCTATGCCCGTCAATTCTTGCAACTCATGGAAAAGCCTGACGTCGATACGATCGAGGGTCTATCGCCCGCCATCTCCATTGAACAAAAAGCGACTAGCCATAATCCACGGTCTACCGTTGGCACAGTTACAGAAATTCATGACTACTTACGTTTGTTATTTGCGCGTGCTGGTACGCCNCACTGCCCCGATCACGATCTCCCATTAGAAGCTCAAAGCGTTTCTCAAATGGTCGATACCGTTTTAGCAATGCCGGAAGATACCAAGTTGATGATCTTGGCTCCCGTTGTGAGCGAGCGTAAGGGCGAGTTTGTAGATCTCTTTCAAGATCTACAAGCCCAAGGTTTTGTGCGCTTTAGAGTGCGCTCCGGTGGTGGCACCACCAATACTGCTAAAGCAGAAATCTTTGAAGTAGATCAACTACCAGAGTTAAAGAAAAACGATAAGCATTCCATTGAGGTTGTAGTGGATCGCATCAAAGTACGCCCTGATATTCAGCAACGCTTAGCCGAATCATTTGAAACTGCCTTACGTCTTGCCGATGGCAAAGCCATGATCGTCGACATGGATACAGGCAAAGACATGATCTTCTCCAGCAAATTTGCTTGCCCAGTCTGCTCATACTCGCTGCAAGAACTAGAGCCACGCCTCTTTTCGTTTAACAACCCGATGGGTGCTTGCCCTTCGTGTGATGGCTTAGGTCATCAATCTTTCTTTGATCCAAAACGGATCGTTGCCCATCCAGATCTTTCGTTAGCATCCGGCGCTATTAAGGGCTGGGATCGCCGCAATCAGTTTTATTTCAAACTCTTGCAGACCCTGGCTAAGCATGGTGGTTTTGACGTAGAGAAGCCTTTTGAGACTCTCAGCAAGAAACAACAAGATCTCGTTCTCTTGGGTTCTGGCGATGTTGAAATTCCATTTGAGTACATCAACGAGCGCGGCAAACTCAGTGTGCGTCAGCACCCATTCGAAGGCATCGTTGCCAATTTTGAGAGGCGTTACAAAGAGACCGACTCAGCCACTGTCCGCGAAGAATTAGCACGCTACCAAAATATGCAAACTTGTAAAGATTGTGGTGGCAGCCGTCTTCGCAAAGAAGCGCGCTTTGTAAAGGTNGGNGAGAAAAAACAATCACGTGCGATTTATGAAATCAGCGCCCTGCCACTCAAAGAAGCAAAAGAATATTTTGAAGCCCTTGAACTGAAGGGTGCCAAACGAGAAATTGCCGATAAGATTGTTAAAGAGATTGGCGCACGCTTACGTTTTTTAAACGACGTCGGCCTCGACTATCTCTCGCTTGAGCGTAGTGCCGATACTTTGTCTGGCGGTGAAGCCCAACGTATTCGTCTAGCCTCACAAATTGGCTCTGGTCTAACGGGCGTCATGTATGTATTAGATGAGCCATCAATCGGCTTGCATCAACGCGACAATGATCGCTTAATTGGCACACTCAAGCATTTGCGTGATTTAGGTAATAGCGTGTTGGTCGTTGAACACGATGAAGACATGATTCGCGCCTCCGACTATGTCATCGATATTGGTCCTGGCGCTGGCGTTCATGGCGGCGAGATTGTTGCAGAAGGCACACCTGCCCAAGTTGAAGCGAATCCCAAATCGCTTACAGGCGCCTACCTAGCAGGACGTGTACGTATTGAAATTCCTGAAAAACGTATTCCAGTTGGCGATCGCTTCTTGGAAGTGATTGGTGCACGCGGTAATAACTTGCAATCCGTCCATGCCAAAATTCCAGTAGGTCTATTAACTTGTGTCACCGGCGTTTCGGGCTCAGGTAAGTCGACCTTAATTAATGACACCTTGCATCATGCGGTAGCCCAACATTTTTATGGCTCAGTTGCAGAACCTGCTGCTCACGATGCCATCAAAGGTTTAGAGCATTTCGACAAAATTATTAGCGTTGATCAGTCTCCAATTGGCAGAACACCACGCTCTAACCCAGCAACCTACACAGGCCTTTTCACCCCGATTAGGGAACTGTTTGCTGGTGTTCCTTCATCCCGCGAACGTGGGTATGAGGCTGGCCGATTCTCTTTTAACGTCAAAGGTGGCCGTTGCGATTCATGTGAAGGCGATGGCGTTCTCAAAGTAGAGATGCATTTTCTACCAGACGTTTATGTGCCTTGCGATGTTTGCCACGGCAAACGCTACAACCGTGAAACCTTGGATATTCGCTACAAAGGTAAAAACATTCATGAAGTGCTTTCGATGACGATCGAGCAAGCCCATGAATTCTTTGAAGCAGTACCTGTGGTGAAACGCAAACTCAAAACCCTGCTAGATGTTGGTCTTGGCTATGTCAAACTCGGACAAAGCGCCACTACGCTATCAGGCGGTGAGGCACAGCGTGTAAAGCTATCCCTTGAACTCTCCAAGCGTGACACCGGTAGAACCTTATATATCTTGGATGAGCCGACGACTGGCTTACACTTTCATGACATTCAACTCTTGCTCACTGTCATTCAAACCTTGAAGAAACAAGGCAATACGATTGTCATCATTGAACACAACTTGGATGTCATTAAAACCGCCGACTGGATTATTGATTTAGGGCCTAAGGGCGGTGCTGGTGGTGGGCAAATTATTGCTACTGGAACTCCAGAAGATGTGGCTAAGAATGAAGCGAGCTTTACCGGCCATTACTTGGCGCCATTACTAGCTCGTAAACCAGCAACAAAAACCCAGAAAAAATAACAGTCAGTACGACAAGCGCATCAGAGCAATTTAGATTCGGCCAAATCGGTCGCTTCTGGATTGCCTGATAGCACCAAGATGTCATTTGCCTGTAAACGCAAATCAGGGCTAAGGTCTAGCTTGACGTAATCTGCACCACTGATTTTACGGCGCACGGCTTGTACACTCACACCGTCATTTTCCAGATTGAGNTCACCTAGCGTCTTGTTAATGCTGATTGACTCNGGCAATAGGGTCACNGAATGTAANCGCCAAGATTCATTTGCATTAAAGTCATCCGCTTCAGACCCGCGGAAATATCCGCGCAATAAGCTATACCTTGCCTCGCGTGCATTGGTGACAATTCTGACCACTTTACGCATGGGTACGCCCATCATCAGTAGGACATGTGATGCCATCATTAAGCTACCTTCAATCAACTCTGGCACCACCTCAGTTGCACCTGCTGCCTGCAGCTTACTTAAATCTGCATCATCCTTAGTACGCACCAGGATCGTCATGCCTGGTCGTAAGCGTTCCACTTGATATAAGACCTTCATGCTTGCCGGCGTATCTGCATAAGTAATGACGACGGCCTTGGCTTTAGATAAGCCTGCTGCGATTAGATAATTCTCACGACTGGCATCTCCATACGAGACGTTGTCACCAGCAGCGGCTGCCTCTTTCACCCTATCGGGGTCCATATCCAAAGCAATATAAGGAATTTTTTCTTGATCCAGCATGCGTGCAAGACTTTGTCCCGAACGACCAAAACCACAAATCACCACATGGTTTTCAGTGCGGACGCTTTTGGCAGCGACACGCGTCAATGCCAATGATTGCAATAGCCACTCGTTACTAGAGAAGCGCATCGCAATACGATCGCTGTATTGAATTAAGAATGGTGCGCCAAACATTGATATCAGCATTGCCGCCAACACTGCCTGACTTAAGGCATGGTCAATCAAATCTAAACCGTCAATCTGATTGAGCAGAACGAATCCAAATTCACCAGCCTGCGCTAGGCATAAGCCAGTCCGAATAGAGATACCAGGGCTTGATCCAAAAGCACGGGACAGCAAAGCAATCAAACCAAACTTAAAGATCAGCGGTCCAATTAACAAAAGTAGTACTAGCATCCACTGTTGATAAATCACCTCAAGATCAAGTTGCATCCCGATCGTAATAAAAAAGAGTCCTAGCAAGACATCCCTAAAAGGCTTCACATCTTCTTCAACTTGATGCCGATATGGCGTTTCTGAAATCAACATCCCGGCCAAAAATGCACCGAGCGCCAAAGACAAGCCGAAGTGCTCAGTAAGCGCTGCCATACCCAACACAATCAACAAGAGATTGAGCATGAAGAGTTCTTGAGAGCGCAATTTGGCAACCAAGCTAAACCAGCGACTCATCAAGGTTTGACCGATGACAAAAATGAGNCCCAAAGCCACAGCAATTTTGATGGAGGCTGCNGTTAAGGCCAGGATCAGGTCNCCAGGATTTTTACCCAGGGANGGCAACAGAATTAATAGGAACACCACCGCCAAATCTTGGAATAACAGAATTCCGACTACGTTGCGACCATGNTCAGTTTCAAATTCAGAGCGATCGGAAATCAGCTTAGTCACAATTGCCGTCGAAGACATCGCTAACGCACCGCCCAGNGCAATAGCCGCCTGCCAAGAAATGGGGTAAATCCAGTTCATAAAAAGGCTAGCGGGCACNGCCAAGAGCATCGTTANAACGACCTGACTACTGCCTAGGCCAAAAACGATAGACCGCATTGCCCGAAGCTTATGGAGATTGAACTCCAGGCCTATCGAGAACATTAAGAAAACCACCCCAAATTCAGCTAAATACTTTACGGTGGCTGAATCATTTGCTAGAGCTAGGGCCTTAGGACCAATCAAGACACCAATGGCTAAATAGCCCAAAATAGGGGGCAGGCCAAAATAGCGGAAAATAACCACTCCGGCCACAGCGGAGGCCAACAAGATGAGAGTTAATTGAAGGACTGACGGCATATACTTACTCGATGATAGCTAAGACTCGTGAACGAACCCTAAAGCTTGCACGCGATACCCTCACTATTGAGGCTACCGCACTGCAAACAATGCGTGATCGCCTTG
>Ga0007878_1000232_pt1 | contig 10610 bp, 10 predicted proteins | sample CryBogCBH23Jun09_FD_55005 | JGI IMG/M metagenome (GOLD analysis project Ga0007878, IMG submission 55005) | Freshwater microbial communities from Crystal Bog, Wisconsin, USA - CBH23Jun09 | ecosystem: Environmental > Aquatic > Freshwater > Lake | place: Crystal Bog, Wisconsin, USA | collected... | reverse complement strand
TGGATTGGCTGTGCTGATAGTCGCGTCCCAGCAAATGAAATCGTTGATCTTTTACCTGGCGAGCTATTTGTTCATCGCAACGTCGCAAACGTCGTTGTTCACACCGACCTCAACTGTCTATCAGTCATCCAATTCGCCATTGACTTGCTCAAAGTCAAACATATATTAGTTGTCGGTCATTATGGTTGCGCTGGCGTTCATGCTGCGCTAAGCGATCGACGCATTGGACTAGCTGATAATTGGTTACGTCACGTAAAGGATGTCCACCAAAAACATGAGCGTTATTTAGGAGAGGTACTGCCGACGCCCAAGCGCCAAGATCGTCTTTGTGAGCTCAATGTGATCGAGCAAGTGGTCAACGTATGTGAAACCACCATTGTTCAAGATGCCTGGGCTCGTGGCCAAGATCTTACCGTGCATGGCTGGGCTTATCGCTTAGATACTGGGCTTGTTAAGGATCTTGGTATGTCGAGTAGTTCCATAGAGGAAATGGGAGCTCGTTACAAAAAAACATTAACACGCTACGACGCTGAATAACATTACGCTTGCTTAAATCTTTTTCCAATAAAGCCATAGTGGCTTTATTAAAACTCCTCTCAATTCTTCCTTATGCATTATTGGTTGCCATTGGCTCTGGCCTGGGCTTTATTGCCGCCAGAATTCCGAGTGAGCGCAATCATGTGGTCACAACAAATTTAAAATTATGCTTTCCTGAGTTATCTGATGCGGCCATTGACCAACTCAGAAAAAAGCACTGGCGCCTGCTCGGTAGAAGCTTGGTAGAAAAAAGCATCATCTGGCACGGTAGCGAAGAGCAATTAAATAGCATGATCGAAGTGCGATCAGAGGTAGACCTCGCCGATAGAAAGCCTCGTATCTTGGTGAATATGCACTTCGTTGGCATCGAAGGCAGCATTATTTTGAGCGCCCTAGCGAAGCGAAATCACTGGCCCCGTACTTCAGGATTTTTTCAAAGAATGAAGAGTCCTTTTTTCAATCAAAAAATTATTGACTGGCGCAACCGTTTTGGCGGTAACTCCATAGATCGTCAAGGAAATTCCATCGCATTAATTCGAGAGATTCGCAAAGGCAGCTTTATCATCATCGCGCCTGATATTGACCTAGGTCTAAAGGACTCGGTATTTGCACCATTCTTTGACATCCAAACCAATACCATCACAGCAGTTTCTAGACTTGCTAGCATTACTGGTGCTGAAGTTTGTATGATGGTTACCGCACTCAAGTCTGACGAAAGTGGCTACTTGTGCTCCATCAGCAAGCCCCTCGGCGATTTTCCTAGCGAAAACCCTGAAGAAGATACTGCGCGCCTGAACCAAATCTTCGAAAAAGAAATTCGCCTAAGGCCAGCTGAATATTATTGGGTTCATAAGCGCTTCAAAAATCGCCCCAATAATGAGGCAAGTCCTTACTAAGCCTTCATTAAAAACATCTTTTGTCCTATCATTAAGAGATGAGCGAACGTATTGGGCTATTTGCCGACCTTCACAGTAATTTAGAGGCTTATGAAGCCTGCATGGAAAGAGCCCAAGAGCTCGGCGTTACACGCATGGCTTTCTTGGGCGACCTGGTGGGATATAACGCCGATCCAATTGCTTTGGTTGATCGCATTGCTGAACTGGTTCAGTCTGGTAAAGCCATTGCAGTGGTTGGCAATCATGATGAGGCAGTCTTTAAAGATTACAGCCAAAGAATGAATGCCAGCGCCAATGCAGCCATTGAGTGGACCAAGTCGCAACTAAACCCAGCGCATGTGCAATTTTTAAAAGAGCTACCGCTAATCATTAACGAAGAAGAGATTTGCTTTGTACATGCATCAGCTCATAAGCCTTCGGAGTGGAATTACATTACCGACAGCATGAGCGCCTGGCAATGCGTCCAAAGTTCAGGTAAGTCATACACTTTTGTGGGGCATGCGCACGAGCAGGCTCTTTTTTATCAAAGTGCTGTTGGCAAACTCATTCGTTTTGCTCCACATCCTGGAGATGAAGTGCCCGTTATGAGCCATCGCCAGTGGGTTGGTGTCGTTGGATCGCTTGGCCAACCAAGAGATGGCAATCCCGAGGCCTGCTTTGCAGTATTTGAACCTGAAATTTCTGCATTAACTTTTCACCGCGTTCCATATGATCACTTTAAAGCTGCAGATAAAGTGCGGCGCGCCGGCCTGCCAGAAGACCTAGCAAATCGCTTGATTACTGGTAAGTAATTTATCTATGCCCATCAAACCTGATATTGAAGCGGTAGATGACATATTTCAGGAGGGTAAAGTCGTTGATGGTTTTGTTCTTGGAAAAGAACTGCATCGCGGCGGAATGGCCAGTCTATTTTCGGCCACCAAAGAGGGTATTGATCTTCCCATCCTCTTAAAAATTCCACGGGTTGGCAAAGATCAACCTGTCGAGAGTTTAATTGGCTTTGAAACTGAGCTCACGATCCTGCGCTCCCTTAAAAGTCCATATGTACCGAAGTATCTAGGCTCGGGAAATATGGCAACACGTCCCTATATTGCAATGGAACAAGTCGCAGGACGTCCGCTAGAAGAGCTCATTAAAGAAGGCAAACAATTTAGCATCGATGAAGTCATTCGCATTGGCGCCGATCTTGCACAAGCGGTTCAGTCTTTGCACTCACAGGATGCAATACATCTCGACATCAAACCAGACAATGTGCTGATTGATGATGAAGGCAAACTAACGCTCATAGACTTTGGCCTCTCACACCACTCGCGCTTTCCGGATTTACTTGCCGAAGAAATGCGCAAAGGTATTGGCTCTGCTCCATACATTTCACCAGAACAAGTAGCTGGCGTTCGATCAGATTCACGCAGTGACATCTTTTCCATCGGCGTGATCATGTATGAGTTGTTGACGGGTGAACTTCCATTTGGTAACCCACAGTCAATGAATGGCTTACGAAAAAGAATGTGGGCCAAACCATTTCCCCTCAGGGCTATCAGGAAAGAAATTCCGCACTGGCTTCAAGAGGTGGTGTTGCGCTGCTTAGAAGCAAGGGCAGATGATCGCTATCAAAGCGCCACCCGTTTACGCCAAGTTCTACGTGATCCAGAAAGCGTTAAGCTAACAGAGCGATCTGAGCGCTTGGAGCCCCCTAGTTTTTGGGAAAGCCTTAAGCGTTGGTTAAAAGCTGCAGGCTACGAACCATCCCCAAGCCCACTACCGAGTAGGGGAAATCAAGATGCTCCACTAATGATCGCCGCAATTGATACACGCCAATCAGATGAAGAGCTGCGTGAGCGCATGCAAACAACTGCAAAAAATCTACTGCAGGCTTACCCAGAAAGTCGTTTGATTTGCCTTAGCACCATTGCCAGCACGCCCACATTTGAAGGCAATCAAGAAAGCGAAACCGCTAGCGGTATTGTGCGCGGTCATTTAGTTCAGCTGATGGAGTGGGCAAAACCACTCAAGCTGCCGCCAGAACGCATCTCATATCACGTACTAGAAGCGCTTGATCCCGCAACCCGAATTGTTGAGTTTGCAAAAGACAATGATGCGTCGCTCATTTTGATTGGCGCATCTCATAAATTACCAAACAAAGTAACGCCCTGGAGAACTTCAATGACCAAGATCGTTGAAGAAGCTCCTTGCAGCGTTCACATTGTTAGAGCCTAAACTTTCAGCCCCAGTAATCTTGCGGCATTACCCCCCAAGATAGCTATGCGCTGAGAATTCGTCAGCCCAGGCGTACTCATGACATGCTCTACTGGATACTCTTCCCAAGGAATGGGGTGGTCTGTACCAATTACCACCTGACTTGCACCNACCTGTGCAACCAAATGACGTAATGCCTCGGGCGTAAAAACCAAAGAATCGAAATAAAGCTGATTTAAATACTCTGTTGGTTTTTTCTTGAGCACAATATCTGGATTGCAGTTTTGTGGCGAAACAAAACAGCTGTGATCCATTCTTGGAGCGTATGAACCCAAGAANCCNCCGCCGTGAGCNGCCAAGACTTTTAATTGCGGATACTTATCTAAGACGCCTTCGTAAATTAAATGCTGAAGCGCAATGGTGGTATCCAAAGGATTGCCAATGACATTCGACATCCATCCATTACCTTTAAAGCGCTGAGCCAATTGCGGAGTGCTTTGCGGATGAATGAAGAGGGTCACGTTAAGCTCTTGAGCTTTAGCAAGTACTGGATGGAATTTAGGATTCGCAAAATCTTCCCCCAATACACTTCCACCGATTGCCGCCCCGCATAAGCCTTGCTTTTTCACTGCATCCTCAAGCTGCTGAACCGCTAAATCAGGGTATTGCATGCTGAGAGAAGCAAAGGCNGCAAATTTATCAGGGCGTTGGGCGCAAAGCTCAGCTAAATTTAAGTTATTGATACGGCAAATTTCTGCTGAAGTGTCCCTATCTTGGCGATACCAAAAAGGATTAACACTCAACACTTGCATATCAATGCCTTGGGCATCCATTGCTTTAATGCGNTCATTAATTTTGATGAAATGCTCAGGCACACCCTTAGTTGGAGGNGGCACAGACTTCGCTTCATCCCCCATCAAATTAATGGAATCCTGAAACATGCANTGCGCATGAACATCGATCGTCTTTACCCTTTTNCCGTTAATAAACACTGGGGTGACACGCTTAGGCCCACCATTCTGAACTTCTGCTGCGTGNAATAAACCACAGCCGCAAAATGTCAGACCTCCCAATGTTTTGGCGGAAGTTTTTAAGAAAGATCTACGGCTATTCATATAAAAGTCCCTTCTTTAGGATTTTCTTAAACCAAGCATTTCACGTGTTTCATTTGATGAAGCCAATTCACCACCCATATCATTAATGATTCGCTTGGCTCTGGACACCAGTTGGGCATTGGATTCACATAACACCCCTTTTTCCAAGTAAATATTGTCTTCCATGCCAACGCGCACATGTCCGCCATACAACCAAGATTGGGCGACGATAGGGAACTCTGCGCGACTAATGCCAAATGCAGCCCACTTGGCGCCTAGCGGCAACTGATCACGCATATACAAGAGCGTTGCTGGATCCGTATTCAGTCCNTACTTAACGCCCATCACAAAGGTGTAAAGACCNGGACCNTCTAATGTGCCATCCTTAATTAAGTCTTTTGCTAGATTTAAATCACCCGTATCAAAGATTTCAAGCTCTGGCATGACGCCTGCGTCACGAATCACCTTAGCCATCTTGCGCACGTTAGTTGGTGTGTTCATGACAACATCAGCACCAGAATTCATCGTATTTAAATCTAATGAGCAAATATCAGGCCGAAGTTGTGCAATATGCTCAACGCGCTTCATTGGATTNCATAGAGTGGTACCAGGTGCGAATACCTTAGGGTCGCCCTCCGTTGGGACATACCTACCGCCAGGACCAGTGGTAAGGTTAATGATTAATTCTTTATTCTGTGCCTTGATTAGACTGATGACTTCTGCATAATGATCAATCTCCATCGAAGGTTTGCCTGTTTCAGGATGGCGGACGTGGATATGCACTACTGCAGCACCTGCTTCGGCAGCACCAAGACAGGCATCTGCAATTTGCTTTGGCGTAATAGGAAGATAAGGCGTCATCTCTGGTTTTGTTAAATTACCAGTTACGGCACAGGTTAGGATTGTCTTACTCATGGCTTTTCCTTTGAAGTTATTTTGATTGGTTTTTTAATAATGGTTACTAAAACGCTTACGGCCCCAGACAACAAAACAGCCACTCGCTTGCTGAATGTTGCAGAGACATTGTTTTCTGAACATGGCTACGCCATGACAACAGTGCGCGATATATCGGCTAAGTCCAAAGTGAATCAAGCGCTGATCAACTATCACTTTAAAAATAAGCGCGGCCTGTTTAATGCTGTCTTTGAGCGCCGCGCTTCCGTATTGCTTCAAGAGCGCGTCGATCTTTTGAATGCGGCAAAAATCAAAGCAAAAAAGAAGCCTATTCCGCTCAAAGAATTGATTTATGCATTTGTCTACCCGCCACTGAGAATGGCGAGCGAAGATAAGGGTGGTCAAAGTTTTGTCAAACTCCAAGCTAGACTTCACAATGAACCNAAGGAAATTGAAAGCGCTCTAAGAGCGAAGTTNTATGACAAGGTCAGNCTATTATTTGTGGATGAATTAAANCGCACCCTTCCAAAACTCAGTGAATCCTCAATCTGTTGGCGTCTCATTTTTATCATGGGTCTTTACTTGTATGTTGCCTCAAACACTGGCCGACTAGAAGTAATCTCCAAAGGAAAGGCCAAGGGTGGCAACTTGAAGCAAGCCCTTCCAGAAATCCTCAATTTCTGTGAGCAAGGTTTTTTGTCCGCTCCTACTCAACCTTAGCACCCGTATCTTTGACAATTTGAGCCCAGCGCTTCAACTCTTCACCAATATACTCGCTAGTTTGTTTGGTNGAACCTCCTACAACTAGCAAGCCTGTTTGATCGAACTTTTCCTTCATTTCTGGATTAGATAAAACCTGATTAATCGCTAGGTTCATCTGTTGAACAATTGCGGCTGGTGTTTTTGCTGGAGCAAATACTGCTGACCAGGTGTAATCCTTAATTTGTGGGTAGCCCTGCTCTGCTAATGTAGGCACATCAGGCAAACTCGCTAAGCGCTTCTCACTTGAAACACCGAGAATCCGCACCTTGCCTTGTTTAGCAAATTGATAAACGCCAGCAACTGCAGTGCAACCAATGGGCACCTCTCCACTCACTACCGCTAGAGACGCTGGACCAGCACCCTTGTATGGAATATGCGTTACATTGCTCTTCCAAATGGCGCGGAATAAATTTTCACAGGTCAGATGGGGGGTTGTTCCAGTACCCGGGCTTGAATAGGAAAGATTTTCTTTGAAGGCCAACTCTTTTAATTCGGCAATAGATTTTACGGGCACCTTTTCACCTACAGAGATGACATTTGCCTGTGTGGTTGCCACTACTACTGGGATGAAACTCTTCTCGGGACTGTATCCTGCTGCCGGGCCATATAAAGAGGGGTTCACAGCAAAGGCTGCAGACGTCACTAAAAATGTATAGCCATCAGGTGCAGCATTAGCAACATATTGTGCGCCGATATTGCCACCGGCACCCGCTTTGTTCTCAACAATCACTGACTGCTTGAAAATTTCTCCGAGCTGGACCGATAAGATGCGCGCCGTAATATCAACCGGACCGCCTGGAGGAAAGGCAACCACCAAACGAATCGGCTTATCTGGATACTGCTGGGCAGCGGCAGGCTGCACCATTACTGCTAATACCGCCAAACCCAATCCAATCTTGATACTTTTTTTAAATACTTTTTTTATATTTTTATTCAACTTCAACATATTGTCTCCCCCACGATTGTTGGGAATAAATCTTTTTATTTAATTGCTAACGGATTGGTTGGCGAACCAACGGCACCGGTAATTGGAATTGCTGGAGCTACAAACATAAATTCATAAATACCATCTTTAGCGCAGTCATCGGCAAGATCTTTAACGTAAAAAATCTCACCCATGGTCATCCCCATAATTGGGATGGTAATCCAATGCCAGGGTTGATTGATCCCGGCCTCAGATTCATTTGGGCGAACTTCACACCCCCATGTATCACTGGCTAGGGCTGCTAACTCAGTCCGCTGTATCCACTCAAGAGTTTCAAATGCAAAACCAGGCGCATCTCCTCCCGGGTAACCATCCCAGCTACCGGCTTTAATTTTTTCTTCCATTTGACCGGTGCGAACAATGATGTAATCACCGCGTTTAATTTCAATGCCTTGTTTTTTGGCAGTGTCATCTAAATCTTTGCAAGTAATGCCATAGCCCTCTGGCAAAGTTTCGAGGCCTTTGGCTCTTGCTACGTCTAGCAAAATGCCGCGGCCAACCATCTTAGCCTTGGTCTTCTCGATGCCACACTTAGCTGCACCAGCAGAAGATACTTCACGACAGTCATAGCCGTTATACATATAGTTCTCATAGAAGACATGCCCCAAGCCGTCCCATTGTGTGCCGCATTGCAAGGGCATCACCACCATATCATCTGCAGCCCTAATGCCACGCTTATCTAAGACGCCAGCATAGGCATCGGTTCCAGTACGCAGCATTGTATGAACAGGATTAATACGGCCCATCGAGGGATATTTTGTTTTTGCTCCCTGAGGACCACTGCTGTCAAAGTTCAGCGCCAAGGAAATGACTTTGCCTTTTTTAACCAACTGAGCTGCGGCGATGATGTCTTCTGGCTGCGTAAAGTTCAAGGTGCCAATCTCATCTTCCGCACCCCATTTGCCCCAATTTTTATATTTTTCTGCTGCTGCACTCAAATCTGCTCGGGTAATTTTTTTCATCATTGGCTCAATTTTTGATTTTTAAGGAAAAGCTTATTTTTAAACAGTTGTTTAAATTATCAGTTAAAAAAATTCCTGTCAAGGAATCCTTATTGTGCATAGCAAAAGATTTAGTCTGGGAAGNGTGGCAAATGGATGCCACCCTCANCTGGGGCGGGATGCCGAGCAGNATTCATCTCCATCGCCAAAAAGGTGTAGTAACCCGCTATTCCAGCAAGATCAACTGCGCCTTTCTTGCCAAAGCGTTTCTCCACCTTGGCAAATGTGACATCTGAGACGCGCTTATTGCGCTGAAGCTCTATNGTGAAATCATAAATAAGCGTTTCGTCCTCGCTCATGCCTTCGGGACGACGACCATCCTGCAACGCNGNACCNACCTCTGTTTTTAGGCCGGCCTTGATGGCAATCGGATAATGAATACTCCACTCATAGTCTTGGCTCCACTCGCGCGCAGTAATCAGAATCGCAAACTCACTGAGCATGTTCGGAATGGAAGATTTGTATCTCAAATAATCACCCATTGCCCTAGCGTTATTCATGAGCTCGGGGCTATACATGAGCATTGCAAAAGGGCCCCATGGTGCACGCTTACGAGCAAGCTCAAATTCTTGAGCGGCTTTTACCTGGTCTGGCGTGTATTGCTCAATCGGTATTGTCGGTAGTCGCGTTTGAGCAGGGACCGCTTGGCTGCCAGTCAATATCAAAACAAAAATGGTAGTCAGCCAAGCTTTTTTCATCATGCCCAATTCTCTTTCGGAAATTAACGCATCTTTTCAGTTTTTTGATCAAGGATGATTTCTGGCTCTTGAGCCTCAATCCAACTATCACGATTCAGAACTGCTGTCATTTGGGCTTGATTAAGCTCGCCCGTCCACTTGCCCACCACAATCGTAGCAACGCCATTGCCAACTAAGTTGGTTAAAGCCCGCGCTTCAGACATGAAACGATCAATGCCCAAAATAATTGCAAGGCCAGCTACAGGCACGTTACCTACGGCAGAGAGGGTGGCGGCAAGAACAATAAAGCCGCTACCAGTAACGCCAGCAGCCCCTTTAGAAGTCAAGAGCAAGACCAGCAAGAGAGTGACTTGCTGAAGGAGTGTCATAGGGGTATCTGTCGCCTGAGCAATGAATACCGCTGCCATGGTGAGGTAAATTGAGGTGCCATCTAAATTAAATGAATAGCCCGTTGGAATCACTAAACCTACGCAAGTTTTTTTAACACCAAGAACCTCCATCTTCTCCATCATGCGAGGAAGAACAGATTCGGAAGAAGATGTTCCCAAAACAATTAAGAGCTCTTCTTTGATATAACGAACGAATTTGAAAATATTGAAGCCAGTCACCCACGCAATGATGCCTAAGACAACAAAAACGAATAACAGGCATGTTAGATAAAAGCTGCCCATCAATTTTCCAAGTGAAAAGAGTGAGCCAATGCCATATTTACCGATGGTGAAAGACATTGCTCCAAATGCGCCAATAGGTGCAAATTTCATTACAACGCCGATGATGTCAAAGAGAACGTGCGAGGTCTTCTCAATTAAATCAAACACCATGGTTCCGCGACCACCAAATTTATGCAAAGCAAAGCCGAACAACACGGCAATAAAGAGCACCTGCAATATCTCGCCTTTTGCAAATGCATCAACCATCGTGTTGGGAATAATATTTAGAAGAAAGTCGGTAGTGGTACCAATTTTTCCTGGGCCCGTATAAGCAGCGATACCTTTGGTATCCAAGCTAGAAGGGTCGATATTCATGCCTACCCCAGGCTGCAAAACGTTCACCACCACTAAGCCAACAATGAGCGCAATTGTGCTCACAACCTCAAAATACAAGAGGGCCAAGCCGCCTGTTTTGCCAACCTTTTTCATGTCCTCCATGCCTGCAATGCCCAGAACAACGGTACAAAAAATAATGGGGGCAATCATCATCTTGATGCCCTTAATAAAGGCATCCCCAAAGGGCTTCATATTTACACCTAGGTCAGGGTAAAAATTTCCGAGCAAAACACCCAGCACAACAGCCACAAGTACTTGAAAATAAAGGATTTTATAGATTGGTGGTTTTTTTAGATTAGTTGTCAATTTCAATTCCTTTATGAATATGGCCTTAAAGTGCCTGCCGGTGAAGTTCGCCCATTATCTCTCCACTTCCCATTGCCGTCACTGATCGATAATAGACACATGGAAAAAGTGCGCGTTTCAAAATTACTCTCCGAGCTTGGGCTTTGCTCGCGTCGTGAAGCTGACGCCTATATTGAACAGGGTTTGGTCACAGTT
>Ga0007878_1000230_pt1 | contig 10618 bp, 7 predicted proteins | sample CryBogCBH23Jun09_FD_55005 | JGI IMG/M metagenome (GOLD analysis project Ga0007878, IMG submission 55005) | Freshwater microbial communities from Crystal Bog, Wisconsin, USA - CBH23Jun09 | ecosystem: Environmental > Aquatic > Freshwater > Lake | place: Crystal Bog, Wisconsin, USA | collected... | reverse complement strand
CACGGCGTATCCGTGATTCTGCGAAGTAATGAGAACACGTCCGCTCCGAAGATCCTGAACGGGCTGATTGGCTCCACGATGACCAAATTTCAGTTTGAACGTACTGGCCCCGAAAGCCACCGAGAGAATCTGGTGGCCAAGACAAATACCGAAAACCGGTTTTACCTCTGCTAGCTGGCGCGCCGTCTCATGGGCCTGCGTCAGCACAGCCGGATCCCCGGGGCCGTTGGAAAGAAAGATCCCCTGTGGATTCAACGCCAGCGCCTCCTCGGCTGAAGTCGCGGAGGGAACGACCATCACGCGCACCCCGTGAGAACGAAGCAATCGGAGGATATTACGCTTTACACCGAAATCGTAGAGAACAACCAATGGCTCGCTACCACCAACCTGACGGCGGGTCATTCCAAACTGGATGCTCTCCTTGCATTCGGGGTCCCATTCATAGATTTCACGGGTGGATACCTCGCCGACAAGATCCATCTGCTCGAGTCCGGGGGAATTCTTAGCTCGTTGAACAGCCTCCTGGCTTCCTGATCCGTCCGTGCTCAGGCAAGCCCTCATCGCCCCCTGAGTCCGAAGATGTCGGGTCAGTGATCGGGTATCAATGCCCGAAATCGCGGGAATTCCATGACGTCGAAGATAGACCTGTAACTCTTCGGAAGCGCGCCAGTTACTCTCAACCCTCGAGAGTTCCTCAATCACAAATCCATTCACCTGTGGATGTGAACTCTCCCCGTCCTCTTCGCCTGTCCCATAATTGCCGATCAGGGGATAAGTCATCGTCACGATCTGACCTCGGTAGGAGGGATCGGTAAGAACCTCCTGATACCCGCTCATGGAAGTATTGAAACAGATTTCTCCAACCGCATTCCCGCTGGCACCGATGGAAACTCCATGAAACACGCGACCATCTTCAAGGGCCAGAATTGCGGGAGATTGAGTGGAGGAAATGGACATGAATGTAAAAGAAACCTGAATATCACACCACGCACCGATGCTTGGTGCAATCAGATTACCACTTGAGATTACATCAAGGGATTGCCCGCCCAGCGCTTCCTTTCTAAGGTGACCGTTTCGTGTCGAATAAAACCCCATACATTTACTCCCTGCTGACGGCGTTGCTTTTTGCAATCGTGCCGGCGCAGGGACGCGCCGATGAATCGGCCATTGCACCCGAGGGATTTTTCGCGCGCTTATTCCACTCCTTCCCCTCGTTGGAAATCTTGCCCGAGACTTCAGCCATCACGGCCGATGGATTCGATTTTCCGGTCTCGCCTCCAGACGGCACCGGATTTTGCAAGTCGCGGGGCTTCCGGGCTCATGGTCATCTAGGGGAGGACTGGGTTATTGCTGGAGGAAAAGGGCAGGCGTTTGGACATTCCGTGCATTCCATCGCCAATGGCATTGTTGTTTTGGGGCGCGATATCCGTGCCGACTGGGGAAACGTCGTGGTGATCCGTCATGCCTGGATTGAAAACAGGAAGATCCACTTCACCGACTCGCTCTACGGGCATCTCGACAGGATCCTGGTCAAGGAGGGGCAGCATGTGGCTCGAGGTCAACAGATCGGCACGATCGGAAACAATCACGGAATGTATCCCCCTCACCTTCACTTCGAGATGCACAAGGATCTCACGATCGGAGTTAATCATGCCGGAGGCACCCGCGACCTATTAAGTTACTGGGTACCCACCGACTTTATCATGGAGCATCGGAAACTTCATGGCGGAGGACGCAATGTCCCCACCCCCGCGGCTCACTTCCTGCTACCGACCCGCGAAAACCCCTGGTCTTTCCATCGCCTCTTCTTTCACCCGCAGAAGAAAAAAAGCCCCTCAAAATCATCACACTCACATCACTCGGATTCTTCCGCCGGAACAACCCACCGCACGAAGAAAAAACACAAGCACCACGGTTCCCCCGCAGGCTCCACGGAATTAAAAAACCGTCAGTAGAGTGGCGGGATAAGTCCCGGTATTGTCCCCCAGGGATCAATGTCTTCTCGAAGCGCGATATTCAAGGGAGTCGACCAGCGCCATCCAACTCGCCTCAATAATGTTATCGGAAACACCGACGGTCCCCCAGGAATCCGCCCCTTCACTCGAGAGAATATGAACACGGGTGCGTGCGGCCGTTCCTCGTCCGCCATCCACAATGCGAACCTTATAATCCGAGAGACTGATCCCTGCGATCCATGGATGAAGCTGCTGAAGCGCTTTTCGCAGCGCAGCATCGAGAGCATTCACGGGACCGTCACCCTCGGCAGTCACCGCAAGTTCCTTATCCCCGTCACGGACAGTGACCATGGCCTCGCAGGTGGTGGAGGATCCGGCAGCATCACGTCGGAAACTGCAATGATATCCAAGTAACTCAAAGAGCGGGGTGTGAAGACCAAGCTCTTTCCGGATCAGCAGATCGAGCGATGCATCGGCAGCCTCAAACTCAAAACCCTTGGACTCAAGAGCCTTGATCTTTTCAAGAACACTCAACACCGCAGGGTCACTCTTGGAAAGTTTCAGCCCCAGTTCCTCTGACTTGAGGAGGATGTTGCTGCGACCGGAAAGTTCGGAAACAAGTATGTTCTGCTGATTGCCCACGGACGCGGGTTCGATGTGCTCGTATGCCTCGGCGGTTTTGGCAACCGCATTCACGTGCATCCCCCCCTTGTGGGCAAAGGCTGTGCTGCCAACGAATGGGGCACGGACGTCAGGGTGACAGTTGGCCAATTCATCCACGAACAGCGACACCTCACGAAGTCGGGTCAAATCTGGAACCACAACCATTCCCATCTTGAGCTGAAGACACGGGATCACGGTGGTGAGGTTGCAGTTTCCCGTCCGCTCGCCGTAACCGTTCATCGTGCCTTGGATCTGCACGGCCCCGGCGCGCACGGCAGCAAGAGCATTTGCGGCACCCATGCCACAGTCGTTGTGGGTGTGGATTCCAACCAAGCCGGGGAAACGCTTCTCGACAACGGCCGTGATCTTCTGGATCTCGTCGGGCATCGTGCCCCCGTTCGTGTCGCACAGGACTAGAATCGAGGCACCTCCCTGGGCTGCGGCGGCAATTGTTGCCATCGCAAAATCAGCATTGTCCTTGTACCCGTCGAAGAAGTGCTCGGCATCGTAAAACACCTCCCTCCCCTGGGATTTGAGGTAAGAAACACTATCGCGGATCATTTCCAGATTCTCTTCATGAGGAACCCCGAGAACTTTCTCCACCTGAAGTTTCCAACTCTTTCCGAAGATCGTCACCACCGGGGTGCCCGCCTCCAACAACTGGGCTATCTGCGGATCATCAACGGCTTTTACACCCGCCCTTCGGGTGCTCCCGAAGGCAGCCAGCTTGGTCTTCCCGAAATTGTGTTTCCTGGCTTCCGCGAAAAACGCCAGGTCCTTAGGGTTCGATCCGGGCCACCCGCCCTCAATGTAATCCATGCCAAAGGCGGCGAGTTTCTCGGCAATGCGGATTTTATCCAAAAGGCTGAAGGAGATCCCCTCACCCTGGGTACCGTCCCGCAGCGTGGTATCATAAAGGGAAACTTTTGGCATCGTTGGCATGATAGTGACCTTTTGCAGAATTAGATCCCCGCGGCCTGATCAACGTTATTGGCCACAACCTTGGAGTCATTGATCGCATTGATCAACAGTCGGAGCATGCCGAACTCACGTTTGTGTGGGGTAAGGACAAGACGCGGCAGGTGGATTGAGGCCCGATCGTCCGCCTCCTCCGGAAGCGCTTCTCGTTGGACGATATGCCCCGTGGAAATGAGGTGATCGAACTGCTGGTTCAGGTTTTCGAGGGCAGCCGGGGTCAACTTGCTGTTGATCCTGATGACCATCTCGTCTCGAACCCAGCGATAGGAATGAAAAACCTTGTAGAAGTTTTTGATCTCATTCACCGCGCGGTCGACGTCGTGGGTAATGGTAAAGAGGTGGAAATCGGAGCGGGAGATCAATCCGAGTTCGAGAAGATCATTGTCCAGAAAACGGCGCCAAGTCTCCCAGTAAAATCCATTGGGACGATCCATGAGGATAATCGGCACGATGGAGGTCTTGCCTGTCTGCAACAGGGTCAGCACTTCAAATCCTTCGTCAAGGGTTCCAAAACCACCCGGAAAGAGTACAAAGGCACTCGTTTCCTTCACGAAACTCAACTTGCGGGCAAAGAAGTAATTGAAGTTGATCAGCTTCGGATCACCCGCAATCACGGGATTCGCGCTCTGTTCGAACGGAAGCCTGATATTCAGACCGAAGCTCTTTTCGGCACCCGCCCCCTGCTGAGCGGCTCCCATGATTCCATCGCCACCGCCGGTGATGATCATGAAATTCTCCTCGACGATCCTGCGGGAAAATTCCCTAGCCAGTTGGAAGTCGGGCTCATCTGCACGCGTCCGAGCTGAGCCGAAAACAGCAACCTTCCTGACCGTGTTGTATTTCTGAAACACAGTCGCCGCATAGCGCATCTCGCGCATCGATCGACTGACCAACTTCAGGTCATTGATCGAGATGTCGTCCAACCCGAAACGGATGACCGTATCCATCATGTCGTTCAGGAAGTCGGCACGACGGCCCTTCGCGATTCCGGCCACCAGTTTACGGACGATCTCCTTGGTCTCCGGGTCGTTTTTGGAAGGATCTTGGGATGATGTCATGGCGATGAAAGAAAGTCTGCTTGTTGGTGTTTTTAGCGTCGGGCAAGGCGTGAGAAGAGCCAAATTCCGACACCGGTGAAGATCAGGTTGGGGAGCCAGACCAGCAGCACGGGAAACGCATGTGCATTTTCATGGAGCGTGTCGGCGATGATGATGAGGAAGAAATACCCGAACGCGATTATAAGACTCAGAGCAAAACCGACGGACGTCTCCTTGCGATGAGCCGTGATTCCCAAAGGAACGGCGATGAGAGCGAAAGAGAGTGCCGCCAGGGAGAGGGAGAAACGCTTACTCACCTCGACTTGGTAAGCAAGTCGTCGCGGGCAATCTGGCCGGGAAATTGCCTCGAACAACTCGCTGAGGGTATGGGAACTAAGGGGCTTCCCCCTCTTCTTCTGATCGATCAGCTTTTGAAGTGACATCGGGAAGACACCTTCCTTCATCGTGATTCCCTGACGGATCAACCCTACATTACTAGGATCCCTTTCATCGCGTTGCTCGAAGTTCGCGTCCTGAACTCTCAGCAGCAACCGGTGATTGTCACTATCCATGGTGAGCGAGCCAGTCTTTGAAAAAACAACCTTAGAAGGATCCCCCTGATCATTGAGTTCCACAACAACGAGATTTTTCATCTTATCACCATCACGCCCTCCCACGAAGATACGGCGGTCCGGAAACTGGTCCACCACCTCATCCGGTTGAAACATCGATACCGGATTACTGGTGGCGATCCTGAAGAGCGAAGTTAGCATCGAGTACTGGGCTCGGGGAGCGACATCAATATTGATCCAAAGACAGACTCCAACCAGCAGAAGGGCCATTGCCAGAACCGGAAAAAACACCCTCGGAAAACTCACACCGTTGGCACGTAGCGCGATGATTTCATTGTCAGCCGAAAGACGACCAAAAACCAGAAGGACTGCCGTCAGAAATCCCCAGGGGATCGTGAACGTCATCGAGAATGGCAGCACGAAGGCGACAAATCCCAGAACTGTTTCAAGGGGTACACTGTGGTTGATCAGCAGATCCAGCATCTCCTTGAAGACATTACCAAGAACCAGCACCAGACTCAGCAAGGCAACACCCATGAGGGTTGCCACACCAAGAGCCGTCAACAGGTAGCGATCGAGTATTTTCAAGAATTGCTGGAATGATACTCCCCTCAAATAGAATGTAGGGAAGTGTTTAATTTTGCCCCTCCCTTGTCTCGAATGCAAGAAAAGGGGGCTCTGGTGAGTTACCCAGGTATCCTCAAGTCCATCAGCATTCGGATTGATGACTGCGTCACCAGTGTCTAGGATTTTGCTCTTTCATGGCAACTCCAGTCCTCTCCTCTCCAAGATTTGGTTTTCTGAACATCCTTCTTTGGGGCAATACCGTTGCTCTCTCCTGGGTATGGGGGCTGGGGCTGTTCTTCTCGGTGCAGTTCACCGTGGAGTTCGGACTTACCGGACTGCTCACTTTCCTGATACCGAACTGTCTCGGTCTTTTTCTTTTCGGCGCCGTCGCGGATCACATAGCCAAACGGCACGCAGGCTCGGAAAGCCTCGCTGCATTTTTCAGCAATTGGGCACGCCCCTTTCGTCTGGTTTTCTTCCTATACCAAATCATCGCCCTCTCGCTCACGATCTTTGCCCTCATACGCTACGGGTGGCAACCGCTTGGACTAAAGCCGGACTCCCTTTATCTCCCGCTCACGGCGCTGATTATCCTGGCGGCCGGCATTCTTTTCGGCGAGGAGTTTTCCATCCGCCGTATCAAGTACAGCCACGCAGTCTTTCTTGCGCTGATAATTGTCTGCATCGTTGTGATCATCTCGGAACTCGGCTCCCCATACCTGAGGGGACTTCATCGTCCGAGCCTCCTTCCGTCACATGACTGGAATTTCTGGGGGTACGTGATTCCTATCTGCATCGGATTCCTGGTCGGACCTTGGCTTGATCTTCAGCAGTGGCAGAGGGCGATCCAGATGCGACGGGAAAATACCTCGATAACAGCCTCCTATGCCGTCGGGGCCACACTCTTCGGCGCCATCCTTCTTTTCCACGGAATCCTTGCCCTCTGGGCGATGGAGGGTGGCGGGGCATCCTTTATCCAGAAAGGACTCGCCGGTTACCCATATGCCGAATCACTCCTTACCCGCGTCTTTAGCCAGGTGCCGGTGAATGCATGGTTGCTCGGTGCCTATCTCGTTTTTCTTGGCGGATGCATCCTGACGACACTCGACAGCGGTTACATTGCCCTTGAATGGTTTTTCAAAAGTAACGCAAGTAAGAGCAAAAATCCGATCTTTGCCCTGATTCCGCAGCGACTCATCACCTCGCCGATCCCGACATTCATCCTCTGCGCGTTCATTGCGGTTGTCGGAGCGGCCATTGGAATCGAGTTGGAATATTTCATGATTTTCTTTGCGACATTCTTCGTGGGGTACTCCGCGCTTGCAATCGGACGCGCCTTCATGAACGGCCCCGTCAATGTCATCCCGCAGATCAAGATGTTCTGCATCGGTTCACTGGCCGTCGTGATTTTCGCCTACGGGTATTTCCTGCATGAACCGATTTTCCAGATCCTGGCCTCCCTGCTCCCCCTTGGATATGTGATCTGGCTGATGGTGAAGCCTTTCACCGGTGAGGATTTCACCATCGACTCCGAAGGATTGGAAGAGCCTTCCACGGCCTCCGTTGTGCCGCTAACTCCTGTTGGAACCGTTCTTACCCCTGCATCGACCGGCACTCATGACATCGGGGGACATTTCGAGGACAAGTGGTTTGTCCACTCCTTCATCGCTACCTACGCGGACACTAACTCGGTCGGTAACGTCTATTTCGGAATGTACGCGATGTGGGTGGGCAAGACCCGGGAACTCTTTTTCAACCGAGTGATGCCCAAGTTCAATCTTAAGGAGACACCCTTTTACATCCTGACCCGTTCCTTTGAGCACAAATTTGTCAGGGAAACCCGCGAATTTGAAACCGTCAGCGTGAAGATCCGTGTGGCGGGTCACAACCGGAAATTCGTCACCCTTGAGCATGAAATTTATGATTCCATGGGAAACATGCTCGGCAAAGGGAGCCAAAGTCTTCTGTTCGTCTCCTCGACGGATTATAAAATGCTGGATATCCCCGGTGACGTGATGAGTGCCTTCTTGGCATACACTTAAGCGCTCCATGCAGAAGCCAGCATCCCTTCTCAAGGTATCACTGATGCGGGGAGGCTTGGTGTTGAGCTTAATAATGACCCTGACCACTCAGGGGTGTTCGAAAAAGCAGCCTACTAAACAAGAAGTCGGACATCCCACCCCCGTTCCCGTTCTTTCTCGAAAGAACTATGACACCTCCAAGCTTTTCAGTGGGATTATCATCAAGAGCAGTGTGGAAGGATCCCCTTCCCAAGAGACAGCGATGGAAGCCGTTGCTGACAGCAACTCTTATAAGATGGACATCAATCTGCATATCCAGTGGCCCAAGGCGGCAACAACGACAGGCGAACTGCAAGCTGCAACTCCCGATATTTTGGGATTGCTACCCTCCTTGGATACCTATCTTACCAATGCCGTCCCCTCGCCTGATTTTGCGCTTCTCCTTAATCATAAGGAAAAGTCCCTTCGTAACAACTTGGGACAACTACAGCACCTTCCCTACCGCGACTCGCTTTTCGACTGCCAGACAATCCTTGATCTAAGGAACCCGCAGACCTCACGCCGGGCATTATTTGTGCAGGCGATCATGAACGTGAATACAGATGGATCCGACGGCGATAGGAATCTTACAATTGATCACTTCTCGCCGACTTTTCAGCCGCAGACAAATTATCGATGGGGCAAGAAAACCGATCGACCGAACCCATGCCTTCGGGACGCACTCTCCCAACTCGCACTGACCGAGGCGGAACTCGGAAATGGCACCATCACCGCTGTGGAAAAAACCTCCCTGGAGGCTCGATCCTCAACCGCGAAAGCCACAATCGCGGAATTGAAGCGCTGGAGCTTTCTTGTTGGAACAGCTGATCCTTTTATTGTTCTACCCTCCTTCATGGCGGGGAAAACTTCGAATCAGCCAGGTATCGGTGACTACGCCGTCGTGATCGCCAAAGGGACCCTCTACCCCGCAATCCTTGGTGACCTGGGTCCTAACTCAAAGATAGGCGAGGCCTCGCTTAGAATCTGTCGGGAGATTGAAGCTCAGAGCGGTGCCGACCGGCGTCCTGTCAGTAGCCCTGAGGTTGTCTATCTGATTTTTCCGGGAACTGCTGAAAAGCCGTTTACTGCGCCGGATTACGCCCACTGGTCGGAGCGCTGCCATGCACTCTGGAAAGAATTCGGCGGCAGTGACACTGCTTCCTGGCACGAATGGACATCCCTTGAGCAGCCTTGGCCGACACCAACACCACTTCCAACTCCCTCACCCACTGATTCCATACCGTCTAGTTCCACTCCGTCTAGTGGGACAAATCCTGCCACTACCCCATCCACCTCCAGTCTTCCCTCTCCCACACCAATCCTGTAAGTTTGCCACCTTTAACCAGTCTTCATCCATCAACCCACACCCTTCATCATTTCCTAATATGCTTACCATCGGCACAAAGGCCCCCGACTTCACGCTCTCGACTGCAACTTCCGAGGGCCCCAAGCAGATCACCCTCTCCTCGGAAATCGGGAAAAAGAACATCCTGCTCCTCTTTGTTCCCATGGCTTTTACAGGTGTCTGCACGACGGAGCTTTGCGAAATCAGCAAGGGCATCGGTGCCTATGACACGCTTGATTGCACCGTCTACGGAATCAGTGGAGACAACCCCTTCGCCCAGCAGGCTTGGGCCCAAAAGGAGGGCATCACCATCCCGCTCCTGAGCGATTACGAGCACACTGTTGCCAAGAGCTTTGGCATTGCCTACGAAAGTTTCCTACCCCAGATCGGACTCGGCATGGGTGGAGTTGCCAAGCGCTCCGCATTCCTTATCGACCGCTCCGGCATCATTCAGTACGCCGAGTCGAACGACGATCCCAAGCAACTCCCCGACTTTGCAAAGATCCAGACCAAGCTTGCCGAGTTGAAATAGCTTTTCGGTTATCAGCCTTTCAGGTTTTAAGTCTCACGTTTCATCCACCGCCACCATTCCCATGCCATCCAACGACACCTTCAAGACACTCCGTAGCTTCGAGCCATCAAAGGGAACCACTGCAAATTACTATTCCCTTCCTGCACTTGAGGAACAGGGTCTTGGAAAAATCTCGCGCCTTCCCTTTTCTATCCGCGTGGTGTTGGAGTCGGTCTTGCGTAACTGCGACGGCAAGAAAGTCCACGACAAGGATGTGAAGGCTCTTGCGGCATGGAATGCCAAGGCTCCCGCTCCCGAGGAAATTCCTTTCGTTGTTGCCCGCATCGTTCTGCAGGACTTCACGGGAGTTCCCTTGCTGGTGGATCTGGCCGCCATGCGCAGTGCGGTGGCCCGCTTGGGCGGGAAGCCCGGCATCATCGAGCCCTTGGTTCCGGTTGACCTTGTCGTCGATCACTCCGTGCAGGTCGACTATTACGGCTGGGCCGACGCGATGAAGCTGAACCTCGACATGGAGTTCAAGCGCAACCGCGAGCGCTACGAGTTTCTGAAGTGGGGTCAGCAGGCCTTCGAAACCTTTGGTGTCGTGCCTCCCGGCATCGGCATCGTTCACCAGGTGAACCTGGAATATCTGGCACGTGGAGTTCTTCATTCGGGTGGAGTCTACTATCCTGACAGCCTTGTCGGAACGGACTCCCACACGACCATGATCAATGGTCTTGGCGTTGTCGGTTGGGGTGTCGGCGGCATTGAGGCGGAAGCCGGCATGCTAGGTCAACCCGTCTACTTCCTCACGCCCGAGGTCGTCGGTGTCCATCTCACCGGAAAGCTCAGCGAAGGAGTCACCGCCACCGATCTTGCCCTTCGCGTCACCGAGATGCTCCGCGCGGCAAAGGTCGTCGGCAAATTCGT
>Ga0007878_1000218_pt1 | contig 10888 bp, 11 predicted proteins | sample CryBogCBH23Jun09_FD_55005 | JGI IMG/M metagenome (GOLD analysis project Ga0007878, IMG submission 55005) | Freshwater microbial communities from Crystal Bog, Wisconsin, USA - CBH23Jun09 | ecosystem: Environmental > Aquatic > Freshwater > Lake | place: Crystal Bog, Wisconsin, USA | collected... | reverse complement strand
CGTAAATATGCTTTGCGTCATACCACTAATACCGTTGGCGCAAAAGTGAAAGAGATTAAACAAGTACTGGATGTGGAAACTCTATCCCATGCTAGCGATACCCACCCCTTAACCGCCAACGAGATTGGTCGCATTGACTTGGTGTTGCAAAAGCCAATCGTGGCTGATTTATTTGATCAGTCTCAGCGTACTGGTGCTTTCATTTTGATTGATGAAGCCACCAACCACACCGTTGCTGCTGGCATGATTCGTGAGGCAATCGCCTAATTTACCTTGACTGAAGACCTGGGTCAGATGATAGGCCAAGGAAAATTATGCTGGAATAAATTGGCCAATCACGATATTAATTATCCCACCGCCAACAACTAACCAAATGAACAATACTGCCGCCAATTTAAGGGGTTTAATTCCAGCCTTGGCTATAGCAGATAAATGAGTGGTCAANCCTAAGGCGCCCATGGCTAAGGCGAGTAGAAAATTGTCTGCCGTAATGAGTGCCGTGCGTAATGGTTGGCTTATGTACCCAGTTGAATTAACGCCTATCGCAAGCAGAAAAAAGACTGCGAACACTGGAAAAAATTGGCCAATTGATCCCTTCTTGGTATCCGCTTTAGCATCGGTAGCTTGTGGTGTTTTCGCCGATTTCCATTGCAAGGATATATAAGCTGAGAGTGCAATTAAAAATGGGGCCAGCATAATAACGCGGACCATTTTAGCTATCACGGCCGTATTGGTTACATCATCGCCAATTGCATCGGCAGTAGCAACTACTTGCGCAACCTCATGTATTGTTGAGCCTATATATATCCCATATTTTCCAGGACTTAAGTACTCTGAATAATTCAAAATCGCATAAGCGTAGATGAGTGGATAAATAAAAATTGCTAGTGTGCCAAAAATTACAATCGTAGANATTGCTACCGCTACTCGCTCATTAGATGCCTTCAGGATTGGCTCAGTCGCCAAGATTGCTGCAGCACCGCAAATTGAACTTCCAGCTCCAATAAGGACAGATGTATCTCTATCTAGCTTGAAATATCGCACGCCCAAAAATACAGCTAATAAAAAAGTGGATATCAACATTAGTGAATCTATCACTATCCCGCTTAAGCCCACTACACCAATGTCTTGAAAAGTGAGCCTAAAACCATAAAGCACGATGCCCAAACGCAATACTTTTTGCTTTGAAAAATTGATTCCTGATCCGCAAGAGGAAATCAGGAACTTGTATATCGGCATATTACCGATTGCAATACCTATTAGAATGGCTAGAGTAAGAATGCTTAAGCCATTTTTCCCCAATGCTGGATATCTACTAGACATTTCAATCGCAACCAATGCGACCACAGTAGCAAATAAAATGCCTGGAATATTCTTTATATAGTTCATTTTTATATTAATTGAACTAATTAAACTTGTAGCTCACTAAAATATTCATATTGATTTGTATTGAGCGTTGAAATCCGCCACTCAATTGGNTCATCCTGAATTCCTAGGGCCACCCTTCGAATCACCAATACAGGGGAATTAGGTTTAATGTCGAGCCACTCTGCATGCTGCTTACTAACCAAGCTAGCACGCAAGCGCTCNCTACTACGCACTACAGTTTGACCATANTTCATCTGATACAACTGATAAATACTACCTTCACGATTAATAAATTCAGCACGAGTAAGATTCTTAAAGCGTTTTTTATCTAGCGTAATTTGATCGATCATCACGCAGCGCTCTTCTAGATAGAGGCAATTCACCAGTCGCCATACTGGAGCGCCTTCTTTGATATTTAACTTACTAGCTTCTTCCTTGGTAGCAACTGCNGTATTCAAAGACACCAGNTCAACTCTTGGGTTGGCTTTCTTATCAACATCATGCTTTACAACATGAAAAAAGTAATACAGCAATCTTTTTAGATCATGTTCGGCAACATAGGTGCCTCTGCCTTGACGGCGAACCACAATACCCTCTGCGACAAGCTCATCTACCGCTTTGCGTAGTGTGCCTATAGAGACGTCTAATTCTTTTGATAAATCCTTTTCGGCAGGCAAAGCCTGCCCCATAGGATAACGACCCCTGACCAGATCTTCGGTGATCTTTTGCTTTACTTCCTCATAAGCGGTCAGGGATTTCATGCTTTATAACTTACGCAGATTCGTATAAACGCGTTAATACGAACTCACGGTGGCCGAGAATCTCAGATGCAGTCATTTCNCCATCNGCTGTATGCAAGAGACACTCCAACAACTTATCGCCAGCCTGATCCATATTCTCTTCGCGACGTAAGATACCTGATACGTCAACGTCAATATGCTCACCCATAGTGCGAACAGTTTTCGGATTTGCACAGATCTTAATGACCGGAAGAATTGCATTACCGATCACATTGCCCTGGCCTGTTGGAAAGAGGTGGGCAGCAAAACCAGCGGCGGCACATAAAGTCACCATNTCAGCAGCAGCTGAAGAAGAGTCCATAAAGTGCAAACCAGGAATCTTTGGCTCTTCGCCTTTATCCAGGACGCCATCTACGATACATTTCTTGCCGATTTTCTGAATATTGCCCAAGGCTTTTTCTTCAATCGTGGTCAATCCACCGGCAATATTTCCTTTGGTAGGCTGCGAGTCAGACAAGTCGCTGGTTTTGTGACGCTCAATGACATCCTGATAGCGATCAAACATTTCGCGGAACTTCTTTTTTACTTCTGGAGTCCGGCAGCGGGCTTCCACCAAATGCTCGCCACCAGTTAACTCAGTGGTTTCACCGAAAACCAAAGTTGAGCCAATCTCATACAGCTTATCGAATGCATTACCTACTGTTGGGTTTGCGCCGCAACCAGAGGTGGTGTCAGATTCACCGCATTTGGTAGAGACCCACAATTCAGATAAAGGCGCCTTAACGCGTTGCTGCTTGGATGCGTGCTTCATCATCTTGTANGCAGCCTTGCTAGCGGACGCAATCGTAGCGGTATCNCCATTACCCTCAATCCAGAATCCTTCAACTGGCTTGCCTGACGCCTTAATGCCGTCAACAACAATCTTGGTCCACTGTGGCTCAATGCCAATCACCACTACAGCAGCTACGTTTGGATTGGAGCCAGTTCCAATTAAGGTACGGAAATGCAGATCTAAGTCNGCACCAAACTGCAAACGACCATATGAGTGAGGAATAGCCTGAGTTCCTTTGATGTTATTTGCCACAGCTTCGCAAGCTGCATTGGATAAATCATCTAAAGGCAAAATTAATACGTGATTACGAATTCCCATGCGGCCATTTTCACGGCGGTAACCCATGAAGCTCGCGTCTTTCAAATTAATCATCTTGTTTTCTTTCTAAATGAATGGGGTGAATAAGNGCCTGGATTACCAGCGCTTCGTTTTTACGTTTTGGACATGGAGGTGCTCGCCTTTTTTGATAGGGGCTACAACCTTACCGATATCTACGCCATACTTCATCACCGTATCGCCTGATTTAAAATCATTTAATGAAATTTTGTGGCCGATAGGAATATCGCTCTCAGACTTCATATTGAGCGTTAAATCTCCATCCATTACCCAACCAATTAAATCATCTCCAGCTTTTACGCCTTCAACTACCACTACACCTACGCCATCTCCTGGCTCATGCACGACAAAATGGATCATTACTTTCTCCTCTTTAATCTTGTTTAACTTCTAGCTAGCCCATGACTGGCGAATACCAGTCTGAATTTCTTCAACTACCACTTCAGAAACATTCACACCGTCTTTAAACCCAGCTGCACGTTGCTTGAAACGCCGTTGACCTGGCAAACGTGTTCCCGCATCAGCCGCTAGGGTTTTAAGAAAATCATGCATTTTGTTTGCAAAGACTTGGCTTCCTGCCAAACCTGGATCGATTGTTAATAGAAGCTGTCCAATACGAGGGCGATTACCTTTGGTATCAAAGAATGAATCAGCCTCATAGGAGAATCTGCTACCCGATAAACCTACAACGAGAAGTTCAACAATGAGGGCAAGCAATGCGCCCTTATCACCACCCAATGGAACCATCAAGCCCTTCAAGCCTTCCTGGGGATCTGTTGTAGGCTTGCCATCAGTCGTTAAGGCCCACCCCTCTGGAATGGACTCACCTTTTTTGGCAGCCACCAGCAATTTCCCGCGAGCAACTGCCGATAAAGACATATCAATGACTAATGGGTCGCAGTTAGCAATCGGAAATGCTGCGGCCAAAGGATTTGTTCCAAAGATTGCTTTGCTACCACCTACCATCGGCATAGCAGCAGGCGTATTACCAAACAAGAGAGAGATATACCCTGCTCGCGCTGCTGCCTCTGCAAAATGGCCGGCCACTCCAAAGTGATGGCTATTTGTAACTGCCACCAAGCCAACGCCAGCTTTGGAAGCNAAATTAACCGATAAATCCGTTGCAAAGCGTAGTGCTGGAAATGCAAGNCCATCNCAAGCATCTACTAAAGCTGCCGAAGTCTTAAATGGGCGCACTTTAATTTTGGGAGCCAATTCAACACGGTTATTTTTTGCATGACCGGCATACTGCGCAACACGGGCTAGGCCATGCGAAGCCAAACCATCTAATTCAGCTAGAGCCAAAAATTGTGCCGTCTCAAAAGCTGCCTTTTCACCAATGCCAGCAGCCTCTAAACCAGCAGATGCCAACCCAACCATCTCTTGATAGGATAAGTTCATCTTAAGCTCCTAAAAACCGATTAACTTCATCGGCAATCATTTGACTGACGCGCTCATTACTCTCTTGGGTAACCCCTGCTATATGAGGAGTGAGTATGAGGTTTTCGATTCCAGCAAAGTGACTTAAGTCCTTTGCAGGCTCTGTTGAAAAGACATCAATCGCTGCACCTCCAAGACGCCCAGAGCGTAAACGATCCGCTAGAGCCTTCTCATCCACGATGCCGCCTCGTGCAGTATTAATAAGACAAGCGCCCTCTTTGATTTGATCTAGAGTTGCAGCATTAAATAGATTCTTGGTATCCGGTAAAAATGGCAGATGCAAAGTAATCGCATCACTCTCTGAAAGTAACTCGCTTAAGGAAAGTAATGGCACTGAAAAACCATCAAGCTCTACAGAATCTCCTGAAAGCATTGGGTCATAGGCAACGCAGCGCAAACCAAATGCATGGGCTTTCTTAGCAACAATTCTGCCAATACTTCCAAAACCAACAATCCCAATTGTTTTACCTAAAAATTCATGGTAGCCAGAGAAGCGCGGGCGAGGCCACTCACCGTTAAACGTGGCAGTCGTGGCGGGGATAAAGCCCCTGGTTAATGCCACTGCAGCCCCAACAACATATTCGGCAACAGACTCAGCATTAGCCCCAGTTGCAGGTATCACTTTGATATTGCGCTTTGCGCATGCGGACAGCTCAATATTTTCAAGCCCAACACCCAGGCGGCCCACTACTTTTAATTTGGCAGCGCCGGCTAATACCTCTTCATTTACCTGTGTCAGGTTGCGTACTACTAAAGCCTCAATATTTTGCAGCGCAGCAATCAATGCAGGGCGATCTTTATATAGCTCAGGCGCATAGATCACTTCATGATGACGGCGCAGGGTTTCTAGGGCTTGACTTGTAATGAACTCAGAGATCAAAATGGATGACATATCTAAATCATATAGATGATTTAGATATCTTGCAATACCCTCATTATTGTGCAACGCAATTACGAATTCAATTGCGTAAATCGGTGGTTGGAGGAGACACTAGCAATACATAAGCTTATAACTAATAAATCGAGATCATAGGAATTCTTAGATGCAAATGCAGATAATATCTTTAGATCAAATTACCATCGGAGAACATGTGAATGTTTGAGCAGAAAATAAGTAAGTTAGTTAAGAAATTAATCCTAATCTCAGGTGCGCTAGCACTCATTGGGTCCCCGCTTGCAAATGCGCAAAATTGGCCAACAAAGCCAATTAAATTAATTATTCCCTTCGCTGCTGGTGGCACTACTGACATTCTTGGGCGTCTTCTTGCCCAGCAGCTAACAAAAGATCTCGGACAAAACGTCATTGTTGAAAACAAACCTGGTGCCGGAGGAAACATTGCAGCAGAGTATGTTGCACAATCCCCTGCTGATGGATACACCATCATGTTGGCATCTGGCAGCATGTTGACAGTCAACCCAAATCTTTATAAAAAATTACCCGTTAATTACGCCAAAGACTTTGTCTATATTACTAACGTGGCTAGCGGCCCAATGCTGATATCAACCAGCCCAAAACTGCCGGTTAAAAATTTAGCTGAATTTATCGCCTACGCCAAAACTAAGGATTTGAATTTCGGCTCAGCGGGTATTGGCAGTCAGGTGCATATGGCTGAAGAGAGTTTTACTTATTCCGCCAATATTCCAGCCACACATGTGCCATACAAAGGTGAGTCAGCCGCTCTCAATGATTTAGTAGCGGGTCAAATTGATTTTATGGTCGGCAATCTCACTGCAGCAGCTGGCTTTGCAAAATCTGGACAAATCAGACCTCTAGCCGTAACAAGCTTAAAACGCTCCAAACAACTTCCAGATGTTCCTACTGTCTCTGAAGCTGGAATCCCTGGCTTCGAATCGACAGGCTGGTTCGGGCTAGTCGCTCCAGCAAATACTCCTCAGATAATTACTGAGAAGATTTATGCGGCTACAGTCAAGGCAGTTGGCTCAGATGCTATGAAAACCAGTCTTGATTTAAACGGTTTGACTGCTGTCGTAAATAACCAAAAGGATTTTGAGACTCAAGTAAAGACAGAATCTATTGGCTGGGAAAAGGTTATTAAGGGTCGCAATATTAGCGCTCAATAAATCCCTCACTCAATCATCAAAAAAGCGAAGGTCTTCTTCGCTTTTTCTTTTTAGAGTTGGCGAATCAACAGCATAGTTCCGGAGAAAACCAGGATGGAGCCATAGGCTATCCTCATTGCAGCATTGCTTAACTTGGAGTGCACATGGGTTCCAAGCCAAATCCCAAGAAAGGTTGCGGGCATTAGGCAGATAGCCAAACCGATAACAGGCCAACTTAAAATTAATCCCGTTACTAGCATGAGGGTTAAGCGCAAAAAGGTGAGCATAAAAATAGCAAAGGCCATTGTGGCTCGTAATGCCTTTGGATCATTGATACGCAGACCGAGGTAAGAAACGTAAATGGGGCCACCCGTAGCAAATAATGCAGTGAATGTTCCCCCTATAAATCCAAAGGGAGCAGCCCACCATTTATTAATCGGATCGNGTGCCTCATTATTCCTTTGCCAAAGGACACGTAGTCCATTAGCGGCTGCGAAACAACCCAAGGTTAATAACAATGGCTCGCTTGGCGCCTTAATGAGTAAGACTATGCCCAACACCATACCAATCAAGCTAAATGGAAAAAGCCACTTTAACTCTTTAAANTTCGCATCCGCAGAGGACTTTCTGCCAACATACAGGGATGCACAGATGTCGATAATGACCATCATGGGAACGACTACTTTTAGTGGATACATCTGGACTAGCAAGGGGACTGCAACAATAGATGAGCCAAATCCAGAGATACCAAAAATAAAGTAGCCACTAAAAACAATCAGCGTCGCCAGCGCAAATTGAAATGGCTCAATTAAATCAAAAATGGTTAACTCTCAACTAGAATTGTTTCACCTGGCTTAACCATAGTGAAGTTGACTGGCCTATTTTCAATATGCAAATTCTGATTCAGCATATTTACCGCCGTAAAATAAGAACCTTCCAATGAACCTGGCTCAGGAAAATCATCACGATAATGAGCCCCNCTTGAATTTTCTCTGGCAATGGCAGCCTCTGTGACAGCCTGGCTAACCAGAATTAAGTTTTGGAGATTCATCCAATCTTGCCAAGTAATACTGTATTCGCGCTGTATATCACCAACACCCATTTGCTTTAATTGGGATGCCAATTGCTTTAAGGTATGACGTGCGCGCAACAAGCTCTCTTGTGTTCGTGAGATTCCAACATCATCCCACATGCACTCCGCTAGAGTATCTCGAATGAATTCAATGTCTCCTGGGGGCTTTTGAAGAGGTGCCTCGTGCTCACGAATACTTGCGATCACCTCTTCCATGTTGCACTCGCGCAATTGCTGAGTACCCACCCACTGCGCCATAGTCTCACCTGCGATGCCACCAAATACCGTTGAATTAGCAACACCATTCCCACCNAAGCGATTGGCGCCATGTACGCCACCCGTATCTTCACCAGCTGCAAAAAGCCCTGGTAGATCTGTGCTGCAATCCTTCTTAAAGACTAGACCGCCCATCATGTAATGCGCAGTTGGCACAACCTCAACCAAGTCATTNGCCAAATCAAACCCNCTATCAGCACAACGTTCAACCATACCCTTAAATTGCTTNCGAACATTCTCAGGACCCAAATGACTCATCTGAATATAAACACCGCCATGAGGTGTTGCACGCCCTGCTCGAATCTCAGAATTAATCGATCTTGAAACAATATCTCTGGTAGCTCGCTCATTGCGAGGATCATAGTTACTCATGAAGCGCTCGTGATTGCCGTTTAGCAAATATCCACCAGCTCCACGAAGCCCCTCCTCCAAAACGGTTCCAGTCATCCGCGTCCCAGGTCCAGCCAATAAGCCAGTTGGATGAAACTGCACCATCTCCATATCACGCAAGATCAAGCCTGCACGCAAGGCCATAGCCAAACCATCACAACTCTTGTCACCTGATGGAGTGTGATACTTATACATAGTCGGTCCGCCACCAGTGGCTAATAAAACTGCCTTGGCACGCACCAATGTAAATTGACCCGTCTGCATATTCAGCATCAACACACCAGCGAGAGACTTACCATCTTTACTGTGAATGAGTTCAATGGCACGATGCTCTTCAAGTCGATGAATGCCTCTTGACCATACTTGCTCCGCTAGACGATTGATAATCTCAATCCCAGTCAAGTCACCTTTGTGAACAGTTCGATCAAAGGTTTGCCCAGCGAATGCCTTTTGATGAACCGTGCCATCAGCGTTGCGATCAAAGAAACAACCGAGCTCGTTCTCCAGTTCATGAATACGCTCTACAGCCTTACTCACTAAGGTCCAAGCCAACTCTTGATCGGATAGCCACTTGCCACCCTCGATCGTATCCATAAAGTGACGCTCGACTGAGTCACCTTCTGCCAAGGCTACGTTATAGCCGCCCTGAACCATGCGTGTACAACCACATTTACCCAGTAAGCCCTTAACGGCAATCGTAATATGCAGATTGGGGTTAGTTTGATGGGCATGCAAGGCTGCAAAGAGGCCGGCGCCACCGGAGCCCAAAATTAAAATGTCGGTGTCTAGCGTGGGAATAGCACTCATGGAGTAATACCGAGACTTTTTAATACCGCTTCTTTTTTACGGGCTACGTCACTCTTCACTTCCTGATAAATGCTTCCGCCATGACTATCCATGGCTACTAATAAGGGGCCAAAATCTTTAATCTTGAAACGCCAGAGAGACTCTGGATTGAGATCATCCATGTCTACATCCTCTATTTGCTCTATCCAAGTTGTTTCGAGGGCTGCAGTACCACCGATGATGGCTAAATAAACCCCACCTAATTCTTTGAACGCCTCTGCTGAACCCTCACGCATACCGCCTTTACCAACAATCATGCGTACACCGTTTTGCGTCATCAAGGGACGAGTGAACCGCTCCATACGATCAGAGGTTGTCGTTCCAATGCAGATNGGTTCGTAACCAGCAGGAAATGCCTTGCTAATGGGTACTTTTCGCACATTCGGCGCTGTATGAATCACTGCGTGACCATGAAGATCAAAGCGAGTTTTTCGATCATGATCAAACATATGAATTTGGGTTGCATCACGAATACCAAACAANGTATTNTGCAAAGTTACAGTGTCATTAATGCGTAACTTACGTATTGCTTCTTCGCTTACTGGGGTCTGGAGAACATAGTGCGCCATTGATACTCTCCTTAGAAGCCGTAACTTACGCCAGCCGGCGTGAAGGTGGCGCGAGCTCTGCGCGCAGAATGGCATTGCATATTGACNGCTACAGGATTAAGGGTGATATGGGTATGCGCAAGTTCTACATGAACAGCAAATGCCGTGCTATCACCACCTAGGCCTTGTGGTCCTATACCCAGTTGATTTACCGCAAGGCTAAGCTCTTTCTCAAGTTTTGCGCCTTCCTCATCGGTACAGGAACTTCCCAAGGGACGAGTAGCAGCGCGCTTTGCCATCGCCACACATTGATCTGATGTCCCGCCTACACCTACACCTACAATGGTTGGTGGGCAGGTTTTTCCTCCGGCAGAGACCACACTCTCAATTACAAATGCTTTTACGCCATTAATGCCATCGGCAGGAATCGCCATTTTGAGGAAAGAATTATTTTCTGATCCACTCCCCTTGGGAACCATTTCAATTTCAACCGTTTCAGGCTTATCGGAAAAGTCAATGTGAATGGCTGGCATGTCGATACCGCAAGAGGTGTGATTGTTTTTACGTGTAATAGGGTGAACAACTGATGATCGCAAAGGATATTCCATAGTGGCACGCTCGCAACCTTTCCGAATGGCAGCCTTCAAAGCCATACCGTCGTACTGCACATTGCTACCAATCTTCACGTTATAGATAGGCAAGCCCGTGTCTTGACAAAGCAAATTATCTTCACGCTCTGCCACAGAGATATTGGTAATCATGGTCTTCAAAACTACCTGAGCACGCGCATCGGTCTCCGCGCGATCCAACTTGTTAATGCCCGCTTTAATATCGTCTGGAAGCACTTTGAGTGCACGGATGTAAAGCTCCTTGCAAGCTTCCTCGACTAAATTCATTTGTAACTGCATAAATAACCTAACTAGTTAGCAAAATATAGAAATAACAGTCCACATCCGATTGCGAACAGAATAGAAATTTC
>Ga0007878_1000197_pt1 | contig 11450 bp, 11 predicted proteins | sample CryBogCBH23Jun09_FD_55005 | JGI IMG/M metagenome (GOLD analysis project Ga0007878, IMG submission 55005) | Freshwater microbial communities from Crystal Bog, Wisconsin, USA - CBH23Jun09 | ecosystem: Environmental > Aquatic > Freshwater > Lake | place: Crystal Bog, Wisconsin, USA | collected... | reverse complement strand
CGAGAGGCGCTTTTTAGTTGACTAAAACCATTTCTAGTTAAGAGCCAAGCAATTTCTTTTTGGTGCTACTCATGCGCACTTTACGTTTCTTGACAGGTGCTGGAGCAGCTGCAGCTTTTCTATAACCGGGTGATGACCAGCCAATCTTTGATTCAGCAGCGTCTGCACGCAGAACCCTTTTCTTGGGCGCGGCTGTTGATGTTGTCTTGACTGCTGCGGCTCTAGCAAATGGAGATTTAGTGGCAGCAGAGCGGCGATCAGATCTTTCTGAAGTGCTGGTGCGAATACCATTTTTTGCCGACTCACGATTTGGTTGGCGTTTAGTGCGCGGTGCTTGCAAAGTTTTTTTAGTTTGCTTGCTAGATCTACCGAGTTTTGTGGATTCCACTTCAAGCTCATCCTTCGGTCTCCAGATGACAAGTAATTTGCCGATATGTTGAACGGGGGCGGCGTCGAGCTTGTCACAAAGTTCTTCGTAGATCGCAACGCGTGCTTCGCGATCATCACCAAAAACTCTGATCTTGATCAGACCATGATGGCTAATAGCGAGTTTGGCTTCTTTAATAACAGCTGGTGTCAGACCATCGTTACCAATCATGACAACTGGATTNAGGTCGTGGGCATCGCCTTTAAGGGTTTTGCGTTGTGTGGGNGTGATAGTAAGTGCGGTCATGGGCTCGATGATAGAGCATTGGAGTAGCTAAATTCCGGCTTTANGGGCAACTTAGTGCGGTATTTACTGGCTTTTGAGTCGATTCCTTTTGCCTTACGAGGCGGAAACAGGGAAAATAGGCGGCGAAAGTGGGTAAGTTGTGGCAAAGAATAAATTCAATAAAAGTTGGTTACAGGATCATTTACAGGATCCCTATGTGAAGATGGCTCAAAAAGAGGGCTATCGCGCTAGGGCAGTCTATAAGCTCAGCGAGATTGATGAGGAAGATCACCTCATCAAGGCGGGCATGACCATCGTGGATCTGGGCAGCGCTCCAGGGAGTTGGTCTCAGTACGCTCGCAATCGTTTAACGGAGCTCGGCAAAAGCAATCCCAAGATCGAATCTGGCAAGCCTGATGGCACCATTATTGCGATCGATATCTTGCCGATGGAAGATATCGCTGATGTGAGCTTTATCCAGGGTGACTTCCGAGAAGACGAGGGCTTGAAGGCGCTTGAGGCGCTTTTGCCGGTTGGCGCCAATGGTAAGGTTGATTTAGTGTTATCGGATATGGCCCCCAATCTNTCAGGAGTAGGCGTAGCAGATGCTGCACGGATGGCCTTTTTGGCCGAGATAGCGCTCGATTTTGCACTTGCGCATCTCAAGCCTGAAGGGGCTCTATTGATTAAGTGCTTTAACGGTAGTGGCTACAGTCAGATCGTCGAATCCTTCAAGAAGGTCTTTAAGAATGTTGCCTCTAAAAAGCCCAAAGCTTCCAGGGCACGCTCTTCCGAAATCTTTTTGCTGGGCAGAAACCTAAAGTCACCCAAATAAGCGCCCAATAAGCTTCAATACCCACCTAAAACCTAGGGTTTATCAAATAAATATGCGATTAGGTCTTGAAAAAGCCTAGTAGTAGAATCAAATACTTAGGTATAGCGATTCGCTTTAACTCCCGGACNAATCCGGCAAAGGACTCAATTTGAACAGCAATATGTTCCAAAAAATCGGTGTATGGCTCATTGTGGGCCTCGTGCTGTTTACTGTTTTTAAGCAGTTTGATAAGCCCAAGGACCAGACTCAGGTCACCTATTCTCAATTCATGGACGATGCCAAAGCTGGCAAAGTCAAGCGTGTGGATGTGCAAGGTCGCACCCTACAAGTTACCCCNGCTGATGGCAATAAATATTCCATCATCTCCCCNGGAGATATTTGGATGGTTGGTGACTTGATGAAGTTTGGCGTTCAGGTCACTGGTAAAGCAGAAGACGAACCAAACATGTTGGTATCTGCTTTGTATTACCTCGGACCAACCTTATTGATTATTGGTTTCTGGTTCTTCATGATGCGTCAGATGCAAGGCGGCGGAAAAGGCGGGGCATTCTCCTTTGGTAAATCTAAAGCGCGCTTGATTGATGAAAATAGTAATACCATTACTTTTGCTGACGTTGCAGGTTGCGATGAAGCTAAAGAAGAAGTCTTTGAGTTAGTCGAGTTCTTAAAGGATCCACAGAAATTTCAGAAGCTTGGTGGACGCATTCCACACGGCGTATTACTCGTAGGNCCTCCAGGTACCGGTAAGACTTTGATTGCCAAGGCNATTGCTGGCGAAGCTAAAGTGCCTTTCTTCTCAATCTCCGGTTCTGATTTCGTAGAAATGTTTGTTGGTGTCGGTGCATCTCGCGTACGCGATATGTTTGAGAACGCCAAGAAAAATTCACCTTGCATCATCTTTATTGATGAGATCGATGCAGTCGGTCGTCATCGTGGCGCCGGTATGGGCGGCGGTAATGATGAGCGCGAACAAACTCTGAATCAAATGTTGGTGGAGATGGATGGTTTTGAAAGCAATAGCGGCGTNATCGTTGTTGCTGCAACCAACCGTTCAGATGTCTTGGATAAAGCCTTGTTACGCCCAGGTCGTTTTGACCGTCAAGTACACGTAGGTTTGCCAGACATTCGTGGTCGTGAGCAGATTCTGCAAGTGCATATGCGCAAAGTGCCTATTGATCCTGATGTAGATGCAGCAGTACTGGCACGCGGTACTCCAGGTTTCTCGGGCGCTGACTTAGCTAANCTCGTTAATGAATCNGCTTTGTTTGCTGCTCGTCGCAATAAACGCGCAGTCGATATGAAAGACTTTGAAGACGCAAAAGACAAGATCTATATGGGTCCTGAGCGTAAGTCTGCAGTGATGCGTGAAGAAGAGCGTCGTAATACGGCGTATCACGAGTCTGGCCATGCGGTTGTGGCAAAGGTCTTACCTAAAGCTGATCCCGTTCATAAAGTGACCATCATGCCGCGCGGTATGGCATTGGGCGTTACTTGGCAGCTTCCAGAATTTGATCGCGTGAACCTCTACAAAGATCGCATGTTGGAAGAGTTGGCCATTTTGTTTGGTGGTCGTGCTGCTGAGGAGTTGTTCTTGCATTCCATGAGTACTGGCGCATCCAATGACTTTGAGCGCGCTACAAAAATGGCTCGTGACATGGTGACGCGTTACGGTATGAGTGATAGCTTGGGAACGATGGTCTATGTTGATACCGAATCAGAAAGTATCTTCGGTCGCAACAGCACTAAGACTGTTTCTGAGTTGACTCAGCAAAAAGTAGACGCTGAAATTCGTTCGTTGATTGATAGTCAGTACGCCTTGGCTAGATCTATCCTGGAACAGAATCGTGACAAGGTTGAGGCTATGGTGGCTGCTTTACTGGAATGGGAAACCATTGATGCAGGGCAGATCACCGACATCATGGAAGGTCGCCCGCCACGCATACCGCCACCACCACCTGCAACGCAGTTTGGTAACTCTGCCGGTACCCCAGGTCCAGCGGCAGGTAGTGCACCAGCGACTGCCTAAACCCAGTCTCTTGGTATGGTGAATACAAATCTGCCCGCAACATGGCGTTGCGGGCGTTTTCTTTTTGATTTTAGTAAACGCAAGCGCCCATTAGTGATGGGTATTCTCAATGCCACACCAGATTCATTTTCTGATGGCGGTAAATTCAGAACAGCAACAGATGCAATCGCTCAAGCAGAATTGATGATCAAGAGCGGTGCCGACATAATTGATATTGGTGGTGAATCAACGCGGCCCGGAGCAACACCCGTTGCCCTGCAAGAAGAGTTAGATCGCGTGTTGCCAGTGATTGAAGCGCTCAAACATTGCGGAGTGGCTTTATCCATCGATACCTATAAAGCAGAGACAATGCGCCAAGCTTTAAGATCTGGTGTTGATTGTGTCAATGATATTTGGGCACTGCGCCAAGAGGGTGCCATCAACTCAGTTTTGGAAAGTAGTGATTGCGGTATCGTTCTCATGCATATGCAACGTGATCCCGTGACAATGCAATTTAATCCTGAATACAAAGATGTCGTGACTGAAGTGATTGCCTTTTTGCAAGAGCGAACCGACAGTCTGATGGATGTGGGTATAGATAAAGATCGTATTGCGATCGATCCTGGTTTTGGGTTTGGTAAAAGTCTCGAACATAACCTGCAAATGCTCGCCCATTTTGACTTATTCTTAAAACTCAACTATCCAGTCTTGGCGGGGGTTTCACGAAAGTCGATGTTGGGCAAAGTCACCGGAAAAGAAACCAATGAGCGTGTTGCTGCCAGTATTGCGGCTGCCGTGATGGCGGCCGATCGTGGCGCCAAGATTGTCAGAGCGCATGACGTGTCTGAGACAGTAGATGCCTTAAAGCTCTGGGAAGCGATTCAGTTTTAAGAGTCAAAACCAACATCGCCAACTAAATACTCACAAGTTTTATAATTAACCCATGAAAAAACAATACTTTGGCACTGATGGTATCCGCGGGGAAGTAGGGCAGTTTCCGATTGTTCCGGAGTTCATGACCCGTCTTGGTTATGCTGCTGGAAAAGTATTAACGCGTGACGCGAAACCTGGTGAGCGTTGCAAGATTCTGATTGGCAAAGATACTCGTGTTTCAGGATATTTATTGGAGGCTGCCTTAGAGGCTGGCTTTGCTGCTGCTGGTGTAGATGTCATGCTGTGCGGCCCTATTCCAACGCCAGGTGTTGCATATCTCACGAAGGCTTTACGTTTATCTGCTGGCTTGGTGATTTCAGCTTCGCACAATCCTTATCAAGATAACGGTATCAAGTTTTTCTCAGNCAATGGTGATAAGTTATCGGATGATTTTGAGTTAGCCATTGAAGCTGAACTAGAAAAGCCGATGGGTTGCGTGAGCTCAAAAGAGTTGGGTAAGGCGTTTCGTCTGGATGATGCGGCTGGTCGCTATATTGAGTTTTGTAAATCCACTTTTCCTGGAGATCTCAATCTTAAAGGTTTGAAGTTGGTAGTCGACTGTGCCAATGGTGCCGCGTATCACACTGCGCCTCCGGTATTTCATGAGTTGGGTGCCGAAGTGATTTCCATTGGTGTGAGCCCAGACGGTCGCAATATTAATGATGGCTGCGGCGCGACGGCACCGGCTGCGCTGATTGCTAAAGTCAAAGAAGTTGGGGCTGATCTCGGTATCGCTTTGGATGGTGATGCTGATCGCCTGCAAATGGTAGATGCCACTGGCAGATTATTNAATGGTGATGAGCTCCTCTATGTTCTCGCCAAGGACCGCATTGCTCGNGGTCAAGCATTGGGNGGAGTNGTGGGTACCCTGATGACGAATTTAGCTGTAGAGAACGCCATTAAGGGCTTGGGTATCGGATTTGAGCGTGCCAAGGTGGGTGACCGTTATGTATTGGAAGTGCTCAAACAAAAAGGTTGGATCATTGGCGGCGAAGGATCCGGCCACTTGTTATGCCTAGATCAACACTCCACTGGCGATGGCACGATTGCAGCACTTCAGGTCTTAGCTGCCATGAGTCAAAACAAGCAAAGTCTGGCCCAATTACTCGATTCAGTCAAAATCTTTCCGCAAGTGCTGCTCAATATCAAATTTAAGGCTGGTTACGACTGGAAGTCTGACGAAGCCCTCAATAAGCAGATCGCCAAAGTTGAATCAGAGCTTAAAGATGTTGGCAGGGTCCTCATTAGGACATCTGGCACAGAGCCCGTCCTGCGGGTGATGGTGGAAACAAAAGACGCTGATGCTGCCATGAAAGCAGCTAAGAGCATCGCTGATTTAGTCCCAACAGCGCACTAAAAATAATTCCTAAGTTATTGAATGGATTGAATTTTATAAACTTTAACTAGACTGTCATAAAAGGGTCACATACGAATCGTATTGTCTTGGTATTGCATTCATTTGGCATACCTACAAGGACTCATATATGAAACTCGTAATCAAACAAGTTTTACTCGCAAGTGCAGTGGCGGTGTCGTTATCAACAGGCGCAATGGCAGCCGAGATGACTGGTGCTGGCTCCTCATTTATTTACCCAGTTTTAGCTAAATGGGCTGAGGCCTATAAAGCCAAATCAGGCAATAGCTTGAACTATCAGTCTATTGGCTCTGGCGGTGGTATTAAGCAAATTAAAGCAAAAACAGTCGATTTTGGTGCGACTGATGCCCCATTGAGTTTTGAAGAGTTAGAAGCTGGCGGCATGGTTCAGTTTCCAGCAATTATTGGCGGTGTAGTGCCAGTAGTGAATATTGATGGCATCAAGCCAGGCCAGTTAAAACTATCTAGTGATGTTTTGTCAGATATTTTCCAAGGCACCCTGACTAACTGGAATGACAAGCGCATTGCCTTGTTGAATCCAGGTTTGCAGATTCCTGNGGGCGATATTACTGTGGTTACTCGTGCTGATGGTTCTGGTACAACAGCTATCTTTACGAATTATCTCTCTAAAGTAAATAAGAGCTGGAAAGATGCAGTAGGTTTTGGTGCTGCTGTAAAGTGGCCGGCTGCCTCTACTGTTAGCGGCAAAGGTAATGAAGGCGTTTCAGCTAACGTAACACGCATCAAGAATTCCATTGGTTATGTAGAGTATGCATATGCTAAGAAAAACAATATGAGCTATACCNNGATGANNAATGCTGAAGAGAAGTTTGTTGAGCCATCAGCCNCTTCATTCGCTGCGGCTTCTGCTGGTACAGATTGGNCTAAGTTCCCAGGCATGAATACTTTTATTACTAATGCTCCTGGTGCTAACTCTTGGCCTATCACTGGCGCTACATTNGTTGTTGTTTACAAAAAGCCAGAGAACAAAGCAAATGCTGCTGAAGTATTAAAATTCTTTGATTATGGTTTCAAGGACGGCAAGAAAATGGCTGCAGATTTAGATTATGTAGCAATGCCTGATAAAACGACTGATTTCATTCGCAAGAGTGTCTGGTCGCAAGTGCAGGCTAAGTAATCCTGAATTCTTCAAAGCTGGCCCCAAATATTTTTGGGGCCTTTTTTCTTAATTTTTCGTAAAAGTGATTATGAACTCTTCGGCCTCTCTGAATCTGTCAAGTGCCAAGGCAATCAGAATTGCTCGCAAGCAGCGTATTCAAGATTTTCTGTTTCATGCGGTTACGCAATTCTTCTCACTGTTAGTGCTCTTTGCTCTGATGGGAATCATTGTTTCATTGTTTATCAATGCTGGTCCTGCTTTCAATGAGTTTGGCATTGGATTTTTCTTTGACAATGAATGGGACATTATTAATGGCAAGTTTGGCGGTCTGATTGCAATTTATGGAACCTTGCTTTCCTCTGTGATTGCATTGGTCATTGCAGTTCCTCTCAGTTTTGGCATTGCAGTATTTCTAACGGAGATTTGCCCTGGGTATTTGAAGCGCCCCTTGGGCACGGCGATTGAATTATTGGCAGCTGTGCCATCCATCATTTATGGCATGTTTGGCCTTTTTGTGTTTGCACCCATTTTTGGTGACTATATTGAGCCAGCACTTCAGGTAACTTTAGGAAAAATTCCCTTTTTAGGTATTTTATTTTCTGGCCCCACTAACGGCATCGGTATGTTGTGTGCCGGTTTAATTCTGGCAATGATGATTCTCCCGTTCATTGCCTCCGTCATGCGCGATGTATTTGAGATTGTTCCCCCTGTTTTAAAAGAGTCAGCCTATGGCATCGGCTGCACTACTTGGGAGGTGGTTAGTAATATTGTGCTGCCATACACCAAGACTGGTGTGATTGGTGGCGTAATGCTAGGATTGGGTAGAGCCTTGGGTGAAACGATGGCTGTAACTTTTGTGATCGGCAACGCCAGCAGAATTTCACCATCCTTATTTGCCCCTGGCAGTTCGATTGCCTCTACTTTGGCCAATCAATTTGGCGAGGCTGAGGTTGGCCTCCACTTCTCCTCATTATTTGCCTTAGGCTTGGCGCTGTTTTTTATTACATTTGTTGTTTTGGCTTTAGCAAAATGGATGCTGATTCGGATGGAGAAGAGTCAGGGAGTTAAGACATGAGTCAGATAGTTAATATTGATCAAGCAGTGTTTGCTAAACGTAAAAGCACCAATAAAATTGGCCTTATTCTTTCCTCGTTCGCGATGGTATTGGGCATGGTTTTCCTGATTTGGATTTTATCCGTGTTGTTTATTAAGGGCTTCTCGGCTATTAATCTCAATATGTTTACGCAAAGCACTCCTGCACCAGGCACAGAGGGCGGTGGTTTAGCAAATGCAATAGTTGGTAGCTTGATGTTGATTCTTAGTTGTACATTAATTAGTACTCCAGTTGGAGTTTTGGCTGGCTTATATCTATCAGAATATGGCGATAGAAGTCGGATAGCTGGGGTCACACGATTTGTGACCGATATTATGTTGTCCGCGCCTTCTATTGTGATTGGCTTATTTGTCTATGCGCTTTTTGTTGCACAAGTAAAGCATTTTTCAGGTTGGGCGGGAACTATTGCTTTGGCTTTAATTGCAGTACCGGTAGTAGTTCGAACAACTGAAAATATGTTGCGTCTAGTTCCAGGTAGTTTGCGCGAAGCAGCTTATGCATTGGGTGCACCAAAGTGGAAGGTAGCCTTTATGATTACCTTAAGAGCGGCACAGAGCGGCATTATGACTGGCATCTTGTTGGCCTTAGCCCGTATTAGCGGTGAGACAGCGCCATTGCTATTTACCGCCTTAAATAACCAGTTCTTTTCAACTAATATGAATGCGCCAATGGCAAATTTGCCAGTGACTATTTTCCAGTTTGCTATGAGCCCTTACGATAATTGGGTCAGTTTGGCGTGGGGTGCTTCGTTATTGATTACATTTGCTGTATTGGGCTTAAATATTTTAGCTCGAGTAGTGTTCCGCGAAAAGGTACAGGCATGATGGCCAATATGAAAACAATGTTTGACTTAAATCAGATCGATAGTCAAGGGGGTAGTGTGAACGTCGCAACTAATGGGCAGCCGATAGCTGCTAAGAACGCAATTGAGGTGCGTGACTTAAACTTTTTCTACGGATCCTTCCAGGGCCTAAAAAATATTAACTTGGATATCGAAGAGGGTAAGGTCACTGCGTTTATCGGACCTTCAGGATGTGGCAAGTCGACCTTATTGCGTACTTTGAATCGTATGTATGACCTCTATCCTGGTCAGCGTGCAGAAGGTGAAATTAATTTTTATGGCCAAAATATTTTGGAGTCAGGGCAGGATTTAAACTTGCTTCGCTCACGAATCGGCATGGTCTTTCAGAAGCCAACACCGTTCCCTATGTCAATCTACGAGAACATCGCGTTTGGTGTTCGTCTATATGAAAACCTTTCTCGCTCTGAAATGGATGAGCGAGTAGAGTGGGCTTTAAATAAAGCCGCATTGTGGAATGAGTCCAAAGATAAGCTCAATCAAAGTGGTTTATCACTCTCTGGTGGTCAGCAACAGCGCCTCTGTATTGCCCGTGGTGTAGCAGTTAAACCTTCTGTTATTTTGTTGGATGAGCCAACTTCTGCTCTTGATCCTATCTCTACGGGAAAGATTGAAGAGTTGATTAACGAGTTAAAACATGAATATACGATTGCCATTGTGACGCACAATATGCAACAAGCTGCCCGTGTATCCGATTACACTGCGTATATGTATCTTGGTAGCTTGATTGAGTATGGCAAAACAGATGAAATTTTCATTAAGCCTCAGCGCAAAGAAACTGAAGATTACATTACCGGCCGCTTTGGTTAATTGGAGATAGTAATGCCAGATAAACACCTTTCTTCACAATTTGATGCCGATTTGAACTCACTTTCTAGCCGTTTGCTAGAAATGGGCGGCTTAGTTGAATCACAGATTTCTACTGCTATGCGCGCTTTCACGCAAATGGACTTAGAAACTTGTAATGTCGTTATTCAAAACGAAAAGCTAGTGAATGACCTTGAGATTCAAATTGACCTAGCCTGTACTGAGGTNATTGCGCGTCGTCAGCCTACAGCTCGTGACTTGCGTCTGGTTATGGCTGTCTCTAAGGCGATCACCAATCTTGAAAGNGCGGGTGACGAGGCAGAGCGCGTTGCCAAAAGAACGAAGCGTTTGATTGAGTCAGGCGCTCCACANAATATCAACGTGGCGGAGATTCGTTTGTCTGGTCAAATGGCCATTTCACTTCTACGTCGAAGTCTTGATGCCTTTGCTCGACTAGATACAATCGCTGCAGCAGCTGTGGTTGAGGAAGATCGCCAAATTGACGAAGAGTTCCGTGCCTTCGTTCGTAAATTGATTTCNTACATGATGGAAGATCCNCACACCATCACCACTGGATTGGATATGTTGACCATTGCCAAGGCGATTGAGCGCATTGGCGATCATGCAAAAAANATTGCCGAGTTTGTAATCTATATTGCCAAGGGTGCTGATGTTCGACANATCCCCCATGAGGATTTAGTTCGCGAGGCAAATAAGTGATTATTGGGGCTTAATAATGACCCATCGCATATTGGTTGTTGAAGATGAGCCTTCGATCGCAGAATTAATCGCCATTAATCTTACTCATGCTGGATTTGAGGTTGAGAAGGCAATGCAAACAGATGTTGCGCTGAATATGATGCGCGATGAGCTTCCTAATTTATTGATTTTGGATTGGATGCTTCCAGGTAAGTCTGGCGTGCAGTTTGCCAAAGAGTTGCGTGCCAACGAGCGCACTCGGTTTTTACCCATCCTGATGCTCACAGCCAAAAGCGAAGAGTCCGATAAAGTTCTGGGATTGGATTCGGGGGCTGATGATTACGTCACCAAACCTTTTTCCCCTAAAGAGTTGGTTGCTAGAGTAAAGGCTTTATTACGCCGCCAAACGCCTGTAGAGGAAACCGGCCCTCTTGCTATCGGCCCATTACAGCTAGACCCTGTCTCGCATCGTGTATTGGCCGTTTGGCCGAATGTGGAGCCCAAACCAATTCCCCTTGGCCCCACTGAATATCGGATCTTGCAATTTTTCATGGCAAATCCAGAACGCGTTCATTCCCGGGCCAATCTCTTGGATAAGATTTGGGGCAATGAGGTCTATATTGAAGAGCGCACTGTTGACGTTCATATCAAGAGATTGAGGGCTGCCTTAGCCCCCATGGATTGCGATCGTTATATTGAGACAGTTCGCGGGAGTGGTTATCGTATTACCAAGACTCCCACACAGACCTAAGCTCTTTTTGAGCTTTTTCCATTTAAGCCCCAAATGCTCTAAGATTGCGGAATGCTATCCGCTTTAAGTAGATTTATCTTCATTGTTTGCCTGGCATTTATTGTCGCCTACGTCGCCCTGATCAACTGGGGTGAAAATATCGCCATTGCCGCTGGAATTGCTGTTTTGTCCATTCCACTGGTTTACTCCTACATTAATCTGGCCCGCTTACGCAAGTACGTGCTAGCAGACACCGTCGAGTCGATGCCGCTGCCTAGTGGATTTTGGGAAGAGGTGTTTTTCAGATTGCAGCGCCTGGTG
>Ga0007878_1000189_pt1 | contig 11650 bp, 10 predicted proteins | sample CryBogCBH23Jun09_FD_55005 | JGI IMG/M metagenome (GOLD analysis project Ga0007878, IMG submission 55005) | Freshwater microbial communities from Crystal Bog, Wisconsin, USA - CBH23Jun09 | ecosystem: Environmental > Aquatic > Freshwater > Lake | place: Crystal Bog, Wisconsin, USA | collected... | reverse complement strand
ATCTACGGCGCACAGCTCACCGGGACCATTCTCGGTCCAATTCTCGGTGCCGTCATCGGCATCCACCACATGTCGCTGCTGTTCATCCTGACCGCCCTCCTGTCGTGCTCAGCCTCCATTCCCGTCCTCGCCCAGCCGGCGCTCAAGCACCTCGAGCGGACCTCGGGCCCGCGTGCTCCACTGTCGTCGTTGGTGCTGTCGAACAGCGCCAAGGGCTCCCTCCTCTTGGCCGCAGCGCTCGGACTCATCATCGGCACCTACGACGCCGCGTGGAGCTTGCTGCTGCGCTCCAAGGGAGCAGGTGGGCTCGCGATCAACCTCTCGTGGATCTTGTTCTCCCTCCCCTTCGCCCTCGCCAGCAAGCCAGCAGGTTGGCTGGCTGACCATCGAGACCGACGGAAGTTGGCGCTCGCCGGGGTGGTCTCCGAGTCGCTGTTCTGCCTCACCTACCCGTTCCTCCACTCCGTCGCCATCATGTTGGCGCTGGCCACCCTCGAGGCCACGGTGCTCGCTGGAGCACTCCCCTCCGCCCAATCCCTCCTCACTCAAGGCATCGCCGATGACGCCCATGGACGGATCCAGGGACTGAACGCCACGTCGCAGATGGCCGCGATGACCGTGGCGTCGATGGTGGGTGGGGTGCTCTTCGCCATCAGCCCGTCGCTCCCATTCGTGGCGTCTGCGTCGATCTCCCTCGTGGGGGCCTTCGTCATGGCGGTGGTGTGGCGACACGTGAACGGCCACGTCGACCACGCGGTCAGCGGCGAGTAGCCACCACGGTCACCTCGAACTCCGCGTCAGCGTTGGTCGGCATCAGTCGCGGCTCGAACGAGACGTCGGTGAATCCCGCACGCTCCAGCATGACGGTCCACGCTCGGTCGTCGTAGAGGCGCACGGAGGCCACCACGCCACTGCTCTCGGGGCTCCCCGCTCGTGAGCGAACGGTCACGAGGCGCTGCTCGACGACATCGAAGGAGCTCCGCTCAACAATGGCACCGTCAGTGGTCGGGGTGACCTCCTCGTGGACTCGACCCTCGAGGTACTCGGCGATGTGAGCGGCGCTGAGCGTATTGATGAGCACCACGCCACCGGGACTCGTCGCATTGGCGAAGGTCTCGAGCACCGACGCGTTCCACTCGTCATCGCCGTAGCCGAAGGAGTTGAACCAGCACAGCACTGCGTCGAAGGTCCGCGGCGTGCTGAAGGTGGCGAGGTCGCCAACAGCGAAGGCCGCCGCACTCGAGGTCGCCCGACCGAGGGCCTGCGCTCGAGCGATCCACTCCTGCGATCGATCGACACCCATCACGTCGAAGTTGAGGAGCGCCAGCCGGTGCGCGATGCGACCCCACCCGCAGGGTGCATCGAGGATGGAGTGCACGGGACCAGGGAGCAGGCGGAGGATCTCCTCGACGTCCCACTCTGCTTGCTCGCTCGTCAGGTAGTCCTCGTGGAGGACTTCGTAGTCGCCGCTGAACACCGCATCGATGTCGAAGCATTCCTCCATGTGGCCATGGTAGGAGCGGCGGCCCCGTAACGCAGAACTGCGGCACCCCGGAGGGTGCCGCAGTTCGGAACAACGTTGCTGAGCTGGCTCAGCTGATGGTCACGTTCGTGAACCACGGGACGAGGCCGTTCTGGCGGAGCAGGTTGACGGTCGAGCCGCCGACGCTCCACGAGGGCGACTGCCAGCCGCTCACGTTGGTGGTCGACGCAATGGCCGAGACCTGGTAGTCGATCCAGACGTACGGGATGTCCTTGTTGATCTGGCTCATGACCGCCTTCCACTTCGAGGCCTGGGTCTTCGGAGCACCAGCTGCCATTGCGGCGAGCATGGTGCTCTGAATCACCGGGTCGAAGTTTCCTGCCATGTTGATCGAGGTGAAGGAACCGTTGGAGCCATCGAGGGTGTTCCACCATGGGAAGTTGAGGTCCGGGTTACATCCACCGAACTGGTTCCACAACGAGGCGTCGTAGTTGCCGACGAGGCAGTAGTTGATCAGCGTCGAGGAGTCCAGAGTCACGATGGTCACCGTGATGCCCGCTGCAGCGCAGTAGGACTGAATGGCCGCTGCCGCAGTGGCCTGCGACGTGGATCCAGTAACCGTCTGCAACTTGAACGAGGTGAGTCCAGCCGACGTGGCGTCAGCCTTGGCCTTCGTGGCGCTGTAGGCAGGGAACGCAACCGTCGAGGTGCCATACACCGAGCTCGGCGGGAACACCTGGTTCGCGACTTGGGTGATGCCACCGTTCACCAAGGTGTTGAGCGCCGAACGGTTGATGGCTTCCGCCACTGCCTTGCGGGCGAGCAGACCCTTGGGGTTCGCGTGACCGTTGGCCAAGTAGTTCGAGAACGGTGAACCCTTGTAGCCGTATGCGTTGCGGCAGTTGAACTGGATGCAGTCCACGGCGGGCGTCCGAATGGCGTAGCCAGCAGCGCTCGAGTCATCGATGTAGTGCGAACTCGAGGAACTCGAGGCACCGAAGTTGGACTTCAGTGCAGCGATCGCCTTCGGCTCGGACAGCACGACCATGTCCACGGAGCTCCCGAGGGCACCCACACGAGCGCCACCATCGACGATGGGGTGGAACTCGATGTGGGCGACGTTCGGCAGGCCGGGGATCCAGTAGTTCTCGTTGGCGTCTGCGTACATGACGGTGTTGACACCCCAGTCGCAACGGTTGAACTTGAACGGACCGGTGCCGACCGGGCTCTTGTCACCAGAGTTGTTGCTGGCGACGTTGGCGGCCACACACGCTGCGGACTGCACGTAGGCGATCTGCTGCTCGGCCAGCGTGTTCGGGAACGATGCCCAGGCGTAGTTGAGCGTCAACTTCACCGTCAGGTTGTCGATCTTGGTGGTCGTGGCCAGCTTCGTCGTCTTGTTCTGGATGAGCGGTGCCACGGCGTGGGAAGCGATGGCGTTGGAGTTCACCCAGCCGTTCATGTTGGCGATCAACACGTCGGCGTTCAGGTCAGTGCCGTCGTGGAACTTGATACCCGAGCGGAGCTTGATCGTCCAGTTCTTGAACGAGGCGTCTGGTGTCATCGACTGGGCGAGGTACCCCGTCACCGAGCCATCAGACTTGTTCACCATGATCGGGTCGTAGATCGCTCGCATCATCGCGAATCCAGCGGAGTCCATCTTTCCCCATGCTGGGCCGATGCCACCGGTGTCTTGGTTCTCGAGTCCGACCTTCAACGTTCCAGAGAACGTCGTTGCGCCAGCTTGTGTCGCCATTGCGGCATCGGTCATCGCTCCAGCGGCGACCACCCCACCCGCAGTAGCTGCGCTCCGTGCGAGGAACGACCTGCGGTCAATTGCTGTTGCCATCACTACCCCCCTGGGAAGCTCTGTCTGCTTGATGTGGTACTTCCCGAAACTGGTGCAGTACCGGTTCCGTACGATGAACACTACTCACGGCGAAGGCGATGTCAAGGCGCATCCAGCGGGTCTCTTCGCCCTTCTTCAGGCTCGCTCGCTTGATCACGAGAGCACAAGACGACGCATCCTCGCCGTGGCAACCGTGAGACCACCAACGAGCATGACGAAGAGGTAGAGCGCGGGCACGAGGAGGTTCGCGTGGAGGTCGCCAAGGGCAGCTGAACGACTGAGGAGTACCCCTTGGTAGAGGGGCGTCGCCTTCACGACACCTTGGAGCCAGCCGGGGTACACCGTGATGGGGTAGAAGGTCGCCGAGAACAAGAACATCGGCATGAGGGCCAAGCTCACGAGGTCGAAGTCCTGCCATGACCGCATGAAGGTCGTCAGCGACATACCAACCGCACCGAAGGCCGCGCCCATCAACACCGCCGATGGAATGCACAGCAGTGCCCACCACGACGTCGCCGTACCCGTCGCCGCCATGACGAGCAGGAAACACGAGGCGTAGAGGGTGCCACGCAGCACGCTCCAGATCAGTTCGCCGAGTGCGACGTCGCCTGGACCGAGCGGTGTGGCGAGCACGGCATCGTAGGTCTTCGAGATCTTCAACTTGAAGAACAGATTGAAGGTGGCGTCCATCAAGGCGCCGTTCATGGCTGCGGTTGCGAGCAGCCCCGGGGCAACGAACGCGGTGTAGGGGACGCTGCGGCCAGCGACCTCGAGCGAGCCGACGAGGTGGTTCAGCCCGACGCCAATGGAGAAGAGGTAGAAGACCGGCTCGAAGAAGCCTGAGACGATGAGCAGCCACTCTCGTCGGTAGACGTAGATGTTGCGTTCAACGAGTCGCCACGCTCGCATCGACCAAGGGAACGTTCTCCCCCGAAGAATGGGCACTCGGGTGCTCATAGGACCATCCGCTTCCGAAAGGCGCGTCGAGCGAGCGCGATGCCCACCGCAGCGAAGACGGTGAGGTAGACGACATCGACGAGGGCTTGGGTGGCAGAACCGGTGCCGAGTGTGCAGTCTCTGAGGAGGTTGACCGCGTGCAGCAACGGCGTGCACTGCGCGACGGCTCGGAGCCACAGTGGGAGTTGTCCGAGGGGGAAGAACGTTGCAGAGAAGAGGAACAGGGGCATGACGCCGAACCGGTAGAGCAGGGCGAAGCCGTTCTCGCTCGTGGTCGTTGCCGCATACGCCGTCGTTGGAGCAGCGAACGCCACTGAGGCTGCCATCGCGAGTGGAAGCGCTGCGAGCGCCCACCAGGAGTGGATGACACCGAAGCCCTCCATCACGAGGAGGAAGGCACCGCTCACCATCCCCCCACGGAGCGCGCTCCAGCCGAGGTGGCCAATGAGGACGTCGTCGATATCGAGCGGTGTGGCCAACATTGCCCAGTACGTCCGCATCCACTTGATGCGAGCCATCACCGGGTAGGTCGATTCGTTAACTGCCACTTGGAAGATCGTGCCGGCGAGGAGCCCCGGGGCCAAGAAGTCCACGTAGGCCACGCCGCCGACGTGGTGGGCGTGGCGGTCCACCAACGTCCCGAGTCCGACACCCATCGCGGCCAAGTAGAGGAGTGGGAACAAGAAGGTCGTCGTCACCGAGCCCTTCCATACCTTGGAGTAGGTGTAGGCGTGCACCCACACCGCTCGAAACCACGTGGGCCAGCCTGCGCGTTGCGCAGCCACCGAAGCGTCGAGCACCTCAGTCAACGAGCGTCCGACCGGTCAGGTGTAAGAACACGTCTTCGAGCGTCGATCGCCGCACGAGGGCGCTCTCGGGTGTCAGTCCACGGCGGTGCACTTCGGCGACCGTCGAATCGCCGTCGTGCACGTAGAGGAGGATGCGGTCGGGGAGCACCTCGACCCGCTCGGCCAGGTCGGCGACGGCGCCGACGTTCGCCTCCTGCTGATCGACGGCGAAGCGAAGCTCGACGACTTCTCTGGTCGAGTGCTCCGCAATCAGCGCTCGCGGTGAACCGTGGGCAACGATGCGTCCCTTGTCCATGACGACCAAGCGATCGCAGAGCTGCTCGGCTTCATCCATGTAGTGGGTCGTGATGACGAGGGTGACCCCTTGACTCTTCAGCCGGTAGAGGCGGTCCCACAGCAGGTGGCGCGCCTGTGGATCGAGACCAGTCGTCGGTTCATCGAGGATCAAGATGTCTGGCTCGGAGATCAGCGACCGAGCAATGGTGAGGCGACGCTTCATGCCACCCGACAGTGGTCCCACCTTGTCGTTGCGCCGGTCCGTCAACTGGGCGAACTCCAAGAGTCGCTCAGCGCGCTCACGGATGAGCTTCTTTGGGAGATCGAAGTAGCGGCCGTAGATGTAGAGGTTGTCGAGCACCGTGAGCTCTTCGTCGAGCGTGTCCTCTTGGGGAACGAGACCGAGGCGCCCCCGAATCGCTGGACCCTGCATCATCGGGTCCATGCCGAGGACACGGAGCGATCCACCGCTGTAGGGCGACATGCAGGCGATCATCCGCATGGTCGAGGTCTTCCCTGCGCCATTGGGCCCGAGGAAACCGAAGGACTCTCCCTTACCAATGTGGAAGTCAACGCCATCGACCGCGGCGAAGGAGCCGAACTCCTTCCGAAGTCCTTCGGCCACGATCATGGGCTGGGGTTCTCGTGCAGTGTCCACAGTGGATTCACCCTAGATGGCGACCGCATCGACCGAGGTTCTCCGTCGGTGACCGTTGAGTGACTAGCGTCAACCGTGTCGCAGGGGAGATGCGATGCGACGGACGATCCCGTCGGCCACTTCGAGGAGGAACCTTGTCCACAGACCAGCAGGCGCATCTGCCTTCAGATGACATCGCCTTCCACGTTGAACAACGTGGTATCGATTTCATCCCTGAGTCCGACCGGTGGGCGACACCGAGAAATATCGCCGCAATGTGGGCGGGGTCCGCAATCAACGTCGAGTACTTCGTCTACGGCGCGTTGCTCATGGGGTTCGGCTTCAGCTTCACGACGGCACTCGTCATCATCGTGCTCGGAAACCTGTCGTTCCTCTTGCTCGGCTTGGCGTCGCTCCAAGGGCAAGAGACGGGAACCACGGCGTTCACGATCTCACGAGCACCATTTGGAACGCGAGGGGCACGCATCGTCTCGTTCTTCAACTGGATCACCCAGTTGGGCTTCGAAACCGAAGGGCTCATCCTCATCGTTGGCGCAGCCGTCGTGCTCTTCAAGTACGCAGGCTGGAACGTCACGAAGGGACCAGAGGTCGTCATCATCATCGTGGCGACCGCCATCCAGGCACTCATGCCGTACTTTGGGCACGCGACGATGGTCAAGGTGCTGCGGGCGCTGATCATCCCCTTCGCCTTGATTTTCGCCGTCATGTGCATCTTCATCGGGAAGCACTCCAATACCGGTGGCGTCTACGTCTTCGCCCACGGCTGGGAACCATTCACCGCAGGCCTCGCCTTCGTGATTGCACTCTCGGGTCTTGGATGGACCGAGTGCGGCAACGACTACACCCGCTACGTCCCTCGCGATGCCAAGAAGGCATCGGTCGTTGGATGGATCTTCCTCGGAACCGCCGTCCCCGAGATCGTCATGATGACGCTCGGCGCGTTGGCCTTCACGTTCCTTGGGACGTCGTCGATCTGGAACAGCGCGAACCCCTTCTACGCGATGTACCACCAACACGGAATGCCGAGCTGGTTCGTCGTCATCTTCTTGCTGTTCGCGATTGTGCAGCTGTTCGGCATCAACTCCCTTGACCTGTACTCGTCAGGTGTGTCGATCCAAGCAATGGGCCTCAAGCTCAAGCGCTACCAAGCAGTGCTGCTCGACAGCGTGATCGCTGGTGGCCTCACCATCTGGGCGACCTTCGGTTCAACCTTCGCCATCTACATGAAGGACTTCGTCGGCGTGATCATCGTCTGGATCAGCCCGTGGTTCGCAATCTTCATCGTGGACTGGCTCCTGCGCAAGACCCGGTACAACGCTGCTGAGCTCCAGCGCACCGACGCCGGTGGTCTCTACTTCGGCAAGGGAGGTTTCAACTGGAACGCCATCGCTGCCTTCATCCTCGGCCTCGTGGCGTCGACGACTGCGTACTCCAAGGCGCCACCTCCGGTGAACTTCCCCCTCCACTGGATGACGCCATTCTCCAACCACTACGGAGGCTTCTACTGCACGGGGCCCAAGGATCCGTCCGGTTGCGGTGTTCAGGGCTGGTTCGGAGGAGCCGACATGTCGGTCTTCTTCGGCATTGGTGCTGCAGCCATCATCTACCTGGTCCTTGAGCTCGCCACGGGCTACGTGAAGGGTCAAGTCGCCAAGCAGAACGAACTCGAGCCTGCCGCGCAGTAACCTGCAGGCAGCGACGAGCTACACCAGAACCCGGGCTTCGGCCCGGGTTCTGTTGTTCTCGGTGGGGGCTCAGCCCTCCCAGTCCTCCACGAGGCCACCGGCTCCATCTGGGCGGAACACCGGAATGGAGCCGAGCGCTCGTACCTTGACGGCATCCTCGCCGAGCGACGTCCGCCAGATCGACGCCTCGGTCACCAGAGTGCCAATGACGACCACGTCAGCGCCAATACCCTTGAACAGGCGGAGTGCTGCACCCGTTGACGCCCCAGTCGACACCACGTCGTCGACGATGGCGATGCGCTTTCCCGCCACCGCATCAATGCGCGCCCGGTCGTAGAGGAGCTTCTGCTCTCCCGCGGTCGTGATCGACCGGACCGGTTCTGCAATGGCGTCGGCCAGGTGGATCTTCTGCGTCTTGTGCAGCACGACGTACTGCTCGAGGCCGAGGGCACGGGTGACCTCCACCGCAACGGGAATGCCCATCGTCGCAACCGTCGCCACCACGTCCACGTCGAAGGGTCGGAGCAGTTCAGCGAGCTCGCGCCCCGCCTGCTCCATGAACGCCATACCCATATCGACGGTGATGAGCAACGCGAGCGCCAGATCCTTCGACATCGAGGCAATGGGCAGATCGACTTCTTGGGTGCCAATTTGCGCGTGGTACGTGGAGAGCGTCACGAGGCGAGCATACTGAGGGGCGTGACGAAGACCGATCGAACTCCACTCTCTCGAGAGCTCACCCAGCAGATGTTGGCCGTCGCCTACGCCGAGGCAGAACTCGGCCAGAGCGAGGGTGGCATTCCGATCGGCGCTGCCCTCTTCCACCGAGATGGAACGCTGCTCGGCGCAGGGCATAACCGCCGAGTCCAAGAGGACGATGCGTCCGTCCATGCCGAAACCGATGCCTTCCGCAAAGCTGGCCGGCGACGGGACTACCCGGACTGCGTGATGGTCACGACCTTGTCGCCGTGTTGGTACTGCTCAGGTCTCGTCCGACAGTTCAACATCGGCGCCGTTGTCATTGGCGAGGCAGAAACCTTCTGCGGCGGCCACGAATGGCTCGAGGAGTTGGGCGTCGAGATCATCGTGCTCGACGACCCCGCCTGCATCAGCTTGCTCCAGACCTTCACGACCGCCCATCCAGAACTGTGGAACGAGGACATCGGGCTCTAGCTGCGGGTCACCAGACCGGCGCTCCGAACTGGCGGTCTCCGGCATCGCCGAGGCCGGGAACGATGTAGCCGTGGTCGTTGAGTTCGGGGTCGATGGCCGCCACGGTGAGGGAGATGGTCGGAAATGCCGTCATGACCCGTTCGAGTCCGGGTACGGCGGCCAGGAGGCAGAGCACCACGATCGACGTTGCGCCTCGCTCTTCCACCAAGGAGAGGGCGTGGCAGAGGGAGCCCCCGGTTGCCAGCATGGGGTCACAGAGCACCACCGTCTCCCCTCGGAGATCGGCGGGAAGGCCATTGAGGTAGGTCTCCGGCTCCAGCGTGGTCTCGTTGCGACGGAGCCCGAGGAGACAGAGCCGGGAGGCACCAACCACACGTTGCACCGTTGCCGCCATACCAAGACCAGCGCGGAGAATAGGGACGACGACCGGCACCTCGGCGAGTTGCACCCCCTGCGTAGGGGCAACCGGCGTCGTGATCGGGACCGAGGTCACCGAAAGCCCACCGAACGCTTCGTAGGCGAGGAAGGTCGTGATCTCGTCCACGAGCCGCCTGAATGCTTCATCCGAAGTTGCTGCATCTCGAAGTCGGGCAACACGCGTCGCAATGAGGGGGTGGTTGCTCGCGTGGTGACGGTAGTCCTCAGTCATGATGGCGAGGCTAGCCAAGGCCACGGGGCCGCTCTATCCCCACCCGGTAAGGTGGAATGGTGACTCCTCCCCCTCCACCCTCGACCGATACTGCCCGACAGTCGGCCGTTCGAGGCACCGGAGGAGGGATGGACCCCTTCGCTGGCCTCGTTCCTGAGGCACCGAAGAGTCGCTACCGCGCTCCTCGTGCAGGAATTGATCCCGATACGTCGAAGACCTGGTTCAAGCGCATCCTGCCGATCATCAAGTCCCACAAAGTGGCATTCGTGATGGCGCTCTTCATGAGCTTCGTTGGCCTCATGATCCAGGTGCAGATCCCCATCATCTTGAAGTGGGCCTTTGAGAACGCGAAGACCACGCCGATCACCGATTACGCCTGGGCAATTGGCGCTCTCGGACTCGCTGCGGGAATCTCGGGATTCATCTCTCGCCGATTCCTCTACGTCATGGCGTACAACTTCGAGTACGACCTGCGGAACCTGCTCTACGAGCACTTCACCAAGATGAGCTTCGCGTTCTTCGACCGGGTGCAAACCGGGCAGCTGATCTCACGAGCGAACTCCGACATCCGCTCGGTGCAGATGTACGCCACCTTCGCACCGCTGATCCTCGTGAACTGCTCGATTGCGATCGTGGCCTTCTGCTACATGATCACGATCTCGTGGTGGCTCTCCATCATCGCCATGTCGACCATGCCGCTGATCTACGTCGTGGGTCTCAAGATGCGCCAAGACCTCTTCCCGGTGTCGTGGATCATCCAGTCCCGCCTCGCTGACGTGGCCACCATCGTCGACGAGAACATCAACGGCGTTCGAGTGGTGAAGTCCTTCGCAGCCGAGGAACGTCAGGTCAACGAACTCGCCGACGCCGCAGAGCGTGTCAAGTGGGCCTACGTCAAAGATGCTGACCTGCGCGCCCGGTGGGGCCCACTGATTCAGAACCTCCCCCAGGTTGGCCTCGTCCTCGTCTTGCTGTCGGCTGGCCTCATGATCATCTACGGCCACATGAACGCATCGGTCATCCTCACGTTCAACCTCTACCTGTTCATGATGCAGGCGCCATTCATGATGCTCGGCCAACTCGTGATGATGGGGCAGCGTGCCGCCGCCTCGGCCGATCGGATCTTCGAGATCTTGGACGAAGTCCCAACCATCGTGAACGACCCGGGCGCGACCAACCTCCCCGAAGAACCCGGCGCCATTGCGTTCTCCGACGTGACCTTCGCCTACGGCGAACCGCCAGCGCACCGACCCGGCGAGCGCCACGTCAACCCCGACGAGCTCGAAACCGCCATCCTGCGGCACCTCAACCTCACCATTGCATCGGGAGAGTCGGTGGCCATCGTCGGACGAACGGGGTCGGGCAAGTCGACCATCGCCCGGCTCCTCACCCGGTTCTACGACGTCACCGATGGAGCGATCACCATTGGTGGCCTCGACGTGCGCGACGCCACCCTTGAGTCCCTCCGTGCCCGCATCGGCATGGTTCTCGATGAGCCGTTCCTCTTCTCGGCATCCATCAGCGACAACATCGCGTACGGCCGCCCTGACGCCAGTCACGACGAGATCGTGGCCGCGGCAACCGCTGCGGGAGCCGACACGTTCATTCGCCGCCTCCCAGGTGGCTACGACTCCGTCGTTGGCGAGCGGGGCTACACCCTTTCTGGTGGACAGCGCCAACGCATCGCGATTGCGAGAACCTTGCTCGTCAATCCCCCAATCCTGCTGCTCGACGACGCCACGAGTGCGATCGACGTCCACGTGGAGAGCCAGATTCACGCAGCACTCGAGACCCTGCTCGAGCGCCGGACCACGGTCATCATCGCCCACCGTCTCTCGACCATCAGCTTGGCGAGCCGAGTGGTACTCCTCGACGAGGGCCGCATCGTGGCCGACGGTACCCACCAGGAACTCTTGGCAACGGTGCCGCTGTACGCCGAAGTGTTGGCGCAAGCAGCCAGTCTCGATGCCGCTGACGACGTGATCGACGGAGAGGACGCCTGATGGGCTTCGGTGGCGGAGGATTCGGCGGTGGTGGTCCAGGGATGTTCGGTGGCGGACCTCCCGGAGGTCGGGTGGGGAACCTCCCCTTCGGAGGGATTCCGACCGAGC
>Ga0007878_1000188_pt1 | contig 11653 bp, 10 predicted proteins | sample CryBogCBH23Jun09_FD_55005 | JGI IMG/M metagenome (GOLD analysis project Ga0007878, IMG submission 55005) | Freshwater microbial communities from Crystal Bog, Wisconsin, USA - CBH23Jun09 | ecosystem: Environmental > Aquatic > Freshwater > Lake | place: Crystal Bog, Wisconsin, USA | collected... | reverse complement strand
CTGTACTCCCTATGGTTGCATGAAAATCTTGGAAAGTATTGATTACCCAGTTCGGGGTGCACGTGCAGTGATTGTTGGGGCTTCGAATATCGTTGGCAAGCCAATGGCGATGCTTCTGCTTCAGGCTGGCGCTACTGTCACGATTTGCAATAGTAAAACGCGTGATTTAGCCCACCATACAAAAGATGCCGATATCTTAGTAGTCGCCACCGGTAAGCCACACATGGTTACAGGCGACATGATTAAAACCGGCGCGGTTGTGATTGATGTTGGTATTAACCGCCTACCAGATGGAAAGCTTTGTGGTGATGTCGACTTTGATACCGCCAAATATGTAGCTGGTTGGATTACACCAGTGCCAGGTGGTGTGGGTCCTATGACCATTACGATGCTGCTCATGAATACTTTAGAAGCAGCTGAGAAAGCACCCAAGCATTAATACTGGAGCCCACTTTTGGGCAAAAATACTGGGCTTACATTAAGCTAGAGGGATGAAACTGCCTATCCCCCAAAATCTCCAGAGCAATCCCCTAGTCACTTTTGGTTCTGGCATCCCGCAATACTCGGCAATCTTGCCTGAGCATATTGGGCCAGCTATTAGCTTCTTGCTTGATCATGCCCAAGTTGCAGTAGATCATGCAGTAGCGGCTCAGACTCCTGCTACTTGGTTAGACTTAGCCGAGCCCCTCGAAGATGCTACAGAATCCCTGGGTCGAGCTTGGGGTGCAGTTTCTCATTTAAATAGCGTAGCTGATTCAGCAGAACTTCGTGCAGCTTATGGAGAAATGCTACCTAAAGTAACTGCTTTCATGTCGAGTCTGGGTCAAAACCTGGCTTTGTACGAGAAGTTCAAGGGCCTGAGCAAGAGTGCCGAGTTTGCAAATTTAAGTAGAGCTCAGAAAAAAGTGATTGAGAACTCCTTGCGTGACTTTCGATTGGGTGGAGCAGAACTCAGTGAAGCGGACAAGCCTCGTTTTTCTGCAATTCAAGATGAGCAAGCTCAGCTGAGTAAAGGATTTTCTGATCATGTGTTAGATGCTACAGATGGCTTTGTACATCATGTTACTGATATTGCAGCTTTAGTTGGCTTGCCTGAGGACGCCGTTGCTGCGGCTGCAGACACAGCCAAGCAAAAGCAGTTAACAGGTTGGGCATTTACCCTGCACTTCCCATCGTATTACCCCGTCATGCAATATTCAGAAAATCGGGATTTGCGAAAGCTCATGTATCAGGCTTATATTACGCGTGCTTCTGAGCTCGCACCGCAGTATGGTCAAGGACAAATGAGCTGGGATAACACCCAAAATATGTTGGATCAATTGCGCTTACGATCCGAAGAAGCCAAAATGTTAGGCTTCGCAAATTATGCAGCCCTAAGCTTAGCCCCAAAAATGGCGCAGAGCGTTGATGAGGTAGATCACTTTTTGAGTGATATTGCACAACGCGCCAGACCTTTCGCTGAAAAAGACTGGGAAGAGCTAGTAGATTTTGCTCGTACAACTTTGCAATTGGCGGACGGACTTAAGCCCTGGGACATTGCTTTTGCATCCGAGCGACTCAAGCAAGCACGTTATGCTTTTTCTGAGAACGAACTCAAACAATACTTCCCTTTAAGTAAAGTGCTTGAAGGGCTATTTAGAGTAATACAGACCCTGTTTGGTGTGACGATTGAATCTGCTGATTTACCTGTTTGGCATCAAGATGTGCAATCCTTTGCGATTCGCAATGCCCAGCAAAAAATTGTCGCCTATTTCTATCTTGATCCCTACGCTCGTCCCGGCAAACGGGGTGGTGCTTGGATGGATGATGCCCGTGGACGTCGTGAATTACCTAACGGTGAGATACAAGTCCCTGTGGCTTACTTAGTTTGCAACTTTCCTGCTCCAGTGAAAGTCGATGGACAAGTACGTCAGCCTACTATTGCACATGATGATGTCATTACCCTCTTTCATGAAAGCGGTCATGGTTTACATCACCTTCTCACTCAAGTGGGAGCCTTGGGCGTATCAGGCATCAACGGCGTGGAATGGGACGCCGTTGAACTTCCAAGCCAGTTTATGGAAAACTTCTGCTGGGAATGGGAAGTTTTAGAAAAGATGACCGCTCATGTGGAGACTGGAAAGTCACTCCCCCGTGAATTATTTGACAAACTGCTGGCAGCCAAGAATTTTCAGAATGGCCTAGGCACCTTGCGTCAAATTACTTTCTCTTTGCTAGATTGGCGCCTGCACTCGACTTTTGATGCACAGTCGGCACATGGTCAAGCAGTATTAGCTCTTTCCAGAAAGATTGCTGAGCAATGTAATGTCATTCCACAGCCGGAGATCTCGCGCTGGCCAAATACCTTTAGCCATATCTTTGCCGGCGGATATGCTGCGGGTTACTACAGTTATAAGTGGGCGGAAGTACTCTCTGCAGACGTATATTCTGCTTTTGAAGATGCTGCCAAGCTTACAGGAAGCGTCTTAGATCCTCAGACTGGTGCGCGGTATCGACAAGAAATTTTAGAGGTAGGTGGAAGTCGTTCTGCTGCTGAATCCTTCAAAGCATTTAGAGGGAGAGAGCCACAGATTGATGCCCTACTTCGCCATGGTGGCTTAGCTTAAATACTCTAATTACCCTGAATTTCTGCAATCACTGGAGCATGATCCGAGGGCTGCTCCCAAGTGCGCGGTTGCTTGTCAACTTTGCTAGAGCTGCATTTTTTCTCAAGCGCTTTGCTGAGCAAAATATGATCGATACGCATACCCGCATTTCTTCTAAAGCCCATCATGCGATAGTCCCACCAGCTATAGGTTTTAGGGGCTTGCTCAAACATTCTGAAGGAATCCACTAGACCTAGATTGAGTAATCCTTGGAAAGCATTACGCTCTGGTGGTGATACCAGGTTTTGCCCTTCCCAAGCTTTGGGGTCATGCACATCATCGTCGCTGGGTGCGATATTGAAATCGCCCAATAAAGCCAAACGCTCATTTTGAGTCAGCTCGTCCTTAAGCCAGTTTTGTAGCGCATCTAACCAACTCAACTTATATTGAAATTTTTCACTGTCTGGCGCTTGGCCATTTGGAAAGTAAGCCGAGATGATGCGCATGGGCTGCATTCCTTTAAAGCAGACTGTCGCAGCCAAAATGCGTTGCTGCTCATCTGCATGACCCGGAATATTACGAATCGGTTTCAGGAAGGCTGTTTCGCTATCACTAGCAATGGGTGCCANCGCTGCTTTACGTAAAANGATTGCAACCCCGTTATAGGTTTTTTGGCCTGCCGCCAAACTAAGATAGCCCGCATCTTCTAGAGCGCGATGCGGATACTTTTCATCTGTGAGTTTGAGCTCTTGCAAACAGAGNGCATCAATCGGTGCATGAGCTTTTTCTTGATCCTGCAACCAGCGGATAACGTGAGGCAGACGAACTGTCAAAGAGTTGACATTCCAAGCTGCGATGCGAACAGCGCTAGTCATCAATACCCAACTCTTGTAACTTACGAGTAATCGTATTGCGCCCAATCCCAAGACGCTGAGCCGCCTCGACTCTACGACCCCGNGTGACCTCTAGCGCTGCTTGTAGCACCGCTTTCTCAAAACGGGAAGTCAGAGCATCAAATACCGATTGATCGCCATCCTGCAACATCTTGACTGCTAGTCGGCCAAGGCCATTCTCCCAATCGCTGGTATTAGAACGATTTACTGCGGGAGCAAGCGGGGAAGACTCCCCTTGCACTATGACTGTAGGCTCATTGGTTGCTGTTAATAGATCACTCGGCAGATCTCCCACCCCGATAGTGCTGGCCGGTGTCATCACAGTAAGCCAATGACATAAGTTTTCTAATTGACGAACATTGCCTGAGAATGACATAGTAGCCATATGCTGAAGCACTTCATCAGATAACTTTTTAACCTCAACACCAAGCGACTTTGCGCAAGCTTGCATGAAGTGCCTTGCTAAAAGAGGAATATCCTCAGAGCGCTCTCTTAGTGCTGGCATCCGCAAACGAATAATATTCAAGCGATGCAGGAGGTCTTCGCGGAACAGTCCTGCCGATACCCGTGCTTCGAGATTCTGATGCGTGGAAGCAATAATGCGAACGTTGGCTTTAATGGGGTCTTGACCGCCAATCCGATAGAAATGGCCGTCAGTGAGGGTTCTTAACAATCGGGTTTGTAATTCAGAGGGAAGATCACCAATCTCATCCAAAAATAGAGTTCCGCCTTCAGCTAATTCAAGGCGGCCGCGTCGTAAAGTCTGCGCGCCTGGGAAAGCCCCGCGTTCATGCCCAAATAGTTCAGATTCAAGTAAATCTTTCGGTACTGCAGAGCTACTGAAAGAGACGAATGGTCCTTTAGCTCGAGGGCTATGCTTATGCAAAGCTTGAGCCAATAACTCTTTACCAGTGCCGGATTCGCCCATGATTAATACGGTTGCATGGGACTGCGCCAGCCTACCAATTGCTCTAAAGACTTCTTGCATCGCTGGCGCCTGACCAATAATTTCAGATTGATCAGGTCTCCAGTCATCAAGGACTTTACTGGCAGATTGATTACGCTGGCCTTGTTCAATCGCACGCTTAATGAGCTCTAGGGCCTTATCAAGATCGAATGGTTTTGTAAGATACTCAAAGGCTCCACTCTGAAAAGCAGAGACTGCGGAATCAAGGTCTGAGTAAGCAGTCATGATGATGACTGGTAGATTAGGATGACTCACCTTTACATGCTGTAAAAGATCAAGTCCATTACCTCGTGGCATCCGAATATCCGATATCAATACGCTCGGAGTGTCTTTATCCAATGCATTCAGTACATCATTGGGGTTAGTAAAGCTCCGATGAGGTATGTCTTCTCGTGTGAGGGCTTTTTCAAGAACCCAACGAATAGATTGATCATCGTCGACGATCCAAATTGGCTTCATTCTGATTTCTCCTGCCTACGATACGGAATTTGAATATGAAAATGCGTGCAGCCTGGCTTGCTATCACAGGCGATTGAGCCTTGATGCTGCTGAACAAAGGTTTGCGCTAGGGTGAGCCCTAAACCACTGCCGCCCTCGCGTCCAGATACCAATGGAAAGAAGATACGCTCTCGAATGTCAGGAGGTATACCTGGACCGTTGTCAATCACATCAAGATCCATAGCCAGCTTGTAGCGGTGTTTAGCAATTGTGACCGAGCGAGCTACTCGTGTACGTAATTCAATTTGGGCTACCCCTGCTTCAATTTCATCGGTCAGCGCTTGGGCGGCATTATGGGCAATATTCAGCACCGCCTGAATGAGCTGCTCGCGATCGCCCAAAATATCAGGCAGACTAGTGTCGTAATTACGGACAATCTTCAAACCTTTGGGGAACTCAGCCAATACCAAACTACGAACCCGCTCTAAGGCCTCATGGACATTAAAGTATTCCATAGCATGGGCTTTACGGTGTGGCGCCAAGAGGCGATCAACTAGGGTCTGCAGGCGATCAGATTCTTTAATAATCACCTGGGTATATTCACGAAGGCCTTTTTCTGGTAATTCAAACTCTAAAAGCTGAGCAGCTCCACGAATACCACCTAGAGGGTTCTTAATTTCATGAGCTAAGTTACGCATCAGCTCTTTATTGGCTTCGACTTGCTGGGTAACCCGTTCATCTCGTTCAGTGCGCAACTGTTGATCAATCGGAAACCATTCCATCAACATCAAATCTGAATCATCCATTAGGGCGATCACGACATGCGCAGGTATCGTCTCTTGATGAATACTACCTGGCAATGAATGGAGCAAAAGCTCCTGACGTTGGGCAGTAGCTTTACCACTCTTGACTTCTTGAATCATCTCCCGCAATTGCAGGTTATCGCCAAACAAGTCTTGAAAGTTATGGCCCTCCAGCGACTTACGTGACAGATCCAAAGCAGATTCCGCAGCAGGGTTTACATAAACCAATTGCTGACTATCTGCCTCGAAAATCACGATGGCATTGGGAATTTGATCGAGCAATGTCGGAAAAAAAGGAGCAGCCGAAGCTGCTCCCTTGAACGAATTGCGCAACAAACCTGCGCTCAAGTTCTTTCCTTCTCTTACAGGGAGTAATACATTTCAAATTCGACTGGATGGGTAGTCATACGGAAACGTGTGACTTCTTCCATCTTCAATGCAATGTAGGCATCTAACATCGAATTTGTAAACACACCACCGCGGGTCAAGAACTCACGGTCCTTATCCAAGCACTCCAAAGCCTGATCTAAGCTATGGCATACGGTTGGGATCTTTGCATCTTCCTCTGGTGGCAAGTCATACAAGTTCTTGTCAGCAGCTTCACCTGGGTGAATCTTGTTCTGAACACCATCCAAACCAGCCATCAACAAGGCTGAGAATGCCAAGTATGGGTTAGCTAATGGATCTGGGAAACGGGTTTCAATACGGCGACCCTTAGGATTCGATACATAAGGAATACGGATCGAAGCAGAACGGTTACGTGCTGAGTAAGCCAACTTCACAGGAGCCTCAAAGCCTGGAACCAAGCGCTTGTAGGAGTTTGTGCCTGGATTAGTAATCGCGTTCAAAGCACGAGCGTGCTTGATGATGCCGCCAATGTAATAGAGCGCGAATTCAGACAAACCAGAGTAGCCGTTACCAGCAAACAAGTTCTCGCCATTCTTCCAAACGGATTGGTGAACGTGCATACCGGAACCGTTATCACCAACGACTGGCTTAGGCATGAAGGTTGCTGTCTTGCCATAAGCATGAGCTACGTTTTGTACAACATACTTTTGCCAGATGGTCCAATCAGCGCGTTGTACCAATGTGCTGAACTTGGTGCCCAATTCGTTTTGGCCTTGGCCAGCAACTTCATGGTGATGCACTTCAACAGGAATACCCAAGGATTCAAGAATTAAGCACATTAAGCACATCTCAGAACGCATGTCTTGGAAGCTATCTACTGGAGCAACTGGGAAATAACCGCCCTTCTTGCCTGGACGATGGCCGGTGTTGCCACCTTCGAGATCGAGACCAGAAGACCATGGTGCCTCTTCAGAAATAATCTTGACTGAGCAACCTTGCATGTCGACGTTCCACTGAACGCCATCAAATACAAAGAACTCTGGCTCTGGACCAAAATAAGCAGCATCACCTAGACCGCTGCTCTTTAAATACGCTTCTGCGCGTTTTGCGATAGAACGTGGATCACGGTCGTAACCTTTGCCATCCGATGGCTCGATCACGTCGCATGTCAGAACCAAAGTTGGCTCTTCATAGAATGGGTCAATATAAGCTGCTGATGGATCTGGCATTAACAACATGTCAGAAGCTTCAATGCCTTTCCAACCCGCGATAGAAGAACCGTCAAATGCATGACCGCTTTCAAATTTGTCTTCGTTAAATGCAGAAATAGGTACTGATACGTGCTGTTCTTTACCTTTGGTATCAACAAAACGGAAATCAACAAAAGTACATTCTTTCTCTTTAACTAACTTCATTACATCGGCGACGGTCTTGGTCATGCAACTCTCCTGTTATCTAAATTCGGGGTCTTCATTAGTGGGTCAATATCACCCGTTTGATGCAAGTAATTTACTGAAGCTAACCAGCAACAAATGACATTATTGCACTATTAAAGTGCCTTAAATCCAAGTTCTCGGTGGTTTAATAGCTTATATGCACCAAGTTAGTGCAATTATAGAGGCTTCAGATCGTGTATTTCGTAGCCTAGAGATTCAGTGCCCGTCCTGAGGGCCGACCAAGCGCTTTCTAGCAAATTGGCATTACCTTTGATCCCCAATTCAATATGGCGCTCAGCAAAAACACCCCCTTTTGTAGGGTCTCCTACTGAGGGCAAACTGAAGACCTTAACCCCTGGAAAACTCTCCTCGATTCGCTCCATCAGAGGCGTCAAAGTCGATTCAATTCCCTTGGGAACGATAAAGCTTTGCTCAGCCCAATTCTCTTGGTGAAATAGGTCTTTATAAAAATGATCGAGGCACCACGCCATCATCGGCGCAGCCATCACCGGAAATCCTGGCACAAAGTGATGCTCTTTAATCCGAAATCCTGGAATCTGGTTATAAGGGTTGGGAATAATCTCACTTCCAAGTGGAAACTCTCCCATCTTGAAGCGATGTTGATTCTCGGGAGTGCTCAAATCCGCTTTAACGGGATCGCCCTCTGCCATCGACTGAATACGACCCGCAATCAATTCTTGCGCAGTAGGATGTAATTGTGTTTTGGTGCCCAGCGCCAATGCCGCACATTGTCTGGTGTGGTCATCGGGTGTTGCACCGATGCCGCCAGTGCTAAATACCACGTCACCACTAGCAAAGCTTTCTTTCAAACCAGCAGTGATTTGATCTGGTTCATCGGGAAGATAGCGAACCCAAGACAAACTCAGACCTCTTTCATTGAGCAACTCGATGAGCTTGCTCATATGTTTGTCTTGACGCTTACCCGAGAGAATTTCATCACCAATCACAATCAAACCAAAACGTCTTGTATTGCCTGGGCCATCGTTGGGCACATCAATCTCGACTGTTTTTAAAGCATCAACCATCTTACCGCTCTCCACTATCAATTACACGCGTCTCTACTACCAGGGATTTATTTAGCTCATCTTCCCTTAAATTCTGAAGTGCCTCTAAGAGAAAATGGGCGAACCATAAACCGGCAAAGACAAAAATCAAAGAATAAATCCACAAGGCAACAAAACTCACAATCGGGAACAAGACTAGAGCAAGCGCTGATGTTGCCCAAAAGAAAGTGGGTACTGCACCTAGCATGCCGCAAGCAACTCCCATCACCAGTAAAGACCAGCGGTATTGCTTGATTAAAGTATCGCGCTCCTCGCTGCTAGCGTGCCCTGCCAAGACATCATAGGACATTAAGCGCATTGTTAGCCATCCCCAAAATAGCGGGGGCAAGATCGCAAATAAGGGCGGAATCCACCAAACAGGCAAGGTCAGCATGACCAGAACCAAGCAAATGAACGCAGACCAAAAGGTATAGAGCAAGCTGCCGATCAAGCTAGCGCTTCTTTTGCTTTGCAAATTACGATACAGAGGCTGTTTGCATAGGCTCTTCACAATGGCGGGCACGGTAGTAAATGCAATAAAGACTAGCAGACTGATGGTAATCAAAGGAATAAGCTAGCATCACAAAAAAGAATGGTGCAATCCAAGCACGGGCATTATCAAAGCCCGCCCATAGCAAGCCATCTTGTATCCAACTTGTAAACATAGAGTTGGTTAAGAATGCACTGAGAATGGCTAACGTCGGCGTCCACATTAACCAAATGAGGCAACCCCAGAATACCGAGATGATTAAAAATGGGCGTAAGCTCAACCACAGCATCCGTGGGTGCATGCTAGCAACTAAGGCAAGACCGAATGCACGGACTACCTGCTGAACAGCAATCATGGTTTAAATAATTCTTGTGCTGAAGCGCGAAGTGTTTGCCACTGCTGAGTCAGTATATTGTGTGAGAGTGGCAGATTGCGCACACCGGTTGGATACACCGTCTTGGTAAAGACCGCAGTCTTAAAGAGCATATCCCACCAAGGAAAGAGCACTCCAAAGTTACAGCCTCCTAGCACTCCTGGTTTACCAATCGCTTCATGACCGTAGCCAACTGCATGATGCATACGATGAAATAGTGGCGAAACTAAGAAATATTTACCAACTCCTAAATCAATCTTGAGATTGGCATGTTGCCAGCTTTGAATAAATTGACTGATCACTACGAGGAAAATAAATTGTCCTGGTGAAACTCCAAACAAAAGTGCAAATAAAGCAAAAACGGCTGCACGNAAAATATCATCCACAATATGATTGCGATTATCTGACCAAGCAGTCATAACGGTTTGGCTATGATGTANGGCATGCAGTTGCCACCACCAATTAAAGGTGTGAGTNGCTCGGTGATAGAGATACTCGACTAAATCCAGCAGGATCATATAAATACAAAAGCTAATNATNGGNATCGANGTNACTCCAGGCCACCATGTTTCGACATTCAGTCTGGCGAAGCGAAAGTCGTGCAAGAGAGAATCTATCTGGAAAAAGAATCCCGATAAAGCAATAAAGAACAGGCCATGGAAAATACCCAGGCGGTGAAAAAGTGAATAGACCACATCAGCTTTGCTTGCATTGGAGAATTTTTCCTGGGGCTCTGCAGGATTGANGCGCTCCCATGTGCGCAGTAAAAGCACAATCAGNGCAATCTGAATGCAGCCGAACAAGAACCAATCAATCCCGTCAAAGACGTCCTCAGANAANCCTGTTAAATCAAGTTGATAAAGTATGGGCTCGACTAGCCCTGAAAAAAGGCGCTCTTGAATACCAGCATAGGCATTGGAAACAGCATTAGCAGCACCGGTAAGAATTGAGCTCAGATCCATACCCTATTTTGACTGATTTACGCTATTTATGGGCAAGGTCGCAAAACAAAAGCCGCGCTGTTTGAGATTCACAATGAGGGACTCTAAAACCGCTGGAGCCCAAGGGTCTTTTCTAGACCAGATTCCTAAATGGGCCATGGCGATATCACCATCCTGTATCCCTCGACTCGCCTTCTCCAAAAGCATAGCATTGGGATGTTTATCCGAATTCAGCTCGTCACCCAGAAAGCCTGCGGGTGCCCAGCCGATATGTTGGTAACCACATAAATTACCCATACTAATCAGACGAGGTGATGTCTTGCCACCAGGTGCACGCCAGATTCTTTGAATCGACTCTCCAGTCAACTCTACAAAACGCTGATCAACCTTACGGATATCCTTACAAACACTGGCTTCACTCATGAGCATGGTCTTACCAGCTTCAGGACCAAACTGTGGCTTGATAAATACCTCGTTACGCGGGCCATCTTTAACAAAGTAATCGTGGTCATAAGTATGGCTTCCAAAATGGTGCCCCTCTTTGACGAGAGTTTGCCAATACGATTTCCAAGAATCCTCTAGGGCATAGTCGCCTCTAAAGGTCTTCTCATTAGCTAAAAAGAATGTCGCTTTAATGTTTTGTCGCTTCAAAATATCAGCAACGGTTTGCGCCACCGACATATTGCCCGTGTCAAAGGTCAAATACACCGTCTTATTGCAAGAGTGAGTACTTGAATTAGTTTGAGCCTGTGTTGAGAAACTAACAAAGCAGAGCAAAATCAGAGCAAGTATTGAACGATTGCTCATAATGTTTTACTCCCAAGCCGCCCGTGGATAGAAAAAGACACCATGTGGAGATCTGCCAACCGGAATCACCGAAACCAACTTCATGGTGGTCAAGTCAATCACTCCAACCTTTTTAGCAAAGCGGAATGTCACCCACATGGTTTTTCCATCGGGAGTGATTTCCATATCGTCTGGTCCCGCAGGTAAACCAGTGATCTCACCCTCTTTTTCTAGGGTCTGCATATTCAGCAAGGTAATGCTAGACGCGACTCGGTTGCTGACAAATACATGTTTCTTATCGCCCAAGGGTCGGAAATTATGAGCCCCCTTGCCGGTCTGAATGCGTTTGACTTCTTTTTGTGTTTTCCAATCGATAACCTGGACATTGTCTTCGCCAGTTAAGCCAATCAATAGGTATTGATCGCCAGGTGTCATCCACACACCAGCAGGCGTTTTGCCTGAATGAATTTTCCACAAGACCGTTTGCGATTCAAGATCGATGGCTGCAACTTCATTCGAATCTTGCAAG
>Ga0007878_1000166_pt1 | contig 12351 bp, 4 predicted proteins | sample CryBogCBH23Jun09_FD_55005 | JGI IMG/M metagenome (GOLD analysis project Ga0007878, IMG submission 55005) | Freshwater microbial communities from Crystal Bog, Wisconsin, USA - CBH23Jun09 | ecosystem: Environmental > Aquatic > Freshwater > Lake | place: Crystal Bog, Wisconsin, USA | collected... | reverse complement strand
CTCATAGAACATTTTGTTCACTGCTGGCGCCATCCTCATATACTTATTGCGCAATGGTGGTGGCGTACCATTTGGAACGAAATCCTCCGGTACTAGTATACGGACTCCTTCACATAGACGGAGCAAACGGTCAAAGTCCGGGTCAGATCGCGGCACCCACCGATGTACTCGCTCTTGGGATAGTCGGGAGCCTTTCATTAACTCGTGACTGTATCGTGCCAAAGACGACAAGTTACCGTCCAGGCTGTGAAGCAAGGACATATCCCTTACACAAACGTCCTGTGGAAACCTGAAACCGTTAGCCCAACGAAGTGCCTCCTCTTCTCCGTAGGCGCCATCTGCCGCTGCTAGTAGGGCCGCTCGCACCATCCCGGATACCTTTACAGTCTGACACTCGGGGTGAGGGAGCACAGTTGCAACAAGACCCGTGATTTCATGGATACGATTTTTCCATTTGTCAGCGATTCCTGCCCCTCCGGGGTCCCATAAACGATGGGAGTAATCGTTGGCTGATGCCAGTGAGTATTGGCACCCTCCTCCATCTTCCTTGTCCATATTGCACGAGCTCCCTCCAAGGTGAGAGGAGCTCACGCCTCGTCACTTCACTGCCACCTTTTCCTTAACCCGCTCGATTAGCTCCTTCTTTGCCGCCGCTGACCAAAGAGTCGAGGAGTTTATAGCATTTACGAGTGTGCCCCTGTTTGCGCCGTCTAGACTTACGAGATGCACTGCGCGACAGCCCTTAACAAACTTGCAAGCTCTCGTCGTTTCCCCGCTTCTCTTGACGAGGTAAGCCAGCTGATATAGGCAGATCGCTTTTTCACTCGCAGCCTTGTCTGCGGATCCCGGGGAGGTCTCCACGTCGGTTTTCGCCCGTTTGGTTAAACGATCACTCTGATCCCCAAAAGTCCTCTTGTTCATGCTTGCGTTTTCCCAGCGGGCTAGCGCCGAGAAACCAGATGAACGAAACGCCTCAAGGTCTTCCGTCGTCACGGGCATCTTGGATAAACATTCCTTCAGCTTTTCCACACAAATTTCCTGCCTCGTGACGGTGGCCACACCTCCGGAAAGTATAGAGGTTGGTAGTCGCATCCAACGACACCAACCCCTAATAGCCATTTCGATAGAATATCTTAAAAACTCGCCGTCCATTGCCCTGAGTTCTCCTCTTGAGAGGCTGCGTATGGTGGGCTCGCACGCCCCGTGAAACGCATCCCCGAAGACAAACTCCAAGGTTGTCTCGAATCCTCTGAGTGCCGTTTGTAACGCCAAGGGGTCTCGTGTTGTGACCCCGCCAACTATGAAATGGTCTAGCGAATACACAGAGTAGGACTGGGCCAACGGCTTAAAACAGAGAAAAGCAGAAAAACTCTCCGTCTCAAAGACCCGCAAACTCGAGATGGTTGACCAAGCAAGAGTTGATTCCCACTCCTTAGACTTTGTCGCGCTGTGCAGGCATGCTTGAGACCAAGATATGAGCTCTGCTAGAATGTGCTTGGAATCTATTTCAGTCTTTTCTCGCAAGAGGAGGGTAGCGACTCTCTCCGCTGCGCACGCTCGACGAAAAGCCATTGAGTTGGATAGACGCGTAGCTATACCCGCTTTGTCGATAACGACGAAACACTCACCGTCTGCGTCTACAATGGTGACCTTCGCTGCCGTCGAGACCTGCTTGTCTGAATCTTGTTGAGCTGAAGCTTGAGACCCGTCCTGGTCCGAACGCGGAGTCTTAAAAATCCCATCGGCTCCCCTAATGACTGGGCAACTGTCCAACTCCTTTTCATCTTTGTTTAACAAGTAATCGCGCATATGCTTTACGTAAATTCTTTCCAATCTTTCCTGTTCCTCCTCAACTGCCTGGGCCCTGGCCAAGTCTACTTGACGAATTAAATCTTCCACCTCGCGAAGCCGCGCCGCTTTATCCAATGTAACACTGACGGCGGCAGGCCCTCCAGGTGACGCAGGAGTACTCGACATACTTTTAAAGACTAAAAGGAAATAACAAAAAACAAACAAATAAAATATTGTCAGATAAAAAGCCTCCGATTTATTTCAGAGCTTTCTAAATGCTTTCTAAACCAACGAAATGTTTAGATTCAAACTTGAAGTAGTACCTCAAGTTACGTGGAAAACCAAATAAATAATTTGTGAGCTTGGTCAAAGTAATATTGCTGTTGTGTTGTTGGAGCTCTTCGTGAAGGGGGGATCTCAGTTGTTTCAAAAACATAAAAAACAAAATTCCCGAAAACCCAACTGCCAAGGCAAGTAACCGAACCAGACCTTCTGTCCTCCTCCTGCATTAACTCCATAACCTTCTCAGGATCCGGGCTGTCGTCTAAATGCATCCGAGCGTCCCTCCGTACGTTGCGGTTTTGTTTATCCCTACCGGTTTACCCTTCATAGCAGTTTTTCCTAACTAGTGGAAAAAGACGCTTATTTACTGAGTACTTCAAGTGGGTGAGTTCTTCGTTACTTAAAAGTGCTTTACCCGCGGGTAGATGGTATTGGGGTGGTTATAACCCCCGCTCCGAGTTGGACTTATACAGTTAAGAGACGGGCCAACATTAGGTCTAGGGTCACTAGCCGTGCCCCCCCTAGACCTTGCCCCACGTCTCTCCCGCCGTCCGGACTCGTTGAGCCCTATACCCCCTAAACTACCGTAGGGCGAAACATCTCAAATAAGCCAGAAGACTCCCTACACTATACCCTTCGAATGCGCTTATACTGGACCCCCCCAATGCAGTCCTGTCTTGGTAACAGGCCTCTTGCGTCTTGTACCGTTATCCCCTTGCCCGCCGCCGCGACTCCCAATGGGTTGTGATCATACTGGGAAGACATCATATAAATCTCTGCGCTGCTGACCGACGCGTGACCGGAGCATTCTTGAACGTCTTCTACATCACACCCGGCGGCTTTCATTGAAGTGCATGCTCCTATCCTGAGCCCATGCGACGACACTCTCGCCTCCTCCAGACCAAGGCCAATTCCATGCTCCTTCAGCGCTTCGTTAACCAGACGAGGCGTCAGTTTCTTCACGCGCCCATCCCTGGTCCTGCTAAACAACATTTCTTCCGTCGCCATCGGGCTGTCCTTACACCATGACAGCAGGTCCTCTATAAGCTGCGCCTCCAGCAGGTTTGAGTCTTTAGTCAGATACACGTTCTTAGACCCGTTCTTGCTGGATCTTACGACAATACGAACCGCTGCCACTTCCAAAGGGTAGTCTACGAACCGGACTTGGTGCGCCACCACCACCCGGGAGGCCTTATCGGTGAAGAATAAGTCATCCGTCCTAAGGGAATGTTTTCCCTTCGTATTAGAATCGTACGCATACTCAGACACTCTTAACGTTGCCGCATATCCCAGCGCTATCCCTAGGTACGTCATCCTCGCCAGCAAAGGGTCCGCCTGTTCTCCACCTTTAACCCAGAGCTTGTTGCGGATATCTTCGACGACCGCATAAGGTATTGGAATCCGCTTTCTGGCCTCTTTCAGAAGGCTGACAGCACGTGGGTCTGGGGCCAGCGATCTCTTTGCGGCCAGTAACGCTGGGTGGTGGAATATATCTGTGTTCATCACCGCCGATCGAAATCCATGTCGTATACCAGCCAATTCGGCCTCAGCTGGGTGACCCGCTCTCGCCATGCTAGACATAAATAGGCATAGCAACGAAATCTGATCCTTTAATTCCATGGCTGACATATATATGTCAATCTCCCCCCGGAAAATCAAGAACTCCGTCCACCTGTCGAATGACCTAGCGTAGTTTCTAGCTGTGCCAAAGGTGACGCCTCGATTGATCATCTCTCTCACCCTCGCTTCCTCTATGACATAGGAAAAGTCAGTCACTATTAGATGGAAAACGATTTAAGTCATCATACTAGTAACTAACTGATGCACGCTGTTAAAGAAGGAGCAAAACTCCGCGGGTTTCGTGTACGATTGCAGCGGATTGCACATATGGAGTAGGGCACACGTGAAACGGTCCAATCCTTCAAAGATCTCTTCAGACTTATAGCCGAGGTCTTGTGGCCTTTTGCCTCTTGATAACTGATCGCAGGTTGTGTTGTCTTCACCTCTGACATGTACCGTATCTACAACATCCATTGAGCTGGCCGACAAGAGTGCAATCAAACATGTAGCCGCGTTCACACATAAGTTCCCTTTGAACCTCTCCGTGGCCGCCCACTTCAAAGAAGACACGTTATCACCTAGGACGCACACAGTCCTCGACCGGATCCCATTTTGTACTAAGAAACCAAATGCCAAGACGATGGATATGTACTCCATTGTGTTCTGGTAGCACGACGACCCTTCCAAGTCAAAGTTGGAATTTATACTTGCTACTTTCCACAGTGCCATTTCTCCTTCAACCAAACGAGATATTCTGAAACCAAAGCCAGTGAGGGACGAGTCGTATTCAATCCAGAACGATGGTGGTTCGAACTCGAAAGACTCCAAGCTCCTCCGGTAACCATCGCCTACTACTTCCATTGCCACTAAGAACAACCTCCAGATATAAATACTTCTTACAACTTCTTGCGAAGGTACTCTAGAGATCTCCAGGTTTCGCATTCCCTGTCCTTCGGCGAACAGCGCTGACGTCAGGGGTCTCATAGGTCTACACACCAGGGAATACCGGCTAGCCCAGGACGCTAGCCGTTGTAAGCGCTTAACCTGAACTCTAGCCTCGGTATCCACGTCAAAGAACCCGTATAGCGCTCTCAGAAAGTTCTTCCTAGATATGCCAATGATCCCACTGATAACATTTACCTCCCACCCTAACCAGTCAATTTTACCAGTGCTGCGTGAGTCGCATGTCTTGTCGTGGGCCACTGACTGCTCGCCGAGCAAGCCCTCACATATAACTGTGCAGGACTCGATATCGTGTTCACGCTCTTCTAAGAGGCATACGCCCATGACGTCATCCACATACATCTCAACCTCTCCGTGAACCGCGTCATTAATCCGCCTGCGAAGTACTCTGGTTATCACGTCAAAAGCACCGGGCATTAGCGTAGAACCAAACAAGCCCGTATGGTACATCATCGCAACTCCATCCGTCAGCTGCATGGCAAGTAAGCGTACACTCTCCGGGTGGATAAACATCAAGGTGAAGGCCCCCTTTAAATCCATCTTCCATAATACTAATCTACTCCAGTCTCCTGACGACCGCTTGAGCTGGCGTAAAATCATGGCGACGAGGCAGTCCACCGTAGGATGCCGGACATCCCCCCATGACGCTTGCCCAAGAACCTTCACTGCCTCTGAGTTTAACGCGCCACCCCTCTCGTCGTTAGACAAATCTCCTAGATTCCGACCCTTTTGTTTGCCCACCTTCGTAGTCCAGTGTGCAGACGACCAATGTATTCCGTCTAATCTTAACACGTAATCTGTAGGCAACAAATACACGAGGCCTTCTTGGTGAGCCTCATAGAACATTTTGTTCACTGCTGGCGCCATCCTCATATACTTATTGCGCAATGGTGGTGGCGTACCATTTGGAACGAAATCCTCCGGTACTAGTATACGGACTCCTTCACATAGACGGAGCAAACGGTCAAAGTCCGGGTCAGATCGCGGCACCCACCGATGTACTCGCTCTTGGGATAGTCGGGAGCCTTTCATTAACTCGTGACTGTATCGTGCCAAAGACGACAAGTTACCGTCCAGGCTGTGAAGCAAGGACATATCCCTTACACAAACGTCCTGTGGAAACCTGAAACCGTTAGCCCAACGAAGTGCCTCCTCTTCTCCGTAGGCGCCATCTGCCGCTGCTAGTAGGGCCGCTCGCACCATCCCGGATACCTTTACAGTCTGACACTCGGGGTGAGGGAGCACAGTTGCAACAAGACCCGTGATTTCATGGATACGATTTTTCCATTTGTCAGCGATTCCTGCCCCTCCGGGGTCCCATAAACGATGGGAGTAATCGTTGGCTGATGCCAGTGAGTATTGGCACCCTCCTCCATCTTCCTTGTCCATATTGCACGAGCTCCCTCCAAGGTGAGAGGAGCTCACGCCTCGTCACTTCACTGCCACCTTTTCCTTAACCCGCTCGATTAGCTCCTTCTTTGCCGCCGCTGACCAAAGAGTCGAGGAGTTTATAGCATTTACGAGTGTGCCCCTGTTTGCGCCGTCTAGACTTACGAGATGCACTGCGCGACAGCCCTTAACAAACTTGCAAGCTCTCGTCGTTTCCCCGCTTCTCTTGACGAGGTAAGCCAGCTGATATAGGCAGATCGCTTTTTCACTCGCAGCCTTGTCTGCGGATCCCGGGGAGGTCTCCACGTCGGTTTTCGCCCGTTTGGTTAAACGATCACTCTGATCCCCAAAAGTCCTCTTGTTCATGCTTGCGTTTTCCCAGCGGGCTAGCGCCGAGAAACCAGATGAACGAAACGCCTCAAGGTCTTCCGTCGTCACGGGCATCTTGGATAAACATTCCTTCAGCTTTTCCACACAAATTTCCTGCCTCGTGACGGTGGCCACACCTCCGGAAAGTATAGAGGTTGGTAGTCGCATCCAACGACACCAACCCCTAATAGCCATTTCGATAGAATATCTTAAAAACTCGCCGTCCATTGCCCTGAGTTCTCCTCTTGAGAGGCTGCGTATGGTGGGCTCGCACGCCCCGTGAAACGCATCCCCGAAGACAAACTCCAAGGTTGTCTCGAATCCTCTGAGTGCCGTTTGTAACGCCAAGGGGTCTCGTGTTGTGACCCCGCCAACTATGAAATGGTCTAGCGAATACACAGAGTAGGACTGGGCCAACGGCTTAAAACAGAGAAAAGCAGAAAAACTCTCCGTCTCAAAGACCCGCAAACTCGAGNTGNTNGANNNTAGCAAGAGTTGATTCCCACTCCTTAGACTTTGTCGCGCTGTGCAGGCATGCTTGAGACCAAGATATGAGCTCTGCTAGAATGTGCTTGGAATCTATTTCAGTCTTTTCTCGCAAGAGGAGGGTAGCGACTCTCTCCGCTGCGCACGCTCGACGAAAAGCCATTGAGTTGGATAGACGCGTAGCTATACCCGCTTTGTCGATAACGACGAAACACTCACCGTCTGCGTCTACAATGGTGACCTTCGCTGCCGTCGAGACCTGCTTGTCTGAATCTTGTTGAGCTGAAGCTTGAGACCCGTCCTGGTCCGAACGCGGAGTCTTAAAAATCCCATCGGCTCCCCTAATGACTGGGCAACTGTCCAACTCCTTTTCATCTTTGTTTAACAAGTAATCGCGCATATGCTTTACGTAAATTCTTTCCAATCTTTCCTGTTCCTCCTCAACTGCCTGGGCCCTGGCCAAGTCTACTTGACGAATTAAATCTTCCACCTCGCGAAGCCGCGCCGCTTTATCCAATGTAACACTGACGGCGGCAGGCCCTCCAGGTGACGCAGGAGTACTCGACATACTTTTAAAGACTAAAAGGAAATAACAAAAAACAAACAAATAAAATATTGTCAGATAAAAAGCCTCCGATTTATTTCAGAGCTTTCTAAATGCTTTCTAAACCAACGAAATGTTTAGATTCAAACTTGAAGTAGTACCTCAAGTTACGTGGAAAACCAAATAAATAATTTGTGAGCTTGGTCAAAGTAATATTGCTGTTGTGTTGTTGGAGCTCTTCGTGAAGGGGGGATCTCAGTTGTTTCAAAAACATAAAAAACAAAATTCCCGAAAACCCAACTGCCAAGGCAAGTAACCGAACCAGACCTTCTGTCCTCCTCCTGCATTAACTCCATAACCTTCTCAGGATCCGGGCTGTCGTCTAAATGCATCCGAGCGTCCCTCCGTACGTTGCGGTTTTGTTTATCCCTACCGGTTTACCCTTCATAGCAGTTTTTCCTAACTAGTGGAAAAAGACGCTTATTTACTGAGTACTTCAAGTGGGTGAGTTCTTCGTTACTTAAAAGTGCTTTACCCGCGGGTAGATGGTATTGGGGTGGTTATAACCCCCGCTCCGAGTTGGACTTATACAGTTAAGAGACGGGCCAACATTAGGTCTAGGGTCACTAGCCGTGCCCCCCCTAGACCTTGCCCCACGTCTCTCCCGCCGTCCGGACTCGTTGAGCCCTATACCCCCTAAACTACCGTAGGGCGAAACATCTCAAATAAGCCAGAAGACTCCCTACACTATACCCTTCGAATGCGCTTATACTGGACCCCCCCAATGCAGTCCTGTCTTGGTAACAGGCCTCTTGCGTCTTGTACCGTTATCCCCTTGCCCGCCGCCGCGACTCCCAATGGGTTGTGATCATACTGGGAAGACATCATATAAATCTCTGCGCTGCTGACCGACGCGTGACCGGAGCATTCTTGAACGTCTTCTACATCACACCCGGCGGCTTTCATTGAAGTGCATGCTCCTATCCTGAGCCCATGCGACGACACTCTCGCCTCCTCCAGACCAAGGCCAATTCCATGCTCCTTCAGCGCTTCGTTAACCAGACGAGGCGTCAGTTTCTTCACGCGCCCATCCCTGGTCCTGCTAAACAACATTTCTTCCGTCGCCATCGGGCTGTCCTTACACCATGACAGCAGGTCCTCTATAAGCTGCGCCTCCAGCAGGTTTGAGTCTTTAGTCAGATACACGTTCTTAGACCCGTTCTTGCTGGATCTTACGACAATACGAACCGCTGCCACTTCCAAAGGGTAGTCTACGAACCGGACTTGGTGCGCCACCACCACCCGGGAGGCCTTATCGGTGAAGAATAAGTCATCCGTCCTAAGGGAATGTTTTCCCTTCGTATTAGAATCGTACGCATACTCAGACACTCTTAACGTTGCCGCATATCCCAGCGCTATCCCTAGGTACGTCATCCTCGCCAGCAAAGGGTCCGCCTGTTCTCCACCTTTAACCCAGAGCTTGTTGCGGATATCTTCGACGACCGCATAAGGTATTGGAATCCGCTTTCTGGCCTCTTTCAGAAGGCTGACAGCACGTGGGTCTGGGGCCAGCGATCTCTTTGCGGCCAGTAACGCTGGGTGGTGGAATATATCTGTGTTCATCACCGCCGATCGAAATCCATGTCGTATACCAGCCAATTCGGCCTCAGCTGGGTGACCCGCTCTCGCCATGCTAGACATAAATAGGCATAGCAACGAAATCTGATCCTTTAATTCCATGGCTGACATATATATGTCAATCTCCCCCCGGAAAATCAAGAACTCCGTCCACCTGTCGAATGACCTAGCGTAGTTTCTAGCTGTGCCAAAGGTGACGCCTCGATTGATCATCTCTCTCACCCTCGCTTCCTCTATGACATAGGAAAAGTCAGTCACTATTAGATGGAAAACGATTTAAGTCATCATACTAGTAACTAACTGATGCACGCTGTTAAAGAAGGAGCAAAACTCCGCGGGTTTCGTGTACGATTGCAGCGGATTGCACATATGGAGTAGGGCACACGTGAAACGGTCCAATCCTTCAAAGATCTCTTCAGACTTATAGCCGAGGTCTTGTGGCCTTTTGCCTCTTGATAACTGATCGCAGGTTGTGTTGTCTTCACCTCTGACATGTACCGTATCTACAACATCCATTGAGCTGGCCGACAAGAGTGCAATCAAACATGTAGCCGCGTTCACACATAAGTTCCCTTTGAACCTCTCCGTGGCCGCCCACTTCAAAGAAGACACGTTATCACCTAGGACGCACACAGTCCTCGACCGGATCCCATTTTGTACTAAGAAACCAAATGCCAAGACGATGGATATGTACTCCATTGTGTTCTGGTAGCACGACGACCCTTCCAAGTCAAAGTTGGAATTTATACTTGCTACTTTCCACAGTGCCATTTCTCCTTCAACCAAACGAGATATTCTGAAACCAAAGCCAGTGAGGGACGAGTCGTATTCAATCCAGAACGATGGTGGTTCGAACTCGAAAGACTCCAAGCTCCTCCGGTAACCATCGCCTACTACTTCCATTGCCACTAAGAACAACCTCCAGATATAAATACTTCTTACAACTTCTTGCGAAGGTACTCTAGAGATCTCCAGGTTTCGCATTCCCTGTCCTTCGGCGAACAGCGCTGACGTCAGGGGTCTCATAGGTCTACACACCAGGGAATACCGGCTAGCCCAGGACGCTAGCCGTTGTAAGCGCTTAACCTGAACTCTAGCCTCGGTATCCACGTCAAAGAACCCGTATAGCGCTCTCAGAAAGTTCTTCCTAGATATGCCAATGATCCCACTGATAACATTTACCTCCCACCCTAACCAGTCAATTTTACCAGTGCTGCGTGAGTCGCATGTCTTGTCGTGGGCCACTGACTGCTCGCCGAGCAAGCCCTCACATATAACTGTGCAGGACTCGATATCGTGTTCACGCTCTTCTAAGAGGCATACGCCCATGACGTCATCCACATACATCTCAACCTCTCCGTGAACCGCGTCATTAATCCGCCTGCGAAGTACTCTGGTTATCACGTCAAAAGCACCGGGCATTAGCGTAGAACCAAACAAGCCCGTATGGTACATCATCGCAACTCCATCCGTCAGCTGCATGGCAAGTAAGCGTACACTCTCCGGGTGGATAAACATCAAGGTGAAGGCCCCCTTTAAATCCATCTTCCATAATACTAATCTACTCCAGTCTCCTGACGACCGCTTGAGCTGGCGTAAAATCATGGCGACGAGGCAGTCCACCGTAGGATGCCGGACATCCCCCCATGACGCTTGCCCAAGAACCTTCACTGCCTCTGAGTTTAACGCGCCACCCCTCTCGTCGTTAGACAAATCTCCTAGATTCCGACCCTTTTGTTTGCCCACCTTCGTAGTCCAGTGTGCAGACGACCAATGTATTCCGTCTAATCTTAACACGTAATCTGTAGGCAACAAATACACGAGGCCTTCTTGGTGAGCCTCATAGAACATTTTGTTCACTGCTGGCGCCATCCTCATATACTTATTGCGCAATGGTGGTGGCGTACCATTTGGAACGAAATCCTCCGGTACTAGTATACGGACTCCTTCACATAGACGGAGCAAACGGTCAAAGTCCGGGTCAGATCGCGGCACCCACCGATGTACTCGCTCTTGGGATAGTCGGGAGCCTTTCATTAACTCGTGACTGTATCGTGCCAAAGACGACAAGTTACCGTCCAGGCTGTGAAGCAAGGACATATCCCTTACACAAACGTCCTGTGGAAACCTGAAACCGTTAGCCCAACGAAGTGCCTCCTCTTCTCCGTAGGCGCCATCTGCCGCTGCTAGTAGGGCCGCTCGCACCATCCCGGATACCTTTACAGTCTGACACTCGGGGTGAGGGAGCACAGTTGCAACAAGACCCGTGATTTCATGGATACGATTTTTCCATTTGTCAGCGATTCCTGCCCCTCCGGGGTCCCATAAACGATGGGAGTAATCGTTGGCTGATGCCAGTGAGTATTGGCACCCTCCTCCATCTTCCTTGTCCATATTGCACGAGCTCCCTCCAAGGTGAGAGGAGCTCACGCCTCGTCACTTCACTGCCACCTTTTCCTTAACCCGCTCGATTAGCTCCTTCTTTGCCGCCGCTGACCAAAGAGTCGAGGAGTTTATAGCATTTACGAGTGTGCCCCTGTTTGCGCCGTCTAGACTTACGAGATGCACTGCGCGACAGCCCTTAACAAACTTGCAAGCTCTCGTCGTTTCCCCGCTTCTCTTGACGAGGTAAGCCAGCTGATATAGGCAGATCGCTTTTTCACTCGCAGCCTTGTCTGCGGATCCCGGGGAGGTCTCCACGTCGGTTTTCGCCCGTTTGGTTAAACGATCACTCTGATCCCCAAAAGTCCTCTTGTTCATGCTTGCGTTTTCCCAGCGGGCTAGCGCCGAGAAACCAGATGAACGAAACGCCTCAAGGTCTTCCGTCGTCACGGGCATCTTGGATAAACATTCCTTCAGCTTTTCCACACAAATTTCCTGCCTCGTGACGGTGGCCACACCTCCGGAAAGTATAGAGGTTGGTAGTCGCATCCAACGACACCAACCCCTAATAGCCATTTCGATAGAATATCTTAAAAACTCGCCGTCCATTGCCCTGAGTTCTCCTCTTGAGAGGCTGCGTATGGTGGGCTCGCACGCCCCGTGAAACGCATCCCCGAAGACAAACTCCAAGGTTGTCTCGAATCCTCTGAGTGCCGTTTGTAACGCCAAGGGGTCTCGTGTTGTGACCCCGCCAACTATGAAATGGTCTAGCGAATACACAGAGTAGGACTGGGCCAACGGCTTAAAACAGAGAAAAGCAGAAAAACTCTCCGTCTCAAAGACCCGCAAACTCGAGATGGTTGACCAAGCAAGAGTTGATTCCCACTCCTTAGACTTTGTCGCGCTGTGCAGGCATGCTTGAGACCAAGATATGAGCTCTGCTAGAA
>Ga0007878_1000160_pt1 | contig 12579 bp, 12 predicted proteins | sample CryBogCBH23Jun09_FD_55005 | JGI IMG/M metagenome (GOLD analysis project Ga0007878, IMG submission 55005) | Freshwater microbial communities from Crystal Bog, Wisconsin, USA - CBH23Jun09 | ecosystem: Environmental > Aquatic > Freshwater > Lake | place: Crystal Bog, Wisconsin, USA | collected... | reverse complement strand
CGTTCATCCATGCGATTCTCAAGACGCAAATCCCAGCGTGATGCCAACCAACCCAATCCAAACAAGATGGGTAATAACAATAGCCAGGATGTTGCAATTTGAATCATCGTGGAGATAACTTAAATGAAGGGCTTAAATAAAAAATGGTCCAAACGGACCACTGACGTGCTTGCTGATTAAGCACCAGAACCCTCTTTAGGGCCCGCCTGCTTTAGTGGCTTGTAATCAACGCGCTCACGCAACTCCTTGCCAGGCTTAAAGTGTGGAACTCGTTTTTCTGGGATCAATACTTTTTCGCCAGACTTTGGGTTACGGCCAGTACGCGCAGGACGATGATGCAATACAAAACTGCCAACGCCACGCAACTCAATCCGCTTGCCTTCGGCCAAAGCGTGAGTCATCGTATCTAGTAAAGTTTTTACCGCCAACTCCACGTCCCTAGGTAAGCTGCGGAAACTGTTCCGCTAAGCTCTCCACTAGTTCGGAGCGGGTGATTGCTTGTTGCTCTTGATCTGTCATGATCTATCAATAAAAACCGCCGCTCTCCTAGTGGAAAGCGGCGATATTGATTTAGCCTTGATTGTCCATTTTTGCTTTTAACAAAGCACCCAAATTGGTAGTGCCAGACTGCGCATCACCTTGGAGCTTGCTCATAGCATCTTGTTGATCAGAGCTGTCTTTTGCTTTGATTGAAAGATTGATAACGCGTGACTTACGATCAATATTAATGATCATGGCAGTTACGCTATCGCCCTCTTTCAATACATTGCGTGCATCTTCAACGCGATCGGTTGAGATCTCAGAAGCGCGCAAATAAGCTTCAACTTCGTCAGCCAAGTGAATCGTTGCACCCTTAGCATCAACAGCTTTCACAGTGCCAGTTACAAGGCTACCCTTGTCGCTAACGGATGTGTAGTTATTGAATGGGTCACCAGACAATTGCTTGATACCGAGAGAGATACGCTCTTTCTCAACATCAATTGCCAATACGGTGGCTTCAATTTCATCGCCTTTTTTGAATTTCTTAACAGCTTCTTCACCAGGCTCATTCCATGAAAGGTCTGAAAGGTGAACTAAACCGTCGATGCCGCCAGGCAAACCAATGAACACACCAAAGTCAGTAATTGACTTGATTGCGCCAGTAAGCTTGTCGCCTTTTTGCTGAGCACGTGAGAACTCTTCCCAAGGATTGGCTTTGCACTGTTTGATGCCCAAGCTAATACGACGCTTGTCTTCATCAATATCCAGAACCATTACTTCAACCTCGGTTCCTAATGCAGTGGCTTTGCTTGGAGCAACGTTCTTGTTAGTCCAGTCCATTTCGGATACGTGTACCAAACCTTCAATGCCAGACTCGATTTCAACGAACGCACCGTAGTCAGTCAAGTTGGTTACTTTGCCGAATAAACGGGTGTTTGGTGGGTAACGACGTGCGATACCAACCCATGGATCATCACCAAGCTGTTTCACACCGAGTGAAACACGATTCTTCTCTTGGTCGAACTTCAAAATCTTAGCAGTAACTTCTTGACCAACAGTCAACATCTCGCTTGGGTGACGCACACGACGCCATGCCAAATCGGTAATGTGCAAGAGGCCATCGATACCACCGAGGTCCACGAATGCGCCGTAGTCAGTGATGTTCTTAACGATACCTTGAACAACGCTACCTTCTTTAAGGTTAGACATCAACTTAGCGCGCTCTTCACCTTGGCTAGCTTCAACAACCGCACGACGTGACAACACTACGTTGTTACGCTTACGATCAAGCTTGATAACCTTGAACTCCATGGTCTTGCCCTCGTAAGGGCTAGTGTCTTTGATTGGACGTGTGTCAACGAGTGAGCCAGGCAAGAATGCGCGGATACCGTTCACCATCACTGTCAAGCCACCTTTAACCTTACCAGTCACAGTACCGGTAACGATCTCAGCTTGCTCGAGCGCTTTTTCCAAGTTCATCCATGATGCCAAGCGTTTTGCTTTATCACGGGAGAGGATGGTGTCGCCATAGCCATTTTCAAGGGCATCGATAGCAACAGAAACGAAATCGCCAGGAGCTACTTCAATCTCGCCAGCGTCGTTATGGAATTCTTCCACAGGAATAAACGCTTCAGACTTTAAGCCAGCGTTAACAACGACGAAGTTATGGTCGATGCGAAGGACTTCAGCCGAAATAACTTGGCCGGTCTTCATATTCGATCGGGTTAATGATTCTTCAAATAATTCTGCAAATGATTCAGACATTTATATATTCACTTTTTGCCGCCAGAAGACCTGACGGGTTAGGTTAAAAAAGTCTCAAGAAACACGCTAATTTGATCATCGCGTTGTAGAGTTCCTCAAAACACCAAAAACTACTGCTACTTCTACTGCACTCAAGGTTTAAGCAATTTTTGATTGATACCAATCCAAAACCGTCTTAACTGCTTGATCTATCGATAAATCTGATGTTTCAAGCACTTGTGCGCCTTCTGCAACTAGCAAAGGTGCGGTGCCTCGACTACTATCTCGGGCATCGCGCTCCTGCAAATCTCGCAGTAAGTCGTCAAGTTTAGCAGGAATTCCCTTAGCTATCAATTGCTTATAACGACGCTCTGCCCTGACAGCGGCCGTTGCAGTCAAAAAAACCTTCAAAACTGCGTCTGGGAATATGACGCTCGCCATATCTCTACCATCAGCTACGAGGCCCGGAGCCTTGCGAAATCCACGCTGGAGGCCCACTAAAGCACGTCTTACCTCTGGATGAGCTGCTAAAGCTGAAGCCCTTAAACCAATCGCTTCAGCCCGAATACTTTCGGTTGCATCCTCCCCATTTAAGAGGATTTGCCCTTTTTCAAATGAAATCAATAACTTGGGTACTAAAAAACCTAACTCTGGACCATTTTTTACATCGATTCCCTCTTTCTCACTTGCCAGGGCTACCAGACGATAAAGTGCCCCGCTATCCAGATAATGAAAGCCCAACTTCTCCGCCACTAAAGACGCAACCGTCCCTTTTCCAGAGGCGGTAGGTCCGTCCATCGCGATAACCGGGGCTAATGTCATTAAATTAACAAGTAAGTATTAACTGACTATCTTTGCAAATTCTGCAAAGTAAGTTGGGAAAGTTTTGGCAACACAGTTTGGATCATTAATCTTCAAAGTATTTGGGCCAAGGGCAGCCAAAGAAAAACACATTGCCATGCGATGGTCATCGTAGGTATCAATACCATCAGAAGGCGAGCGCCAATCATCCAGCTTCTTGGGGGCGCTAACAACAATATAGTCCGCACCCTCCTCAACAATGGCTCCTACCTTCTTTAATTCTTTTGCCATCGCTGCAATACGATCGGTTTCTTTAACGCGCCAACTGGCAATGCCATTTAAGCGAGTCTCACCGTCAGCAAACAGAGCGGCGACTGCCAATGTCATTGCCGCATCCGGAATCTCTGTGCAATCAATCGTGATGCCCTTCAGTTTGCCATCTGCATTCTTGACGCCTGACACTTCAATCCAATCTTCACCGGCAGTAATGTTTGCACCCATCAAAGTAAGGGCATCTGCAAAAGCAACATCCCCCTGAATACTATCTTTACCAACGCCTAGAACGCGAACCGGCCCACCACCAATAGCGCCAAGCGCCAAGAAGTAGGATGCCGAAGACGCATCGCCTTCAACAGATAATTGACCAGGACTCTTATAGACTGCATCAGAAGTCTTCTTAGGAATCACGAAAGACTGCGCATCAGGACATGCAACATTCACGCCAAAGCGTGCCATTAATTTCAGTGTGATTTCAATATAAGGACGAGAAATGAGTTCGCCAATCACTTCAATACGCACTGGCTCTGTTGCGACTAAAGGCAAAGCCATTAACAATGCCGTGAGAAATTGACTAGATACATCTCCGCGGACCTTCACGACATCTTTAATCTGAATATTCGCTGAAGAAATTTGGATTGGTGGGTAACCTTCTTGCAATTCGTAAGCAATATCGGCGCCAACCTGTCGCAAACCATCTACTAGGTCGCGAATGGGGCGTTCATGCATCCGCGCTACCCCTGATAAACGGTAGTTACCGCCCTGCATAGCTAATGCAGCCGTAAGGGGGCGAATCGCGGTACCAGCATTGCCCATAAAGAGATCAGCCTCGCGCACCGGGAACTGACCACCACAACCATTGACGATGCAAACATTATTTGGCTGGTCAATCACAGACAAGCCCAGGGTACGTAAAGCATTACGCATAACCTGCGTGTCATCAGCGTCCAATAAATTGGTGAGGGTAGTTTGACCTGATGAGAGTGCCGCCAAAAGTAAGGCACGATTAGAGATACTTTTAGATCCAGGTAAAACAATCGAGCCTTGAGCTCGAGTAAATGGTCCTATTTCAATACTGGGTAACGCACTGATTAAGACACTCATTAAAGTGCATCCAAATCTTGGCGCGCTTTACTCGCCTTATTGAATAATTTTTCTAAACCAGCACCATCGTTTTCAGAGATCAATTTGCGCATATGGTTCACGATCAAAAGATACTGATCCAACTCTTTCAGAATAGCGGTGCGATTACCTAAGCAAATATCGCGCCACATCTCAGGGCTCGATGCAGCAATGCGTGTGAAATCTTTAAAGCCTGCACCCACATGACTGAGTTTTTGATCAACGTCTTCTGAGTTAACTACGCTNGCCATTAAGGCATAAGAAAGAATATGNGGCAAATGAGAAACTGCCGCNTAGATTGCATCATGTTGTACGTTTGAGATCTTTTTTACAACTGAGCCAACAGACTCCCAAAAACCAACAATCAGTGCAGTATCTTCTGGAGAGTTCTCTTGTATGGGGCAAACAATTGTTTGTTTACCCTGAAATAAATCTGCCTTAGCGGCACCAGCACCATGCTGAGCGCCACCAGCGATGGGATGGGCCGGCACAAACTGACACGCCTTCTTGCCCAACACTTCTTTAGCAGCCAAGATCACATCACCTTTGGTGCTGCCAGCGTCGGTAATCATGGTCTTCGATTCAAGATGCGGCTCAATAGCTTCAAATGCAGCTCGCATCTGAGCAACCGGCACACACAAAACAATCACATCGGATTGTTTAGCGGCATCCACTAAATCCACTACGCCATCAATCGCACCCATCTTTTGCGCTTGATCTACATTTTCTTTACTACGGCCAACACCCAAGACCTTAGTCACTACACCAGCTTGTTTCAGAGCTAACCCCAAAGAGGCGCCAATCAGTCCAACACCCACAATGGTGACGGTACCAAACTGAGCTTTAGTTGTAGTCATGATTTAGCCAAAATTTCACGGAAAGCATTGATGAAGGCAGCATTTTCTTCTGGCAGGCCAATGGAAATACGTAACCATTTTGGCAGGCCGTAATTACCAACCGGCCGAACAATGATGCCGCGCTTGAGTAANGCTAAATTGACTCTCACACCTGCCTCATCATCTTCGCCCACTTTAACCAAGACAAAGTTACCAGCCGATGGAAGATAAGTCAGCCCNATCTCAGTAAATGCCTGAGTTAACTGCAGATAACCAGCGNGATTGACCTCATAACCTTGTTGTAAAAACGCGCTGTCTTGAAATGCAGCAATTGCTGCANCTTGAGCAAGGCTGTTGACATTAAAGGGTTGGCGAATGCGATTNAGTAAATCCGTTAACGCAGGTTGCGCAACGCCATAGCCTATCCGTAANCCGGCTAAACCGTAGGCCTTAGAAAAGCTACGCGACAAAATCATATTGGGGAAACGCTTCACCCAGGCAATGGCGTCATAGCGTTGCTCNGGCGCAAGATACTCGTTATAAGCCTCATCCAACACGACCACAACATTGGCTGGCACAGCTTGCAAGAATGATTCAATCTCGGCTGGCTGCAAATAACTGCCAGTAGGATTATTCGGGTTTGCCACAAAAACCAACTTCGCTTTATCGCCAGAGGACTGAACCGCTTTGAGCATTGCTGGCAAATCGTGGCCGTAGCTTGCAGTAGGCGCAACCTCAATAGCGCGCGCACCAACTGCTTGCGAAGCTAGTGGGTATACGGCAAACGCATGGCGTGAAAAAATAATATCGTCACCTAGTTGCGCAACCGCACGAGCAGCTAACTCCAAAATGTCATTACTGCCATTACCTAAAGTAATCCAATCAGCAGGGACATCTAGACGCTCAGACAATACCTTTTTTAGTTCAAAGCCATTGGAGTCTGGGTAGCGCCCTAAATCACCTACGGCAGCCAGCATGGCGTCTTGCGCTGACTTTGGCATGCCTAGCGGATTTTCATTGGAAGCGAGCTTCACAATTTTGCTTTCATCCAAACCATACTCACGCGCCACCTCACTAATAGGGCGACCGCCGACATACGGCGCAATTGCTTGGATATGTTTTAAACCCAGTTTTGAAGTCATTACCAATAACGTACGTTATAAATTCGTTAAACCGCTGAGCGAGGATAAGAGCCCAACTTCTTATAGAAAGCAGCTGTATTTTTTAATTCTTCTAAAGCCTTGACCACCTTTGCATCATCAGCATGACCAGCAATATCAATATAAAAGTGATACTCCCAAGTGCCTTTACGAGCTGGGCGTGATTCAAAGCGATTCATGGATACACCATGCTTCGCTAAAGGCGCTAATAAACTATGTACCGCACCTGGTTGGTTATCCACCGATAACACCAAAGAGGTTTGGTCGTCACCTGTAGGCTGACATAAATAATCACCAATCACCACAAAGCGTGTGCGATTGTGTGGGTCATCCTGAATCTGCAAGGCAACCGCTTGCAAACCGTAAGCTATTTGAGCGGGATCGCCGCAATCGCGGCCAAACTAGGATCTGCTGCAGCCATGCGAGCAGCTTCAGCATTACTACTGACCGCTTGACGCTTTAACTGAGGCGCGTGCTGACTCAACCATTGCTGACATTGCGCCAAAGCTTGAGCGTGCGCACAAACAGTCGTAACACCATCTAAGTTGCCGCTCTTACTGAGTAAATGATGATGAATCGGCAATACAACCTCACCACTAATTTGCATTGGAGAATCCAAGAGCAAATCTAATGTACGCGAGATGGCACCTTCACTGGAGTTCTCTACAGGAACTACGCCAAATTGTGCGGCACCTTTTTCTACTGCCTTGAATACCTCATCAAGACTGACGCAAGGCAAGCCAGCAATGGAAGTTCCAAAATAGGTTTGGGCAGCTTGCTCGGAAAAGGTCCCAACTGGGCCTAAATAGGCAATCGTTTGGCGAGCTTCAAGCGCTCTACATGCCGACATAATCTCGCGCCAGATAGCAGCAATGCCATCAGGCAATAAAGGGCCCGCATTAATGTCCTGCAATCTTGTCACAACCTGACGCTCACGCTCAGGCCGAAATACTGGTGATGAGAACCCACCTTTGACATGCCCAACGTCTTGAGCAGCTTTTGCCCGCTGACTTAAAAGCTCCAGAATCTGGGCATCTAAGGCATCAATTTTTTCTCGTAAGGGTGCGAGACGCTGTTCTTCCGTACTCATTAAGCCCGCCTTTCAAAGTCGCGCATAAATTCAATCAAGGCTTGTACGCCTTCTAAGGGCATTGCATTGTAAATACTGGCTCGCATTCCGCCAGCAGCCTTATGACCGCGCAAAGCCGCCAAACCAGCAGCATNTGATTGAGCCAAGAACTCTGCGTTTAAATTCTCATNCTTCAAGAAGAAGGTGACATTCATTCTAGAGCGATATTNCTTTGTCACGCGATTCTCATACAAGCTACTTTGATCAAGGAAGTTATAGAGCAAATCTGCTTTTGCTTGATTGCGCTTCTCAATCGCCTTGACACCGCCCTGCTTCANTAGCCACTTGAATCCCAGCCCAGCCATATAGATCGAGAAAGTTGGCGGGGTATTAATCATGGACTGGGTATTTGCCTGTACGGACCAATCCCAAATTGTCGGAGTGATGCCCATACTGTGGCCNAGNAAATCTTTGCGAACGATTACTATCGTCACGCCTGAGGGGCCAATATTTTTTTGGGCGCCCCCAAACCAAACGCCGCACTTCGTAATNTCCATCTCTTTAGAGAGAATGTTGCTAGAGATATCGGCAACCAATGTTGTATTGCCAACATTGGGCACATCAGGAAACTCCACGCCACCAATCGTTTCATTGGCGCAGTAATGTACATACGCTGCATCATCAGAGAGTTGCCAGGTTGATCGGGCGGGAATGGTGTTGAATTTTTCAGCGGCAGATGAAGCAGCAAGATTTGCTGTACCGTATTTCTGTGCCTCTTTAAAAGATTTCTCAGACCAAACGCCCGTCACAATGAAATCCGCTTTAGGGCCCTTCTTAGCCGAGGGCATTAAATTCATTGGAATAGCTGCATTCTGACCAATACCACCACCTTGTAGCAACAAGATCTCGTAAGTATCAGGAATGTTCATTAAAGTGCGCAGGTCTTGCAACACTTCTTCATAGACCGCCATGAACTCTTTGCTACGGTGACTAATCTCCATCACACTAGTGCCGAGCCCTTGCCAGTTGAGCATTTCATCGGCAGCCTGCTTCAACACCTCTTCAGGCAAGGTAGCAGGCCCCGCTGCGAAATTAAAGATGCGGCGGTCAAACGTCATGATGGCTTACTAGTCTTTAATCGATGCCAGCTTAGGCATCACCAGCAGCATCGGAATCAGAATCAAGCGCTGGATCAGCAGATACATCACCCTCTTCCGCATCATCACCTTCTTCATCCGAATCGCTTTCAGCAATACGCTGCAAACCGGATAAACGAGTGCCCTCATCAACGTTAATTAAAGTCACACCTTGTGTGGCGCGACCCATCTCACGAATCTCAGACACGCGTGTGCGCACTAATATTCCGCCAGTGGTGATCAACATAATTTGATCTTCAGGAGATACCAAAGCAGCAGCAACCACTTTACCGTTACGCTCAGATGTCTGAATCGCAATCATGCCTTTGGTACCACGTCCATGACGTGTGTATTCACCAATTGGAGTGCGTTTACCGAAGCCATTTTCAGTAGCCGTTAATACGCTCGTTGGAATTGGATTNCCNTCTGAATCCACAGTACTAGCCTCTGCGCCTTCAGTTGCTTCAGCAGGNGCGACCAACATAGCGATAACTTGTTGACCAGCAACCAAGTTCATACCGCGAACACCGCGGGCAGTACGGCCCATAGGACGCACATCATTCTCATCAAAGCGAACTGCTTTACCAGCATCAGAGAACAGCATCACATCATGTTGACCGTCTGTTATCGCTGCGCCAACTAAGAAGTCATTCTCATTCAAGTCAACCGCAATGATGCCGGCTTTACGTGGATTAGAGAAATCAGACAAGCGCGTCTTCTTCACGGTACCTAAACTGGTTGCCATGAATACGTAATGATCATCTTGGTAGCCTTTAATTGGCAAAATCACAGTGATCTTTTCACCTTCAATCAGCGGGAACATATTGACGATCGGTTTGCCACGTGAGTTGCGACTACCTTGCGGCACTTCCCATACTTTCAACCAATACATGCGACCACGATCGGAGAAGCAAAGAATNATGTCGTGCGTATTGGCAACGAATAAAGTTTCGAATCCAATCTTCATTCTTCGTTGCAGCAGCTTGCTTACCGCGGCCACCGCGTTTTTGCGCACGGTACTCNCTCAATGGCTGGCTCTTCATNTAGCCAGTATTGGAAAGNGTCACNACCATATCTTGCGGCGTGATCAAATCTTCAGTGAACAACTCAGTCGCATTCATTTCAATGAATGAACGGCGACCGCTATCACCACCTGCAATACCGAACTCAGCTTGCACTTCTTTAAGCTCAGTCTCAATCACAGAAGTAACGCGCTCTGGNTTGGCAAGTANATCAAGCAGATCAAAAATCTCTGACATGACTTCTTTGTACTCATTCACAATCTTGTCTTGCTCAAGGCCAGTCAAGCGTTGCAGACGCATCTGCAGAATTTCTTGTGCTTGGCTATCGGATAAACGATACAAGCCAGTCGTCTGCATCCCGTACTCAGGCAACAAACCTTCAGGGCGATAGGCATTACGTCCACCAAGAGTATCCGTCTCGGCGCGCGCTAACATCTCACGCACCATTGAAGAATCCCATGGCTTGCCCATTAACTCTTGTTTAGCAACTACCGGATTAGCAGCAGCTTTAATAATGGCNATGAACTCATCGATATTGGCCAATGCAACTGCCAAACCTTCTAATACGTGACCACGCTCACGCGCTTTGCGTAATTCAAAAATCGTACGACGCGTTACTACTTCGCGGCGATGCTGCAAGAAGTACTCAAGCATCTGCTTCAAGTTCAGTAGGCGTGGTTGGTTATCAACCANGGCCACCATATTCATACCGAAGTTATCTTGCAGTTGTGTGCTCTTATAGAGGTTGTTTAGAACCACCTCTGGAACTTCACCACGNTTGAGCTCAATCACAACGCGCATACCTGACTTGTCAGACTCGTCACGCAAATCAGAAATACCTTCTACTTTTTTCTCATTCACTAACTCNGCAATACGCTCAAGCAAGTTCTTTTTNTTCACTTGATANGGCAGCTCATCAACGATGATGGCCTGGCGTGCACCTTTATCAAGATCTTCGAAGTGAGTCTTGGCACGCATCACCACACGGCCACGGCCAGTGCGATAGCCTTCGCGCACACCTTGAACGCCATAAATGATTCCAGCCGTTGGAAAATCCGGTGCAGGAATGATTTCAATCAACTCATCGATCGTGCACTCTGGGTTATGCAGCACGTGTAAGCAGGCTGTAACCACCTCATCCAAGTTATGGGGAGGGATGTTGGTCGCCATACCCACCGCAATGCCTGAACTGCCGTTAATCAGCAAATTAGGCACTTTTGCAGGAAGAATCAGGGGTTCTTTCTCGCTACCATCGTAATTTGGCCCAAAATCGACTGTTTCCTTGTCCAAATCAGCCAAAAGCTCATGGGCTATCTTGCGTAGGCGGATCTCGGTATACCGCATCGCAGCAGCGTTATCGCCGTCCACGGAGCCAAAGTTACCCTGTCCGTCAACCAACATATAGCGCAAAGAGAAATCCTGTGCCATACGAACAATGGTGTCGTAGACCGCAGAATCGCCATGCGGATGGTATTTACCGATGACATCGCCAACTATACGGGCAGATTTTTTGTAAGCTCGGTTCCAATCGTTGTTTAATTCATACATCGCAAATAAGACCCTGCGATGAACCGGCTTCAGACCGTCACGCACGTCTGGCAGGGCTCTGCCGACGATGACGCTCATTGCGTAGTCCAAATAGGACCGCCGCATTTCGTCTTCGAGGGATATTGGTAGTGTTTCTTTAGCGGCTTGTTCCATTTGGAAATAATATCATTTTGATGACAGGTAGCCCCTATGCTAAGATTCTGTCAGTTTGTACGAAATTGAGATGTGTCGCTTTGCGGTCTTTTGCTTCAAAGTAGGGCGAATTACATTTAAGTTTGACTTTAATTAAAAAGAGATTTTTGAGGACTAAAAATGAACAAAACCCTAAAACTGTTGCTCGCTTCTGTTATTACCGTTTCTGCAACCGCAGCAATGGCATCTGATAACTGGCAAAACGGCGACGGCGCCCTAAACTGGAAAAATGGCGACGGCACATTGTGCTGGCGTGATAACAGCTGGACTCCAGCAACTGCTGCTAAAGGTTGTGACGGTGCATTGCAATCCGCTGCTCCTGCCGCTGCTGGTGTTAGCCAAAGCAAAATCACTTTGCAAGCTGACACACTCTATGACTTCAACAAGTCTGATTTGAAACCAGAAGGTAAAGCTACTCTGGACAAAATCGCTGCTGACTTGAGCAAGATCAAATTAGAAGTGATCATCGCTGTTGGTAACACTGATAGCGTTGGTACAGATGCATACAACATGGCTCTTGGCCAACGTCGTGCTCAGTCAGTTAAGTCTTACCTGACAAGCAAAGGTGTTGACGGTAGCCGTATTTACACAGAATCAAAAGGCAAGAGCAATCCAGTTGCAAGCAATGCAACTGCTGAAGGCCGCGCTAAAAACCGCCGTACCGACATCGAAGTTGTTGGTACAGCTGCTAAGTAATTCAACTTACTTGTAAAAAAGCCCGCTTCTTGCGGGCTTTTTTATTTCCGCTATATTCGTAACAAGCCCAAAATACCAGTACTACCCGAGTAAACACATGAACGTCGACCAATCTGAAATTGATAAATTTAGCGCCCTAGCCCATCGCTGGTGGGATCCAGAGAGTGAATTTAAGCCACTACATGCCATCAATCCGCTGCGCCTATCTTGGATTAAATCGTTTGTAGATCTGAATGGCAAAAAAGTATTGGATGTGGGTTGTGGTGGTGGCATTCTCGCGGAATCTATTGCGCAATCAGGGGCAGATACCTGCGGTATTGATCTGTCTCAAAAAGCATTAAAAGTTGCTGAGCTACATGCTCTCGAGGTCGGAGCTACTCTGACCTACCGATCGATCGCAGTAGAAGCTTTAGCCGAAGAACAGCCAGAACAATATGACGTGGTCACTTGCATGGAAATGCTCGAACATGTTCCAGACCCAGCTTCTGTAGTACGCGC
>Ga0007878_1000159_pt1 | contig 12601 bp, 13 predicted proteins | sample CryBogCBH23Jun09_FD_55005 | JGI IMG/M metagenome (GOLD analysis project Ga0007878, IMG submission 55005) | Freshwater microbial communities from Crystal Bog, Wisconsin, USA - CBH23Jun09 | ecosystem: Environmental > Aquatic > Freshwater > Lake | place: Crystal Bog, Wisconsin, USA | collected... | reverse complement strand
GATTCCAACACTGGTAGAAGAAGGCCCAGTAGTCTGCACGGTCCGACTCTGCAAGAGAATCAAACAGCTCCACATAGGTCTTCCAGAGTTCCCCGCGGTCACGTCCAGTCGCAAAGAGCCGTTCAGGAAGATTCTCCGCCGCTACGAGTCCAGCCAGATTCCCTTCATTGTTCTCAATATCGAGTTCAATCCAACTGTGCCACGGATTCCAGAGACACCACCACGCAATTGGCAACACACCTTCAGGATAATCACTGAGTTCAGTCTCCTCTTCAAGACCGGCCACATAGCGCTTCAGTGCACGAAGGTCTCCTGATAGTTCACTCCCCTTCTCCCAACTCGGTGGAAGCGAACACTGAAGCCACTTCTCTACAATTCCACGCGGCGCAGGCCCGACTTCGAAGGTCGTACAGAGTTTGGAGATTTGTAGGAGCGACCGATTTTCAAGACTATTACTAATCAAAATGAGTGGATTTCCAGGATTCGCCTGCGTCCATCCTCGTAGATAGGTGGTCAATTCAGAAAGTCCACCTTTTTCTCCCGAACTCAGTCCATCAATTTCATCGAGTAGAACACCAATTCCACCCTTTTTTCCAGTACTCATCTGCTCGAGTACACCACCCTGGCACAAGAGTGGCAGAATCGTCTTACGAAACGATGTACCCGAGCGTGTGTGACTCGCATTGAACTCAACAACTTTGAGTCCGTTTGCATGAAAGAGGCGGTAGGTCAGTGTTGTTTTTCCAACACCAGGGGCTCCATACAGGAGCGCAGCCGCAGTGGGGCGTTTCTCAATCCAGGCATGAAGCTTTGCTTCTAGGTCGGGATGTAGACATACATCTTTTGTCTGCATTCTAGACTACCTCTAGTGTTCCTCTTAGACCGTTTTAAAAGGTGGGGAAAGGAGGCTTGATATTCGCCGCCGAAACACCGTCATAGATGCCCTCCCATGTGAGCGATGACGCCATTAGCAGAGGCTGATAGAGGGTAGCCGTATTTGTGCTCGTTAGAGGAAGGTAGTTTCCAGGCTGACTTGTATCTACTGCGCTTGTGTCAGTGAAGCGAGGGAACTTGCTCACTCCCATAGCATCTACGCAATAGTAGTTTGCACCCACTTGTTTCAAACTGAGGAAATCCGGACAATAGTTAATCTGGGGAGGCCAAGTCTGTGTTGTGGATGTAGCTCCAAAGAAGCTTGTGTTTAGACGAAGCCCACTGAACCAGCGAAGTCCGAAGAAAATCAGGGTCGCAAGCGCCGCAAGTAAGAAGCCAGCACCAGCATAGAATTTGCCGGTCTGCATGAAATAATAGGGTACGCCTAGACCCACAAGCGCGCCAACCAATATGTAAATGATAAGACTGAAATCAATCCCAAGGTCCATCCTATTTTTCACAGTGGATAAAAAAATAGCCGTGTGAAAAGGTATATATTTACCGGCCATACGGGACGACCGGCGCAGACGGGCCCGTACCCTCGAAGCCGAGCTCGATGTAGCCCGTGAGGAAGTCCTGGACCGCGGAGCCCGTGTTGCCCGCCGCCTGGTAGGTGTTGACGCCGGCAACACCGTTCGTGGAGAGCGCAAAGTTCGCGCCGTTACGCTGGCTGTTGTTCACAACAAGCTGCACCTTGCGGAAGGTGCGGCCCGCAGAGACCACCGTCTTGCCCATATCCTTCAGCAGACCCGCGCCCGCCTGGTTGATGGAAGAGAGGTAAGGGTTGCCGTTGGTCGCATACGGGGCTACACTCGGCAGGGCCCACGCAGCCTGCTGAACCGTCGCCGTGCCCGCAGTGTTGAAGCCACCCTGCAGGAAAGAGCCACCCGCGCCGCTGCCGTAGGTGATCGCATACACAATGCCCTGCAGGGAGGAGACAGGCATGAAATAACCGAGGTCCGGATTCGTCTGCTTAAGTCCACTGAGAAGAGATGTCATTTTATATTAGACCTTTAGAAAAAAAACGAAGCCGGAAGAATTTTAGTTTTCATAACGGAGATTTAAAATATCCATATGAAACTCTTTACCGGCCATACTGGACAACCGGAGCCGACGGACCCGTACCGTCAAAGCCGAACTCGATGAAGCCGGTGAGGAAGTCCTGAACGGCCGTGCCCGTATTACCCGCAGCCTGGTATGTGTTCTGGCCCGCAACACCGTTGGTGGAGAGTGCATAGTTAATAGCAGCACGCTGGCTGTTGTTCACAACGAGCTGCACCTTGCGGAAGGTACGGCCCGCAGACACCACCGTCTTGCCCAGATCCTTCAGGATACCCTGACCGGCGCCGCTGATGGAGGAGAGGTAAGGGTTGCCAGTCGTCGCATACGGGGCTACGCTAGGCAGGCACCACGCTACAACCGACGGCATGGAACTCGCCACATACGTGCCGCCCGCACCAGCGCCGTAGGTGATCGAATACACAATACCCTGCAGGGAGGAGACAGGCATGAAGTAACCCATATCACGACTATTCTGCTTAACACCACTGACACCAGGATAGCTCATTTGTTATATTTACAGAATAGAAAAAAAAACCCAAGGTAGAAGAATGTCTGGGATGAATCCACCGGATTTTGAATTGCCGTTAACAACCTACAATCGCAGTGGTCAAAATGGGCGCGTGAGCATGGACCCGAAGAGTTCCGCCGGTGGCTCGGCGCCCTCCGACTTTCCTGGATATAAATACCAAACCACCAGTGAGCCGAATTTTGAGACAGATATGCTTCGTGGTAACTGGGAAACAACACCTGTAAGCAAACTCTTTTTTTCTGCAGACAATATGAAAGTGATTCAAAATGGCATTCGCCGCGATGTCTTCAATCGGAGTCAGCCGAAGGGATATGTCATTGATGACCAGTCTGTAGATGAATTAAAAATGATTATGCGAGGAATCTATTATCAGTACAGCCGTAACTTATCTACGGATATTGCGGGCCAGATTGCCGATCTCAATCAAAAAGTACTTGATTGGTCTGTACCGCATGTACTCAGTGCAGTGGACCATTATGTATATTACATTGACGATATCAGTCATCTTCCGGTGCCTTTAGCGCAGCCGCCCAATCTGAGTCGTGCGGGGACTCGTACACTGCCACTGGGTCAGTTTATGTAAGGTATTTGTATGTCTAGCGACCCGCTGCCTTCTTCTTAATCACAACTGTCTTCTTCTCTGAACCACGGGCCACCTTGTGCTTCTGCCAGCTTTGCTCAAAAGCCTGCAGATCCTCAAGCCACAGTTCAGACGCAGTCGTAGCCTCAAGCTTATTCAGCAGGTCCTGAGCACGCGCAACTGCATCCTCCTGCTCCTTCACCGCAGACGCCTTGACGCGGTCCATGCGCATCCGTAGGAGATACTCATATGCATCTACAGAATCGGGATTCTCAGGCGCAGAGAGTGGCGGGAGTTCATGATCCTGCATCGCTGCGACGATTTCTTGGTCGGTTGCCCGACGGAGTTCCATGGAATCCTCCAGGACTGCGCGCAGAAATCGCGCCTTTGCATCCGCCTCACGGACTTCTGCTGCAAGTCGCTCCATCTCCTTATGACGGCGCGTCTCATAGGCACCAAGCCTCGGGTCAAAGTATGACTCCAGAAGGTCACCAATCGTCGTGTAGCGACAGATTTGGAGAGAACTGTCAAAGCAGACCATATTCGAGGTCTTCCAACTGCTCGACAACTTGAAGCGCTTCTCAAACTCATCGCTGTCCGCCTTTGCATCCTCATAGTAATCGGCATCCAGATAGAGTACGAACTTCACCTCTACATCGTTATAGAGGTCATCAAAACTCTTGAGTACCTGCTTAGCACCCTCCTTGGGCTCAGCCGTCAGCATCTCATCCAGGAACACCTTGTAGTCCTTGGTCCATACACCAACGGGCAGTTCATCAATCGTCACTGCACGCTTTGCATCATCAAAGGTATAGAGTCCTCGAGTCACATAAGTGGCATCACCCGTCTTGGCAACTGGTCCACGGAACCCAAACCACCACGGTTTCAGTTCAAGTCCCTCTAGAGTCTCACGCGTTCCAGCCAGACGCTCACGCATCAGGGCAATTACCTCATCAGGATTGTGAGGAGGAATATCCGTACTGAACCCAGTACCAATGCCTACGCAACCATTAATTGCGAGCAGCGGAACAACGGGCAGATAGGTCTCAGGCTCGACGATGAGACCATCATCGTCGATATGATTCAGAATCGCCTGGTCCTCCTTGCGGAACAGGGTCTCCATAATCGGCTCCATATGCGTATGAATATACCTGGCAGAGGCCGCATCCTTACCACCCATGAGTCGAGAACCAAACTGACCTACAGGAGTCAGCAAGTTAATATTGTTTGAACCGACGAAGGTCTGCGCCATCCCTACAATCGTCGAAGTCAGAGAAGCCTCACCGTGATGGTAGGCGGCATGCTCTGACACATAGCCTGCAAGCTGTGCAACACGCACCTCCGCCTTGAGGCCACGCTTGAAACAGCCGAACAGAATCTTGCGTTGCGACGGCTTCAGCCCATCCATCAGATGCGGCAAGCTTCGGATGTTATCTGCATTACTGAAGTGAATCAGTTCATCATTAATGAACTTCGTGTAGGGAATCTGAACACCTCCAGTAATCTGAAGGACACGCTTAGGGTCATAGGTCGCCAGCCAGCGCTTGCGGTCATCCGCACGCTTCTTACTGAAAGCCAGCGAGAAACTATCATCTGACTCCTGGTCCCATGTGTACTTAATCTCATGAAGATTCTCGAACCACTCACGCGCCTCTGCAGGCGTGGAGGTGCCCAGTCCCTTATAATACTTCAGAGTCCAGCCCTTGAGACTTGCATCACCCTGACTCTCCTTCCAGGAGTCGAACTCCGTCTGATTGTAGAAGGAGCGCACTTCACCACGCTTGCTCGCCTTGAGCAGCGGAGTTGCAAGGGAGCAGATGAATCCGAGCTTCATGAGCTCTTGCCATTCAGTATGGAAGAGATTCATGAGAAGGCCCTTGATGTGAGAACCGTCATCATCCTGGTCTGCCATCACCATGACGCGACCATAGCGCAGCTCCTTCATACTCGTGTACTTCTTGCCTTGCTCCAGGCCCAGAATCTTCTTAATTGAGGTGAGTTCCTCATTCTTATTGAACTTATCCATGGAGATGTCCTTTACATTGAGCATCTTACCCTTGAGAGGAAAGACGCCCCACTTCTCACGACCGACCACCTTGAGGCCAGTGATGGCACTCGTAGCGGCTGAATCTCCCTCCGTGAGAATCAAGGTGCACTCGGCGGACTTGTTCGTACCGGCCCAGAGAGCATCCTCCAACTTCGGCAGACCACGAAGTGTCCGCTTCTTGGCTCCATCTGTCTTCTTAGCATCACGGGCCAACTTGGCATCCAGAATGGCCTGCGCCTCATCGAGAACACCGGCCTTGACGAGGCCATCGGTCAACTTACCACCATAGGTCGGTGTGCTGCCGAACTTGCCAGCAGGCGTAGTGAGCGTCTCCTTTGTCTGCGAATCAAAGGAGGGATTCACAATGGTTGCGTTGACAAAGAGAGTCACCGCATCCTTGAGCTGCGCAGGCTTGATGTCAAGCTTGCGCTTCTTGGCAGCCAGTTCACAGATGTCACCGAGAAGATGACGCTGAACAGAGTCTACATGCTTTCCACCCTTGCGAGTGTTAATACCATTTGCGAAACTGATGTGGCGGTCCTCAGGTGTACCCTGGTCATCACTGAAGAGTGTGCGAGTAATGACCGCAGCAACTTCCCAACGAGGACCACAGCGCTCATAGGCAACGGATGCATTGTCGCGCAGGAAGAGGCGAACAAACTTCTCGAAGGTGTTCGTCTCAACGACGGTGCCATTATACGCCACCTTTACATCCTTTCCAGCCATGGCAGCGACCTCAATTGCGCGAGTGTGAAGAACCGTCTTCATATCGTCGATAATGTCACCTTCAGTACCAACACCATGAAAGCGTGCCAGATCAGGACAGAAGGTAACCGTGACAAAGCCCTTCGTCGCCTTCGCCTTCTTAATCGAAGCCTTCTCGCAGACACTCATGTTCTTACGCCATGTCTGCGTATAGGTTGACTCATAGGCGGGGCTACGAGTACTGACCGTGAACTTCGTACTGAAGATGTTCGCCAACTTTGCACCATAGCCGTTCTTGCCACCGACAATCTTCTCCTCCTCCTTGTTGTAGTTACCTGAGGTTAGCAGGTGACCAAAGATGAGTTCAGGAGCATAGACCTTCTCAGTCGCATGCATCTCAATGGGAATGCCATCGCCGTCGTTTTCAACGGTCACCGTGAAGACGCCCTCTACGAGTCCACAAGTGATATCAATACGCTTGATAGGCGTCTTGCCCTTCTCCGTTGTACTACGAACAAGAGCATCTCGTGCATTGACGACAACCTCATCGAAAATCTTGTAGAGGCCAGGATTGAAGCGTAGGGTGCGATGTACCATCTTCTTGGATGCATCATCATAGACCCAACGAGTCTCATCGACAGTCTCTGTGCTTCCGATATAAGTATCAGGAAGTTCAAGGATGTGCTCACGATGAGTATGCTTCTTATATTGGTCAGCCATGGTTTAATGATGTTTCTTCTACTACATGGATACCCACCCTTAGGCTTTCAAATTTGTGCGGCGGCTTTTGCGCCCTTTTCTCGCCTTGCGACCTTTGCGTGTCTTTCTATGATAGCGTCTACGTTTTCCACCTGCTGCTGCAGCCGCCATGGGCATCGGTTGTGACATCATTTGTGGTTGCATCATAGGTTGCGACATCATTTGTGGTTGCATCATTTGTGGTTGCATCATTTGTGGTTGCATCATTTGTGGTTGCATCATAGGTTGTGACATCATAGGTTGTTGCATCATAGGTTGTTGCATCATAGGTTGTTGCATCATAGGTTGCTGCATCATAGGCTGTTGCATCATAGGTTGCTGCATCATAGGTTGCTGCATCATAGGCTGTTGCATCATAGGCTGTTGCATCATAGGCTGTTGCATCATAGGCTGTTGCATCATAGGCTGTTGCATCATAGGCTGTTGCATCATAGGCTGCGCAACAGGCATAGGCTGTGCAACATCAGGTTGTGTAACAACAGGTTGCGCCGCAGCAGCATTCTCCTGCTTAATAGCCTTTGCCGCCGCTTCTCCACAAATCTTTGTAAAGCTTGTATCAATTGCCTGTTTAAGAACAGCCATAACAGTGTCACTTTGTCCAGCCTTACATGCAGCAATTGCTGGTGGTGTTGCAAGAGCAATCTGTAGAGGGGCAGCAATAAGCCCTGCTTGTGTCTTCATTATATCAAGTGTCTGCTCCATGGCAATTCGTACCGCCCCAGATCCAGGAATTGTACTCGCCTTAAGTTTTGCAGATATCTTCTCTTTCATGACATCAATTACATGTTTAATAAACTCTGAAGGATTATTACATAGAAGACCAAAATTATCTTTGATTAAATTAATTAGTTTATCTTTGAAATCGGGACCCAGATAATCACAAAATCCCATTCTATTAGTAGATGGGAAAGAACCGCAAACAGAGAGGCGGCCAAGTCTCCGCAGGCGCTCCCTTACAGTATTTTGACCCAAAGTATCAACAACCAACTGCTCCTGCTGGGCAAAATGTAGGTAATCCGATCTCTCCCCTCATAGTGCGTCCGGCACTGGCGCAGTCGGGTGGCTTTTATCCGAGTATAATGGGCGGAGTAGTTCAAAATGCAGGACTTCTCTTTCCTGTGGCCGCTCGTCAGGGTATGAGCCTCTTCTCCAAATATAAGAAGGGCAGAAAGACACGCAAGGGAAGGAAGTCGCGTAAGACACGCAAACTGCGTAAACAGACACGGAAAGCGTAAATTTGAACTACTCCCGCTGCAAACTAAAAAGTAGAATCTATGGAATTAGCGCAACGCGCCACTACACTTCGACGCATTGCTGAAGAGGGACTCTTGTATGATGAAGTCCTCAGAAAGAAGCAACAGAATGCATGGAAGTCATGGGCCATGTATGTGGGAGGTGCTGTAGTTATATCATTCTCTATCATCTCATCCATGTATCTCACACACGATACACTTCGTACTACACTTATCAATACCTATGCGCGTTCCGAAAAGACACAAGATGTCATCACATCTTCTTTCTTCTCACTCTCCAGTCTCGGCCTCATTCCACAGCCAATTGATCTGCCCTTTCTACCCGAGCCCATCGCCCTTAAAACACTTGAACTCCAGGAGGCATATAGTAAAACGAGTACCGTACAAGCGAATACAACTGGTCTACAAGTTGAACTCCAGCGACTTGAAATCCTACAGGCCGCTGTTCAACAGATGCTCTCTACAGCATCGCAGGCAGCTAAACTTGCAGGACAACATTTCTCTCTTCACTCCATTCATACACTTCTGCCACCTATTGCTGCCGCCGCATCTGCAAATGCTTCCGCCCTCTATAAAAAGTCCTGTACGGTCTTCTTTGGTTGGAAGCCCTGTATACAGAAGATGCTCGATTATCAGGAGGCATTAAATGTATCTCTAGCACTTGAATCACAGATGCAGCGTCTCAATACAACGGAGGGTACACTTGAAGTTCTCTATGAACGAGGTAGTCTTGCAGCCTATCCTCAACTCATCGCAAATAAGGTGTGGGTAGAGAACTGGTATCATCAAAATCTAACAAATGAAATTCCGTATGATACGCTCAGCATAGTGTATCTTGAATCCATTCACACCTTTATCAAGCGTGCAATGAACGGACATATTATTGGAACAGAACTTGATACTCTAATGACTAGAGAAGCACAGCTGTATTTGACATCTCAACTCTTTCAACAGTACCTCATACTTATTAAGACACTTATTACAATGAATGTCGATGGAAAACGCCTGATTCTCGATAGCTACCAGCATATTCACGATCAGGATGCAAGGAGCTCTCAGTATACTCGCGCAAAAGCGCAGGTAGACTCTGATCTGGCTACATGTGAACATCAGACAACACTCTTGTGTCAGATGCTGCGTGAAAAGAGCGAACAAGTGATTGCATGGGTCCATAATATTGAGCGATTTCAACTTCCTCTTCCAGCAAACTTTCTCAAGGATGCCTATCAGGCGCTTCTTACAACTGAAATTACAACCATTATCACAATTCGCGACTTCAGACGATTTCAACGAATCCATGAATTTAAGAAGAATCCTAGTGCGGCTTTTCTGATTCTCACCTCCGCCATTGGCATTGCGGCCTTCATTGTGGCGAAACTTCTGCTCTTCGATCTTCCCTACACATATGTTCGGCTCCTCATTCTACCTGCCGAATACATGACCGAGCGCATTCAGTATTCAATTGATACTCTGCGCGAAAAGCGAGGTATGCTAACCGGGGGCCAGCCCCTACACCTTCTGGACGCAGTTACAAGCGCGGAAAATATACGCACTACGCCTAAAGCTGAGGCGGCTCCATTGAATAGAATTGAGAATGTCCCTAGTAGCGCGGCAAAACCAGAACGGAAATCTCTTCGAAATCAAAACCGTGCAGAGCGGCGCCTTCAGGACGCTGATCGAAGCACTGAAGGAGATTCTCACGGAGGCGAATCTTGAGTTTGACAGTCAGGGTGTCAAGGTGATTTCAGTCGACGAGACTCACACAGTGCTTGTCTATCTGCGTCTTCACAGCGACCGTTTTGAGACATATTTTTGCCCTGCAAAGTATGTACTCGGTGTGAATATGATTTACCTCTTCAAGCTGATTAAGACGATGGGTAATAATGACAGCCTGACGCTCTATCTGCCTGCGGCCAATCCGAACAAGCTCGGCATCCGTATGGAGAACTCAGACCAGGCGCGTACGACGAACTATTTCCTGAAGCTCTTCGATACGGATGTGGAGGATATTCAGATTCCGAGTCTGAACTTTACGAGTATCATCCACATGCCGTCCACGGACATTCAGAAGATCTGCCGTGATATGAATGCACTCGGCGAGAAGCTTGATGTGGAGATTACATCCTCGGGCTCTGATCTCACCTTCAAGTGCGTAGGTGACTTTGCCGAGCAGGAGACCGTAATTACAGAGAATAATAGCACGATGAAGGTACAGAAGACGGCGGGCTCCAGTGAAATTGTTCAGGGTATTTTCCAACTGAAGCACCTGGTACTCTTTACGAAGTGCACGAGCCTCTGTCCGAGCATTGAACTCTATTTGAAGAATGACTATCCTCTCATCCTGCGCTACACGGTAGCGAATCTGGGTGAGGTGAAGTTGGTTCTGGCGCCAATGAAGAATAAACAGTCATAACTGTAATTTATTCTTATATCTATCTAGAAATGCCTGGGTTTTCTCTTAGAAATCGTCAATTTTTAAGGCGTAAGTCTAAAAAAACAAGAAATCGTATGGAGCGGCTTCGCGCACGGAATGATGCGCTTAATGCCCGCGCTTCACGGCGCAATGCCCGTTCTCGTAGAGTTACTCGGCGCCACGGATTCATGCCCCGAGCGCAACCGAACAATAATAACGGCAATAATAACAACGGCAATAACAATAACGGCAATAACAATAACAATAACAATTCCGAAGATTCCCGGAATAATTCAACTGAGAGGAAAATATAGGCCTATGACGGATCCTCAACAGTAACAACCGTAAATTCTATTGGATTTCGACTACATATGTATCGCCTCTTTTCAAGTTCCTCCGTTTTATCATACAAATAATTTATATTATGATGCATCTTAAGTATACATACCCATTGAAAGAATATAAAGACACTTAGTCCAAGTCCAACACCGACCACGACATCCATGTACTAATATGTAAGACAACAAACAAAAAATGTATCCGCAATCAATCCACCAATGGAAAAAAGATAGAGTATCTTTTCTTCATTTGTCAGCGGTCCTGCCTGGCTTTTCCGATAAAAATAGATAACCAGCCATAAGAAAAAAGGAATTGCAAGTATATCTCCAAGGTGTGGAAGGCTCATTCTATTTAGTCTTTCAAGAATACTCCTCAAGAAATCCATCCCAACCATTTACAGCAATCGCTCGAATCCTAATAAAGGTCCAGAAGAAGGTATTGCCCGAATGATCTGATACAATCTTTTCACAAACACGAGCCAGTGGAGGATACCCCTCTGCCCCTACTAACTTCTTAAAGTCAGAATCGCTCAAATTCTTCATAATCTTCCACGATCCACGCGTTGATTCCATGGCCCGATACGCATCCTCAAGATACCCGCGATCACCCTCATCCTTTACGAAACTGAAATTGCCCGACATGTTGTTTATGATAGTACTACAATCATAAACAAACAAACCGCCGTTCAAATTTTTTAATCCTCACATCTTCTTCTCCACATGCGGCATATAGCGAACCTCTGCGATGCTCACGCGTTTATCTAAGACTGCAAGGCCATTCTGTGAACTGAATCGCGCAGCATCTTTATTCCAGAGTTTAATTACATGAAAGCCCTTCTTCGGGCTAATCGTAATTCCCTGAATACAGTCATCCTTCTCCGTAGCCGAGCCGAGCATACACGCAATTGTATAGCGATGAAATATATCAATTGAATCTGCCGCTCCTACACAGAGACTATAACTGCCTCCCTTAATATTTTGGTGATTCTCCCAAAGCGGAGGCACGGATGCACGCATCCAGAAGAACATGCCACGCGACCACTTTGTATCATCAAGTACATTAATGAGTGCCAAGTAGTCTGACCATGTGGCTACGGTCGCAAGATTCTTAAATGTATCAATTGACCACTTTTTCTCAGCGGGCGAATGGAAATATAATGTCCACGGGCCTGTGGGAATTGTCCCTGATATGTCCATACTTCAATATAGTATGGTGTTTACTTTAACCCAAATCAATTTTACGAACGGCATAAGTAGGTTTCAAGTATTCCTTGTTCTTTTAGTTCGTCAAACTGTTTGCATATATGACTTACAAACTCGCGTTTGCATTTATAACTTCCAGTAAATTGCTCTTCATAGTCATATTGGTCCCTATCCATATGCGGACCCAGTGAATAGACATTTCCAGGACCGTGTGATTTCCATGTGCCAGGAAGATCCGTATACTCCCAGTGGTAGATTTTCTTGCCTTCGCAGAATTTGTAGTAAAGAAAAACTACACTCTTCTCCATCTACGAAGTCTGCCGATTAATGTTTAATCCACCAGCTCCATATCAAGCCGTTCAAGCGGTACAGGAATAGGTGCAGCAGGCTGAGGAATGACAGGTGAAAGAGGTTCTTCCGCAGGTACAGGCGCAGGCGCAGGCAGTCTCTGAAGGCGCACAGTTACCTGATTAAGAGACTCCCATCGCTGCTTCTCCATAAAACTATCAGACCAGATATCAAACTCCTGCTCCTCACCCTCGGGTGTGGATACACGGAGAATAAACTGCATATTAGTATCAAGATGGATACCATTTACAAGTGACCAGACACCCATCCAAACTGCGAGGTTCGGGGCATACTGCTCACCCTTCCAGTAGGTCGTATCGAAAAAAGAGGTGAGGTCATACAAGCAAATGTGACCGTGATAGAGTTCAGCTGTAACAAAAGAGAGTGTACGCGCAGGCCGTGTAGAATCGACAATAATGGTATTGCTATCC
>Ga0007878_1000143_pt1 | contig 13111 bp, 15 predicted proteins | sample CryBogCBH23Jun09_FD_55005 | JGI IMG/M metagenome (GOLD analysis project Ga0007878, IMG submission 55005) | Freshwater microbial communities from Crystal Bog, Wisconsin, USA - CBH23Jun09 | ecosystem: Environmental > Aquatic > Freshwater > Lake | place: Crystal Bog, Wisconsin, USA | collected... | reverse complement strand
TCTTTGCATACTGGTCTCCCTTAACTGTTCTGATGAAGTTCTAAAAGTATATCTATTTCAGATCGCTAGACTATTTACCGCCCACCGTCATAGAGCGAATCAAGATGGAGCCGGTTTCCTTGGTTCCGCGAATCAGGGTATCGCCACCAATTAACTCAATATTGAGCAACATGTCTTTTAAGTTACCGGCAATAGTGACTTCTTCAACTGGATACTGAATTTCGCCGTTCTCCACCCAATAACCAAAAGCGCCACGCGAATAATCGCCAGTGACATAGTTCACGCCCTGCCCCATTAATTCGGTGACTAATAAACCTGTTCCCATTGCCTTTAGGAGTGCTGGTAAGCCGCCCTTGGGAGTTTTTGTACTCTCTAAAGTCAAATGGTGAGACCCACCCGCATTACCAGTAGTTTTCATACCTAACTTACGAGCGGAGTATGTGGACAAAAAGTAGCCTTCTAGGATGCCTTTATCCACAACAGTGCGGGCCGCAGTCTTGACCCCTTCCTCATCAAAAGGAGCACTACCCGTCATCGATTTCATGTGAGGATTCTCAAACAAACTTACATGCTTAGGTAACACTTGCGTACCAAGACTATCCAATAAAAAGCTAGAGCGGCGATACAAAGAGCCACCAGATACTGCCTGCACTAGACCGCCCAATATGCCCGCAGCCAAGGGTGCTTCAAAAATAACTGGGCAGCGACGGGTTGTCAGGGATCGAGCTTTAAGTCTTGATAGTGCACGTTGCGCAGCATACTTTCCAATGGCAGCAGGATCTGCAAGTTCTTCTGGGATTCGTGAACTGGAATACCAATCATCGCGCTGCATGGCGGATTTTTTTCCACCCTCACTGGCAATTGGTGCACAGGAAATATAGTGCCTAGAAAAAGGATAGCCACCCATAAACCCGTGAGTGGTGCCCATCATGAAATGCGCATGATGGGCAGATACTGAAGCGCCATCACTATTTTTAATTTGTTTGCTGACGGCAAATGCTGCGCCTTCAGCAGTGCGTGCAATATCTACCGCCTGCTCAGTGTCCAATAACCACGGATGGAATAAATCGAGATCTAAGGGATGCTTCTCTAAAAGCTCAACTTCTGCAGGACCAGCGCAATCATCTTCGGCTGTATGTTGGGCAATATGGTACGCAGCCTCAACTGTCGCTTTTAAGGAATGTTTAGAAAAATCGCTGGTACTGGCATTGCCACGGCGATGCCCCAAAAAAACAGTAACGCCCACCTGTTTATCGAGACTTTGCTCGATGGTCTCCACCTCGCCTTTGCGAACTGTGACAGAGAGGCCCTGGCCCTCTGAAATTTCCGCAATAGCGTCGGAAGCGCCCCGCTTACGGGCCTCTGAAAGCATGAAATCAATGATTTCTGTGAACTGATGTGATGTGTAAGTAAACATGCCCTAATAATAGCTAGAATAGAAGCATGAAGCATACCGAAGCTTGGAAGCGNAATACTCCAAATGAAATCAAAATTGGCCTGATCTCGATCTCTGACCGAGCGAGCAAGGGNGTNTATAGCGACGAAGGCATTCCTGCCCTGCAAAGCTGGTTAATGAGCGCTATCAGCACGCCTTGCGTCTTCCATGAGCGCCTCATAGCTGANGAGCAAGAAATCATCNCTGAGACGATTGTGGAGCTTGTGGATGATTTGGGATGTGACTTGGTATTAACTACTGGNGGGACTGGGCCATCCCGCAGAGATGTCACCCCAGAAGCCACCTTAGATGCCGGAACACGGGAAATGCCTGGCTTTGGTGAGCAAATGCGTCAAATTAGCCTACGATTTGTGCCGACAGCGATTTTATCGCGTCAAACTGCTGTTCTTCGCGAAATTGAAGGGCATGCTGCTCTCATTATTAATTTGCCCGGACAACCAAAAGCGATTGCTGAAACGCTTGAAGGGCTGAAAGGTGCGGATGGAAAATCCATCGTTCCCGGCATCTTTGCTGCTGTTCCTTACTGCATTGATCTCATTGGTGGGCCGTACATCGAAACCAATGAATCCATCATCAAAGTCTTTAGACCCAAAAGCGCNATTCAGAAATCTTAAGCTTGCTCTGGCAATGGGACGATNAATTTGTCTCGGTAGTACTTGAGCTCTTCAATGGATTCTTCGATGTCAGCCAATGCCGTATGCGCTTGTTTCTTGGTGAAACCCTTCACTAACTCAGGATGCCAACGTTTACAGAGTTCTTTCAAGGTCGAAACATCAATATTTCGATAATGAAAGTACGCCTCTAATTTGGGCATGTACTTAGCCATGAAGCGGCGGTCTTGGCCAATCGTATTGCCACACATTGGCGCAACGCCAGCTTTAACGTACTGCTTCAAAAAAGCAATACATTCAGCCTCTACAGTCACCTCATCTTGGGTGGCNGTCTTGACCTTATCAATCAAACCCGAACGTCCATGGGTNCCCTTATTCCAAGCATCCATGGCGTCTAGCAAAGNGTCCTCTTGATGCACNACCCAAACAGGGGCAGTCGCAATCGTATTGAGATGGGCATCCGTCACAATGATGGCAATTTCTAGGATGCGTTCAGACTCTGGGTCTAAACCTGACATTTCCATATCAACCCACACCAGATTCTCGCTGGCAGGTGCTGACTTTGGGTCCGGGGTATTGGTTTTTTCGCTCATAACTATAATGATCTCATGACATTCACAATTGCTTTTCTAATTGCCTTTCTTGCAAGCTTTGGCCTGCGCCACTGGTTAGCCCAACGTCAAATGCGCTTTGTTGCCAAACATCGCGATAGCGTCCCAGCAGAGTTCGCCGAAAAAGTGACTTTAGCCGAACATCAAAAGGCGGCTGACTACACCATCGCTAAATTAAGGTTAGGTGTTTTAGAGAATGGTGTCAGCGCCATTATTTTAATTGGCTTCACCCTTTTAGGTGGCCTGCAGATTTTGAACATTTCCCTCTNGCAATTATTGGGCGATGGNATTACCCAGCAAATCGCTCTCCTAGGATCGATTGCGATTATTTCCGGAATAGTGGACCTGCCNTTTTCTTGGTACAAGCAATTCCATTTNGAAGAGCGCTTTGGGTTTAATCGCATGGGTAAACAACTCTTCTTTATCGATATGATTAAAGGCCTTGGAGTTGGCGCTGCTATTGGCATTCCATTGCTATGGGTCATTCTGAGCTTGATGGCTAAAGCAGGCGATCTGTGGTGGCTTTGGGCGTGGGTTGTATTGACTGTATTCAGTCTCTTGATGCAGTGGATTTTCCCTAGCTTCATCGCGCCTCTATTTAATAAATTCCAACCTCTACCGGATGGTGCCCTAAAGACTCAAATCGAAGCCCTCTTGGCTCGCTGTGAGTTTGCTAGTCAGGGATTATTTGTGATGGATGGTAGTAAGCGTAGCGCTCATGGCAATGCATTCTTTGCGGGCATGGGTAAAGCTAAGCGTATTGTGTTCTTTGACACATTGATTGAAAAATTAAATCCCGGTGAAGTCGAGGCAGTTTTAGCGCACGAACTCGGGCACTTCAAGTGCAAACACATTCGCAAACGTTTACTGGTGTCCTTTGCCTTGAGCTTTGGGATGTTCGCCTTATTGGGTTGGATTAGCACTCAAGCATGGTTTTATACCGACCTAGGTGTGATGCCGAACTTGAATGGCTACAACGGCGGCCTAGCGCTGGCACTCTTTATGCTGGTGTCACCAGTGTTCAGCTTCTTCTTCACACCATTGGCAAGCATTGCATCACGTAAACATGAATACGAAGCAGATGGTTTTGCGGCGACTAAATCTTCTGCTAAAGATCTGATCTCAGCACTGGTCAAACTCTATCAAGATAATGCCTCTACCTTGACGCCCGATCCGATCTATACCGCGTTTTATAGCTCTCATCCACCTGCACCACTACGCATTGCCAATCTTCAACGTCAAAGTTAGAAACTCATGGAGCAATTTCACGCGCTACTAACGGCTTCTTATGGAAGNCATTATTTAGCGCAGCGTTTGGTGAAAGATNCCCANGACAATGAATCGCCTGATGGTCCACTGATTCAGGTAAGCACTCCAGCTAAGCAGCACATCGGTGCNGTNGGTGATCGCATGTTGCTGGAGATGACTTCGGCAGATCAAGCNCGCATTATTCGTATCGAGCCTAGAGAAAATCTTCTCTATCGATCAGATGCCTTTAAGAGCAAATTAATCGCTTCTAACGTTGATCAAATATTAGTAGTGCTGGCTACGCAGCCAGCTTTCTCCCCCGATCTACTAGGAAGGGCCGTNGTTGCTGCTGAAACCAATCAAATTGGTTTGCATATTCTGCTCAATAAATGCGATCTGCCAGATAACCTAGCGCATGCTCGCAAAATCATTGAGCCCTATGCCCGCATGGGCTATCCAGTGAGTGAAGTTTCTGCAAAATTTGATCCTGCCTCTATTGAAGCTCTGCGCCCTGCTCTGCAAGGGAAAGTTTCAGTATTTGTTGGGCAGTCCGGTATGGGTAAGTCGAGCCTCCTGAATGCCTGGGTACCGAATGCTGCCGCAATCACACAAGAGTATTCAGTACGCTTAGACACTGGCAAACACACCACCACGGCATGCCGTTACTTCGAACTGCCCGAAGCATGGGGAAGAGATTCTCATGGCAAGCTCGGGGCTCTGATTGATTCACCAGGCTTTCAGGAATTCGGATTAGCCCACATGTCAGTCAGTGAACTTGAGCATGCCTTTAGGGAGTTCAAGGAACTTATCGGCAAATGCCGCTTTCATAATTGCGCGCACGAAACTGAACCAGATTGCGCAGTACGAGATGCCGTCGCTAGAAATGAAATAGCGCCAGAAAGACTAGCGCTATTTAGACAATTGCGCTCTGATTCAAAAACAGCAGATACGCAGATTCAAGGCATTAGCCAAGCCAAAGAGAGATGGTCAGCATTAGCAATAAAGCCATCCAAGCGATAATTAAGCGCCACACCAAACCAATTGCGGAACGCATTGTCCGTTCGGTTGGCTCAAGACCCACCTCATAAACAATAGGCTCACCAGCTTCAGCCATCCGCAAAGCTTCATCACTATCAGGCTCACTCAAGGGCTCACCTAAACGTACGCCAAGTGCACCGCTACCAGCAGCCAGAATCACTGCAGATAAAGAATCAGCCCACTTGCCAGTGAGATAACGCCAGCCATAAACCGCACCCTCAAAATTACCAACGATAGCAAAGCCCATCGCAGTAATGCGGGAAGGAATCCAATCCAATACGTAGAAGAAATGTCGAGCCGCTTCACTTAAATTGAAGTCACCTCTTTCTGACCAGCGTTGCGAAGCGGTGTCAGCCAAGCGATATAGCACTACGCCTGCTGGACCCATCGGCATCATGAACCAAAACAACACGCCAAAGACATGGTGATGAGAGCCAACAATTGCACGCTCTAACGCCAATGAAATAACTTCAGTCTCACTGAGATTTGATGCGTCTAATTCAGGGCCATACCACTCAGCCAAGGCTAGGCGAGCCGCAGGTAAATCATGATTCTGAATGGCTTCATGAACTGCAGTAAAGGAATGACTAAATTGACGAAAGCCAAAAAATAAATAGGCAATGGTGACATTCCAAATGAAACCCAAGATTGGATAAGTCAGCATGCAAGCAACATAAACCACGAAGACAAAGAAAGTTGGGAGAATAAAAGCTACCAAACAGGCCATGCGGGCGCCTACAGGACTCGCGCCATCCTCAGTCTTGCCGCCAAATTCACCAGCAACCCAATCCAACCAACGGGCACCAATTCGGTGGATCCAATGATTAGCCGATACCGGACGGTATTGTTCGGCAATCAGGGCGAAGAGAATAGAAAAGAAAGTCATACTTTTAATAGATGATAAAGGTTACGTAACATTCCTGCAGTTGCTCCCCAAATAAAGCGACCTTCATAGGGCATCGAATAAAAACGGCGGCTACCTTGCTCACTCTGCCAAACCCGAACCTGATGATTTGCTGGGTCCATCAAGAAACTCAAGGGCACTTCAAATATATCCGCCACTTCAAATTCATCTAAGACATATTCTGCCTGAGGTTTAACCAAACCGATAATTGGTGTGACGCTATAGCCTGAAACCGTCAAATACTCGGGTAATTGACCAATAATCTCAACCCGCTCACGCTCTAGACCGATTTCTTCTTCGCTTTCGCGTAAAGCTGTCTCATTGGGACCAGCATCCTCGGGATCCATGCGACCACCCGGAAAACTGATTTGCCCACCATGATCTCGCAAGTGNGTCGTTCTCTGAGTCAATAAAACGGATAAGCCATTTGGTTGAAGTAGTAAAGGAATCAAAACAGCTGCGCGAGTCACCTTGCCCGCAGCCTGACGCTTTGCAATGATGTCAGCAGCCATGACATGCCGGTTCTCATCTGTAATCTCTATCTGCCAAGCTGGAGGCGATAAAAGGCGTTCTTTTAGCTGATGAGGATCGAGCAATCTATCCAACACCTTTTGCTGACCGATGCACACTGATTCAATGGGCACAGCCTGGGCATCAAAACCCGCAGGGGCTGCAACATTGATTGCATCTTCTTCAGGTTTAGAGATCTTTGACATGTTCTTATTTTAAGGCAACAAAAAAGGCGACCAAGGCCGCCTTTTTTACTTCAAGCCGATAGCTTATTCAGCGGCTGGAGCTGGAACAGCTGCTGCTTTACGAGCAGGAAGCTTTTCTTTAATACGTGCAGACTTACCTGAACGATCGCGCAAGTANTACAACTTCGCACGACGCACATCACCGCGACGCTTNACTTCAATGCTAGCGATCAATGGTGAGTAAGTTTGNAATGTACGCTCTACACCTTCGCCAGAAGAAATCTTNCGAACGATAAAGCTNGAATTAAGTCCGCGATTGCGCTTAGCAATCACAACGCCTTCAAAGGCCTGAGTACGTTTACGTGTACCTTCAACTACGTTCACGCCAACGACTACTGTATCGCCAGGAGCAAAACTTGGAAGAGTTCTGTTGGCGCTTAAGCGAGCAATTTCTTCTTGCTCAATTTTTTCAATCAAATTCATTTTCAATCCTTAAACATCTTGTCAGCGTTTAATCCCGAGATATAAATCAACGGACCAGACAGAGGATGTAGTTAAATCAATTTCACTAAACCAAAATACAAACTTTTTATTCAACCCTGAGATTACTCACAGCGTACGAAGAAATTGCTCATCTTCTTGGGTTAGCAACCCGTTGGTTCGAGCGGATTCAATTAAATCCGGTCTTAACCTTAACGTCAGCTCTAAAGACTTTTGCCGACGCCAATCCGCTATTTTAGCGTGATGTCCGCCCAAAAGCACGTCTGGAACAGATAAATTTTCATATATTTCAGGGCGGGTGTAGTGCGGATGGTCTAAAAGCCCGTTTACGAAGCTATCCTGGACCGCAGAATCATCATCCCCAAGAGCCCCGGGGATAAGCCGTATAACCGCATCCATCATGGCCATAGCGGGTAATTCGCCCCCAGAAACCACAAAATCACCCATTGAAAGCTGTAAATCGACGTTCCGGTCGACAAAACGTTGGTCAATTGCCTCATAGCGGCCACAAACAAAGCTAATATTGCCGTGATTGAGGATATCTGTCGCAATCTTTTGAGAAAAACGCTCACCTTGGGGTGCCAAAAGGCAAATTGGGCCAGATGGAATATGTTCCGCTTGATGGGACGCCTTAATCGCATTCACGGCATCTTCTAGCGGTTTAACCATCATGACCATCCCAGGGCCCCCACCATAAGCACGATCATCTACCGTTTTGCGGGGATCACTGCAATAGTCTCGGGGATTCCAAAGTTTGACGCTGGCTAGGCCTTTGTCACATGCGCGTCCAGTCACCCCCCACTGCGTTAAAGCTGGGAACATTTCTGGAAATAGAGTTACAACATCAAAGCGCATAGTGAAATAAAAAGTATTGGCTAACGTATTGGAAAGGCTACCAGTCAGATTGCCAATCTAGGGTAATGGATTTATTCGGCAAATCGACGTTTTGCACTACTTCCTTAACAAACGGTACGAGCTGCTTAACNACNTTGCTTANAGAATCCCCAATCGCAATGACGCCATGAGCGCCATTTTCGGTGACGTCCAAAACCTCACCNAAATGTTCGCCTTGCAGATTGTTTGCTTGGCAACCAATTAAATCTACCCAGTAATAAGTATCTTTGTCCGCTTTTGGAAAATCATCGCGCCCCACTAAAATGCGGGCACCCTTTAATGCATGAGCTTGATCGCGGTCTGTTACACCCTCTAAAGCGAGGACAACCGTGCCACTATGCATCTTTGCTTGTTTGACTTTGTAAGCACGTAAGGANGCCTGCTCTTGAGAAGCAGAAACGCCAGCATCCCGACGAGGAATGAGGGAAAGCCAAATTTCTTTTGAAGATAGAAGCGCTACAGGATCTGAGGAGTGAGGGCGGACCTTCACTTGTCCTTGCAGGCCTTGAGCTTCAGCAATTGCACCAAGCTCAATCAAATCATTTAGGGAGGGTGTACTCATATTAATGCCACCTATTTTCCCTAAATAAAACTACCAATGAATCCTATCGCTAGAAGCCCCATCATGAAGACAGGGTTTCTAGAAAGTCAGTTTTAAACTGCAGGATTATTCTTGATCAAACGAACAACGGTTGGGGATACTTGCGCACCAACACCAGTCCAATAAGTCAAACGGTCTTGAGCAATACGCATTGCTTGCTCGGACTCAGCTGCCTTAGGATTGAAATAACCAATACGCTCGATAAAGTTCGAGTCGCGACGATTGCGCTTGTCAGTAGCAACGATACTGTAAAAAGGGCGCTTCTTAGAACCGCCGCGTGCTAGTCGAATGACGACCATAGTTATTCCTTAAAATCTAAAATTAAAAACAGGTTGATTACAACCCAATGAAATTTCTACAAAAATCTTGGGCTCCAGCCGACTGAGCAAATGAATAAAACAAATGCACGGTATAGCGGAAAACCTCATATTCTAGACGAAAACCCCTACTTATTCCACCTATTTCAACCCCTAACTCAGTAGAATAGTGAGTTCAAGGTGATAAAAATTGATTAAAAAACAACGAGTTAGATAAATATGCCCTACAAAAATAACCCCTCTAGTTCGTTTAGAAGCAGATTAAATCGACCCATTCTGGCAATTTCCTGCATAGGTTTAAGCCTTTTGACAGCTTGTGCCAGCGTCATCCCTCCTTGCGGAGCTAAGATCAGCCCCCCGACCCAAGAACTCAGAAATACCCAGTGGGAACTCATTCGCTGGAATCTCACCCCTAATGCCAATGGCGAAGTGCGCGCAAGGCAAATCCCACAAGGCGAGAGCAGCAACCCCATCCAAATCGCATTTGATGCAAATGGTGAGCGTCTTAGCGGATCTACCGGCTGTAATCGATTTACCGCCCAGATTAGTGAAGATGAACGCGGCTTTACCTTAGAAAAAATCGCCAGCACCAAGATGGCCTGCAGTCCACAGCGCATGGAATTGGAAAATGATTTTCTCTATGAGCTCAACGATTACCGTACGATTGTTCGTGATGGTGATCGGCTCCTGGTTATTGGACGGGATCGTGAAGTGTTGAGCTTTGCGCAACGTGATGTCAATCAGAAGTCATCGACTCAAAATAAATAATCACAAAGGTTTTAATGAAACGTTCTAAATTTATTTTCTGCGCACTCGGGATACTCTTTCCAGGCACAGGTTTTAACTGCTTCTACTTGTTAGGCTTTAAATCTTTTTGGGCATGGGCTCAACTATTTTCTTTGATTGGCGGTATTGGCGGCTGGCTCCTCTTAAAAGCCGCGCACTTTCACTCCGCACCNGGCTGGATTTTGCTGACCTTGGGTTTTATTGCGATGGAAGCCAGTTGGTTAACCACCATTGCATTAGGTTTACGCGCAGATGAAAAGTGGGATGCCCAATTTAATCCAGCAGGTAAATCCAAGTCCGGGTGGCCGACAATCCTCACCGTCATTTTCTCGCTAGTATTTGGAGCTGGAGTAATGATGACCTTCTTAGCTGTTTCCTTTGAGCAATTTTTTATCTCTCAAATTGCAGAAGCAAGAAAGCTATCCCAGTAATGCGGATAGCGTAATAAAACAGAAACTGATTAGAAGGTCTTAAAACTGCTCCACTTCTAAAGCATTGGTGGAATGACCACTTTCCACAATAGAAGTTGCTAAGGCTTGTGCTTGTGGCAATAAGTTCTCAGCAAAGAAACGTGCAGTAGCAATTTTGGCGTCATAGAAACTTGGATCGCTAGAACGCAAACCTTCGGCAGCCAAGAGCGCACGAGCCATTTGCCATGCGCCCAAAACCAATCCACACAAACGCAGATAAGCAACACTACCCGCGTAGACAGCTTTCACTTCTGTTTTGGCATTGGCTAAGATATAAGAAACGGAGGCTTCGAAAGCTTCACGTGCAGGAATTAATTGCTTGAGAACAGCTTTAGCATCGGTACTACCAGCAGATGCTAGATCCTTTTCTGTCTGCTTGATTTTTCCAATCAAGACTTGAGCAGTTGCGCCACCATCACGCACCGTTTTTCTACCAACCAAATCATTTGCCTGAATTGCAGTTGTTCCTTCATAAATTGTCAAAATGCGGGCGTCTCGATAGTACTGGGCAGCGCCAGTCTCTTCAATAAAGCCCATACCTCCATGCACTTGCACGCCCAGACTAGCAACCTCAATCGACATCTCTGTAGAGAAGCCTTTGACAATCGGAACTAAGAACTCATAAATTGCCTGGCTACCCTTGCGAGCAACCTCATCGGGTGAAGCATGCTGGGCGTCGTACTCAGCCGCTGCGTAATACGCCAGCGCCCTAGATGCCTCAACGTAGGCGCGCATCGTCATCAACATCCGCTTGACATCAGGCTGATGAATAATTGCCACAGGACCAGGGGAGCCAGCAAGATCACGGCTTTGTACGCGATCTTTAGCATAACGCACAGCCTTTTGATAAGCGCGCTCAGCGACAGCGACACCTTGCATACCAACAGCAAATCGGGCGGCATTCATCATGACAAACATATACTCAAGACCGCGATTTTCCTCGCCCACTAAATAACCAATAGCGCCACCATGATCACCAAACTGCAATACCGCAGTAGGGCTCGCCTTAATACCCAACTTGTGTTCAATGGAAACACAATAAGCGTCATTTCTCTCGCCTAGAGAGCCATCAGGGTTCACGATAAATTTTGGCACCACAAATAAAGATATGCCCTTTACGCCCTCAGGTGCATCAGGGGTACGAGCCAATACGAGATGGACAATATTCTTTGCCATATCGTGATCGCCATAGGTAATATAAATTTTGGTGCCATAAATCTTATAAACACCATCATCCTGCGGCACTGCACGTGAACGCACCATCGCCAAGTCAGAGCCCGCTTGGGGCTCTGTAAGATTCATTGTTCCAGTCCACTCACCTGAAACCATTTTGGGAATATATGTTTCTTGTAACTCTGGGCTAGCAGCCGTTAATAGAGCTTCAATCGCACCATCAGTTAACAAAGGGCACAAAGCAAAAGAAAGATTGGCTGCATTTACCATCTCAAGACATGCAGTAGAAATCAACTTTGGCAAGCCTTGACCGCCAAATTCAGCCGGATGAATAACACCCTGCCAACCAGCGGCGCCATATTGCTCAAATGCTTCTTTAAAACCGGGGGTGGTATAGACCTTGCCATCACGCAACACACTGGGATTTTGATCGCCGGGCCAATTGAGTGGCGCTACTACATCTTGATTAAATTTTGCAGCTTCTTCCAAAATGGCCGAGGCTAAATCAACGTCAGCGCCAGCTTCGGCATATTGCGGATAGGCAGCAACATCTGATAGTCCAGCTAATTCATTCATCACAAACAGCATGTCTTTGACTGGGGCTACATATGGCATTACAACTCCTCTTTATTCAAATAGAATTCATTGAATGAATGTATCGACGACCTAAGAAAGCGCCTTAGTTAACTCTGGGACCGCAGTAAATAAGTCAGCCACTAAACCATAGTCAGCAACACTAAAGATTGGTGCTTCTGGGTCTTTGTTAATGGCTACGATGACCTTAGAGTCTTTCATGCCTGCTAAGTGTTGGATGGCTCCGGAGATGCCAACGGCGACATACAGTTGGGGGGCCACAATCTTGCCGGTTTGTCCTACTTGGTAATCATTGGGTACGTAGCCTGCATCGACGGCTGCACGTGATGCGCCCAAGGCAGCACCCAAGGCATCAGCCAGTGGTACAACAACTTCTTGATACTTCTCACCAGAACCTAAACCACGACCACCAGACACAATGATCTTGGCAGCAGTAAGCTCAGGGCGATCTGATTTAGTAAGCTCGCGCCCAACAAAAGAGGATGAGGAAGCGTTGCTTGCTGCAGCATCGCCAGGTTGTTTTTCAATGGTGGCTGACCCGCCTGTAGCAGCCACTGGATCAAAGCCTGTCGTGCGCACAGTGATCACCTTGATTGAATCAGCCGATTGAACGGTAGCAATCGCATTACCTGCATAGATGGGACGCTCAAAGGTGTCTGGTGAGACAACCCTAGTGATGTCCGATAACTGAGCCACATCCAACTTAGCCGCCACCCTAGGGAGGACATTCTTACCATTAGCAGTTGCTGGAGCCAAAATATGGCTATAGTTTTTAGCAATCGAGAGGATCTGCGCTGCTAAAGGTTCGGCCAATTGATCTGCTAAAGCTGGGCTATCGACCTGGATCACTTTACGAACCCCAGCGATCTGGCTTGCCGCCTGGGCAACAGCATCAGTGCCATTACCCGCTACGAGGATGTCTACCTCTGGGGAGACTTGCAAGGCAGCAGCAACGGCATTGAGGGTTGCCGCCTTTAAGGATTGATTGTCGTGTTCAGCAATCACTAGAGAGGCAAGAGTAGCCATTTAAATCACCTTCGCTTCATTTTTGAGTTTTTCAACCAGGGCTGCAACATCAGCCACCATGACACCAGCGGTGCGTTTTGGCGGCTCTTCTACTTTAAGTGTTTTCAGACGTGGGGCAATATCAACGCCCAACTCCTCTGGCTTAACAATCTCTAAAGTCTTTTTCTTGGCCTTCATGATGTTAGG
>Ga0007878_1000102_pt1 | contig 15659 bp, 10 predicted proteins | sample CryBogCBH23Jun09_FD_55005 | JGI IMG/M metagenome (GOLD analysis project Ga0007878, IMG submission 55005) | Freshwater microbial communities from Crystal Bog, Wisconsin, USA - CBH23Jun09 | ecosystem: Environmental > Aquatic > Freshwater > Lake | place: Crystal Bog, Wisconsin, USA | collected... | reverse complement strand
TATGAATCGTCAAGCCCGTCACTTTGATACTGGTGGACATATTACAGGCCCAGGAACTGCAACATCTGATTCAATCCCAGCAATGCTTTCAAATGGTGAATATGTAATTAAAGCAAGTTCAGTTGCACATTACGGCAAAGGAACATTTGATGCTCTTAATGCTGTGAGATTGGCTAAGGGCGGAGTAGCTAGAACTAACTCATCTATTACCTTTCATAAACAACATATGAATAGACAAGCAAGACACTTTGCAGTTGGAGGATATGTTCCTTCTGCAGTATCAGGACTAATGTCTCTTTCCCATCCAGCTTTTGCATCTGGTGGATTTGTAAATGCACCAATATCTGCAAATAATGGCAATATAGTATATAATATAAATGTGACTGCTCCAGGCAGTAATGCAAATGAAATCGCAAAGGTAGTTATGGATACTCTTAAGCAAGCAGAACAAAGAATGGCTATGAGTGGAAGAAAGACTAGGGTGGGTCAATAATGTCAAGTTTAATTAATGCTGGCTTTGAAGTATCCCTAGATAATACTACTTGGTATTATATTACAGATGATAACCGTCAACCAATAAAGATTGCTTATGAAGTTATTGAAAAAACTAGTCGTATGGCTGATGGAACATTAAGAAGATACGTTGTTGCTAGAAAATATAAGATTACCGCCTCATGGCAGAATACTTGGAGTAGTACCGCCAATACTTCTGATGGTAATAAAGGCGGGGCTTGGTTGAAGTCCTTTTATGAAGCTAATGCATTCGTACCTATCTATGTTAGATTAACCGTTGCTTCAGTAAATACACAAAGTATATCTACAACATCTGGATTTACTCCTACAGAAGTTGTTGCAAGTCCATATGTATATACAAATACAGATACATATGTGCCATCATTTTCTGCAAATCAATCAGGAAATATGACTTATTATGGTTTTATAACTAATTTTGATTATGAGGTTTCTAAACGTAACATTAAATATGATTTCGTTAATATCAATATAGAATTTACGGAGATCTGATGCTAGGTTCATCCACAATACAGCAATACTTTGCTTCAGGTAAATCACACTATATATCCCCTCAAGTTGCTTTTGAGTGGAACTATAATTTATTTTATGCTCCATATTTGACAACAAATGGATCACCTACAAAAATTTCTATATCAGATAGTTGGTCAAGTACAAACAATACAATAACTACTGTTCCAAGCGGAAGATCTACTACAGTATTTCTAAATGATACGGGTCAAACGACCAGATCTTGTATATCTATAAACACAACTAATAATTCAAGTTTTGCGGGATTTGGTGATGCATCAATTACTTTAAGTGAAATATCATCTACCACTAATGCTTATAAAGTAACATTCTTTGCAAAAGTAGATAGAGATGCACAAGTCAATCTATCAGCTTTGGCATACATTGATTCTCATAGAGCACACTCATCTTCTCAAATAATAGATAGTATCCAGTGGACAAAGTTTGAAATTTACTTAAGCTCCCAACCATTAGGCACAGCGTATTCTTCACCAACTATTTCATTGCATCATAATTCATTAGATGGAGCTACAACATATGGAGTTTTAATTGATCAACTTGAAGTTCATCTAACAAGTGATTTTGAGTATAAATATGGCAACCTGTGGAGTACAGCTGCACCATTTAATGCATTTAGACCAGGAGAAAGTTTTGTTCCTTCAGGTAATTCTTTATGTCAATTGCCTTCAAATTTTAGAAAAATTAATACAGATTTAAGTATTTCTACGGGATCTCAAGTAAGTAATTATAAGTGGAATTCACAAACTATGCCAGTAAGTCCTGTTGTTTACCACCCTACCCTTCTTGGAACCAATGCTCCAAACTTTAATCCTATTTATAAAAATGGATCATTATCAGAATGGTCACAATATAAATATTTTGTTGCAGATTCATCAATACCAACAATTTCTGCTGTGTACGATCAGCTTTTGAATGTAAACAAAATTGTAATTAAATTTAACACTGTGTATTCTGTACCATCATCATTTACAGTTACTTTGGGCGGTTTCACAAATACTGCTTCTGGTAGTAATACAACAGTATACTCTTATAGCACTACTTTAATAAATTCAGATATAGATAGTTCAGGAACATGCATCTTGTACTACAACTCAGCTGGTGGATGGTTGACAGGAACCAATCCTAGCGGTCCTTGGACTGGAACAGCAGATACCACTTCTGTGCCAGGAACTCCATCTTTTGATTATCAGGGAAATATAAAATTTGGAGGAGCTAAGGGCGGAACTGTAAATGCAACAGTTCAAATAAACTCTATACAAGTTACACAAAATTCTTCAACAGTAAATAGTGCCTATTCATCTTATACTTCTGTAGATGAAAATTTGACAGGCACAGGTTCTAAGGTTGATAAGACATCAGAATTTCAAAGAATGCAAATTGTTGAGATATCCCCTAGACTTGAAGTTGATGTATCTTATTACACAATGTCTGTTCAAACAGATGCGGAATTAGATAATCAACAAAACCCATTGCCAATATCTCAAATATCTTCTAATATGGCTACAATAACATTAAGTAGCATACCTTTGAATGTAAGCAATACCATTGTAAGTTTATTTTCAAACAATTCAACAAATTCAGTATTAAAGGGTTTGTTTAAAAACTATGTGAAATGTTATGTCGGATATAGAATCCTAGATTCAGTTACAGGATCTTCCAGCTCAGATAAAGTTATCCCAGGCGGAGTATTCTATGTTGATACATGGGATATAAGCGATGTTGAACAAACTGTTGTTACCGCTTATGATATAACCAAATATTTACAGTTAGTGCAACCAACAGATTATGTTTCACAGTCTGAAGATGGATTTAGATTAATAAGTAATATTTTAGATTTTGCAGGATTTACAGACTATGACTATGATAGTCTTAAAAAGATAACTTCTTCAAAACATACAGATACTTCTGGAATACAAACTACATCTCAGACTCCTATAAGAATAAGATATTTTTATGTAGATGGATCTCAACAAAAAGTTTTTGACGTATTAAGAGAAATACTTGAAGCATATCAAATTGCAGCATATGTTGACTCTTATGGAGTTTTAAAGTTTATAAATATTGATGGAATCTTTGATCCAAGCAATCCTATTAATATGCAACTGCATGATACAACAGGCGGGGTTTCTGTAACAGGAATAAGCGGTACTAATATTAATGATGGTTATGCTAATAGTCTAACTATTGATCCTAATATAGTTATTGATACTTTTACAGAAACAACAAAAACCAAAGTTGGAAAAGCAACCTTAACATATAAGACCCCACAAATTGAAAAGACTATTTCTTCCGACCCTAGACTAGCCAATAGCTCAAATCTTTATGTAGATTTTGCACCAACATTTATGGATTCCACAAATGCTATCTGGGATTCAACTATTGATGATGCTGCGACATATAATACATTAGCATCAACAATGAAACAGTCAGATACATACTTTACTGTGCCTTCTTATGAAGCAACCGCAGCATCAACACAAGATATTAACTTTAGATCATATAGCATAGACCATGACGGTTATGGAATTATTGAAAATGAAATTGTAAGTTTTCAATATAAAGAGTGGGCATTCACTGGGACAGGTGCTGATAATTCTATTTATAATAGATCAATATTGAACTCAGCAGATTTTGCAGCACAGCAAGCAGAGATAAATAATTTGTTTGGAAATAATCCATATACTGCTGCTGCAACAGGAAGAATAACAAATGTAAAAAGAGGTCAGTTTAATACTCCAGTCTCAGATCATATTGTTATGGCTAGCCTAGCAGATATACAAACAAAGTTTAATACAGGGTCATTAACTCCATCTATTATAAATGGAAATATTGCTATAACTCAAAAAGTAGGGGCTTTTGCTTATTTATCTGCAAATGATCCAGGTGTCAGCTCAAGTGTGTATAATACATTTTCTACAAAAATTGTGGCGGGTATAAACTCAAATACAAGTAATCCTTCTGGTACAGCTTATGGACTTGTAATGTTTGATTCAACCCAGTCAACAAGTCTTACTGTTTTTATACAAGAAAATATTATAAATGGTGTTCGTCAGTATCAGCTGGGAGTAGGAGTAAATGGTAAAAGCTTTTTATCAGTTCCTTATATAGATGTAACAAATATTATTAATGATCAAATAAAATATCCAAAGGCATCTCCATTTGAAGATTATGCAAAATACATTAATTTGAAATTTGTTAAAGGTAGTGGAAATCCAAATAATGCTTTTGAGGTTTTTATAAATAAAACTCAAGTACCTTTATTACTAACTCTTTCTGGTTTAACTGCTTCTAGTATTGATACTTCAGGCGGGTTTGGAATGTGTGTAGGTGGATTAAATACTGTTCCTGTAACCATTCAGTTTGGCGAACTTTATGCAACACAAACAGCATTGCTTGATGAAGGTGCTTTATATCACTATCACCTACCTTGGTTTGCTGAAAAGTTGGCAAGTAATAAAAAGATATTTGAAATTAGTTGGATGGCACAATCAACACCAGCGGTATCTGGAATCAATTATTATGATATAAAAGACACTCAGGCACCATCATTTGATGCCTATCCTTTAAAAATACCTTATAAATGGTATTACTACACTAATGGTGCTGCTCCAACATCAGGAATTCCCCTGCCTTCTATAGATGTTGATGAGAACTCTTTAGCATATTCACCTATATATCACTCTGGATTTAAGAGCAGATTTGCAATAGTGAATGCTTCACCATCAATGGTATGGTTAAGAAAATCTCCAGATACAATTAATAAAATAAATATAGACTTCAGCTTAATTACAGATTCACTTATAACACTAGGTGATGATGTAATTGCAGAACAGGTTTTTGATGTAGCAAATATTAATGAAACTGTTGATATCACAAGTAGCTGGATTCAAGATAAAGATACTGCAATTTCTGTATTAAGAACTATATCAAGAGCACTTGAAAGCTTTTCAAGAAATATAACTGTATCAGTATATGGTAATCCACTTTTTGAAATTGGCGATATTGTTGTAGTAAACTACAAACTCAGAAATATAGTAAATCAAAAATATGTTGTTCAGGGAGTTCAACAATCGTTTGATACTGGTTTGTCAACTATTCTTACTTTAAATAATATTGGTGATGCAAAAGTTGTATTGCCAAACAAATACAGTGCTTCTGGAGCTTTGGGCGGTTCAGTCCTACCTGGCGGAAGTACTGGCGGTACAGGTGGCACAATACCTTCTCCAACACCAGCTCCAGTATTTTCAGTTGTGGGAACAACAGGAGCAACTGCAGGCACATTTAGCTTTGCATGGTCTAATCCACCAGTAGGTACAATTTCATATAACGTAACAGTTAATGGACCAGGATCTGGAAGCTTATCTCCAAGTTATGGGTTAACAGGTGTACCACTTACAACAACATCAGAATCCTACACTGGAGGAATTCCAGGAGCTTTGTATAATATATCTGTTACTGCGATAGGTTCATTAGGAATCCTTGGAACAGCAACAGGGTATGCCAATGCATTTGGAGCGACTAGTGCATTCACAGCAACTGGAACAACGGGAAGCACACCTGGATCATTTACTATATCTTGGGCAAATGCACCATCTAATACATACCAGTATGCTATAAATGTAACTCCAAGAACTNCTGGCATCTTNCCAAGTACTNTTCAGTATGTAAATTNATCAACATCATCTCAAACATTTACAAATGCTACACCAAGTGGTTCTTACTCTGTAAATGTAACTCCATACGACATAAATCAAGTTCCTACTGTTCCAGGCGGTTTTGTAGTAAATAATGTAATTGCAGGTGCATCATCAACTATCCCATTGCCAGGTATTCCTACAATAACTTATTCTAGTCCAACAAGTAATACAGTAAGTGCGGGATTTACAGTAACTTGGGCATCATCTAATGCTACTAATTACAGTGTAAATATTAGTAGCAATGGAAATTCAGTTTCAGGTTATCCGAGAACCACTACAAATACAAGTGCAGTACTCACAGGTTTGGCTCCAAATACACAGTATTCTGTTTCTGTACAAGGAATAAATTTATCTGGTACTGGTCCTGTATTTACAAGTTCTACAACTACACAAGCAGCAACTTCATCAGGAACATTTAATGTTAGTGCAACTCAGGCTGGTTCTGGATCATTCAACGCTGTTTGGGCTAATCCACCAACAGGCACAGTTTCTTATAATGTATTGGTCTCTGGTCCAAACAGTGGTTTGCTTACCCCCTATTATAGCCTTACGTTAGTTCCTCTTACTACTACTTCAGAAAATTATTCACATGGAATTTCAGGTGGAACTTATACGATTACAGTATCAGCACTTAATTCATCCGCTGTAGTCATTGGAACCGCTACAACTACCATAACTGCTTAAAAAATGATATAATTAGGGGGAGGTATAAACAATGACAGTACAGACAAGAAGCACAAAAGCTCCATTTAATGGTTCTCTTTCTCTTGCCACTAAAAACAAACAGCCTATTTATATCTCTTCCACAGATAAAAGAAATAACCCAGCTTATTTAAAGAGTCATCCAGGTCAAATAATTGTTTTATCTGAACAGGATTACGCCCTATGGCTAAGACAAGAATATATTTCAACGTCTTCTGATGGTGTGTCTGTACTCCTTAATGACAATGAAGCTATAGATCTTTATGGAACAATAGATCAAACTATTAGTGCTCCAGGTATACCTGTATGGAATACTTCTGACATAAGTTATGTATCCACAGATACTGGAATATTTCAAAATATTGTAATATCATTTGATACATCTGCAAATGATCCTCTTGACGGATCATACACTTATCATGTACACTATACCCCAGTAGCAGGAACTGCTCCAAACACCACTGGAACAGGACCAACACCTTCCCCAATATCTGGCTCTGGAGGAGTATCTGGTTCAGCTGCACCAGGTTCAACTGTTCTTAATCCAGTAGGTACTATAACAACTGTATCTAATACTCCAACCCTTATATCAATAAGTTTTGGGGCAGTACCAAATGCGGTCAGTTATACAGTTACTGTAAGTGGAAATGGAGTTCCATATGCAAGCCCCACTTCTGGTTCCACATCTTTTGTTGTTCCATCTGCTGGAGGACCATCAACAATTTCTCAAGCAATAGGATCTTTGGTTTCTGGGATATATTCATTTTCAGTAGCTCCTATATCTCCTGCAGTATTTTCAGGGGGACATACACTTTCTGTTCAAGTAAACTATGGTTCAGTAGGATCTTCATCGGCGGTGACTTATGCTATGTGATTTTAAAGGAACTTATGTTTTTAAACAAAATGGTGTAGAAATTGGTAGATCTTCTAATCTTATTACATCCAATGGTCGTAAAATGATTTTGCAATTTTTGTCGGGAGCAAGACAAGATTGGGCTGCAGATATGGCTATAGGAGCAATGCCATCACCAGCACCAAGTTTAACAGACACACAACTTAACTTTGAAACATCAAGATATCCTGTAACTTTAAAAACTTTTGTTTCTGCTAATACATTAGCAAACAATCCAGACCTTATCCTTGTAAGAGCAACATTGCCAATTGATTTGTATGCTAATATATATGAAATAGGTCTTTATGCAACAAAAAATTCTTTATTTTCAACTTCAACAAGAAATAATATTGTTCTAACAGACTTTTCTGATTTGATTAATTGGACTTCCACTGGAACAGTTATTTTTAATTCTTATGTAGCACAAGGATATAGCTCCCCAAGAATTGGTGCTAATTCTGTAAGCTTATTGCCAAACAGTACTTATACTAATTCTAACTTATCAATAGGCTTTTCACACTACACATCAAATGATTCTTTGCAGATTCTTGCTTTTAATACAACGGCGGGAACAATTAATGTAACAATAACAGACGCATCTGGCATATCTCAAACTATTCCGTTTACAACTACTTCAGTTGCAGGATATTCAGTCTTATCATCAAACTTTGACCAATCAGTTAGCAGCACAAACTCAATTATTAATTTTAATAATGTTACTTCAGTAAGTATTGCTACTACTTCAGGAACATATGCTACAATTGATGCTATAAAGGTTTCAAGTGCTAATGAAATTTCATTGGAAGAATCACTTGTTAGCAAATCAGTATTGGCAAGTCCAATTCCAAAAAATCCAAACGTAGCTTTGGATGTAGAGTATTATGTAGAGATGTTGTAGGTGTAAAATGGCTACCAATAGTTTAGACGTTTTGGGCTTAACACCAAATCAAAGTTATTCTATACAAGTTTTTGCAACATATACTGATGCAGCGGGAACCCCACATGTTTCAAACTATTCTCCTGCATTAACAATTACAACCCCTTCATTATCTGCAAGTGGTTCAAATTTTCAAACACCAAATTATGGAACAGATATACAATTATCTGGAGGTTCATTATATGCTGGAACATTTCCATTAAATGTTGGTCAAACTGATTTAACTTTAACTAACCCTGCAGGTACAGGTGTAGTATTAAACCAAACAGGTGTAGGTGCATATAACGGTGGAGTTCAAGAATTTTTCTTAAATGCTAAAACTGGTAAAGCATATTTTGCAGGTAATTTAACAGCAGGTGCAATTAAGATAGGTCCAGGTGTTGATCCCACTGGAACTAAAAATGGTATATACATAAATTCATATAACTATTGGTATGATGACGGCACTTGGTCTGCAACAGGAAACAATATTGCAGGTGCATTGCAGGGTGGTTCAATATTAAAACCAGCCGAAGTTACTGGATTAACAGCTGGCTGGAGCGGTACTACAACAATGACAGTATCATTTTCATTTGATATTGCAGGAGTTGTAGCGGGAGTTTCATCAAATCAATATGCTCAAGACTTTTTAATTACATTAACTCCAACGTCAGGTCCAGCTAAAACAATAAAAGTTCCTGTAAATAAAACTTCAACATCACAACTATATGCATTAACATTATCATTAAATCAATCTTTGTTTGGAGTTCCAGTAACTCAATTCAGTAGCATAAAAGTTCAAGTTGAAGATTCATTTGGAAATATAACAACTGGCGTAACAATATCTGCAGGATATAATTATGTGTCTCCTTTAACTGCTCCAACATCACTAACTATTACTCCAGTTAATAATGGATATACTGTATCTTATACATCACCGACAGATCCTTCTTTTTCTTATATTGAAATTGCAGAATCAACCTCATCATCATCTGGTCCGTTTAATACCGTATATACTGGAAAACTTAATCCTGCTACAATAATCACATCTAGTTTAAGTGCAAGATGGGTAGAAGCTAGATTTGTTGACGTATTAGGAGTATCTACAACTTGGTATGTTTATGGATCTTCTATTCAACCTGTATCACCTACAACTATCAGTACAGCAGCTCCTTTGCCAGTCACTGTAAATTCTGCGGGGTTCACAAGCTCTGGAACTGGAGAAGATGTCTCCATAACTATAACAGCATATAATAAATCTATTACAGCAGCATCTGGAACATCTACCATAACATACACAACAGGAACTACTGCTCATGGATTTGTTAATGGTGATCAGGTAGCAATATCTGGAATTACTGGCGGTACTGGGTTTAATACATCTGGTATTGTTTCTGGTGTAACCACATATACATTTCAACTTACTTCGCAAAGTGCTTCTGGCACACCTACATCATATGCTGGTGCAGTTGTTCAGTATGCTAACGTAACATATATTGCAAAACTTACATCTGGAACACATAATGGTTATTTCTATTTAACTCCAGACGGAACATCAAACGTAAGTCAAACATTTACAATTTTTAAAAGAGATATGTATAATCAGTTTGGAGCATATTACTACACGTTCTCTGGCTTGTTTATTACTACAGGATCAAATGGTGCAAATAATACGGGTGCAAGCATAACATCATTTTCAAGAACGGCAACAGTAACAAGTACTACTCCAATTTTATCAACATATGCAGTTGCTGACGGATATACTGCTACATATGACTTTTCTGCAACAAACGCAACATATGGTGAAGTATATCAAAAGCACACATCATGGGGAACAATAACAGTTGCAATAGATTATCTTACTGGAACATTTGTCTCTAATAGCACAAATCAATTAGTGTTATCTAACGTTATAGATGATGATGGTAATGTGATAACTACAGCAGGTGATGTAAACGGTGCATTTCCAACAGGGTATCAAATTTTTGGAGCAAATGTTCCTGCAAATACATATATTACGGCAGTCTCATATGCTGCACCTAATTTTACATTAACATTAAATAATAGTCTGACATCCACTGGCTCTGGAACCTATAGAGCAAATGCTTTGGTCCATTCTGGAACAAGTCCAGCAAATATAACAAATAACCTTTATGATCCCTTTTATGTGCTTGTTAGATATTATGATGATTTTGGTTTTTCTTCAAATATATCTAATATCTCAACTGTTACTCCTAATAACTCTTCAAGTATTTCAAACTTTACAAATGCAGTAAATATTGGCGGTACCGCTGGATCAGTTTATGTTGGAGCAGCATTAAAATCTGCAACAATCTCTACAGTTTCTGGTTCTGGAACATTGATGACATATACTACATCTACTGCTCATGGTTTGTCAAGTACAGATGTGGTAACAGTATCAGGAGTAGTTGTAGGCGGTACTACTGTAAATGGATATAATGTAACATCATCAGCAATTACAGTTACTGGAACTACAACCTTTACAATTTCTGGAACTCAGACTGGTTCAGGAACTGTTACAGCAAATACAATTGTTGCTAATAATGGTGCAAGAGTATTCATGGCATCATCAGCAAATACTAATAATACTTCACTCTCTGCGGGTATCTTTGCATTTGATAATACGGGAGCAATCGCTACAACATCACTTATCGCTAACACTAGTAGTGGTGGTTATACATTCAAAACTGTTAATGCAAATATTGCTGACTGGGTTATTGATTCAACTCATATTCAAAATACTTTAGGTGCATCAGCCAACTATGTTGGATTATCTGCTACTGGAAACTATTCAATTTGGGCGGGATCACCTTCATCTGGTAACTCAACAAATAATGCTAATTTTAGCGTAACTCCAACAGGAAATGTACAAGCAAGAAACATTTCTATTATTGGAAGCGGTCAGATAACTGGGGTAACAGTAAGTTCAACAACTATATCTGCTACATATACTACTTCTGCTGCTCATAACTTAGTTCCTGGACAATATATAAATATAGCTGGATTTGCAACTACTTCATATAATTTTAATAATATAGCAATTACTTCTGTGCCAAGTCCAACAACATTTACTATAAGTGGTGTGTTTACAGCAGGAACAGGAACTGGAGGAACAGTAGTTCCTATCCTATTGTCTGCAGGAGGAGTGTTTAATGTAACAGGAACAGGAATCCTAACAGCAACAGGAGTAAATGTAACTGGGCAAATTACAGCACAAACTGGATCAATTACTGGAAATCTAACTTTAGGTGGATCTTTATACTCTAATACAATTAAGACAGCAAATATTACTGCGGTTACGCCAAATGCTACAACAGGTGCGTTATATGCAGCATCAGGGCATACATTTGTTGCTGGAGATGTTATTTCAATATCTGGAGTTGCACCATATCAATATTCTGGAATATGGACAATTTCTTCAGTAGTAGCAGGAACATCATTTACAGTTTTAAGTAATTTAAACACTACAGCGGTAACAACAGCAACAGGTTCAGCTATATCAAGCGGTGTTCAATCATTTATAATTAATAAATCTGGATTAATATTTAATAGTCCTACAACACAAGGCGTAACAACTATTGATGGAAATACTGGATTACTCGTTACACAATCAGCTTTAATAGGTGGATGGAATGTTGGTCCATCTTCAATAACAAAAACAAGCACAAGCGGTACTTTGACTTTAGATTCAACTTTATCTCAAATTACAGCATCTGGTTATAGCACTTATACTGCAGGTATGTCAGCACCGATCACAGGATCATCTACAGATAAAGTGTTTTGGGCGGGAGTATCAAAAGTATCCCCTAATTTCTATGTACAAGCAGACGGAACATTAGTAGCAACTAATGCAACAGTTTCAGGAAGTGTTACAGCAAATACAATTGTTGCTGGGGCAAGTATAACTTCTCCAGTCATTACAAGTGGTTTAGCAAATGCCTCAACACCTACATCAGCAGGTTTCTATCTAAGTGCTGGATCTACGCCAAGTCTTTTAATTTCAAATGGAACTTCATATTTACAGTATAACGCTGGTTCTTTAAATGTAGTTGGTGGTTCTATTAATGGTGGAACAATTAATGGATCTTTATTCACATCTAATTATCTAGGGACTGGCTCAGGATTAGCAATAAATTATTCATCATCAAATCAAATAAATTTTAGTTATAATGGTGTATTATCTGGTCAAATATATTCTTATATAGTGAATGGTTCTGGAGGAGTAGTTATTAATTCTGGAACAGATTCAGTCACTATCGGTAACGGAGGAGGCTTTATAGGTAACTCTTCTGGAGGATTCTCTACCCTAAGTGGAGCTTCTGTTATTTCTGGAGGAACAGGATCAATACAGGTATCTTCATCTCAAGTTGTAGTAACAAATTCTTCTTCTATAGCAGCTTATGGCATAAGGAACATTGCAGCCTATTCTGGCTCAAATCCTTTGTCTGGATCACCAGCCACTTATCCTGGCTTAATAGTTTTGGTTTATTAATATGCAAGTACAAATTTCTAATGGATCCGCTTGGAATGCAATAAGTCAAATACAGATTAGTGATGGAACTAGTTGGAATACAGTAAAAGCTGGTTATATAAGTAACGGGTCAACTTGGAATCAATTTTATTCATCTGGTTTTCAAGCTCCAGCATCAATATCAGCTACATCATCAAGCTCAACATCAATAACAGTAACATGGACAGCATCTATTCCAGACTCAGGATATACTGTTACCTATGATGTATATAGATCTACAACTACAACTCCACCAACATCTACCTCTACCCCGTTAGTTTCGGGTATAACAGGCTTATCAGAAAATAACACAGGTGGTCTAACAACAGGAACAACATACTATTATTGGGTGAGAGCAGTTGAGACAAATGGAACTACAACAAATAAAACATCTTGGACGGGTCCAGCAAGTGCTATCCCAGTAGCTTTAAATCCTGCTTTAACTCCAGCTTTATCAATAACATCAAGTACATCAACTGGTTTTACTATTTATTTAAGTAATTATGATGCAACGTATACATGGGGAATGTCAATAACCGCTGGAAGTGGAAGTATTAGCCCCTCAACCATTACTGGAAATGGATATTATGTTGTGACCACATCTGGTTCTGCAACAGTTACTGTCACTACAACAAAAGCAGGTTCTTATGGAGGATCAGCTTCAATTACAGGATCAGCTTCAGTATTGACTATTACTGCATCCACAGGCTCTTCAGCAGGATCATTTAGTGCATCTTGGTCAAATCCGCCTGCTGGAACAGCTAAATATAATGTTACTGCAGCGGGATCAGGAAGCGGTTCCTTGCTCCCTAGTTATCATCTATTAGGAACAACTGTAACTTCACAAGCTTGGACTAATGGAACCCCTAGCACAACATATACTATATATGTAGATGCTTTAAATTCTGGAGGAGCAATTATACAAAGTGCAACTCCTGTATCAGTTGTTTCTGGTGCATCCAGCCCACCGCCACCTCCACCTCCTGCAAGCCCACCTCCTGCAAGCCCACCTCCTGCAAGCCCACCTCCTGCAAGCCCACCTCCTGCAAGCCCACCTCCTCCACCACCAGGATGTAACTGTATTCCAAACGTATGTGTGGGAGGAAGTTGTTGTGTTACCTGTGGCTGCTTGTGTGTAAGTGGTGCTTGTAAGGCTTGTTAAAATAAAATTGACTAAAGATTTTACTTAATGATATAATAAAAAAAAGGAGAAAAGTTGACTATCAGAAAAATTGTTTATTTAAATAAAGATAATGTAGTTATTGCTGCATTTAATTTTAATGATGAAGATCCAATAGATCAGCCATTTTTAGCGGGTTTAGATTCAGGTGCAAAATGGTTTGAAATAGATCATTCAGCTCCCGCAAATTTTGGATGGAAATATGATGGTCAAAATTTAATTGATCCAGATGGGAAAGTGTGGACTAATTAAAATGGCTATGAAAAAATTAATTTTAGTTGTTGAAGAAGATGTCTGTGCATATCTTGAGTTTGATGACAGCTTTCCCATTAATACCAATAATGTAATAGATTTTACAAATGATCCAATAATGATGGAAGTTGATCTTTCCGTAGAAGTTAGAAGAGGCTGGGTTTATGATGGAACTAAGTTTTATAACCCACTAGATAAGGTAAATTAAATGACAGAGAAAAGTGCTTGGCAAAAATATAAAGAAAAAATGGGAGACACCAGACCTTGGGATTTGATTAATCCTAATACAGATTGGGCTGAAGAGGAAGACTCTGCTAAACGATACGAAATCTGTAAAGTATGCCCAGAATTAATCAATTTAACTAAACAGTGTAAGCAATGTGGTTGCATTATGACTTTGAAGACAAAATTACAGGAAGCAAAATGCCCATTGGGTAAATGGTAAACAAATGTATATTTCTATAGCATCCTATAGAGATAGTTTTTTACAATCTACAATAGATTCAGCATTTTGTAATGCTGATAATCCAGAAAATTTAATAGTTGGATGTTTTATATCTGTATTAAAAGAAGATCCAGATGCAAATAAGTTTATAATCTCTAATGATTATAATGGGAGGGTAAAGTCAGAAGTGATAACCGCTGGGGACTTCTTTAGTGTTACTAAATGTAGAAATAAAGCTTTACAATGGTTATTGCCATCCCACGAATATGTTTTACAAATAGACTCTCACACTAGATTTGAGCAAGGCTGGGATTCAAAATTAATAAATTCTTATAAACAAACAAATAATGATAAATGTATATTAAGTTGCTACATACCTGGATGGTGGATAGATGATTTTGATCAAGAAGTATATGATGAAATTGATTTAAATAAAAAGTTTTATTATATAGATTATAATAATAGTCCTTCAAAAAAAGCTTTTTTTAGTTCATATGAGTTAGTCCCAGATATAAGCTTGAAAGATAAATCTGAAAATGCCCCTGTAAAAACTTGGGGTATGTGCGGTCATTTTATTTTTAGTAATGTTGATTACTTTTTAAATACTATTCAATCTGAATGGATCCAATTTTGGGGGGAAGAGTTGTATGCAAGCCTTGTTGCTTTCACTAGCGGTTGGGATGTATATTATCCAGAATATATACCTATTAGGCATTTATATCCTCAAGATATTTCTGAAAATATGAGTATAAAATATTTTAATAATCCAGATGGACCAAATAGAATATGGAAAGATTTTAGTGACATATGGTTTAATAAAATTAAAGACTCAACAGATAAAGTTATTGATGCTATTTTAGAAAAAAGAATTGGTGGGAGCTATCTGGGGGACAAGCGTTCTCTTGATGATTTGTATAAAATGATAGGTTATGATATTGGTAAGTTAATAGAAAGTTGGAGAGATGAATACAGAAACAGATAA
>Ga0007878_1000096_pt1 | contig 16397 bp, 16 predicted proteins | sample CryBogCBH23Jun09_FD_55005 | JGI IMG/M metagenome (GOLD analysis project Ga0007878, IMG submission 55005) | Freshwater microbial communities from Crystal Bog, Wisconsin, USA - CBH23Jun09 | ecosystem: Environmental > Aquatic > Freshwater > Lake | place: Crystal Bog, Wisconsin, USA | collected... | reverse complement strand
GTCCGGGTCGATCAACGCTCGTCTCTGGTCGAGCGACCAGAGATCCCCGGCCGTGTCGCTAAAAAATCGCGCTCCATCTCAAGCTTTCCGATCTTCTTGTAGAGCTCGTCAATGTCGACCTCGTCAACCTTCGCCGGACGCTTGCCCTCAAAGAGGGTGGCCGCGTCCTCGAGGAGCTGCTTCTTCCACGCCGAGATCTGGGCCGGATGCACGCCGTGCACCTGGGCCAGTTGGGCCGTGGTCTTGTCACCCTTCAGGGCCTCGAGAGCGACCTTGGCCTTGAATTCGGGCTTGAACTTGTTGCGCTTTGCTTGCACGAGCACCTCCGGGATGCATCAGTGCTCACAACTTAAGTCGGTGTCCAGTTTCCGGGGTCCACTTCATTCCTCCTCGTGGCCGCATCCGCGCTCTTCAAGATCCTCGAAGGCTTCAAGGGTGATCCGTGGCCGAAGACCTGGTTCACTCGCTTCGGTGGGGCGGTTCTCGCCGTGCTGACGGTTCTCGTCGCCCTCTCCTACGTCACCATCCACTGAGCCGACGATCGCATCGACGGCGGGTGCGTTGCAGACCGAGATTCGGTGGTCGCCGTCGCAGGGGCGGCGCCACCATCTCCCCCTTGCGATGCATCCTCGCCTACGGTACCTGCGACAGCAGAGGGGGATTCCATGCAGCAGGCACCATCAACGAACAGCGGAGCGGCGGTTGCGCTCTTGCTCATCATCGGCGTTCCGATTTTCGCGGCCTGGTTGGTCTCGATCATTGGACTCTGGAAGGTCTACGCCAAAGCGGGCCAGGCTGGCTGGAAGTCCATCATCCCCATCTTGAACACGGTGATCTTGTGCAGGATTGCCCAGCGGCCGGGATGGTGGTTCCTCCTCCTGTGCATTCCGTTCGTGAACGTGGTGGTGGCGTTCATTGTCTTCATTGACCTGGCCCACTGCTTTGGAAAGGGCACCGGCTTCGGTGTCCTCGCCGTGTTCTTCCCCTACATCGCCTTCCCCATCTTGGGCTTCGGTTCCGCTACCTACCGTCCGGTGCAGCGGTTCACCCACCTCCCATCTCCGCCAGCCTCGTAGCGCTTCGAGTGGCGAGGCCGCCCGAGCGCGGCCGTTCGACTGGGGTCACGTGACGCTGGAGTCGTTCGATCCTCAGGTGATCGAGAAGTTCTGCGACAGTTTCGCCGTGCCGCACTGCACGGTGGCGGTTGCCGTGCCGGGGTGCGTGCTCGAGCCGATTTTCCACGTCCACGAGGCCACCCCGCCGCTCGACGCCGTCGTGGACCCAAGTCCATGACTCCCGCTCTGGTAGCCGGAGGGCAGTGTGACCTCGAGGTCACAGGAGGCATTCGGTGCCGTTCGCACCGAGAGCGTGTCGTAGGCGCCTCGACTGATGCTCGAGAGGAACGAGGTAATGGCCAGACCTCGGACTGCGCCTCCACTCGTTCCGCCACTGTGGGATCCCGCTCCACCTGCTCCTGACACCCCTGACCCGAGACGGGCATCGCTTCGAACGATGCTCGCGACGGTCGAGGTCACGAGCGGTGCGGCGGTGATGAGTCCGAGCTCCCGATTGCGCTCGAGGGAGTAGGTCGAGAAGTTCTCACTGCCGAGGAAGGCAACGCCCCCGTGTCCGCAGTCGGCACAGATCACCTTGGCGTGGATGTAGATCGCCGAGGAGGGGAGGACTCGGACGGTGACGCCGGCACCAGCCAGCGCCGAGAGCGCCGCGGTCCACGAGGAACTCCGGGTCATGACGACGGTGACGTGTACTCCTCGTCGCGCCGCGCTCGACAGCGCCGACTCGATCGCCGTGTTCTTCATTTCCTCGTTCTCCACGAGCAGGGTGGTCCGGGCATGGGCGATCACCGCCACCAGTTGACTGGTCGACCCCGGACTCCACACCAGGCCGTTGCTCGACGCCGGAGGAGTTCCGGTGCTGCGTTCGTCGTTGACGACGGTGGTCATGATGGCCCGAAGGTCACTGGGGTTTCGGTCGACGACCCAGAAGTCACGGGTGCTGCTGTAGTCCGAGGCCACGAGGTTGCCGGTGCCGATGTAGGCAACGGAGCGGTCGATCACCGCATACTTCGCGTGGAAGATCTGCCCTGCCGGTGCCCAGGTGACGTGGACGTGGTGGGACTCCAAGAACTGCACCGCAGCGGTGTTCTCGCTGATCCCGCGATAGGCCGCGTTGAGGACGATGTGCACGGAGACGCCGTGGTCAGCCTTGCTCGCCAAGATCTGCTCAACGGTTGGGTCTCGCAGCTCGTAGAAGGAGCCATCGATGCTCGTTCGCGCTCCGAGGAGGGCTTGGTCCATGAAGCCGTAGCCGGCGTCCGGTTCAACGATGATGCGGCTGACCGGGGAGGTGGGGATCGACGCACCGGCAACCGAAGGGGCGCCGCTCATGCACCCAGCGACGATCGCCGCGGTGAGGATGAGCGGCCGGAAGCGGTTGCGAGGTGGAGTTGCTGAACGGTGCATGACCACAGGGTACCGAAGTGATGAGCGGCGGGATCAGTCAGCGGGGGAGTGGCGCTGCCATCGGCACGCGCGCAGGGGAAACCGTGGTGGTCGGAACCGGCGTCGATCCGGTGACCTCGCGCTTTTCAGGCGCGCGCTCTACCAACTGAGCTACCCGACCTCGGGCGCTTGGCGTTGCAACGCCTCGCGGCGGACCTGACGGGATTTGAACCCGCGACCTCCGCCTTGACAGGGCGGCGTGCACTCCGAGCTGCACCACAGGTCCGAGTTGGCTCAAGAGCCAGCTCGCCCGGGGAACATGTCCCCGGAGGAAGACTTATGTTAGCCCACTGCGGCGGGGTCGCCGCCCACGACCAGTTTGAGGTCGCCTCCGCCCCTGCGCCGGAGCCACACACCCGTGCCACGCTCGAGAACCTCGAGGTGGTTGGCGTAGACGGCACAGAAGGCATCGATCCCAATCCGAGGACTGGCGAAGAGGCCTTCGGGAGAGGTCCAGGTGTAGTGGTTGAGCAGCATGACCCCATTGGGGGCCAAGTGATGGAACGCTGCGATGGCATCTTCGAGGACGGAGGCCGCGTGGTGGTCGGCGTCGACCACGATGAGGTCGTAGGTGCGGTCCTCCGGCAGCGCAGCGAAGAACGCCGCCGAGGCACATTTCCACTTCCTGAGGCGACCGTCAGCGGAGAACGAGGCGGTGCGGAGGTCGTAGCGGGCTTCAACGGTGGCGAAGTCGAGACCCCGTTCGTCGGCGTTGGTTGAGCCACCCCAGGTGTCGACGTCATCGATGCTGGATCCCATGCCAGTGAGCACGTGCTCGAGGAGCCAGCACGTCATATCTCCAGCGAACGCACCGAGCTGGAGCGCGTGGACGTGGTCGCGACCAACGAACTCCTCGGTGAAGCGAACGAAGGATGGGCGTTCGGTTGGGGCGAACCAATTCGGCAACGACATTCGCACTCCTCTCTGCACCACGAACCGTAGTGAGGGGGGCTAACGAAATCAGGTCGCGGCGGCTCCGGTGTAGGTGCCGAAGCTCCAGTGGTTCCCCTCGGGATCGAGCACGGAGAACTGGAGGGAGTCGTAGGGGGTGGTGGCGAGGGGCTCGAGCACGGTGGCGCCATGCGCAGTGGCTCGGGCGAAGAGCGCTGCTGGGTCATCGCAGACGAGGTAGGCGCCGAAGGTTCCCGGCGTGAGCACCCACTGCCCAGGTTCGGGACTGGCCTTCGCTGAGCCCAGCATGATGCCGCCCCCTCCTGGCCAGAGCAGCTCAGCGTGGTCGACTCGGTCGCCTTCACCAGCGATGAAGGACGGCTCGAAGCCGAAGGCGACTTCGAGGAAGGCAATGAGCGCTCGAGCATCACGAGCGTGGAGGCATGGCCAGATGGTGGTCACGGCGACACCAGCCGATCAATTGCCGCACCGAGGTCGGCATCGCTCGGTTCGACGAGCACCTCACCCGAGGGCAAGAGGATGGTGGGGACCTTTCGGATCCCACCGTTCAGCGCTGCGCAGCGCTTCAGGGCGTCGGCATCGAGGTCGACGTCGATGAAGGCGTAGTGGATGGATCGTGCATCGAGGTAGGCCCGGGACCGCACGCAGTCACCGCACCACGTGGTGCCGAGCATGGTGATGCCGTCGTCGTCGGGACGACGGTCTCCTTTGCCGTCGATCGTGGCGTTCACTGCCCGAGTCGTCCGCCACCGCCGAGCGAGTAGGCGCTCTCGGCGTGTTGGGAGAGGTCGAGGCCAACGAACTCATCTTCTTGACTGACCCGCAGGCCCATGGTGAGGTCCACCACCTTGGCGATGATGGACGTCACAAAGAACGCGAAGGCCGCGGTGACCGCTGCGGCTAAGGCTTCTCGGCTGAGGAGGTGGAAGCCTCCACCGGTGAAGAGTCCGTTGGCGCCGGCTGCGTTGACGGATTTGGTGGCGAAGCATCCGAGGAGCACCATGCCGCAGAGCCCACCGACGCCGTGCACCCCGAGCACATCGAGGGAATCGTCGTAGTGCCATTTGAACTTGAGGCGCACGGCCATGGCGCAGATGACACCAGCAACCAGGCCAATGACGACGGCGGCCATTGGGCTCACGAATCCGGCGCATGGGGTAATCGCGACCATCCCAGCCACCGCTCCAGACGCGGCGCCGAGCGTGGTCGGGTAGTGCTCTCGTGCGCGCTCGAAGAGCACCCAGCCGAGCATGCCGGTGGCGGCGGCGATCTGCGTCGTCACGAAGGCGATCACGGCCACGTGGTTCACCCCGAGGGAGGACCCTGCGTTGAACCCAAACCATCCGAACCACAAGATGCCGGCACCGAGGAGGGTGAGGGGTACTGAGTGCGGTGCCATGGCTTCACCCGGCCATCCACGACGACGCCCGAGCACCAACACGATGGCCAAGGTGGAGAACCCAGAGTTGATCTCCACGACCGTTCCGCCGGCGAAGTCCAACACACCGAGGTGGGCCAGCCAACCCGTGGGGCTGAAGACCCAGTGAGCGATGGGCACGTAGACGAAGAGGAACCAGGCCACGATCAGCACGAGGAACGAGGTGAACTTGATTCGGTCCACCGTGCCGCCGCTCAAGAGCGCGGCGGTGATGATGGCGAACATCAACTGGAAGACCATGATCGCCATGGGATCGGCGTGAACGCCACCGAGGCCAGGAAGTGGGTGGTTGAGGTTGGCGAAGCCAGCCAAGTGGAGGTTGCCGAGGAGGCCAGCTCCGAGGTCGTTCGAGAAGATCAAGCTGCCACCGAACGTGACGAAGACGACGGTGATGATGCCGATGGCGATGAAACTGTTCATCATCACCGAGAGCACGTTCTTGGAGCGGACCATGCCGCCGTAGAAGAGCGCGAGGCCGGGGGTCATGAACAACACGAGCGCTGCGCCGAGCAGCACCCACAAGGTGTCTGCACTACGCATAGGTCAACATTCCTCTCTCGTCACAGCGCATCAGAACCTCGTTCCCCCGTGCGAATTCGTACCGCAGTCTCAATGGGCAAGACCCACACCTTGCCGTCGCCGATAGTTCCGGTATGGGCCGCGTCGATGAGGACGGCCAAGAGTTCATCGAGTTGGTCGTCGTCCACTAAGAGCTCAATGCGGATCTTCGGGACGAAGTCCACCTCGTACTCCGACCCTCGGTAGACCTCGGTGTGGCCGCGCTGGCGGCCGAAGCCGTGGGCTTCACTGATGGTCATCCCCTCAACGCCAGCGGCTTCGAGGGCAGCCTTGACCTCACCAATGACGAAGGGCTTGATGACCGCAACGATGAGCTTCATGCGTTCCCCCCGGACTCGCGAACCCGACGAATCGTAGTCAGGTTGCTCGGAGGTGGCGTGGTTCAGTCGGCTTCGGCGTGCTCCACGGTGGCCTCGGCTCCGTCGTCATGGGCGTGATCGTGACTGTGACCATCACCATGATCGTGACCATGGTGATGGTCCGACCCTCCACCGAAGAGGCGGAGGCTGGCGGGGGCGATGCGCTGGGTGCCCTGGAAGACCACGCCGGTTGCCAGTAGAACTGCCGCTTCGAAGAGCAGATCCTTCAGGCTTCCCGTTCGGCTTCCACTCTGGAAGATTCCCGGGGCGATGATGCCGACCAGGTTGTAGGTAGCGAGGAGGAGGTCGACGATGGCAATGGCCACTGCGAAGAACGACACGGTGGCGACGTAGGAGCGCACCACCTTCTTGGCCGGGGCATTGGGGTTCTCCTCACCGGCCGCGAGTGCGAGCCCCTTCGCCTTGTGCCAGCGGTGCGCGATTCCCGCGATCACGATGAACGAGATGCCGACCGTGATCATTCGAATGGCTTGGTCACCAACGGGATGCTTCTCGATGTTGACGAACGATCCGTTGACGAAGGTGTAGGAGCCTGCGGCGTAGGTCTTGCCGATCAGTCCAATGAGGGCCATGACGATCAGGAGCACGCCGTAGTAGACGGCCCACAGCGTCACGTAGGCGCCGCTCATCAAGAACCCAGTCATCGAGCGAGTCCCGGTGGAGTCGTCGTCGAAGCGACCAGTACGGGCAATGGTCAAGTACGCAGTGATAGCCGCCACAAGAATGATGACGAGGCCGAGGCCAATCGTCAGCACGCTCTGAGTCGCGGTCGGGAGTGCAGTGGTCGCCATGGTGAACCTCCAACGTCGAGACGTCGAGTGGCGTCAGCCCCGACGCTAGACCCGCCGGCAAGCGCGCGCAGGACCCTCGCGCAGCACCCTGATGGAGACGGGTGCCTCACCCCTCACCGCGTGGCACACGCCATGGGCGAGAATAGAGGTGTGGCTACTCCCCTGATGAAGAACCGTGTCCGCCAGATCCTCGCCAATGTGGCGCCCGGAGATCTCCTCGCCATCGTCGATCAGCTCGACCTCTCCGCTCGTCCCGGCCAGGCGTCGATCGCCCTCGTGGCGCTCAAGAGCTTGAAGCAGCGCCGAAAGGTGGCGTCCTTCCTCGATACCGCCCCCCAAGCCGCCCTCTACGGCATGCTCGAAGCGGTGACCCAAGGGTGTCTCCACGCCATCGTGGACGAGCTCGCCGATGCCGCCGATGACCCAACGAAGGAGCAACTCGACGCTGCGGTGACCGCCGTGTTGGACCACGTCGATGGCCCGGTCATGGCTGCCTCGCTGGCCTTCGGTGTCCTTGAGGAGTTCACCGCAGCACCTCACTGCGCCGCCATCCTCGCTGAGCACCCAGAGTGGGGACTGGCCGAGCTCTTCGCTGACGAGGCTACGCCGGCCGCAGAATAACGGCGGGGTTGCCGGCCACCGTGGCGCCGGCCGGAACGTCGGTGAGGACCACGGCGTTGGCTCCCACTCGTGCACCGTCGCCGATGGTCACCCCACCGATGATCTTGGCGCCGGGGTACAAGATGACGTCGTCGCCAATGGTCGGATAGGTCGTCCCGTCGTGGGTGCCGATCGTCACCTGGTGGAAGATGCGGCAGTTCGCGCCGATGGTGGAACCGGGACCAATCACGATCCCGTTGCCGTGGATGAAGACCGTTCCTTCACCAATGACGGCACCGTGGTCGATCTCAATCCCAGAGAGGAGTTTGCCGAACTGCAGGCAGGCTGCAGCGAGCGATGGACGACCGGCGGCGTCGAGTCGAACAGAGTGGCGGTAGAGCCGGAGCGCATGCCACTGGGTGGCGAGGAGTCGATTGAGCAGTCCGCCGCGAGCCACGGCCTAACTCTAGAACTGCGTGGCGAAGCGCAGTCTCAACTCTGGCTCGTGAACTGGAGGCAGCCGTCGGTGAAGTCGACGTCTGGGAGCACGGTGACCTCGTGCCAGTAGTCGAGGTCCATCTGCCACTCCGCAGCGGTGCCACCCTTCGGCATGAGCGCTCGAGCCCGCTGGGCGTAGCCAGGGTTGAACTGTGCGGGGTCGATGAAGGGCTGGCGCTCCATACCCACGTCTTCGGGGCGGAGCACGGCGGCCACGCTGGTCGCTCCTCGAGCATTCATGGTCGAGAGCAACCGGGTGATGAGGTGGTTCACCATCTCGGCCCGCATGGTCCAACTGAGGCGGAGCGCCCCGAAGGTCCAAGCGACATTCGGGAGTCCGGTGAACAGCACTCCACGCCAGGTCACCGAGTTCGCCACGTTGACCGCCTGGCCGTCGACGGTGAAGGCCACGCCTCCGAGGACCGAGAGGTCGAATCCTGTTGCGGTGATGACGACGTCGGCGTCGACCACGGTGCCACCTTCGGTGACGAGTCCTGTTGGGGTGAACGTCGCAATCTCGTCGGTGACCATGGTGACCGAGCCGTTGCTGATGGCACGGAACAGATCCCCGTTCAAGATTCGAGCCACGCGTTGCTCGTGGGGGAAGTGCCGGGGGGTGAAGTGGGTCTCGACGTCGTAGCCCTCAGGGAGCTGATCGGCCACCATCTTGATGAGACCGGCCTTCGAGAGTTCAGGGTGGTTGAACTGCACGCTCGTCATGGCAGCCATGTCCTTCACCGCCTTGCGCCGGATGATCTCGTGGATCCAGGTTTCGTCGATCCCGAGCTCACGGAGTTGATCGGCGAGGGGATCTCGGTTCTCACTCTGGAAGAAGTAGGCGGGGGAGCGTTGCACCACCGTGACCGATGCGCACTGGTCGGCAATCGCGGGGACGAGCGTGGCCATGGTCGCTCCCGAACCAATCACCGCAACGGTTTGGTTGGAGAGGTCGAGCCGTTCGGGCCAAGCCTGGGGGTGGATCAGGGTTCCCGCGTAGTCCTCGAGTCCCGGCCACTGTGGCGTGTGGCCTGCTGCGTGGGTGTAGTAGCCGTGGCATGACCAGATGAACCGAGCGGTGGTGGTCCGGACCTCGTTCGTCACCGTGTCTCGAAGGCTGACCGTCCAGAACTGGTCGGCCGTTGACCACGAGGCGGCCTCCACCATGGTGTTGTAGGTGAAGGAGCGCTCCAAGTCGTGCTCGGCGATCAGCTCGCCGAGGTAGGCGTGGATCTCGGCGGCTCCTGCGTAGGGGGCACCCGTCCACGGCTTGAAGCTGTAGCCCAGGGTGTAGACCTCGGTGTCGGAGCGCACACCGGGGTAGGTGTGGATGAGCCAGGTTCCGCCGAAACTGTGGTGCGCTTCGGCGACCTCGAATCGAAGCGACGGGAGTTCGGTGCGGAGTTGGTAGGCGGCGTGGATGCCGGAAATCCCCGCTCCAATGACCAAGACGTCGAGATCGGGAGCGCTGGTGGTGGCTGGTTGATCCTGCATGGGGTCGATCCTCTCCGCGGTTCTCGGAGCAGTCAAGCAGACATCAGATGCGTCGCTCGACGTCAGCGACGCCCGACGTGGCTCGGCGAGCAGTCGCTCGGGCCGTGGGCCGCCTGGCACGACGGGCACAGCAGGAGCAGCGCCCGGCAGGCGAGGTTGGCGCAGTTGACGTACTCGGCCGTCCGCGTCCCACAGGCTTCACACGAGCTGATCACCGCGGTGTGGTCAGAGAAGGTCTGTGTCCGACGCTCGTCGAAGACGTAGAGCGCACCTTCCCAGAGCCCGTCGTCGCCGAAGGCCTCGCCGTAGCGGACGATGCCGCCATCGAGTTGGTAGACCTCGTCGAATCCCCGGTTGATGAGGAGCGCGCTCAACACCTCGCAGCGAATCCCTCCCGTGCAGTAGGTGACGATGGGGCGACCTTTCAGCGTGTCGTACTTCCCGCTGTCGATCTCAGCAACGAAGTCGTGCGTGGTCTTGACGTCTGGAACGATGGCGCCCTTGAAGCGTCCAATGGCCGCTTCGAAGGCATTGCGGCCATCGAAGAAGACGACCTCGTCGCCACGCTGTGCCACGAGATCGTTGACAGCTTGTGGACTGAGGTGTGTGCCACCTCCGACCACACCGTGCGCATCGACGATGACTTCCCCGGGTGCACCGAACGCCACGAGCTCAGATCGAACCTTGACTGAGAGACGGGGGAAATCTTCTCCTGTGCCTTCTGACCACTTGACGTCGAGGTGTTTCAGCGGGCCGTACTCCTTCACCCGCCGGACGTAGGTCTTGACGGCAGCGAGATTGCCGCCAACGGTCCCGTTGATGCCGTGGGGGGAGATGATGATGCGGCCGGTGAGGTCGAGGTGCTCGCACAGCGTGCGCTGCCAGAGGCGAATCGCCTCTGGGTCGGGAAGCGGCGTGAACGCGTAGAAGAGGAGCACCTTGGGTTCAGCCACCTCCCAAGCGTAGGCATGGCGCACGATCCTGCTCGTCTGACACGGCGACTGCCCCATCGGTACGCTGCACCAATGCACCCACTTGAGCTCTCCTCGCTGGTCATCGACTCTGGCCTCGCCACTGAACCGGTCAACCGGGTCACCAACGAACTCTCTGAACTCCGTGATGGCTTGAGCATCGTGGAGAGTTTCAGCCACACCATCACCTTCGACTCCGGCGACGGTCTCGTCTGCTTCGACGCGTCGGGTGCGGGCAGTGGCCGGAACGTGGTCCAGGCCATTCGGACCTGGAGCACGGCGCCGATCTCCACGCTCATCTACACCCATGGCCACGCCGACCACATTGGTGGGAGCGGCGCGTTCGCTGCCGATGCGTCGGTGAGCGGTCACGGTGCACCGGTCGTCGTCGGACACGAGAACGTCGCTCGCCGAATCGATCGCTACCGCCAAACCTCGCGGTGGAACGTCACGATCAACCAGCGCCAGTTCGGCGGACCCCCGACCGATATGGGTCTCACCTTGAGTGAGGACATCACCGACTTCCTCCCGCACTCGGTGCTGCGACCGACGGTGACCTTCGCTGACCACCACGAACTCCTCGTCGGCGACACGACCATCGAGCTGCACCATGGTCGCGGGGAGACCGATGACCACCTCTGGGCCTTCTTTCCCGAGCAGCGATGGATCGCCACCGGGGACTTCATCATCTGGAACTACCCGAACGCCGGGAACCCTCAGAAGGTGCAGCGCTACGCCCTTGAGTGGGCGCAGTCGCTCCGTCGGATGATCGCCCAAGAGCCCGAGCTCCTGCTCCCCGCCCACGGACTCCCCATTGAGGGCAAGGAGCGCATCGCCACAGTTCTCGATGAGACCGCGTCCACCCTCGAAGCAGTGGTGTTCGCCGTCGTCGATCTCATGAACGCCGGGGCCACGCTCGACACCATCATCCACACCGTCACGGTTCCCGAAGCCACATTGGCGAAGCCCTATCTCCGGCCCTACTACGACGAGCCAGAATTCGTGATTCGCAACATCTGGCGCCTCTACGGCGGTTGGTGGGATGGAGCGGCCTCACGGTTGAAGCCTGCCCCTGATGCTGCAGTTGCGTCCGAACTCGCTGCCCTCGCCGGCGGCGCCGCCGTCCTCATGGATCGCGCGGTTGCCCTCATCGAGAGCGACCTGCGTCTTGCCTGCCACCTGGCTGATCTCGCCGTTTGGGCGGAGCCAGGCAACGCAGCGCTGCATGAGCAGCGGGCCGAGGTCTACCGGGCGAGGCGCCGGAGCGAACGGTCACTCATGGCGCAGGGCATCTTCCGATCTGCAGAGGTTGAGTCGACCCGCATCGCTGCAGCCGACAGCTCGGGACGAGACGAGCACTAGGTGGCAGACGCCGAAGTTTCGAACGAAGCTTCGAGGTGGTCGAGGCGGCGAATGCTCACCGTTGCCCTCGGTGGGCTTGGAGCACTCGCGGTCGGTGCAGTGATCGGCGGTGAACTCGTCGACCATGGGGTGCTCCCGGGAAAGTCCCTCCTCAATGCACTCGATGGTGCGTGCTCGGTCGATGATCCTCACCGCACCTTCGCCCCACTCGGCACAACGATGTCGGGTCGGTTCGCATCGAGGTTCCGGCATCGGTCGGTTGGCTACTCCATCGCTTATCCGCCAGGGTTTGGACCCGGAGACGAGTTGCCCCTCGTCGTCATGCTGCATGGGGAGGGCGGTAACCACACCAATGCCGTGTCGGGGATGTCACCGGCACAGCTCGTGGCCATCACTCGGCCGGGATCAGCTGAGCACCTTGCGACCACTGTGCCAACAGCAATCGTGACCGTCGATGGTGGCAGCGGGTACTGGCACCCACACCCCAACGACGATCCCATGGGCATGGTGGTGGACGAGCTCATCCCGCTCTGTCGGGCGAAGGGGCTCGGTCGTCCGAATCGTGGGATTGGCCTCATGGGAATCTCCATGGGTGGCTACGGTGCCATCGCTATCGCCGAGCACTACCCCCACCTCGCTCGAGCCGTCGCTGCCATCAGTCCTGCTATCTGGACGAGCTACGACCAAGCACGAGGAGTGAACGCCGAGGCCTACAGCGACGCGAACGAATTCGATGCGTACGACGCCGTGACCCACGCTGCGGCACTCACTGGTTGTCCCGTTCGCGTGGCGTCAGGGATCGACGATCCGTTCCAACCCGGCGTGGCAGCATTCGCTGCGGTAGCGCCGGCGGAGACGACCGTGCTCTTCTCCGGTGGATGCCACACGAGTCCCTTCTTCTTGGACCAAGAGCCGGCGTCGATCCAGTTCCTCTCGGCGCACTTCTCGGCCTGACCGGTTAGTGAATGGGAATCCAGGCCTCGAGGTTGAGAAGCGCTGGGTGCTCGCTCGGCAACATGCGCTCCAAGTGCTGGCCGTCGCGAGTGGTCCAGCCGAGGTCACGGAGACCCTCGTCGTAGGCGGAGCGGTAGAAGTCGTCGACCTCGCCGGCTGTTCCGAGAAATGAGAACACCGCGTAGCGGCCCCCGTCGATCGTAAAGGCGTCGAACGTCGTCGGCAGTGGGCCGACACTGTGCTCGGTGACCGTTGCGCTGTAGGTGATGCGATGAGGAGGAACGAGATCATCAGCGGGACCCGTGATGCCGACGTACTCCCATTCGGCGCTGACACCTTGCGTCCCAAGCGCCGAGGTGACCATCTCCCAGAGGGCAGCGATGACGGGAGCGGCATTCGCTGCATCGGGAGCGAAGGAGGAGGGCACGGTTGCAGTGATGCCGACTGCCGAGCACGCCACACGTTCCTCAATACGTCCAATCATGGCTGCACCGTACTTCGGCGAAGAGATCCCGTTCCTGCAGTCGCTACCTACGCGACGTCGCACCACTGCGCGAGTGGTTTCAGATGTCCTGGATAACATTGGTGGAGCCCCGATCAGTGTGGCATGCACTGGGAAGTCAACAGAGAAATTGACGACTGAGAACTCCAGATGAGACGGGTTGATCACCCTCGAGGGCCAACTGCAGTTCACTGAACAGTCACAAAAGGTCTGAGGTTCTAGGCTGAAGTTTCACTATGGCGTCCGAACCCAGAATCAGGCAGCGTAAGCGCTCGCCACAGGAGATTCGCGACCTCTTGATGACGGCCGGCGAGGAGCTCGCTCTTGACCCCTCAACCCGGGGCGGCCTCGCCGGGCTCACGCTGAGTGCGGTGTTCGAGAAACTCCAGCGTGAGCAGGGAATTCGTCTTACGAATGCCTCGGTTCTCGGCAGGGTTTTCGATTCGGCAGAGGCGTTTCGGCGCGCCGTGCTCGTGAAGATCGCCTCGAGTGAATCTGAGGACTTTGTCACCTCGAGCGATTACGTCTTCCGGAAGGTCATTTTGAAGGCAGATCTCACCTCTCCGGAACGGCGTTGGGATGCGCTCCGCGAGACCTGTCGAGTTTCGGCCAACATCATGTTGGACACCCTCGCAGCCTCTCAGACCTGGAGAGTGTGGCTCGGGATTCTGGCGTATGCGATCGCCGAGCCGGAAGTGAACGCGGACCTCGTCGAAGCGCTCAAGATCAGTTACCACCGGTTGGATCAACAGTCGCGCGATGCCTACTCGGAAGCCTTGCAAATCCTCGGATTCCGCACCCGTGAGCCTCGAGGCCTCGACTACTTCTCGCTGTGGGCCGATACGTTGGCCGAGGGCGTCGGTATCAGGATGCTCGTTGAGCCCGACTCCTTTAAAGGCATCATGTTGCCAACTGGAGTGAACGGCAAGAAGCAGCGCTGGACCATGTTCTCGCTTGGGTTCTGGGCGTTGGCGACGCAGATCGTTGAGCTCGACCCGGAGTGGACTGCCCCATCTCCTTCCGCGTAAGTGGTGCAACCCTGATCGTCAGTCTGGGCTGACGGAGCAGTCGCGGTCTCTCTTCATGATCGTCACTGAGAGTTCATTTCAGCACCTCACGAATGTTTGACAGACTAACAAAAACGCGATAATAATGCCTCATTGCAGATTTGCAATGAGGTATCGCGATTTCTGGAGAGACAACTATGCGCGCCAAGTTGGCAGTGACGTTCTGGATGGCAGGAGCAGTTGCAATCGGTTGCGGCGTTGCACCAACCGTGGCGGGAGCAACAACTGCCGTCTCATCGCCGCAGCACGCCCATGCGGCAGTTCCTCGGCCCGGTGCTCCGACCAATGTCAAGGCGGTCGCTGCGAACAAGGCAGTCACGGTCTCGTGGACGGCACCGTCAGGAGCCAAGGGCACCATCACCTACACCGCAACGTCAACGAGCCCAAGCGCAACCTGCACGACGACTGCGACGAAGTGCACGATCACGGGCTTGACGAACGGGTTCACCTACGTCTTCACTGTGGCGGCCAAGAACTCGACCGGTGTCGGACCGGCGTCACTGCCGTCGAATGGGGCGACTCCAGCAACGACGCCGCAGCCACCGACCAGTGTCGTTGTCTACCCCGGCCCAGCGCAGGCCTACGTGACCTGGACGGCACCGACTGATAATGGGGGCGACCCGATCACCTCCTACGTCGTCACCCCGAGTCCTGCTGCGACTCCCTGCACGTCGGCAACCACGACCTGCATGGCGACGGGACTGACGAACGGCAAGGCGTATACGTTCACCGTGATCGCAATTACGGCGGCGGGAAAGAGCAAGAGTTCGCTCGCATCAGCGAAGACCACGCCTCTTGCGAGTTACTCGATTTGTAACAACGTGGCGTCGAACACGAACTACGTCGGCATCAACTTCTCCAATTGCAACCTCGCGGGTGTCGACTTCTCCAACGACAACTTGAAGAACGCGAACTTCACCAATGCCAATCTGGCCGGAGCCAAGCTGTCTGGAACGATTCTCACGGGTGCGAAGTTCACCGGAGCGAACTTGGCTGGTGTGTCTTCCGGAGGTATCACCCTCGATGGGCTCTCAGGTCTTCCGAGTGGGTGGAAGTTCGCCAATGGCTACCTCTTCGGTCCGGGAGCGAACTTGGCCAATGCCCAGGTCTCCGGGGTCTCGTTCGACAAGCTCAACCTGAGCGGTGCCTACCTGAAGGGTATTTTCATCCAGGCCTCGTCGTTGACGAACACCAACTTCTCCGGTGCCAACCTCCAGAACGCCTCTCTCTATGGGACTGACTTCACCGGGAGTAATTTCTCCGGTGCCAACCTCGCAGGAATGCAGGCTGGGTTCAGTGGGAGCAACTGGAGCACGACCAACTTCACCGGAGTGAATTTCACTGGGGCGAATATGTCCGGCGATTCTCTTTCCGGCGCCCCCTACTACAGCCAGCCGATGCGATTCGACAATGCGAATTTCTCCGGGGTGAATCTCTCTGGAGCTCATATGGGCGCTGTGGTGTTGAATAACGTCACCTCAGGGGGCATTACCGGAGTTCGAGGGATCTTGGGAGATGGTGCTGGAAATGCCAACCCGAACAACACCACCTACTCCGGCTCCGTCTCGGTCTACAACGGCTACCTCTTCGGTGCTGGTGCCAACGACGCCGGGGTGAGCTTCGCTGGAAACGGCTTCGGTTCGAACCCAGATCTGTCCAACACCAACCTGACTGGTGCGAGTTTCAATGGGGACACGCTCAACGGAGCAAACTTCAACGTTGACCTCTTGAAGAACGTCGACTTCACGAACGTTTCAGTCGTCGGCGGCAGTTTTCAGGGCGTTGACCTGACGAACGCAACGCTCGCTGGTGCAAACTTCAAGAACGTCAATCTCGCTTCCTACAACGCTCAGAATTTGACGGAACTGAAGGGCACTGATTGGTCAACGGTGACCATGACTGGCTTGGCCTCGAATGCAATTGATGCTGGACCGTCGGAGCTCCCAGCAGGATGGATCTTCACCAACGGCTTCCTCGTTGGCCCAGCAGCCAACCTCTCTGGTCGAGACCTGACGGGGCTCAACTTGACCGCAGCGAGTCTTGCCGGGACGAACTTCTCGGGAGCAACCTTGACCGGGACCAACTTGAATGGTCTTGATCTGTCGACTGCAACCTTGACCGGCGTTACCGCTAATTCAATTCTTGGAACCCCTGCCGCTCTGCCGACGAACTGGCTGATCCTTCAGGGAACCCTCTTTGGCCCTGGAGCAAATGTGAATGGAGCATCTCTCGACAAGCTCAACCTGAGCGGTGCCTACCTGAAGGGTATTTTCATCCAGGCCTCGTCGTTGACGAACACCAACTTCTCCGGTGCCAACCTCCAGAACGCC
>Ga0007878_1000087_pt1 | contig 17575 bp, 15 predicted proteins | sample CryBogCBH23Jun09_FD_55005 | JGI IMG/M metagenome (GOLD analysis project Ga0007878, IMG submission 55005) | Freshwater microbial communities from Crystal Bog, Wisconsin, USA - CBH23Jun09 | ecosystem: Environmental > Aquatic > Freshwater > Lake | place: Crystal Bog, Wisconsin, USA | collected... | reverse complement strand
CCATAAACGACTTTTTCGATATCAGCTATCACTGGAACATTTTTACCGGATACGTTCCAAGTAGCGCTCATATAACCTTTAGCTGCGTCACCAGCAGGGATTACATCCTCTTCTGATCCAGCCCACCATGAGCCAATAATCTTGTCCCGTGGGAAGCCAACTTTTTGAGCGGCCTTTAGCGCGGTTTGATTCATGACACCCCAACCCCAGAAAATGACATAGTCAGGGTTTTCTTCGCGAATCTTTAACCATTGAGCGCCTTGTTCATTGCCAGGGTGCGCAACTGGGATCTCAGTTAATTTGAAATGNTTGATTTTGCTTTCAGCTTCAAGCGCAACAATAGGCTCTTTGCCATATGCAGAATCATGGTAAAGAAAGACAATCTTCTTGCCTGTTAGTGAGCCACCATTCTTCTGAACCAAGAATTTCACAATAGCTGACGCTTGCATTTGATAGGTTGTTACTAACGGGAACGCATAAGGAAATACAGAGCCATCTACAGCATCCGTACGGCCATAACCCATCATGATCAGTGGAACTTTATCAGTTTGAGATTTATCTAAGACAGCGTAGGAAATACCAGTGGACATGGTGTGAATTGCAGTACCTTTTGAGTTGCCTGATTTACTTTTAAGACGCTCGTAGCACTCAACACCTTTGGCGTTGTTATATTCTGTTTCGCATTCTTCCCATGCAAACTTGACACCATTGACGCCGCCTTCAGAGAGGTTTACATAGTTTAGGTAATCAATAAATCCACCATAAAAGGCCTGGCCATTCTGACCGTAGGGCCCTACACGATAACTGGGGATTGAAACAAACTGATCTTCAGCCGCCGCCGATAGCGGATACGAAATGATGACCGATGTTATAGCAGCAAGAATACTTGCTCCAATTGAAGTTTTAATACTTTTCATTTTGATGCCTCCTTGAAAAATCTGAATAACAATAGTGTCTTGTTTTTACTAATTTGAATACAGGGTTTCCATCTACTAATGCGGGAAAGGCCAAAGCCTGAGTTTTTCCTTCCCAATTTGCCAGAGCCTTGCTAGCCCATGAGGCTCAACAATTAAAAAGAAAATAATCAGTGCACCAAATACCATCAGCTGTATATGTGAAATCGTGGCATTACTGAGGGGTAGGTGCAACAATTTTGATATAAACGGCAACACAATATCTAAAAATATCGGCAAAAGCAAAATAAAACCAGCGCCCAAGAAATTGCCCAAAATACTGCCTACGCCACCAATAATGACCATAAACAAGATTTTGAAAGAAAGTTCTAGCGAGAAACCATCTGGTTCTACAGTGCCAAGATAGCAATAGGCATACAAGGCTCCAGCGATACCACAGTAAAACGAGCTGATAGCAAACGCCATGAGCTTGGTTTTCATTAAAGGAATACCAATCACTTCAGCAGCAACGTCCATATCCCTTACTGCCATCCATGCACGACCAGTTGAAGATCGTACTAAATTTTTACCAAGTAGAGCTAATCCAGCAACAATGAAGAGCACTAGTAAATATTTAGAGATTGGGGTATCAAACGCAAAGCCAAAAATTGTGAGGGTTTGTGCGCTAATTACGCCAGACGAGCTGTTGTTAGAGAACCAGGGAAATTTCGTAAGGCACCAGACCACAAAAAATTGTGCTGCTAAAGTTGCTACAGCTAGGTAGAAGCCTTTGATGCGCAGAGAGGGCAGGCCAAATAGAATGCCTACTGAGGCAGCGCTTAAGCCTCCCAAGATGAAAGAAAGAAAGAAGGGAATGCCTTCAATACGCAGCTGAAAGTTATAGGTAGCAAACGCCCCTACTGCCATAAATGCAGCAGAACCAAGAGATAGTTGACCGGCATAACCAGTTAAGAAATTGAGACCAAGAGCAGCAAGTGAAAAAATTAAGAATGGGATCAGAATGGCATTGATCCAATATTCACTTGCAAATAATGGAACGCCAATAGCTGCGACCGAAAGCAGAATCATCATTCCGACTCTGTCTTGCAGAATAGGGAATATCTGACTATCAGCTTTGTAGGTGGTCTTAAATTGACCGGCTTCACGGTAGAGCATATTTATTCCTTAAACGCGATCAATGTGTTTTTCACCAAACAGTCCCTCTGGCCTTACCAACAAAAAGAGAAGTGCGAAGATATAAGGGAACCATCCCTCAATGCCACCAAAGTTTCCACCGAAGGCATCCTGAAGGACGGGGGGAATATAGATTTCCGCAAGCTTTTCTGATACTCCGATAATGATTCCGCCAACGATGGCACCGGGAACCGAAGTAAAGCCGCCCAAGATCAATACAGGAAGTGCCTTAAGCGCTGTTAATGAAAGTGCGAACTGGACGCCATTTCGTGAGCCCCAAAGCAAACCTGCAACCAAAGCCACAAATCCAGCGATTGACCAAACAATCGCCCAGATATTTTCTAGTGGGATGCCAAGAGATAAGGCAGCTTGATGGTCATCAGCGACTGCGCGCAATGCACGACCAACTTTAGTGTATTGGAATAGCAGCGCAAGTATGATTACCAAAAGAATGATGATTCCCGAGGAGAATAAGTCTAATTTAGAGATACCAATGCCGGTTAAATCCATGATGGTTTGGATTGGNTCATCTACAATTCCCAGATTAATCGGACGCACTTCACTGCCAAATAAGATAGGTGAAAGCCCGTCCAAGAAGAAGCTTAGACCGATGGTAGCCATAAAAAGTGTAATGGGGGGCTGGTTAACCAATTTTCCTAAAACAAACTTTTCAGTAAGAATCCCAACGATCACCATAAAGACAAATGCAGCAATAATGGCGAGCCACATTGGCATTCCATAATCAATAAAGCCAACTACTGCAAGAGCGGCCGCATAAACCATCGCGCCTTGAGCAAAATTAAAGACGCCAGATGCTTTATAGATTAAAACAAATCCGAGCGCTACAAGGGAGTACATCAGACCAGACAAGATTCCACTGATAACGATTTCTATGAAAAATTTCATTCCTTATTCCTTATCGGTGGATATTAGTGATTTGTGCCCAAATAGGCGCTGATCACTTCTGGATTATTTTTAACTTCATTAGGCAATCCATCCCCAATCTTTTTGCCATAGTCTAGAACGACTACGCGATCAGAAATATCCATCACTACACCCATGTCGTGCTCAATCAAGACTATCGTTACTCCGTACTGTTGATTCACTTCCAAGATAAAGCGGCACATGTCCTGCTTTTCCTCTACGTTCATTCCAGCCATTGGCTCGTCTAGCAAAAGGAGTGAAGGCTCAGCAGCAAGCGCTCTGGCAAGCTCAACACGTTTTTGTAGGCCATATGGAAGTTTGCCAACCGGTGTTTTTCGAATGTGCTGAATTTCTAAAAAGTCGATAACTTCTTCAACTTTATGGCGATTCAACTCCTCTTCATTTCTTGCTTTTCCAACCCAGATAGCATTGCTAATAAAGCCGCATTTCATTTGAGTATTCCTGCCGGTCATGATGTTATCGAGAACGGTCATGCCTTTGAAAAGGGCGATGTTTTGGAATGTTCTAGCGATGCCTTGACGCGCGGCTTCTGCGGGATTTATTTGTTTACGTTTTTCACCACGAAAATAAATATCTCCAGCTTGCGGGTGATAGACGCCGTTAATCACGTTAAGCATGGAGCTTTTGCCTGCACCATTTGGTCCAATAATAGAGCGAACTTCATGCTCTTTCACATCGAATGAAATATTAGTAAGCGCCTTGACGCCACCAAAAGATAGCGAAATATTTTCCAGTTGCAGCACCGTATTCGAACTTGATGATGGGGTCATAGTCTTGCTCATGCGGACTCCATAGCAGTTTTGGCATTTTGAATTTGAACTGTTGCACTAATGCTTCCATCTCGACCGTCTTCAAACTTCACTTTAGTTTCAATAAATTGTTCAGATTTTCCTGAGTACAGGGCATCGAGTAGCGGCCCATATTTTTCTGCAATGAAACCACGGCGCACTTTTCTTGTACGGGTCAGCTCATCGTCGTCTGGATCCAACTCTTTGTGCAATATGAGGAAACGTGCAATTTGTGCATGACTGAGCATCGGATCATCTGCCAAGTCGACATTGACCTTGTTGATACATTCGCCAATCATTTTGTAAACCTCGGCTTTAGAAGCAAGATCCACATATCCGGCAAAGGCAATATGACGACGCTCAGCCCAGTTCGCAATAGCCTCAAAATCAATGTTGATAAAAGTCATGATGGCATCCTTACCATCTCCAAAGACAACCGCCTCTTTAATGAATGGGAAGAATTTCAGTTTGTTTTCAATATATTTCGGGGCAAATAATTTGCCGTTACCCATCTTGCCAACATCTTTCGCTCGGTCGATGATGCGCAGGTGACCATCTTTATCAATAATGCCGGCATCACCAGTGTGAAAATAGCCTTCTGCATCGATTGATTCTGCCGTAGCGTCAGGTCTTTGATAGTAGCTATCCATCACGCTGACGCCTTTAACCAATACTTCACCAGTATCGGCCAATTTAATTTCAATGCCAGGTGCTGCGATACCCACAGAGTCATACTTCACTTGGCCGTCAGGCTGTAAGCAAACGTAGGCACATGTTTCAGTTTGGCCATAGAACTGTTTAAGATTAACGCCAATCGAGCGGTAGAAACGGAATAGATCAGGACCAATCGCCTCTCCAGCGGTATAGGCCACGCGAATCTTGCTCATGCCTAGGGTATTGCGAAGTGGGGCGTAAATCGTGAAGTTATACAAGGCATACTCCAAGCGATCCATCAGGCCAACAGACTTGCCATCCAGAATATCGCTGCCAACTTTCTTGGCATGTGTCATTGCTAATTCAAATAACTTACGTTTAAAAAGACCAGCGTCTTCCATACGAATCGTTACTTGGGTGAGTAGGCTTTCAAATATGCGGGGCGGCGCAAAATAATAGCTAGGCCCAATTTCACGCATATCTGACATGACGGTTTCTTTAGATTCCGGGCAGTTTACAGTTAATCCACTGACCATTGCCTGTGCAAATGAAAATAGGTGGTCGCCCACCCAGGCCATTGGTAGGTAAGCCAAAATATTGTCTTTGGAATTCAGGCGATCAAATTGTGAGCTATTTTGTCCTGCGCGAATGAAATTTTGGTGAGTATGGGCTACACCTTTTGGCTTACCTGTAGTTCCTGAGGTGTAAAGAATTACAGACAGATCAGTCGCCTTGCCCACTTCAAGCTCGGTGATAAAAAATTCTGGATGCTCTTCTGCAAATACTTTGCCGAGTAACTGAATTTGTTTGTATGAGTGCAGGTAGCTTTGCACGTAATCAGTGAGCCCTTTAGGGTCTTCGTAAATGATGGTGCTTAGTATTGGGGCTTGCTCTTTAATTTCCAGGAGCTTATCAACTTGCTCTTGATCTTCTACGATTGCAAATGAAATTGCCGCATCATTGAGAACGTGAATCATTTCCGCAGCAACTGCATCTTGATAGAGGGGTACGGGAACCCCGCCAAGACACTGGGCAGCGACCATGGCTTGATAGAGTTTGGGGCGATTATCGCCAATGATGGCTAGATTCATACCGCGCTTAAACCCCAAGGAGGCCAGGCCACATGCCAATTGCTTAATTTCCTCTAAATTTTGCTCCCAGCTGGTGACTTGCCAGATACCTAGGTATTTCTCCCTATAAGCAGGTTGCTTGGGAATAACCTGAGCATGTTCAAGCAGGAGTCTGGGAAATGTAAGCGAGTTAACTGCCTTAGTCATAAGCTGCTTATTACTTTATCTATAGTGGCATTATTGAATTGAACCAAGCATAATCCCCTAGAAATTAAAATGGTTGTCATTCAGCCGACAAACTAGGGGAAGTCCTGATGTCACTTGAAGTTTTATTACAAAATAGCCCTTGGATGTCTGGCTTAAATGTTGCAGAGCAAAATAAAGTTCGCACTGATATTCATATTAAGAAAATACCCACAGAAGGCTATGTTTGTCGTCGTGGCCAAACCGCAGACTTTTGGTTTGGCGTCATTAGTGGGGTTGTCAAAATTAATAATGTTGCGCCGAGCGGCAAGTCAACCACCTTACTTGGCCTAGCGCCAGGCGCTTGGTTTGGGGAGGGTTCACTACTGAAGGAAGAGTCGCGTCGTTACGATGCCGTCACACTGCGTGATTCTGAATTAGCTCTGATGCCTAGGGCAACTTTCTTATGGCTGCTCGATAACAGTATCTTCTTTAATCGATTTTTAATTTCCCAGCTAAATAAGCGTTTGGGTCAATTTATTGGTGCAATGGAAAACGAGCGCTTGCTTGATGTGGATGCAAGGGTGGCTAGATCCTTAGCTGCATTGTTTGATACTTGGTATCCACAACAAATCATGATGCTCAAAATTTCTCAGGAAGAGGTTGGTCAATTGGCCGGCTTATCCAGGCAGCGTGTGAATGGCTCTTTAAAGGTTCTCGAGGAATGCGGCCTCATTCGAGTAAGTTATGGTGAAATCCATATTCTTGATCTGGAAAAATTAAGCACCTTTCATTCTGTTGGAATGGAAAAATAATTCATGAAATATCCTTTAGATGGGCTTAAGGTTCTCGATTTAACGCGCCTATTACCAGGGCCGGTTTGTACTTGGCATCTTGCTAGTATGGGTGCTCATGTTCTCAAGGTTGAAGATAAGGGTGTCGGCGACTATGCTCGGAACTTTTTTCAAACTGAAGACGAAGCTAAGACTCAAACACCCAGCGTTTTTTATAGAGCGATCAATGGCAATAAAGAGGTAATCTTCTTGGATTTAAAAGACTCTCAAGATAAGAGCGCTTTCTTAGATTTGGTTAAAACTGCCGATCTCGTGATTGAGAGCTTTAGGCCAGGCGTCATGGATCGTTTGGGTATTGGTCCTGCTGTATTAATGAAAATCAAACCATCTTTAGTTTATTGCGCCATTACTGGTTATGGCATGACGGGCGCCTGGAAAGATAAAGCTTGTCACGATATCAATTCCTTGTCACTGACTGGTGTGCTCGATCAAATGCGAAATATTGATGGTAGACCCATCCTGCCCAATTTCCAGATAGCTGACGTCTTGGGCGGGGCTGTATCGGCTGCTATGGGATGTTTAGCGGCCTTATGGCAAGCACAACGCAGTGGGCAAGGTTCTGTAGTTGATGTGTCAATGACCGATGGTGTCTTGGCGCATAACGTGACCGCTCAAGTGGCTGTCCAGCAATTAGGACATGCTTTAGGTCCTGCGGAGGATCTATTAAATGGTGGCGTACCTTGCTACAACCTTTACCAATCAAAAGATGGTGCTTGGTTTGCGCTAGGCTCTTTAGAGTTGAAGTTTTGGGAGCTCTTTTGCCAAACTGCTGGCAAGCCAGAATGGGCAACTCAGCATTGGTCACTAGGGCAACAGATCGGTAGCGGAGCAGCTATGGGGTTGCGCGATGAGGTGCAGATACTGATAGGCTCCCAATCCAGAGAATATTGGATATCGTTATTTGATGGGGTGGATTGTTGTTTCACCCCCGTCTTGTCGCTTGAGGAAACGATGGTGCACCCGCTTTTTGTTGAGCGCTCCATGGTCAAAACCGATAAAGACGGAAAAACTTGGATCCAAAGCCCAGTTCAGTTCACGTAAAAAACTTCAACTAAGAGTTGCCCCATATTTTTTGATGTGATCCCACACAAGGTTCATGCGGTCAATCTTTTTGTATTCATTGGGCATGATCATCCAAAAGCTCCTGATGATTTCTATTTCATTCGCTAGAACCGGTATCAAGCCTTCCACAGGTTCGGCCATAAAGTTGGGAAGAATGGCAATTCCCAGTCCCGATTGCGCAGCCTGAAGTTGCGCTTGAATGCTGGTGCTTCGAAAGGCAATGCGTTGTGGATGGCAAATATCATCTAAATAATTGAGTTCTTTGCTAAATAACAAATCATCAATATAGCTAATGAANGTCTGTTTATCCAANTCGCTTCTAGANGTGATGATGGGATTTGCCTCAAGATATTCAGCTGAGGCATACAGTCGCAAAGAGTAATCCTGGAGCTTGGTAACCAAGTAGGGTCCACGAGTAGGGCGTTGCAGGGTAATCACAATATCTGCTTCGCGCCTAGATAGATTTACCATTCTCGGCAACGCTAACAAATCAATGACAAGTTTCGGGTACTTTTTTCCTAGAATATTTAATAAAGGTGCAATCACTACGGTACCGAAACCTTCAGTGGTGCCAATCCGTACTAATCCTGCTATTTCTCGGCTGCCTTGCTTGACTTCATTCTTAACATTACCAATCTGTTTTTCAACTTGCTTGGCAATCTCCTGTAATTGGAGGCCGGCTTCAGTAAGCTCATAACCAGAGTTGCTGCGTGTAAATAGCTGAACACCCATTTCTTGCTCTAAGGCTTGGATTCGGCGGGCAATGGTAGTGTGATTCACTTGTAATGAGCGCGCAGCGACCACCAAGCGATTATCTTTGGCTAGAGCTAGAAAAAAGCGTAAATGATCCCAATTCATACCTATCCTGTATACGTGCAATTGTCTAAATGCAAACGCTTATATCTGCATTTTTGCATATTTAGTATGCATTAAACCTTATTGCCATCATATTTTTATGCTGATAACCTTTCCTATCTAAAAGTTATCCCACTTATTTTTTACTTTAGCCAACACCAATAACAAGGAAATGTCATGTCAGCATCAGGTCAAAATATTCCACAAGTCCCACTATTTATTAATGGTCAAAAGGTCGCATCTAAATCGACCAATATTCGTAATGTTGTAAACCCTGCCACTCAGGAAATTCTGGCGACGGTTCCTTTTGCAACGATGGATGAAGTCAATGCAGCAGTAGCAAGTGCAAAAGAAGCATTTAAGACATGGAAAAAAACACCAATCGGCGCTAGATCCCGTATTTTCTTAAAGTACCAACAGTTAATTCGCGAGAACATGAAAGAGCTCGCAGCCATTTTGACTGCTGAACAGGGTAAAACTTTAGCTGATGCTGAAGGGGACGTATTTCGTGGTCTTGAAGTTGTAGAGCATGCATCTGGAATTGGCAATTTGCAATTGGGCGATTTTGCTAACAACGTAGCGAATGGCGTTGACACTTATAGCTTGCTGCAACCTTTGGGTGTCTGTGCAGGTATTACCCCCTTTAACTTCCCTGCGATGATTCCATTGTGGATGTTCCCAATGGCGATTGCTACTGGCAATACTTTTATTTTGAAGCCTTCGGAACAGGATCCCATGGTGACAATGCGTTTAGTAGAGTTGGCTGCTGAGGCCGGCGTCCCCCCAGGTGTTTTGAACGTTGTGCATGGTGGCGAAGAGGTAGTCAATGCAATCTGCGATCACCCAGACATTAAGGCGATTTCATTTGTAGGCTCTACGAAGGTAGGAACGCATGTATATAACCGCGCATCTCTTAAAGGTAAGCGCGTGCAGTGCATGATGGGTGCTAAAAATCACGCCATTATTCTGCCTGATGCTAATAAAGAGCAAACCCTGAACAATTTGGCTGGCGCTGCATTTGGTGCTGCTGGTCAACGTTGTATGGCAATTTCAGTAGCGATTTTGGTTGGTGAAGCAAAGGATTGGGTCGCTGACTTGGCTGCAAAAGCATTGACTTTAAAAGTAAGTGCGGGTGTTGAACCTGGTACAGATATTGGCCCTTTGGTTTCAAAAGATGCCCATAAGCGCGTTACAGGTTTTATCGACAAAGGCGTTGCTGAAGGTGCTACTTTGGCCCTAGACGGCCGTAGTCCTCAAGTCAAAGGCTATGAGGGTGGTAATTTCGTTGGACCCACTATTTTCTCTGGAGTAAAGCCAGGCATGGTGATTTATGACCAAGAAATTTTCGGACCAGTCCTCTGTGTGAGCTTTGCTGAAAACCTTGATGAAGCTATTCAAATGATCAATGCCAATCCAAATGGTAACGGCACGGCAATCTTTACCCAATCTGGAGCAGCTGCACGCAAGTTCCAAGAGGAAATTGATGTCGGCCAGATTGGTATTAATGTACCTATTCCGGTACCTGTCCCGATGTTCTCTTTCACAGGCTCGCGTGCATCGAAATTAGGCGATTTAGGTCCTTATGGCAAACAAGTGATTGCCTTCTATACTCAAACCAAGACGGTGACTGAGCGCTGGTTCGATGACAGCACTGTTTCAACCGGTGTTAATACCACTATTAGCTTGAAATAATAAGGAAAGAAACTAATATGACTTATGAAAATATTTTGCTTGAAAAGCATGGCAAAGTAACTCTCATTCGCCTTAATCGTCCTAAAGCTCTGAATGCGCTGAGCCCAGATCTCACGAGAGAATTAGCACAGGCATTGGATATTGTGGAAGCCGATGATGATATAGCGGTAGTGGTTATTACCGGCAGTGATAAAGCCTTTGCCGCTGGAGCTGACATTAAGGTGATGAAAGACTGGTCATACATGGACGTGTATAAGTCCGACTTTATTACCGTGTCTTGGGAACGTATTGCTAAATTCCGTAAGCCTACTATTGCAGCAGTTGCAGGTTATGCCTTAGGTGGCGGTTGTGAATTAGCCATGATGTGCGATTTTATTATTGCGGCAGATACTGCCAAGTTTGGGCAGCCTGAAATCACTATCGGCACTATTCCTGGCGCTGGAGGTACGCAACGTTTAACCCGTTTTGTAGGCAAGTCTAAAGCCATGGAAATGGTGTTAACTGGTCGCATGATGGATGCTCAAGAAGCAGAGCGTAGTGGACTCGTTAGTCGCGTCGTGCCTGCAGATAAATTGATTGAGGACGCACTTGCAACTGCAGAAAAAATTGCTTCGATGTCATTGCCAATTGCGATGATGGCAAAAGACTCTGTGGATAGGTCTTATGAGGTTTCCTTAAATGAGGGTATCCATTTTGAACGCCGCCTATTCCATTCAACCTTTGCTACTGAAGATCAAAAAGAAGGCATGAATGCATTTGCTGAGAAGCGAAAACCAGCTTTTAAGAACAAATAATCATGTTTTGTGTAATAAGCCCTGATTAAACCTTAGGGCTTCCCCTTAAATTGTCTATTAAATGACAACAAATCAAACAGCACAAGCTTAAGCTTATTACTCAGTTAAGACTATTGGCTGGCTCTAATCAGGAGGCTAAATGAAGATCGGATTTATTGGTTTAGGAAATATGGGCAGCCCAATGGCAAATAATTTGCTGAAGGCAGGTCACGAGCTCTTCATCTTTGATTTGGTTCAAGCATCAGTCAAAAAATTGCTAGATCAACATCCAGGTAAGGTACGCGCATTGTCGGCGCCTAAAGAGGTTGCAGCGGCTGGCTTAGATTTAATCATCACAATGTTGCCAGCGGCAGTGCATGTGAAATCGGTCTACCTCGGCCCCGATGGTGTGTTGGCAAATGTCTCTACGCAAACTGCATTAATCGATTCATCAACGATTGATCCACAAACTGCGCGCGAAGTTGCTGCTATTGCAGCAGCTCAGGGTAACGTGATGTTAGATGCTCCGGTGTCAGGCGGTACCGGTGGAGCAGAAGCAGGTACCTTGACCTTTATGGTTGGGGGTGATGAAGCTGAATTTACTCGCTACAAGAATATTTTTAACGCCATGGGTAAGAATATTGTCTATTGCGGTGGTAGCGGCAATGGCCAAGTGGCTAAGGTTGCCAACAATATGCTTTTAGGTATCTCCATGATTGGTACGGCTGAAGCAATGTCGCTAGGGGTTTCCTTAGGTATGGAGCCTAAAGTATTGGCTGGCATCATCAATACTTCCAGTGGTCGCTGCTGGAGTTCGGACACTTACAACCCATTCCCAGGTGTTTTGGAGAACGTTCCAGCAAGTCGCGGTTATACAGGTGGCTTTGGTTCTGATCTCATGCTCAAGGATTTAGGTTTGGCTGCTGAAGCAGCAAAGTTAGCAAAGCAACCAATCCCATTGGGCAGTTTGGCACAGCAAATCTACCAAACTTTTAGCCTGCAAGGTAACGGTGGCTTGGATTTCTCAGCCATTATTAATTTGTTCAGAAAAAAATAAATTTACCAAGTAGACATTAGCGATATGCACACACCAGATTTAATCATTGAGAAAAATAAGGGCGTAGCACATATCATTATCAATCGTCCATCAGCATTGAATGCGATTAATTTGGAGATGGTGCGTGATATGCATACCTACCTTAAAGAATGGGCTACTGATGACGCTATTCATGTAGTCGTAGTGAGTGGCGCAGGCGAAAAAGCATTTTGTGCTGGCGGCGATATCCGCACCTTATATGAAAGCATGAAAGGGGGCAGACAGGAGCACCTCAATTTTTTCAAAGAAGAATTTGCACTCAATGAATATATCTACACCTATCCAAAACCTTACATAGCACTCTTAGATGGCTATGTGATGGGCGGTGGTATGGGAATCTCGCAAGGTGCGTCTTATCGGATTGCTACTGAACGAACCAAGTTATCCATGCCAGAGACTGCCATTGGCTACTTCCCAGACGTAGGCGGAAGTTATTTTCTCTCGCGTTGCCCCGATTCCATTGGGATCTATCTTGGTTTGACGGGCAAAAGCATACAGGGGCAAGATGCAGTATTTAGTCGTTTGGCAGATTGGGTGATGGACTCATCTCAACTAAGCTTTTTTTTGCAAGCGCTTGAGACTCTTGAGAATTCGTCACCACTCCCAGGGCAGATTGACAAATTATTGGAAAGTCTTGGTGCGGCTAATCATGCTGTTGCAGCAAGCTTTACTGCGATTGGTAAGCAAATTGCCCAATGTTTTTCTTTAGAAGCAATTCCTGCTATTGAAAAAGCGCTACAGAAATTAGATCAGGAAGCTCCTGCCGAGTGGATTAGCGAAGCCTTGAAAAAGATCTCCAAGAATTCTCCATTGGCAATGGCAGCTACCTTGAGAATGATTCAGGCGGGTAAGTCTTTAAGTCTCTCTCAATGCTTTGTAATGGAGCTTACTTTGGCTGAACATTGGATGAAGATTGGGGATTTTATTGAGGGAATCAGAGCTTTAATTATCGATAAAGATAATTCACCGCAATGGCGCTATACAACAGCAGACTTATCCGTTGAGCAATTACATGCTCTCTTACCCGAGCTTTACCCTCACTAATTNCTGAGTAAANAAGGACTGGATTGAACCATGAGCTTTCTCGAATTTACTGAAGAACAAATGATGGTNCGTGATATGGCAAGAGATTTTGCCAAGAACGAATTGGCGCCGCATAGTGAACGNTGGGATAAAGANGGCTGGATTGATGATGCCGTTATTGCGCAAATGGGTGAGCTTGGTTTATTGGGGATGATTGTTCCCGAAGAGTGGGGTGGTGCCAGCGTGGATTATATTTCCTACGCACTAGCCGTCGAAGAAATTTCCGCCGGTGATGGCTCAGTTGGCGCCATTATGAGTATTCATAATTCTGTAGGTTGTGGCCCAATACTGAAATATGGCTCTGAAGAGCAAAAGCAAGCTTGGTTGCCTGAATTGGCGAGCGGTAGATCGATTGGGTGTTTTTGTTTAACAGAGCCGCAGGCTGGTTCTGAGGCGAATAATTTAAAAACCCGTGCTGTGCTCAAAGATGGTAAATGGGTTCTTAATGGCTCTAAACAATTTGTGAGTAATGGTAAGCGCGCAGCCTTGGCGATTGTTTTTGCTGTGACTGATCCTGAGCTAGGTAAAAAAGGTATTTCTGCTTTTTTAGTCCCTACTAATACTCCAGGTTTCATCATTAATCGTTTGGAAAAGAAGTTAGGCATTCGCGGTTCAGATACTTGTGCAATTACTTTGGATAACTGTGAGATTCCCGAAGCTAATTTATTGGGGCCTAGAGGTAAAGGTTTGGCGATTGCTCTATCCAATCTAGAAGGCGGCCGTATCGGCATTGCGGCTCAAGCCTTAGGGATTGCAAGGGCTGCTTTTGAGTCCGCATTAAATTACTCCAAGGAGCGCATTCAATTTGGTGTTCCATTGATTGATCATCAAAGTGTTGCTAATTTTTTGGCAGATATGCAAACCCAAATTAATGCTGCGCGTTTATTGATTCTTCAGGCCGCTAGTATGCGTGAGCNAAATGTGCCATGCCTATCTGAGGCCTCACAGGCAAAACTATTTGCCTCAGANATGGCAGAAGCCGTCTGTTCAAAGGCTATTCAGATTTATGGTGGTTACGGTTATCTAGAAGACTACCCAGTAGAGCGTCATTACCGTGATGCTCGTATTACGCAGATTTATGAAGGTACTAGCGAGGTTCAACGCTTAGTTATTGCACGTGCTTTAAAAGATATGAATTTCTAGGAGTTTAAGAATAATTTACGGAATCGTTTTTTATGCAAATTAAAGATAATGTGTTCGTAGTCACTGGCGGTGGGTCTGGTTTAGGTGCCGCTACTGCGCGCATGCTAATTGACCATGGCGGCAAGGTTGTATTAGTCGACGTGAATGCCGATGGTGGGAATGCTGTCGCCGCTCAATTGGGTCCCAATGCGTGCTTTGTCAGTGCCGATGTGACTGATGATGCTAGTGCTCGCAATGCGTTTGAAGTTGCAGCGCAGATGGGCACTCTCCGCGGTCTAGTCAATTGCGCAGGTGTCGCTCCAGCAGAAAAAGTGGTTGGTAGAGACGGCCCTCATAAGTTAGATTCTTTTGCTAGGACGATCAATATCAACTTGATCGGCAGTTTTAATATGATCCGACTCGCTGCCGCGATGATGGGCGAATCTGCCCCTNNTGAATCAGGAGAGCGTGGTGTTCTGATTAGTACAGCATCTGTTGCTGCTTATGATGGACAGCTTGGCCAGGCTGCTTATGCCGCGTCAAAAGGTGGCATTGTGTCAATGACACTGCCGATTGCACGTGAACTTGCACGTACAGGCATCCGAGTCATGGCAATTGCCCCTGGAATTATGGAAACACCGATGCTGTTAGGTATGCCTCAGGAAGTCCAAGAGGCGTTAGGCAAAACAGTCCCGTTTCCAGCTCGCATGGGAAAGCCTGCAGAGTTTGCAGCGCTAGTTCAACATATCCTCAGTAATAAATATTTAAATGGCGAAGTGATTCGTTTAGATGGATCCATTCGGATGGCTGCTAAATAATTTTGATAAGTTAATATAACTATGAATAATGATCCTGTAGTAATTGTTTCTGCAGCAAGAACCCCAATGGGCACTTTTCAGGGTGGGTTCTCTAGCTTAACTGCTCCGATCTTAGGCGCAGTAGCAATCAAGGCGGCCATTGAACGCTCTGGTCTTGATGCTAGCTTAGTAGAAGAAGTATTAATGGGTTGTGTCTTACCTGCTGGCCAAGGTCAGGCGCCGACACGCCAAGCCGCGCTCTTAGCTAATTTGCCCTTAACAGCCGGATGTACAACGATTAGTAAAGTCTGCGGCTCTGGAATGAAAGCAACCATGATTGGTCACGATGGCATTGTGGCTAATTCATATACTGTAACGGTAGCAGGTGGCATGGAATCGATGACCAATGCACCATTTTTACTCCCTAAGGCACGTGGCGGGTATCGATTAGGTCATGGTCAAGTTATTGATCATATGTTTATGGATGGCTTGGAAGACGCATATTCGAAAGAAAACCGTGGTCGTTTAATGGGCACCTTTGCAGAAGACTGTGCTGGTAGCTATCAATTTACTCGCGAGGCACAGGATGACTATGCCATTCGCTCAACCAAGCGTGCTCAAGAAGCAAGCAATAACGGTAGCTTTAATTGGGAGATTGCACCAGTGACTGTCTCTGGAAGAAAGGGTGATGTATTAATTGGTAAGGACGAAGGTCCATTTGCAGTCAATATTGAGAAGATTCCAGAGTTAAAGCCAGCCTTTAAAAAAGATGGATCTGTTACTGCCGCCAACTCTTCCTCTATTTCAGATGGTGCTGCTGCTTTAGTGCTGATGAAAGAATCCCATGCTCGCAAGTTAGGTTTGCAACCTTTGGCGCGGATTGTTGGGCATGCCAATAATGCATTTACTCCTGCACTGTTTCCGACTGCACCTGTTGGTGCAATTCAAAAGCTCCTACAAAAGATCAATTGGACTACTGAGTCCGTCGATTTATACGAAATCAATGAGGCCTTTGCGGTTGTAGCAATGGCGGCTATGCATGATTTAAAACTACCAGCCGAGAAGGTCAATATTCATGGTGGGGCTTGTGCTCTTGGTCATCCTATCGGCGCTTCCGGAGCTCGTATCGTAGTGACCTTATTGGGAGCACTAAAAAAATACGGCTTAAAGAGAGGCGTAGCGTCTCTCTGTATTGGCGGCGGTGAAGCTACTGCTTTAGCTATTGAAATGTATTGAGAACAACCAGATGATATTAACGACCGAACAAGAAATGATTCGCGACTCGATGCGCTCTTTTGCGCAAGAGCGTCTCGCACCATTTGCAGCAGAATGGGATAAATCCCATGCTTTTCCAGCGCAAGCAATTAAGGAGTTGGGTAAGCTTGGTGCTATGGGTATGGTTGTACCTGAAGAATGGGGTGGAGCTGGCATGGATTACATGTCTCTCGTGTTGACACTTGAAGAGATTGCGGCTGGCGATGGTTCTACCTCAACGATTGTGAGTGTTCAGAATTCTTTAGCCTGTGGCATTACCCTCAGATATGGCAGCAAAGCCCAAAAGGAAGAGTGGTTAAAGCCTTTAGCTCGCGGTGAGAAGCTAGGTTGTTTTTGCCTAACCGAACCCCATACTGGTTCTGATGCTTCAGCCATTACTACACGCGCTGATAGGGATGGCGATTTCTTCATTCTGAATGGTGTGAAGCAGTTCATTACTTCTGGCAAAAATGCTGACGTAGCTATTGTTATTGCCATCACAGATAAGGCGGCAGGCAAAAAAGGGATTTCCTGTTTCTTAGTGCCAACCAACACACCTGGTTATATTGTTGCTCGTCTTGAAGACAAAATGGGTCAGCATGCTACCGATACTGCGCAAATCCTGTTTGAAAACTGCCGCATTCCTGCATCTTGTTTGATGGGTAAAGAGGGTGAGGGCTATAAGATCGCTCTTTCCAACTTAGAGGCTGGCCGAATTGGGATCGCTGCACAAGCAGTGGGAATGGCACGCTCAGCTTTGGATGCAGCTATTCGATATGCAAAAGATCGTGTGACTTTCGGTGTACCCATTATTGAGCATCAGGCTGTNAATTTTCGCTTGGTAGATATGGCTACTCAACTTGATGCAGCAAGGCTTATGGTGTGGCGTGCTGCTTCANTGAAGGATGCTGGCAAGCCTTGTCTTACGGAGGCATCGATGGCTAAATTATTTGCTTCCGAAGTTGCTGAAAAAGTNTGTACTGATGCCATTCAGATTCATGGTGGTTATGGCTATGTCAGCGATTTCCCAGTAGAGCGTATTTACAGGGATATGCGCGTTTGCCAAATTTACGAAGGTGCTAGCGATATTCAACGTCTAGTGATTGGCAGAGCACTTGCGCAATAATTTTTTATTTACAAAAGAGCTTAAAGAGACCCCAAGATGAAAATCTTAGTAGCTGTAAAACGTGTCGTTGATTACAACGTCAAAGTTCGTGTGAAGTCAGATAATTCTGGTGTTGATATTGCTAACGTCAAAAT
>Ga0007878_1000062_pt1 | contig 21399 bp, 27 predicted proteins | sample CryBogCBH23Jun09_FD_55005 | JGI IMG/M metagenome (GOLD analysis project Ga0007878, IMG submission 55005) | Freshwater microbial communities from Crystal Bog, Wisconsin, USA - CBH23Jun09 | ecosystem: Environmental > Aquatic > Freshwater > Lake | place: Crystal Bog, Wisconsin, USA | collected... | reverse complement strand
GCGTCCGAGTCGATTAGAGGGTGCAGCCTCCGGAGATGAAAGCACCCTGGCCTACCAAGGCCAGGGTGTCTTGACCCACAAGGGTCGAACGCATATGGCAGCCCCAGCCATTTTGAGTTGGAACCAGCTTGCCAAGGGCTTGAGCGAGTTCCGTGAGATCCTTCTGTTTATCCGCGACCAAGAAAGACAAGGGCTTTGGAACCGGAAGCCTCGGCATGAATAGTGCTCCTAGGTAATACAACCACTGAAAATTAGGTGTTAGCGAACACTCTCAAGAGGGGGGCATCGTTATGCATGTGCGTCACCATATAAATGGAACTTAAGTTGCTGAACTGCAGGCTGCGCCGGGTACCGATGTATGGGATTGCCACCATATAACTTCAGGTTTTTCTGCAGTGTTGGGCCGGTGAGCCGTTTATGAGAACGTTTATTAGTCCACCCTTGGCTACTTGCTACCGCACGTTAGTGGTGTGTTATGGAAGTACTGTTTGAGTAGCGTTATCACCAAAATTCGATAGAAGAGAACAATGTCTGAACAACTGTTTTGCTCAAAGTGTGGAACTCAACGTCAAGGGAATGGGCAGTTCTGTTCAGGCTGTGCTGCGCCATTCGCTGGTGCAGCCACAGAGGTGCGAGCACCAATCGGAAATGGTCGACGTAATGCTGGGGTGCTTTGTTTCGTGGCCTCTGCAATAGTTGCAATGAGCTCGTTCATGCCATATGTGGTAATCACCACAGCTCTGGGCTTGTCATTTAGTCGCACGCCCTTCCAATTCGGCATGAGCGAGACCTTGTCTTATCAAGGCCCACTGATTCTTCTGGCGGCCGTTTTTTTGGCGTTTCATGGGTTACGCATGATCGGAGTCGTGTCACCAAACAAGTCGTTGAGCCGGACTCAGCCGCTTGGAGCTTGCATCTACGGCGCCTTGGTCATCATTGATGCTTGGACTACTTCTGGTTGGACCAACGCTGATGGAACGGCCATGACAAACGTAACTAGGGGCTATGGCGGGGTAGTTGGTTTATTGGGGGTAGCGGTTGGGCTCCTTGCCATCTTCGTTCAACGCAGCTCTGAAAACTAGATCGTCAGGACTCTACTGAAATCGGCCACGATACAAGTGTGGCCGAACATACAAGTACAGGTATATCGGTACTTATCAGACGTCAGCTGAGTTTCATCATGACTCTGAGGTGATCCATTTGTGCCAATCGGACTCAACTTGTCAACGGTGCTGAGTCGCGAGTGCTTTGCCACCACCACCCAATTTTGTGAATGAAAAGAAGTTCATAATCACTAAAGCTTCGTCATGATGGTGGCTTACTTGGGCCAAAAAACGGATGACAGGTTTTCATGTAAGTGATGGGCTATACATTGTGCTCATGAGCCTCGACCCACTCACTTCAACGCACCCTGAGATAGCAAAAGAGGCCAACGGCTGGGATCCGTCGCAGGTGAAAGCAAATAGTCGTACCATCCATTCTTGGCTATGCGGAAAAGGTCAGAGTGGAAGGTCGATGTTGCGAGTAGAACTAATCGCGGATACGGCTGCCCGTTCTGTTCTGGGCATAGAGTACTCGTCGGCTTCAATGATCTAGCTACAACCCATCCAGAGGTTGCGCCCGAGGCTGATGGGTGGGACCCTACTGAATGCTCGTCCGGGAGTTCACAAAAACGATCCTGGAGATGCGCTTATGGTCACACCTGGTTAGCGTCCATTGCTAGTAGGGCAAAGATGAAGACGGGTTGCCCTTACTGTTCGGGTCGGCTTTCGATCCGGGGCTATAACGACCTTGCAACCACCAACCCTGAGATTGCTGCCGAGGCAGATGGGTGGGACCCAACTGAGGTTGGACCTGGTAACACGAAAAAACGGTCTTGGCTCTGTCCTGTCGGTCATCGTTACGATGCCGCTGTTTCGAGCAGGGCTCGCATGGGGACAGGCTGTCCATATTGCTCGGGCAGGAAGGCAATAGTTGGTGTCAACGACCTCTTAACTATCAATCCTCAGCTTGCAAGTCAGGCGAATGGGTGGGACCCCACCACTGTCAAACATAAGAGTCAACAAAATAAGAATTTCGAAGGTGCAGGTCGCGATAACTTTTTCCACCCCAATCGCGGACGAAATAATTTCTCCTACGTGGGGTGAGAAAAAAATCTCTCTATTGGTCCTCGGTCACCAAGGTGGCCAGTGCGGTCAGTCGATCGTTCAACGCTTGCTCCAGCCAGGATGGATCGCGGTGAGCGTCAGTAAGCAGGAGCCCCCCTTTTTTTCTTGGCGTCCGAGTCGATTAGAGGGTGCAGCCTCCGGAGATGAAAGCACCCTGGCCTACCAAGGCCAGGGTGTCTTGACCCACAAGGGTCGAACGCATATGGCAGTCCCAACGGGATTCGAACCCGTGCCTATACCTTGAGAGGGTATTGTCCTAGGCCACTAGACGATGGGACCATGAGGTGAGAGGTTGTGGAATCAACCTCTCACTTCGCTCGGGGGCAAGGACTCGAACCCTGAATAACTGGACCAGAACCAGTTGTGTTGCCAATTACACCACCCCCGAAGGGCTTGGTAATTCTAACCGAGGCTGACCCTCGCTCGCCAGACGAGCCTTAGAGGTGGGCCGAGGTGGTCCATTTACTGAGTGTTCCAAAGCCCACAATGCGTCCCACCGCGACGTCCAAGGTCTCTTTGAGGTAGTAGTGCCAGAGGGACGCCTTGATGGTGGTTGAGCTCAATACCGGTGACGGTTCGGGCGACAGCCCCTGCGCCGAGGCGATCGCCATGGCCCGGAATTCGTGGAAGGGGTCGGTGACCGTGATCACGCGCACGAGGCCGTGCTGCTCCATCGCCGGTATGACCGAAGCGATGTTCTGCCAGGTGTCGTCACCGGCGCCGATGATGATTCGCGAGGCGGGGACCCCGTGTTGTTCAAGATAGGTGGCCGAGACACCGGCCTCGGTGTAGACATCGCCGGGGCGACGCCCACCCGTGACGACTACCCACGGTGCGCGGTGGGCGTCATAGACGGCGAGGGCCTCGTCAAGGCGCGCCTTCAGGACGGGGGAGGGCACGCCATTGTCTTCGGTGGTGCCAAAGACCACAATGGCCTGCGCGGTACCCGTCGAGTGCTCGTGGCTGGTCATCCAGATTTGCGCAAAGGTGAAGGCGAGGTAGAGCACTACCAATGTCACTAACGCGCTCAGCAGTTTGAGCACGATACGAATCGGCGCAAAAATCAGCCGGAACAACGAGCGAGCGCCTCAGTGAGTCGTTGGATGGTGCGCTCACGGCCGAGCACTTCGAGTGACTCAAACAGCGGTGGTCCCACCAGGGCACCGGTGACTGCGCAGCGAATGGGCGCCTGCGCCTTACGCAGGTTCAGGCCCATGGCCTCACCGAGTTCGAGAGTGGCTTCGTGGAGCGCCGTGGCGTTCCAGTCAGTGGCCGCGAATCGCTCGACCGCCGTGGCGAGGAGCGCCTGGGCGAGGGGGTCATTGCGAACCGCTTTGTCGAAGTCGGCGTCAACGAAGGGCGCCGCGTCGAGGAAGAAGAAGGCCACCATGGGCACGGCTTCACTCAACAGGGCGATGCGCTCTTGGATCAGCGGGGCGACGCGTGCGAACAGGGCCTCGTCGAACTGCGCCGGGGTCCACGGCACCGTCCGGTCGGTGGGCTGCCAGTCGCAGTCCCACGGGCGCACCCAGGGCGCAACGGCCGCCAGGAAGTCCGTGGGGCTCATTGCACGGATGTAGTCACCGTTGAAGGCGCGCAGCTTCTTGACGTCAAAGAACGCCGGGGAGTGCGAGACGTCCTCGAGTCGGAACTGTTCGATCAGTGTGCTGCGTGGGACAATCTCGTCCTCGCCACGGGGACTCCACCCCATGAGGGCCAGGTAGTTCACGAAGGCCTCGGGAAGGTAGCCCTCGTCGCGGTACGACTCAGTCGCGACCGGGTCCTTGCGCTTGGAGAGCTTCTTGCGCTGTTCGTTGACGAGCAACGGNAGGTGGGCNTAGGTCGGCAGCGGCACTTCATCGCCGGTCACGGCGTTCAGCGCCGACCACAGCAGCATCTGCTTAGGCGCGTTGGGGAGGTGCTCCTCACCACGGATCACGTGGGTGATGCGGTCGTGGCGGTCGTCGGTGACGTTCGCCAGGGCGTAGAGCACGGCACCCGAGGACTTGGCGACCACGAAGTCGTCAATCACGCTGTTCTGGAACTCCACCTGGCCGCGAATCAAGTCCGGCACCACGGTCGCACCCTCACGGGGCGTCGCAAAACGGAGGGCGGTGCGCTCACCTGCACTGAGCTGACGGTCGCGGCAAAAGCCGTCGTAGCCGGGGGTCTTGTTGTCACCCTTACGAGCGGCAACGTCATCACCGGTGCAGTCGCAGTAGTAGAGGTAGCCCGCCTCGAGCAACAGGCGCGTGGCCTCCCGGTGAGCGGGGGTGTTGTCGCTCTGACGGAAGGGGCCTTCGTCGCAGTTGAGGCCGAGCCAGGACATTGCACTCACGATGCCGTCCACCCACTCCTCACGGTTTCGTTCCTCGTCGGTGTCTTCGATACGCAGGATGAAAATACCGTCAGGCGACTGACGGGCGATGAGCCAGTTAAAGAGAGCTGAGCGCGCGGAACCCACGTGGAAATAGCCAGTGGGCGATGGCGCGAAGCGGACGCGAGGTCCCGTCATTCGTCACTCCTCGAAGCGAGCGGCCAACTCGGCGTGCCGCAATCCTTCACGCCTCCACCTTAGTATTTAGGGTGCTCGCCGCGATGGCCGGCCCTGGCAAAGGACAACGATGAAGACACGCGCTATTGGATCACTGCAGGCCTCGGAAGTCGGTGTCGGATGCAACAACTTTGGTGGTCGCCTCGACCAGCACCAGACCAACGAAGTGGTGCTCGCCGCGCTCGACAACGGCATTAACTTCTTCGACACCGCCGACATGTACGGGGACTGGCAGTCCGAAGTGATGCTCGGGTACGCGCTCGGCAACCGCCGCAGCGAAGCCGTCATCGCCACCAAGTTCGGCTTCACCCGTGACCTGAGCGACTTTGACGGATCGGCCAAGCGCGTCAAGGAGGCCTGCGAGGACTCATTGGGCCGCCTCGGCACTGACTACATCGACCTCTACCAGTACCACTTTCCCGCGGCCAACGCGCCCATTGAAGAGACGCTGGGCGCCATGCAGGAGCTCGTTGCCGAGGGCAAAGTACGAGAAATTGGTTGCTCGAACTTCAGCGCCGACCAACTGCGTGCTGCTCACGCCGCCGCCGGATCGGGCCCGCGCTTCGTTTCCATGCAGGGCCAGTTCTCGCTGCTCTACCGTTCGCCGGAAACTGATGGCGTGCTGGACGTGTGCCGAGAGTTGGGAATTTCCTTCTTGCCCTACTACCCACTGGCCAACGGGCTCTTGACGGGCAAGATTCGTCCCGGGGCACCCCTGCCGGAGGGCACGCGCTTGTCGCTGATGCCACCGGAGCGCGCGGCACACTGGACCGGCGAATCGTTGATGCAGCGCGTCGGTGCCCTGCTCGAGGTCGCGGACGAGATGGAGCGACCACTGCTGACGCTGGCCTTCTCGTGGCTGCTCGACCACCCGGAAGTGGCCTCAGTCATTGCTGGTGCGTCGAACGCGACCCAGATTGCGGCGAACGCGGCGGCGGCCATCAGCCTGACACCCGACCAGCGTGCGACGCTTGATCGNGTGTCGGCCGACGCGTAGTTAGTTGGCCTTGACGGCGGCGACCAACTTGGTCACCGTGTCCTTGGCGTCACCGAAGACCAACGTGGTCTTGGGGTTGTAGAGCAACTCGTTTTCAATACCAGCGAAGCCTGGGCGCATCGAACGCTTGAGGAAGATGACGTTCTCGGCGAGGTCCGCGTGGATGATGGGCATGCCGTAGATGGGCGAGCCCTTGTCGTCCGAGGCGGCGGGGTTGACGGTGTCGTTGGCACCCACCACGAGGGCGATGTCGGCCGTCTGGAGTTCGGAGTTGGCCTCGTCGAGTTCCTTGAGCTGCTCGTAGGGAACGTTGGCCTCAGCGAGGAGGACGTTCATGTGGCCAGGCATACGACCGGCCACCGGGTGAATGGCGTAGAAGACCTCGATGCCCTTGGCTTCGAGTTCCTCGGCCAGTTCGCGCAGGACGTGCTGGGCCTGGGCAACGGCGAGACCGTATCCCGGGATGATGGCCACGCGCGAGGCGAGGCTCATCAAGACGCCGGCGTCCTCTGGGGTGCCAGATCGAACGGGGCGCTGGTCAGCGCCACCACTCGCACTTGATGCCGCCGCGGCACCGAAGGCGGAGAACAGAATGTTGCCGAGTGAGCGACCCATGGCCTTGCTCATCAGTCGGGTCAGCAAGATACCGGAGGCGCCGACCAGGGTGCCGGCGATAATTAGCAGGTTCGAACCCAGGGTGAAGCCGGACGCGGCCACGGCCAGACCGGTGAAGGAGTTCAGCAGCGAGATCAGCACCGGAACGTCAGCACCACCAATGGGCAAGACGAAGGCGATACCCAACGCGAACGAGAGCGCGAGCAGATACCAGAGCAGCGACGTCTGACCATTGACCAGAATCGTGATGATGAGGCCCAGGCCACCGAGTCCCAGTAGGGCGTTGATGAACTGCTGTCCCGGGTAGGTGACGGGGCGGCCGGTCATCAGCTCCTGCAACTTGGCGTAGGCAATGGCCGATCCGGAGAACGAGACGGTACCGATGAGGACACCGAGCAAGACTTCCAGGGTGACGTACGTCGCCGGGTGGCTGGCGTGAATGTGGGTGAACTCGGTAATGGACACGAGGGCCGCCGCACCACCACCCACACCGTTGAAAATCGCGACCAACTGGGGCATCGCCGTCATGCGAACGAACCGCGCGGCGGGGACGGCCACCAAGAGGCCAATCACCATACCGAGGATCATCAAGTTGACGTGCCGCAGGCCGTGACCATTGACGCGGGTGAAGAACGTGGCACCAATCGCCACGGCCATGCCGACCGCGGCCACAATGTTGCCGAGTCGGGCGCGCTTGGGTGAGCCCAAGGCCTTCAGGGCGATGATGAACGTCGTCGCCGAGAAGAGGTAGAGCAAGTCAATAAGTGTGGTGCGACTCATGAGGCCACCTCGTCCTTCTTCGGCGCCTTGGCCTTGGGCTTGAACATTTCGAGCATGCGGTCAGTGACGACAAAGCCACCAACGACGTTGAGGGTGGCGAGGATTACCGCGAGGAATCCCAGTACCTCTTCGAGGTTGGTCGTGGCCGAGCCGAGAACGACCATGGCGCCGACCAGGATGACGCCGTGAATCGCGTTGGAACCACTCATCAGGGGCGTGTGCAAGATGCTGGGCACCTTGGCAATGATTTCAATGCCGACGAAGATGCTGAGCATCAACACGATGGCGTACTGCAGGAGCATGTTTCCCATTAGTTCTCTTCCTTTACGGGGTTCAGATTGACGACCGGACGCTGCAGCTTTTCGGCCGTGGGGGCGTGCGTGATGTTGCCCTCATGGGCCACGGTGACGCCACGAACGACTTCGTCAGAGAAGTCGGGGGCCAGGGTGCCGTTGACACCAAAGAGGCCGAGGAGTTTCACGACGTTGTTTGCGTACATGAAGCTCGCGTGGGCGCCCATCTGCGCCGGCGGGTTCGACAGACCAACCACGCGCACACCGTTGCGCTCGACGACTTCGCCGGCCTTGGTGAGTTCGCAGTTACCGCCACCATCGGCGGCCATGTCGATGACGATGGCGCCTTCCGCCATGGCGTCAACCATGGCCTCGGTCAGCAGGATTGGTGCCTTGCGTCCGGGGACGGCCGCCGTCGTGATGACAATGTCGGCATTGGCGACTTCCGAAAGCAGGGCGGCCTGCTGTGCGGCGCGCTCGTCGTCAGTCAGCTCGCGGGCGTAGCCACCGGCGGCGTCAGCGGTGACGCCAAGGGTGACGAACACGGCACCAGCCGATTCGGCCTCTTCCTTGGCGGCGGTGCGCACGTCGTAGGCGCGCACCTTGGCGCCGAGGCGCTTCGCGGTGGCGATGGCCTGGAGGCCGGCAACACCGACACCCATCACCAGCACCTTGGCGGGACGGATCGTGCCCGCGGCCGTGGTCAGCAGTGGGAAGAAGCGGTCGAAGTAGGTGGCGCCGGCGAGCGCGGCGCGGTATCCCGAGACCGTGGCCTGCGACGACAACGCGTCCATGTACTGGGCGCGCGAAATACGGGGCAACAGGTCGAACGAGCAAATGGTGAGCTTGCGTTCGTTCATCGCCTCGACGACGTCACTGGCCAACAGGGGCGAGAGGAAGGAGAGGTGCAGTGAGCCCACGGGGAGCGCGGCTACTTCGTCCAAGGTCGGTGGGTTGACCCGGAGGTTCACGTCACCGGCGGGCGACGCCACGATGGTCGCACCCGCGGCCGCGTACGCATCGTCGCTGTAGTGGGCGGCAACGCCGGCGCCTTGCTGCACGTCAACGCTCCACCCATCCTTGATGAGGCTTTTGACGGCGTCAGGGGTGAGGGCCACGCGAGTTTCGCCAGGGCGAGACTCTTTGTAAAGGGCAATCTTCATTGTCGGATTTTATCAGTCATAGGCGCCATCTCTTTGCCGTATCTAAGAAATGCCACGTCTTCGTCTGTGAGGCCAGCGTGGTGGGCTAAAACGGAAGGCATGGACGAAGCAATTGTGCTCGTGGCATCACCAGTGGGCCAGTGGGGCGTTATTGGGAGCTCGCTCGGCGTAAGCCAGATCACGATGCCGAACCAGCCGCTGTTCGCAACGTCCGGGCACATTCCTCGTGTTGTTGCCACTGCCGCCAAGCAGCTCGAGCAGTACTTTGCCGGAAAACGGCGTACCTTCGACGTCTCTTTGGCGCCTCACACCGCCACTACCTTTCAGCAGCGGTGCTGGGAAGCACTTCAGACAATTCCCTATGGAGAAGTGGCGACCTACGCCGACGTGGCCCGGATGGTGGGGCGCCCACTAGCGGCCAGGGCAGTGGGGAACGCGAATCACGCCAATCCGTGGCCAATTATTGTTCCGTGCCACCGAGTCGTCGCCTCAACCTCAATGGGTGGCTACGGCGGTGGGGTGGATGTGAAGCAGTGGCTCCTCGAACTCGAGGGCGTCCGCTACAGCAAGTAGAGGTCGCCGCCGCGCTCTTCCACGGTGAACTCGGTGAGGCCGTGAGGCGCGGGGCCGTTGATCACATCACCATTGCTGACCTGAAACTGCGAGCCGTGGCAGGGGCAGACCATCAACGATGAGCCCTGCGACCAGCCCACGGTGCAGCCGTTGTGGGGGCACACAGTGTCAAAGGCGCGCCAGGATCCGTCGGCGAGGTGAAAGACAATGCCGGGGTCGCCCGTGGAGGGCAGGCTCTGGATCACAGCGGCGGAGCCGAGTGGAACGGCGCTGGCCTTGCCAATCAAGGTGCCGGCACCTGCGGCCGTGGTCGACGTGGTGGCGCCGGTGGTCCCTGTGGTGCCCACAGTGTTGGTCGTGGTGCTTGATGATGCGCCACCGACCATCTTGCCCAGCGCGGCCACGGTGCCACCGAGAAGAAGGGTTGCGGTGCCCAACGCACCGGCCGTGGCGCCAGCGACGACCACACGACGACGGTCCACGGCNGTGATGGCTACGGGCGTGGCGATCGGGGCAACGGTTCCTACCAACACCGGGCACGTGGTGGCGTTACACGGACCGGCGAGGGTCGCGCAGGTGCCACGATCGAACTTGCCGCAGAGCTCCTGCACTTGTGCGAATGGCAGGGCGACCAGTTCTTCGACGGGGACGCTGCGCTTGGTGCGAAGAACTCGATCGAGGTAGCCGTCAAGCGAGAGCTGGCGTCCGCCGGGGGCAATGGTGAAGGGGAGCCAGGCAAAGAAGAAGACGATGTCGGCACCCGTGAAGTACGGCGACGAGTGGAAGCTGACCGTTAGGAACAGGCTGAATGACAGCAGGGCGCCGCCGATTGCGGCGAGACGCGAGCAGAAGCCCAGCAAGGTGCCGAGTCCGATGGCGATTTCGCAATAGGCGATGATCATGCCAATGAGGCCGGCGTAGGGGAGCAGCGGGTGGAGCAACGCGTGAATCGGGCTGAACCGCTCCGCACCCGCGAGCTGGTGCTGGATAGAAATGGGTGCCGAAGCAATGAAGAAGTTGGGATTGGCGAGCTTCTGGAGGCCGGCGTACGCGAACGTGAAGCCGAGGAAGGCGCGCAGCGGAAGGAGCGACCACTCCGACAGGGTTGCCGCACGATAGGGACGGCGGAGATTGAGCTTCGGCAGACGAGGGGCCCAGGGCATTTTGGTGGCGGACATTCCCTCATCTTAAGGAGGTTCGTACGGAGGCCGATTGATGCCTCACGAAATTCTTAGAGAAAGGCGAAAGCGGTTCGACGTGGCAGCGTCACCCCGCGCTGGTGGGCCAAGATAGGGGGATGATGACTGCGTCCATAATTACCTCGCTCGTGAATGCGTTGCATCACTTGCCCTCGACCATGGTCTACGTCGTCGTCGCACTCCTCGTTTTTGGTGAAGCGGCATTGTTTGTGGGGTTTGTCATCCCCGGTGAGACCACCGTGCTGGTGGCCGGCGTTATCGCCAGCCAGGGGAGCATCAACATTGTTGCCCTCTGCGCGCTGGTAGTCGGTGCCGCCGTTGTTGGTGACACGGTCGGCTACATCATTGGCCGTGAATACGGTCCGCGACTTCTCGCGCTGCGGCCGCTGCAGCGCCACCGTGGCGAACTTGATCGGGCGCTGGAACAGTTGCAGCACCGGGGCGCTCGCTACGTGTTCCTCGGGCGATTCACCGCTTTTCTTCGGGCCGTGATGCCCGGCCTCGCTGGCATGAGTCGGCTCCACTACCGCCGCTTCCTCATTGCTAATGCCGCCGGCGCATTGGTGTGGGGAGTCGGGTGCTCCCTCTTGGGCTACGGCGCCGGAACGCAGTTGAGTCGCATTGAGCACTACGTCAGCTACTTCAGTTGGTTCTTGCTCGTCTTGGTTGTCGGGGCCGCGCTAGCGCTTTGGCTACGGCACCGACGGAACGTCGCGCGGCGCTAAGAAGCCGGTACCCACTGCGACCCCTCGCGGGTCAACAGAGCGTTTGCCGCCGCCAAGGGTCCCATACCTGCAACGAGAGCGACGGACGGGGGCAGGGCCGACTGATCATCTCGGAGCAATCCGGCGACTCGGGCACGTGCGGCGATTGCGGTCAAGCGTTCCGTGGACGCTGCGGCATCCAGTGCCGCGTTGGAACGCCANGGCGGACCGTCAGCCCTAAGGAANCCCTTTTCGAGGGTCGATGCCGTNGGAAGGACGCTGATTGACTGCACCTGTTCGCAATAGGGGGCGAGCGTTTCGAGGTATCGCAAAGTGACCGACTCCGTCCACGGCCAGAGCCACGGCTCCAGACCGAGCCACGCCGGCCACGCCCCATCGCAACTCCCAACCTGCACGACGAGGCCCGCGTCGGTCGCGTAGGTGAAGGCACGCTGGTAGCGAGCGAAGGCTTCGTGATCGAAGCTGCCGTCGTGGGGCTCGAGCCGCGCCCACGACAGATTGAACTGCAGGTGAGTGACGCCGGCGATGGCCGCGGCGTCAATGAGCGATTCGTAGTGGTGCCANAGATTGAGCGCCTCACCAGGTGCGGTGACGTAGCCCAGGGCAATGGCGGGGTTGAANCAGGTGGCCGGTTGGAATCGTCCGTCAAGNCCACCCTCAGTTGCGTANGCGTTTAGGGAGGCGACGAGGGGCTCGCGGGAAGTCACCTTGGTAGTTTCCCACGTTCCGCGAATGGGGAAGCGGTCTCAGGGGCCGCTGGTCGTAGTCTGGGCGTTGTCACTACCACATGCCTCGAGGAGCTCCCATGTTGCACGTTGCATCACTCAGCACCGTCATTCGACTGTCGCTGCACGTTCTGGCGGCGTGCGTCTGGCTGGGCGGTCAGCTCACCATGGGCGCGCTGATGCCGACCGCGCGGACCCTCGGCGACGGTGCGCCGAAGAAGCTGGCGGTGGCCTTTGGGCGCCTGAGCTGGCCCGCCTTTTGGGTCCTGATTGCTACCGGATTCTGGAACTACGCCGCGGTGCACGGCGAACAGGCCACCTCGGCGTGGAACACTGTTTTTGGGGTCAAAATGCTGTGCGTGATCGCGGCGGGCGTCGCCAGCGCGGTGCACGTCAAGGCCCCCACGCCTCGCGTTCGTGGCCTGTCGGCCGCGGTGGCCCTACTGGCCACCTTGGCCACCCTGGTGCTCGGTATCGCGTTAGCGGGATGACGATCCCGGAGTCACGCCCCAAGGGGATGTGAGTACGATGGAAACGAGCAAAAGGAGCACCCGTCATGCTTGGTGAAATTTTCGGACCGGACCTGATTATCGTTCTCGTCGTCCTGGTGGTCCTGATGTTTGGCGGCCCGCGCTTGGCTCGCAATCTCGGCCAGGCCAAGAAGGAGTTCGAGAAGTCGGTTAAGACCTCGGACAAGGCGGCGGACAAGCCCGCGGAATCCGCTGACGAAACGACCGAAAACTAGGTCGTCGCACCCTCGTTCGGCACTATTGCCGAGAGGCATAGCCACTATCCAATCACTACCGGAATCTTCCGGATGGCTGAAAATGTTTGTTGGCTAATGTAATGAACGTGCACAAATCAGCCCTGTCCCCTCAGGGTGCCAAGGAACCCCGAAGCGGTCTTCGTCGACTGCGCCGATTCCTTGCGCTCCCCGTTGCCGCGCTCGTTCTATCCGGTTGCAATACCAAGTCATTGCCAGGTTTCGGCGTAAGCCCCGGCGACACCACCTTGTCGCACTCGGTGTACCACCTGTGGCAGTGGTTCTCGGTCGGTGCCGTTCTCGTGGGCGCACTGGTCCTTGCCCTGATGGCGTGGAGCATTGTTCGCCACCGTCGTCGCAGTGATGACGCCATTCCGGCCCAGACGCAGTACCACCTGCCACTCGAAATCATCTACACGGTCGTCCCGATCATCATCGTTTTCGTGCTGTTCGCCGCGACATTGGTCGTTGAAAACAAGGAAGTCGCCCTTCCGAAGACCAACGTCAACATTGAGGTCAACGCCTTCCAGTGGGGTTGGGAGTTCCTGTACCCCGGCTCGAACGCGGTAGTTGTCGGTCAGACAACGCAGACGCCAGTGATGGTGATGCCGTCGAACGAAAACGTGCACATCACGTTGACGTCGTCAGACGTGATCCACGGCTTCTACGTGCACGACTTCAACTTCTCGCGCTACGCCCAGCCAGGTGTGTACAACCAGTTCAACCTGCGGGCCCAGGCCAACGGCACCTTCTTCGGTCAGTGCACCCAGCTGTGTGGCATGTACCACTCGTTGATGTACTTCAAGGTCAAGGTCGTGAGCCCAGCTGACTACCAGACCTGGCTGAACAGTTTCAACACGCCCGCTGATGCGAAGGCTGCGACCGCGGCTCAGACCGCGCTCAACCAAGAGCTGTCAACGGGAATTGCAACCAAGCAGGCAAACACGAATTTTGGAGGCTGATTATGACTGACGCACTTCTCACGACGCACGAGACATCGGACCACGGGCACGAGGGCCACGACGATCACCACGGCCCCAGTGGTCTCCTCAAGTGGTTGACGACGACTGACCACAAGATCATTGGTCTGTCCTACACCGTTACCGCGGTGGTGTTGTTCGTCATCGGTGGTCTGTTTGCCGAAATCATTCGACTGCAGCTGGCGTCGCCCAACGGCACTTTGGTGAGCCTCGCGCAGTACAACGAGCTGTTCACCATGCACGGTTCGGTCATGATTTACCTGTTCGTCGGCCCCTTCGCCTTCGGCGCATTGGCCAACATCATCGTGCCGATTCAAATTGGTGCGCCGGACATGGCCTTCCCGCGACTGAACGCGTTGTCGTACTGGCTCTACTTGGGTGGCGCCATCACCATGCTCTCGGGCTTCTTTACGGCTGGCGGCGCGGCGAACTTCGGTTGGGTCGGCTACGCCCCGCTCTCGAGCTCGCTGAACACCCCCGGCGCCGGTGCTGACCTCTGGATCGGTGGTCTGTTGCTGACCGGCTTCTCGGCCATCTTCACTGGTGTCAACCTGTGTGCGACGGTCTTCTACCTTCGTGCACCGGGTATGACGATGTTCCGCATGCCGATCTTCACGTGGAACCTGTTGGTGACGGCAATTTTGATCCTGCTGGCCTTCCCCGTGCTGACCGCGGGACTCATCATGCTCTACGCCGACCGCCACTTCGGAACGCACATCTTCACCAATAGCGGTGGTGGTGTGCCGGTGCTGTGGCAGAACATTTTCTGGTTCTGGGGACACCCTGAGGTGTACATCCTCGCCCTGCCGTTCTTCGGCATGGTGACCGAAGTCATCGCCGTGTTCTCAAAGAAGCCCGTGTTTGGCTACAAGGGCATGATCTTCGCCACCCTGACGATCGCCGCGCTGTCGCTCGGCGTGTGGGCCCACCACATGTTCACCACCGGTACGGTCTTGCTGCCCTTCTTCTCAATCATGAGTCTCCTGATTGCGGTGCCGACCGGTATCAAGATGTTCAACTGGATTGGCACGATGTGGCGAGGGCAGGTCTGGTTCTCCACGGCCATGTTGATGTCGTTGGGCTTTTTGTTCACCTTCCTCATCGGTGGTTTGACCGGTATCTACCTGGCGAGCCCGCCGCTCGACTTCATGACCCACGACACCTACTTCGTTGTGGCGCACTTCCACTCCGTGGTGATGGCGCTGGTGCTTGGCGCCATGGCTGGTCTGTACTACTGGGGCCCGAAGGTCACCGGTTACTTGCTCAACGAGAAGCTCGGTAAGGCCCAGTTCTGGACCCTCTTCATCGGTACCCAGGTCTTCACCTTCCCGCTGTACCTCTTGGGTCTCTACGGCATGCCTCGCCGTATGGCGCTCTACCCGTTGGACCCCCAGTGGAAGACCCTCAATGATGTCTCGACGGCCGGTGCACTGCTGATCGGCATCTCGACGATTCTCTTCGTGGTCAACATCGGCTANTCCTGGAAGAAGTACCCNGCGGGCGACAACCCGTGGGACGCCCAGACGCTGGAGTGGTTCACCACCTCGCCACCCCCGCACCACAACTTCTACCGTCTGCCACAGATTCGCTCCGAGCGTCCCACGTGGGACTACAACCACCCCGAGCACACATCGCTGGCTCACGGCAAGCACGAGGAGACCAAGGCATGAAGGTAGAAGCCAAGATGTTGNTGATGCTCGGAGTGTTCTTCGGGATCATGTGCGCCGTGTACTGGAAGTGGAGCCTGGAAGACGCTGGTGGCGTGATGATGTTCGCCGGCATGCTGCTCTGCCTGCTGCCCGGTTCCTACTACTACTGGTGGAGCCGTCGCATGAAGGAGCGCCCCGAGGACTCGAAGACGGCGTCGCAGGCTGAGGGTGCGGGCTTCGTCGGCACCTTCCCCGGTTCGTCGATCTTCCCCTTTGTTCTGGGTGTGGGCGCCTTCTTCGTGGTGCTCTCGCTGGTCTTCGGTATCTGGATGCTGATTCCCGGTTTGGGCCTGGCGTTCTGGGCCTTTATCGGTGGCACCTCCGAAGGGCGACGCGGCGGATCGCACTAGACACTGCGCTGGTGCAGTGCCGCTTTAAATTTGTTTGGTCAGATTTAGAATGAACAAGGTTTCTGGGGGAGCACGCTTCTCCAGAGAATGACGTAAGGAGACAGTGGTGTCAACGACGGAAACTGCGACGAAAGTCGTTTTGGGCGGCACGCGAGGGGGACCCGACGTTGCCACACTTCGTCAGGATCGGTGGTGGCTGCAGCCAGTAGTGACGGTGTCGATTCTCACCGCATTCGTTATCTACTCGACGTGGTCGGCCTTCACGCCCCGGAACTACTACGTCGGTGCCGCGAACCTGATCAGCCCCTTCTACTCACCGTGCCTCGCGGGGAGCTGCGTCGCTGGTGCTCGCTTCGGCCTCTTCCACGTCAGCATTTGGAGCTGGATGTCGCCCGCGTTCTTGATTCTGCTGTTCCCCTTGGGCTTCCGCCTCACCTGCTACTACTACCGTCGTAGCTACTACCGCGCGTTCTGGTGGTCACCTCCGGCCTGTGCCGTGGCTGACAAGCACGAGTCCTACTCGGGCGAAACGCGCTTCCCGCTGGTGATGCAGAACGCCCACCGCTACTTCTTCTACTTCGGCCTCGTGTTCAACGCGCTGCTGACCTACGACGCGGTCCGCGCGTTTTACCAGCCCGGCGCTGGGTGGGGTGTCACCGTTGGCACGATCGTGCTGACCGTCAACGCCACGCTGCTCTGGCTGTACTCGCTGTCGTGCCACGCCTGCCGTCACCTCTGTGGTGGCCAGGTCAAGAGCTTCTCGCAGCACCCCATTCGCTACCGCTTCTGGAAGCTCGTGTCGCCCCTGAACGCGAAGCACATGAACTTCGCCTGGGCCTCACTGATCTTCGTTGCGCTCACCGACGTGTACGTGCGTCTGGTGGCCTCGGGCGCCATCACTAACTTCCGTCTCTTCTAAGGACTCGACATGACCTACGAACACCACGATTACGACGTCTTGATCATCGGCGCCGGTGGCGCCGGTCTCCGGGCCGCCATTGAAGCCAAGCAGCAGGGCCTGAAAGTGGCTCTCGTCACTAAGTCGCTCCTGGGTAAGGCCCACACCGTTATGGCCGAAGGCGGCATGGCCGCAGCCATGGGCAACGTCTACGCCGAGGACAACTGGAAGGTGCACTTCCGTGACACCATGCGCGGTGGCAAGTACCTCAACAACTACCGCATGGCTGAGTTGCACGCGAAGGAGTCGCCCGACCGCGTCTACGAGCTCGAGCAGTGGGGTGCCTTGTTCGACCGCACCAAGGACGGCAAGATTCTGCAGCGTGACTTCGGTGGTCACCGCTACGCCCGCTTGGCCCACGTGGGTGACCGCACCGGCCTCGAGCTGATTCGTACGCTCCAGCAGAAGGTTGTCTCGATGGGGACTGACGTCTTCATGGAGTGCAAGGTCCTCAAGTTGGTTCACGACGACGAGGGCCGCATCGCCGGCGCCGTCGCCTACCGTCGCCCCACCGGTGAGTTCATCACTTTCGGTGCCAAGGCCATCATTCTCGCCACCGGTGGATCCGGTAAGTCATGGAAGTTCACGTCGAACTCCTGGGAAGGCACCGGTGACGGTCACGCCATGGCCCTGTGGGCCGGTGCGCAGTTGATCGACATGGAGTGCATCCAGTTCCACCCCACCGGCATGGTCTGGCCACTGTCGGTGCGTGGTCTCCTCGTTACCGAGGGTGTCCGCGGTGACGGTGGTGTGCTGCGCAACTCCGAAGGTAAGCGCTTCATGTTCAACTACGTCGCCGACATGTTCCGGGCCGAAACGGCCGAAACGGAAGAAGAGGCTGACAAGTGGTACGACGACCACACCGCGGGTCGCCGTCCACCAGAACTGCTGCCCCGTGACGAAGTCGCGCGCGCTATCAACGCTGAAGTGAAGGCCGGTCGCGGCAGCCCCCACGGTGGCGTCTACCTCGACATTGCCTCGCGCCGTTCGGCTGAGTTCATCCGTCGTCGCTTGCCGTCGATGTACCACCAGTTCATGGAATTGGCTGGCGTGGACATCACCAAGGAAGCGATGGAAATCGGACCGACCAACCACTACATCATGGGTGGCGTGAAGGTCGACGCCGAAACGGCCGCCTCGAGCGTGCCCGGTCTCTTCGCCGCTGGTGAAGTCGCTGGTGGTATGCACGGTGCCAACCGTCTCGGTGGAAACTCGCTGTCGGACCTCATCGTCTTCGGTCGTCGTGCCGGTATGGGGGCCGCGGCCTACATCCAGGGTGGCGCCCAGGTGGGCGCCATGCGCCAGGATGAAATCGAGGCCGCCGTTGCGGAGGCGCTCGCGCCGTTCGACGCAGAAGAAGGGGAGAACCCCTACGACATCCAGCGCGATCTCCAGGAAATGATGCAGGCGAACGTCGGCATCATTCGTACCGAGTCGGAGCTGGTCGACGCCATCGCCCAGCTGGACGTCTTCACCGAGCGCGTGAAGAACATCAAGGTCAAGGGTGGCCGTGCCTACAACCCTGGTTGGAACCTGGCAACGGACTTGCCGGCCATGTTGACGGTCTCCAAGTGTGTGGCCCTCGGCGCCAACCTGCGCAAGGAATCACGCGGTGGTCACACCCGCGAGGACTACCCGAAGGCTTCACCAGAGTTCGCTACGTTCAACCTGGCGCACTCCTCTGACGGCGGTAACTGGGACAGCCCCATTGTCACCAACGAATCCCCACTGCTCCCAATTCCTGAAGAACTCCAAGCACTGCTTGAGGAGGCAAAGTAATGGCTGAGGTAACACTTCGCGTCTGGCGCGGTGACGCGTCCGGAGGCGACTTCGAAAACTACACCACGACCCAGAATGAGGGTGAAGTCGTCCTCGACATCATTCACCGCATTCAGGCCACCGAGGCCCCCGACCTGGCCTGCCGTTGGAACTGCAAGGCCGGTAAGTGCGGTTCGTGCGCGGCTGAAATCAACGGCAAGCCACGTCTCATGTGCATGACGCGCATGGACCAGCTGCCCGAGGGCCCCGTGACCGTGACGCCGATGAAGACGTTCCCGATCATTCGCGACCTCGTCACCGACGTCTCGTTCAACTACGCCATGGCCGAAAAGGTGCCCGCCTTCTTGCCGCCGCCGATGCCCGAGGGCGGCTACCGGATGTTCCAAGAGGACGTCGAGCGTGGCCAGGAGTTCCGCAAGTGCATCGAGTGCTTCATGTGTCAGGACGTCTGCCACGTCATTCGTGACCACGAAGAGAACAAGACCAACTACGCCGGTCCTCGTTTCTTTATCCGCTACGCCGAGCTCGAAATGCACCCGCTGGACACCAACGACCGTCGTGACCTCGTGCGTGAAGAGGCCGGCCTGGGCTACTGCAACATCACCAAGTGCTGCACCGAAGTCTGCCCTGAGCACATCAAGATCACCGACAACGCGATTATTCCGCTCAAGGAGCGTGTGGTGGACGCCCACTACGACCCGGTCGCGTGGCTCGGACGCAAGATCCGTCGCAAGACGAAGGTCTCCGCCACGGACGCGGCTGTTCAGCCCGCGCCGTAGTCATGGTGGCATTCCTCTCAGAGGAGTGGTTCGCGGGCGTGAATGCCCGTCTGGCGGCAACGCCAGGAGCTCCGCTTGAGAGTGGTGCGCCCAGCCAGCACATCGTGATTGAGTGCACCGACGCGCCCTCGGGCGCTGACGCGCTGACGTTGACCTTGTCGGCCGAGGGCGCGACCGTTACCGCGGGGGATCACCTCGCGGCCGAGACGATTTTGCGCCTGTCGTACCGTGACGCCCTCGCCATTAGCGACGGTACCTTGACCAGTGCCGACGCCCTGCGTGACGGTCGGATCAAGGTGCGCGGCGACGTCAGCAGTCTGCTGCGTCACGCGGGCTGGTTGGCCGCAGTCTTCGCGACGACGAACTAACTACTGCTCGCCGCGAAGGTGGGCTTCGGCTTCCTTGTCACCTTCGAAGAAGTCGGCCGCCACCCGCATCTCACCGCGCATCATCTTGCCGCGCTCTTTCATCATGCCCTTGGAGAGTGAGCCGAAGGCCCGGGCCACGCCGTCACTGCTGGCGGTGAAGTTCTGAACGGAGCGGTCGTCGAAGCCCACGCGGCCTCCGGCGGCGTAGGAGTCCTGGTTGGCACCGAGGTAGACGAATGTCCAGCCCTGGGCCTCACGACGCTTGACGAGTTCGAAGATCTTGTCGCGGTCGTACTCTCGGCTCTGGTTCTCTTCACCATCGGTAAAGACGACGAAGAGCACGGCCTCGGCTCCCTTGAGCTCTTCGGAGCGGATGGTGGCGTCGGTGATGAGCTGGCCCATGGCATCGTAGAGCGGGGTGCCACCACGGGGGCGGTAGTCGTCCGCGGTGAGGGGCGCGATCTCACGAAGATCCTTGGCGTCCGTGATGACCAGGTGCGTGTCCTCGGAGTCGAACTGGACGAAGGTCATGAGGGTCTCGGCGCCGTCACGACGCTGGTCGTCGCAGAAGGCGTTGAATCCGCCGATGACGTCACTGCGGAGTGACTCCATCGAGCCCGATGCGTCGAGGAGGAAATAGATGTGGGCCTTCTGGGGGGTGGTAGTGGTACTCATGTGGAACTTCCCTTCTTCTTGGTGGAGCGCAGCCCTCGTTCGAGAACGACGCGGATGGTGTCGCTCATCGTGAAGCCCTCCTCATTGCCAACATCGGCGAGGCGTTGCAACAGTTCGTCGGGGAGGCGAACACTGATGAGTTGACTGTTTTTTGCTTTGGTGACTCGGCTACTTGAAATGAATCGGGCCGATGGCGAGTTATCCGTCATGACCGTAACGTACTACGTTTGTATTACAAAAGCAATACAAAATTGCTACGAATTCATTTTGTCGCAGGGCTGTGACATCAGCGCGCAGTAGGGTGGGGTATCGCGTAGGAATGCCCTCGGCGAGTCGTCAGTGGCGACTGCCGTGAACCTCTTGGCTATTCGGTGCCTGGCCCATCCACGTGGATGGCCATAACGAAAGGGCCCTCATGGCCGAGAAGTCACCCTCCCAGCGCAACGCCAAAAAAGTCGGAAAGTCGCTGAAAGAGAAGCGCAACGACAAGGACGCAAAAAAGGTCGCGAAGTCGGGTCTCCTGGACCCGAAGAAGTAGCGCCTTACAGCACGACGGGGTCGCCGCTGTCCGCCACCATGGCGAACCCGGCTTCGGCCCACGCCTGCATGCCACCGTCGAGGTTGATGGCGGTGAAGCCGTTCTCGTCGAGGAAGGTTGCGGCACGACCCGATCGACCACCGGAGCGACACACGCAGAGGATGGCGCGGTCGTGCGGGAGCGCCTCAAGGTGGTCGGGAAGCTCGGAGAGGCGGATGTGCGTGGCGTCAGCCATACGGCCACCGGCGAATTCGTCGTCTTCACGAACGTCGAGAACGAAGGCCCCCTGGGCCAGGATTTCGGGAGCTTCGAGTGCGGTAATAGCGGTAATCATCAGGGTTTTCCTTTGGAGTCCGTGCGGTGCTACCTAACTCAACCTACTCCTAGACTGATGGCATGAGTGACACTGCACCAATTGAAACCATGACGACGAACGAGCTCGTCAAGGTGCTGGACACCCCCGACGCCCCTTTCCTGCTTGACGTGCGCGAACCTGATGAGGTTGCGGACTGGGCCATTCCCGGTGTGGTCAATATCCCCCTCGGTATCCTCGAGCAGCGGTTGGGTGAACTGCCCACCGATCGCACGATTCTGACGATTTGCGCCAAGGGTGCTCGCGCCCGCAATGCCTCCGAAATTCTGGCCCAGCACGGCATTGCCTCGACGGTGCTGACCGAAGGCATGTCGGCGTGGGCGTCGACCTACGAC
>Ga0007878_1000036_pt1 | contig 29489 bp, 30 predicted proteins | sample CryBogCBH23Jun09_FD_55005 | JGI IMG/M metagenome (GOLD analysis project Ga0007878, IMG submission 55005) | Freshwater microbial communities from Crystal Bog, Wisconsin, USA - CBH23Jun09 | ecosystem: Environmental > Aquatic > Freshwater > Lake | place: Crystal Bog, Wisconsin, USA | collected... | reverse complement strand
GTGACGCTAACTAGCAAACCGATCGTCAGTAAGCTAGCGAAGAGCTTCTTCACCGCTGTGGATAAATGCAATGTTGGCAAACTTAAAATCCGAAACGCGTGCGTAACCAAATCCATCCATCGTATTTGACAGGATCATCAGCACAGGGGCCAATGCCGCACTCTAATAAAGTCGAAACTAGATTACCCAAGACCAATAGCAGGAACAGGATGACTAAGGTATTGGCAAACCAAGAGCGTGAGCGAATCTCACGATTGGGCAGCATTAACAAAATGGCTAGGCCTGCCAATAGNCCGACATAACCAACAAAAGCCCATGTATAAAAATGTAGCTCTAAGAATGTTGCGCCGTACCCCTTATCACCGGGCAATACATGCAGGAGGACTTGACGTAACGACACCATCATGCCGACCAAGCCGCCCATAATGCCCCAACCGTAATGCGCTGAGTGCGCACCAAAACGAATATTGAGAACTAGCGCAAAACCAATGATCACAAAACCCATGCGCTGCATTAAACACAGCGGGCAAGGTAATTCACCAAAGTAGAGTTGATCAACAAAAGCGTAGGATAGGACACCAACCACTGCCAATAAGGCGAGTTGATTACCGAGTCCGGCAAGCGAAGGAAAGGATTGTTTGCTCACAGGCTGATATTGAGGTGATTGGTAGCGTGGAAATGAAACCAGTAAACCAAAATGAGCGTGGTTAGCGCCAAGAGCGCTAAGCCTGCAAAACGCCGATCAAACCAGACCAAAACGAGTCCGATAAAAGCTGTCAGAAAAGGCAGGTACATATACATACAGGAATTCTATCCTAGGATGATTAACCCTAGGCAGATACAAGAATAGACTTACTGCAGGGTATTTTTGAAGGCAGGCAACATTGGCATAGCCAAAACCTCAATACCCTCTTCACGCAAGGGCCTCAGCCTCGTCTATGGTGGTCTGACCACGAATACTGCGCTCAGGAGATTCTTTGTAATGAATCTTGCGAGCTTCCTCAGCAAAAGAATTGCCGACATCTTCAGACCGGCCCATAAGGTCGCGCATGCCCTTTAAAAAGGCAGCCTGAACCTGCGCCTCCAATTGACCATGATCGCTGCCTGTAAGCGCTACAACATCACCACTTAGGCTACCAGTATTGATGTTCCCATTACTCACCGCCAATTCTGTAGAGATGGATGGCTTGATAGATTCCTTCGCAGTACCTGACTTGGCGATGTGAGGTGCTGAAGGCATCCGCGTGATTTCAGTATTGTCACAAACCGGGCAAGCGAGCATGCCCTTGTCTTGCTGAGCAAGGCAATCCTCTTCAGAGGCAAACCATCCTTCAAAGCGATGATCTAAGGGGCAAGAGAGGTTATAAACTTTCATAAGACCTATATAGGGGCAAAAACAGCAAATTCAATACCTTGATTTTAATAGGTTTATTTGGATNCTTCCGGAATCGGCTTTGCTTGCNCCAAGCCACGGCGATGGCGATCCAGCCAGTAAGTCGAAATCGTCGTTTTAACGTCGGTAATTTCACCGTCCTCTACCCAAGCTAGCAACTGCTCTAAAGGGGCTGCAAAGACGTCTAAAAACTCTTCANCATCAAGATGNCTTTTGCCTGGCATCAAGCCCTCTGCCAAATAGATGTCGATAAATTCTGTTGAATACGAGATCACTGGATGAATGCGGCGAATATAGCTCCATTTTGTTGCCGTGTAACCAGTCTCTTCTTCTAGCTCTCTTTTGGCGCACAGCAATGGATCTTCGCCAATCTCCAATTTACCTGCTGGTATTTCTATACAGGCCTTAGCAATGGGATAGCGATACTGACGCTCTAACAGCACCCTGCCATCATCCAAAATCGCCAATACCGCCACAGCGCCCGGATGGGTTAAATACTCGCGTACAGCTTCTCCGCCATCCGGAAGGCTCACNTTNTCGCGCTTCATGTTTAAAAAGATGCCACCATAGATATCTTCGCCAGAGATACGCTCTTCTCGCAGATGCGCATCACCACTAGGGAGATCTTGAAAGGATTTTTCAGTCATGTGTATTTAGGCTCATATCAATTACGGGTATGGGGTCATCATACAAAACCCAGATGACATTTGTGCAAAAGCNCAAAAATAATAAAGGCTCCGAAGTATGCACTTGGGAGCCTTTAGTTTGGGTCTTGCTCTGATCTTTAACTGTCTTGTATTAAGCGCCTAGCAAAGGTACGACGCATCGCATCCAAACAAATCGTCATCAAACCAGATGGGAAGATGCCGATGACCAGAACCAAGATCGCATTTAAACCCAATAGGCCGCGAGCAAAGGTAGAGCCGGTGATTGTCAATTCATGGTCAGGCTCATCAAAGTACATGACCTTAACAATTCTCAAATAGTAGAAAGCACCAATCAATGAAGTGATCACAGCAATGATGGCTAAGAATGTATGTTCAGCATCCACCAAAGCTTCGAGTACGCCTAACTTCGCAGCAAAACCCACTGTTGGCGGAATACCAGCCAAGGAGAACATCAATACCAAGCCGATAAAGGCATACCAAGGATGTTTCTTATTTAAGCCTTTGAGGCCTTCTATGGTTTCGCAGTCATAACCTTTGCGAGAAAGCATCATCAATAAACCGAAGCTGCCCAAGGTAGTCATGACATAAGTAATGACATAGAACATGGATGCGCTAAAGGCATGATCATCAAATACTGAAAGCATACCTAACAACACAAAGCCCATCTGCGCAATCGCAGAGTAAGCCAGCATGCGTTTAATGTTGGTTTGCGCAATCGCTGTAACGTTACCCAAAATCAATGAGAGAACAGCGAGCAGAACCAACATCGGCTGCCAGTCGCCCAAGAGCGGCAACAGTGTATTTACGAGCAAGCGGAATAACAATGCAAATGCTGCTAACTTTGGTGCAGCAGCAATCATCAAGGTCACCGCAGTTGGTGCACCTTGATAAACATCTGGTACCCACATGTGGAATGGGACAACGCCCAACTTAAAGGCCAAGCCAGCCACAATAAATACGAGGCCAAAAGCCATGACTAAATGGTTAATGCGTGGGTCGGCAACGGTTTTGAAGATCTCAATCAGATCTAAAGAGCCAGTGACGCCGTAAAGCATCGACATGCCGTAGAGCAAGAAACCAGAAGCTAACGCACCTAAGATGAAATACTTAATCGCTGCCTCAACACTCTTCTCGCTAGTGCGACGCATCGCTACCAAAGCATACGTAGGTAAAGCCATCAACTCTAGACCAAGATACAAGGTTAAAAGATTCGATCCAGAGATCAATACCAATTGACCTAACAAGGCGAGCAAGCTCAGAACAATAAAGTCTGGGCGGAACATGTTGTGGTCTTTTAAATACTGCTTAGAGTAGATCAAGCTCACCAATACTGCGCCGCAAGAACAGGCCTTCAGAAGATTGGAGAATGGATCAGACTGAAATAAGCCATTCATGGCTACTTGAGATACATCACCCATGCGACCCAAAAATGCGATCACCATGTATGCCAACAAGATGATCGAGAAGAAATACACAAAACCAACGCCACGCGGTGTGTGGAAGATGTCCTGCTCTACTCCAGGAGTCGCTGGCTGTCTCTCGGGAACATAAACACTAGCAACCAACAATAGGCAGGCGGCTACGAGTAAAACAAGTTCCGGCAGGATGGCGTATAGGTCGAATGCTTGCATTTGCTTTTACTCAGAGTTTGCTGACAGCAACGTGCTGTAGCAGATTAATTACGGCTGGATGAATAATGTCAGTGAATGGTTTTGGATACACACCCATACCAATCACACAAATCGTCAATACAGCCATCATGAAATACTCGCGACCATTGAGGTCTTGCAGCTCCTCAACATGCTTGTTATTAACTGTGCCAAAGAACACGCGCTTGACCATCCACAAGGAATAAGCAGCACCAAGAATCAATGCNGTAGCAGCCAAGATACCGATCACGAAATCATAGTCAACTGCCGCCAAAATCACCATAAACTCACCTACGAAACCGGAAGTCGCTGGTAAACCGCAGTTGGCCATCGCCATCAATACGGCAAATGCTGTGAAGGCAGGCATGCGATGCACTACGCCACCGAAATCGGCAATTTGACGGGTATGCATACGGTCATAGAGCACGCCGATACAGAGGAACATGGCACCAGCCACAAAGCCGTGTGAAATCATTTGCACAATACCGCCCTCAATGCCAAGCGGACTAAACATAAAGAAGCCAAGAGTNACAAAACCCATGTGCGCNACTGATGAGTAAGCCACCAGTTTTTTCATATCTTTCTGAACGAGGGCAACAGCGCCAACATAGATCACAGCTACAAGAGATAAGAAGATTACAAATGGGCCGAGGTATTGNCTNGCATCTGGCGCAATGGGTAATGAAAACCGCAAGAAGCCATAAGCACCGAGTTTCAACATAATCGCTGCCAAGACTACTGAGCCGCCGGTTGGCGCCTCAACGTGAACGTCAGGCAACCAAGTATGCAATGGCCACATTGGCACCTTCACAGCAAACGCCATGAAGAAGGCAAAGAACAACAAAATCTGCTCAACGATATCGAGACGGGCATTTTGCCAAGCTGCAATATCAAAGGTATTGGTTACGTTGTACAGGTACAGCATGGCAACCAAAGTTAGCAAGGAGCCAAGCAAGGTGTACAAGAAGAACTTAAATGCCGCATAGATACGGTTATGACCGCCCCACACACCGATGATGATGTACATCGGGATCAAGGTGGCTTCGAAGAATACGTAGAACAGCAATGCATCTAATGCTGCAAATACACCAATCATCAGACCCGAGAGGATCATGAATGAAGCCATGTATTGGGAAACTTTAGTAGTAATCGATTGCCAAGAAGCAATCACCACAAAAATGTTGATAAATGCCGTCAGCACAATGAACCAAACAGAAATGCCATCAATACCCAAGTGGTAGTTGATGTCATAACGCGGAATCCAACTAATTTTCTCGACAAACTGCATGCCAGGGTTGGCAATATCAAACTGAATGATCAAAGGCAAGGTTGCGATAAAGCCAATCACAGAGCCGACCAGCGCTAACCAGCGAACACCGGCAGTCGGCTTCTCTGACCCATAAAACAAAATGATGAGTCCGAAGAAAATCGGGATCCAGATGGCGAATGAAAGAATCATAGTGGCTACTTAAGTAACAAAGGCCTAGCGAACAAAAGGCAGGTAAGCGTACAAAACCCAAGCTAGCAATACCGCTAAGCCCGCAATCATCGCGAAAGCATAGTGATAGAGATAACCGGATTGCAAATGGCGAATCACACCAGCAAAGCGCCCAACGACATGCGCACTGCCGTTAACTAAGAAACCGTCGATAACCTTCTGGTCACCGCGATGCCACAAGACACCGCCAATCCAAAGCAAGCCCTTAGCAAATACGGCTTGGTTCAAATCATCGAGATAGTATTTGTTGTCCAACAACTTCTTGATGGGTGCAAATGTTTCTGCAAACTTAGCAGGCAACTTCGGCATCCAGAGATAACCAATCGCAGCAGTCAATACACCGAGTGCAACCAATAGCAAGACTGGTGAAGTAAATGCATGAATGGCCATGGCGATTGGACCATGAAATTCTTCTGCAAGCTCAACCATCGCTGGGTGTTTGCTGATATCGACAAATATGGAATCGCCGAAGAACTGACCAAATAACATTGGCTCAATCGTGTAGAAGCCAATAATCACCGATGGAATTGCCAGGAGAATCAATGGCAAGGTCACTACTAATGGAGATTCGTGTGGCTTTTGACCTGGAGCTAGACCATGGTGTGCGTGGTCATCGCCCTGCTCTGCGTGGTCATGGTGATGATCGTGCGCATGAGAATCATGTCCCCAGCGGGCTTTGCCATGGAATACATAGAAGTACAGGCGGAATGAATACAAAGCTGTTACAAAGACGCTCGCCATGACTGCGAAGTAAGCAAATCCAGATCCCGCGATATGGCTTGCAGCTACCGCTTCAATAATCGAATCTTTGGAGTAAAAGCCAGAGAAGAATGGCGTGCCGATCAATGCAAGGTTGCCGAGCAACATCATCAAGCAGGTAATTGGCATGTATTTCCACAGGCCACCCATCTTGCGCATATCTTGCTCATGGTGCATTCCTAATGACGCTACCAGCAGCAAGGAACAAGAGTGCTTTGAAGAATGCGTGCGTCATCAAATGGAAGATGGCGACTGGATAAGCTGATACGCCTAGCGCCACAGTCATGTAACCCAATTGAGACAAGGTTGAATACGCAACCACGCGCTTGATATCGTTTTGCACGATACCGAGGAAACCCATAAAGAGCGCTGTAATGGAGCCAATGATGACAATGAAACTCAAAGCAGTGTCAGACAACTCAAAGAGAGGTGACATGCGAGCTACCATGAAGATGCCGGCGGTAACCATGGTTGCAGCGTGAATCAATGCAGAAATTGGGGTTGGGCCTTCCATCGAGTCTGGCAACCAGACGTGCAATGGAAACTGAGCTGATTTACCCATCGCGCCGATGAAGAGGCAGATACAGGCAACGGTCAATAAGCTCCAGCTAGTGCCCGGCAATACTTGGGCTGCCAAGGCAGTGTTCTGCGCAAAGATCGCGTCATAGTTCATCGAACCAGTGCTAGCCAATAACAAGCCAATGCCTAAGATGAAACCAAAGTCACCTACGCGGTTCACCAAGAAGGCCTTCATGTTGGCAAATACAGCTGACTGGCGTTCAAAATAGAAACCAATCAACAGGTAAGACACAACGCCTACCGCTTCCCATCCGAAGAAGAGTTGCAAGAGGTTATTACTCATCACCAACATCAACATGGCAAAGGTAAATAAGGAGATATAGGAGAAGAAACGGTTGTAACCCTCTTCACCCTTCATGTAACCAATGGTGTAGATATGAACCATCAAGGAAACAAAGGTCACAACACACATCATCGTGGCTGTGAGTGGATCGATCAGGAAGCCAATATCCAGATTGAGCTCACCCAACTGCATCCAGCGATACACGGTACCGTTGAAGTAGAAGCCATCCATGACCTGCACGAGTACGTTGCAAGACAAAACAAAGGCGATCATCACACCCAGAATGGTCACAAACTGGCATGCGCCATGCCCGATTCGGTTACCACCAAGCTTAGTACCTAGAAGGCCGGCAATCGCAGAGCCAAGCAATGGCGCCAGTGGAATGGCACAGAGGACAGGAAGAGTTAAGGTCAATTGCATTACTAGCCTTTTAAGTGGTCAAGGTCTTCAGCATTGATGGTGTCAACCTTACGGAAGAGCACTACCAAGATTGCCAAACCAATCGCCGCTTCCGCAGCAGCCACAGTCAAAATAAAGAATACGAATACTTGACCAGCCATATCGCCCAAGTAATGGGAGAAGGCAACGAAGTTCATGTTCACCGAAAGAAGCATTAACTCGATGCACATTAAGAGCACGATGACGTTCTTACGGTTTAAGAAAATACCAATCACGCTAGTCGCAAACAAAATTGCACCAAGCACTAAGTAGTGAGCCAGGGTAATGTTCATTTCTTCTCCCCTCTAGCATCTTGCTTTGCAGCCATATCGCTATCCATCTTCACCATCCGCATGCGGTCAGCAGCAACCACATTGACCTGATAGGAGATGTCTTGTGACTTAGCATCTTTGCGATTGCGCAGCGTCAAGGCAACTGCAGCAATAATTGCTACCAACAGGATCACACCCGCAACCTCAAAGGCATAGACATAATCAACAAAGATCAACATACCCAAAGCATGGGTATTACTATTGCCAACCTCTTCCAACATGGGTTGCACTGGCGCTGTGGTACCAATGAAGCTACGTATCAACACAATCGACAGCTCAAGAACAATCACTACGCCCATCAAGAAAGCGATAGGTAGGAATTTTTTGAAGTCTCTGCGTAAATGCTCAATATCGAGGTCAAGCATCATGACCACAAACAAGAAGAGCACCATCACTGCGCCTACATAAACCAGAATCAGCGCCAAACTCAAGAACTCAGCCTTGAGCAGCATCCATAAGCCAGAAGCACAGAAGAAAGCCAGAACCAAGAACAAGGCCGCATGAATCGGGTTACGCGCTGTCACCACACGCACAGCAGAAATGACCAGCAAACCGGCAAAGGCATAAAAGAAGACTGGGAAGAGGAAGGATGTATCGAATGTCATATGAATGTTTGCTCTATTCGATTAACGATAAGGCGCATCAGCAGCGCGGTTGGCGGCAATATCTGTTTCATAGCGATCACCCACAGCCAAGAGCATTTCTTTTGTGAAATACAAATCGCCACGCTTATCACCAAAGTATTCAAAAATATTGGTCTCAACAATCGCATCTACTGGGCAAGCTTCTTCACAGAAACCACAGAAAATGCACTTGGTTAAATCGATGTCATAGCGAGTGGTACGGCGAGTACCATCATCACGCTCATCAGTCTCAATCGTGATGGCGTATGCAGGACATACTGCTTCACAGAGTTTGCAGCCAATGCAGCGCTCTTCACCGCTCTCGTAACGGCGCAAGGCATGCAAACCGCGAAAGCGTGGTGACAGAGGAGTCTTCTCTTCTGGATATTGAATCGTAATTTTTGGCTTAAAGAGGTAACGACCGGTAATAGACATACCGATCAAGATCTCTTTGAGCATCAAGCTATTGAGGAATTGGGAAATTTTCTTAAACATGATTGATCAACTTATTTCCAGATATTCCATGGGGATACCACCCACGCGCCGACGACAACCACCCAAAATACAGAGATGGGAATAAAGATCTTCCAACCCAAGCGCATGATTTGGTCATAGCGATAGCGTGGCAATGTGGCACGCAACCAGATCACACAAGACAAGAGGAAGAATGTCTTGCCGAACAACCAGAAGAAGCCTGGAATATCACGCAAGATTGGTAAATCAACAATCGGCAACCAGCCACCTAAGAACATCGTTGCTGATAATGCTGCGATCAAGATCATGTTGGCGTATTCAGCCAAGAAGAACATCGCAAAGGCCATTCCAGAATACTCAACCATGTGGCCAGCAACAATCTCAGACTCACCCTCCACCACGTCAAATGGATGACGGTTGGTTTCAGCTACACCAGAGATAAAGTAAATCAAGAACATTGGCAGCAATGGCAACCAGTTCCAAGAGAGGAAGTTCAAGCCCATGCTAGCGAAATAACCCTGCTCTTGCGAAGCCACAACAGTGCTGAGGTTCAAAGAGCCTGATGTCAGCAATACCGTCACTAGAGCAAAGCCCATCGCAATCTCATAAGAGATCATTTGTGATGAGGCACGCATTGCACCAAGGAATGGATATTTAGAGTTAGATGACCAACCCGCCAAAATCACGCCGTAGACACCAACCGAAGAAATCGCCATGACATACAAGAGGCCGGCATTGACATCAGCCAAAACCATCTTGGCTTGGAAAGGAATAACAGCCCAGGCTGCAAACGCAGGCATGATCACCATGACTGGAGCAATGAAATAAAGCACTTTGCTTGCTTGCGCAGGAGTGATGACCTCTTTGAGCAACAGTTTTAATGCATCAGCAATTGGCTGCAGCAAACCTAAAGGACCTACGCGGTTTGGTCCCAGACGAATGTGCATCCAGCCAATCAGCTTACGTTCCCACAGTGTGAGGTAGGCAACGCAGCCAAACATCGGCAATACGATGATGACGATTCTGACTAAAGCCCAAACGAGGGGCCACAGGGAGCCAAAAATGGCTTCGCCTTGGGTCGTAACGAGGTTCAAGAAATTATCCATCTCGTCCCTTATGCCTTGCTGACAGTTACAGGACCAAACATCGATCCTAATTTCGCACTAGCTGTAGTGCCCGCAGAAATCCGTACCGCACCAGCAGCCAAACTTGCTTCCAATGTTGCTGGTAAATCCACTGATTGAGATCCTTGAGTTACGCGCACAGCATCACCCTCTTTTAATCCCAATTCAGTAAAGAGTTTTTGACCTAAGCCAACTTGATTGCCCCGTTTAGCATCGCGCGTTAAGTGCAATGCTGATGAGCGACGAACAATTTGATCGCCTGCATAGATATTCACATCTGCCAAGCGCTCTAAGCCATTTAATGGCGCCAAATTACCGTTTGCCAAAGCATTAACGGTTGCTTGGTTACTCAACTTGGTGCAGTAGTTATCACCCAGCGCATCGCCCAATACTTCTTCAGGCATGTTGTAGAGGAAGCCGTCTAAATTCAGTAGACCGCCAAGCACACGCAATACTTTCCATGCTGGACGAGAGTCGCCCAAAGGCTTGACTGCAGGCTGAATCGTTTGGATTCTGCCTTCAGCATTCACAAATGTAGAAACTGTTTCAGTGAAAGCAGCAATTGGCAGAATCACATCGGCCACTTCCAGGATATCAGCACTCTTATAAGCACTGAATGCGATCACAGTGTTTGCTTTAGCTAAAGCTACTCTGGCCTGTTGTGGGTTAGGTAAATCAGAGTCAGGCTCAAGATTCATCAAGATGACTGCACGACGCTCGCCAGATAGAACTGAATCCACGCCAGCACCGTTTGCACCGACCAAGCCAGCACCGACTGCATTACCACCTACCGGCAAGAAGCCTAAGGTAGCACCAGTTTGCTCAGCAATGAACTGCGCTAATACATGTAAGTCTGTTGCATGAGGATGGGCAATCGCAGCAGAACCTAGTAATACCGCTGTTGTCGCACCAGAAATCAAGCTATCTGCAACTGATTGAGCTGCTGCAGAAATCGGCAAATTAAAAGTGCCCACTGGAGCTGCAACCGATTTGGCTTTAGCAACTGCTAGAGCAACTTCGCTCAAAGCATTTAACCAAGCGCTTGGTGTGGCAGAAATACTTGCAGCAGTTGGGATTAACCAATCGTCGCCGCCAGCATCGATACGGTGCACCACTAAACCACGCTTAGTCGCTGTGCGTAAACGGGCTGCGATCACTGGCTGATCTTTGCGTAAGAAGCTACCAATGACCAAGGCGCGATCAAGCTCGCTTAATTTAGCCACTGTCATGCCGAGCCATGGAGCTGCGGCTGCACCCTTCACATCAGTTTGGCGTAAACGGGCTTCAACTTGGTTTGAACCCAAGCCACGAATTAATTTCTGGAGAAGGTATAGCTCTTCAGTGCTAGAGATTGGATGCGCTAAAGCAGCTACTGCTTCAGGACCGCTCTCAGCAGAAATAGTTTTGAGTGAATGTGCCACATAATCCATGGCAGATTCCCAATCTGTTTCTAACCACTGACCGCCCTGTTTCACCATTGGTGTTGTGACACGATCTGCACTATTTAAACCTTCATACGCAAAACGATCACGATCGCTAATCCAGCACTCATTGATGGCTTCGTTTTCTAAAGCAACGACACGCATCACTTTGTTTGCTTTGGTTTGAACGGTAGTGTTGCTACCCAAACTATCGTGTGGGCTGACTGAGCGCTTACGGCCCAACTCCCAAGTACGGGCTGCATAGCGGAATGGCTTGCTGGTCAATGCGCCTACTGGGCATATATCAATCATGTTTCCAGATAACTCTGAATCAATCGTTTGGCCAAGGAAGGTGGTGATTTCTGAATGCTCACCACGATTGACCATACCCAATTCCATCACGCCGGCCACTTCTTGACCAAAACGTACACAACGGGTGCAATGAATACAACGTGACATCTCTTGCATCGAGATGAGCGGTCCAACATTCTTATGAAAGACAACGCGCTTCTCTTCGTCGTAGCGAGATTCAGATTTACCGTATCCCACAGCTAAGTCTTGCAATTGGCACTCACCACCTTGATCGCAAATTGGGCAATCCAATGGGTGGTTAATGAGCAAGAACTCCATCACAGAGCGCTGCGCTTCTACCGCTTTAGCGGAATGCGTAAAGACTTTCATGCCTTGCGTTACTGGTGTTGCACAAGCAGGCAATGGTTTTGGAGCTTTCTCTACTTCAACCAAACACATGCGGCAGTTAGCAGCGATAGACAATTTCTTGTGATAGCAGAAGTGAGGGATGTAGCTGCCGAGCTTAGCCGCGGCGTGCATCACCGTAGAACCTTGCGGAACATCTACTATCTTGCCATCTAATTCGATTTCTACCATGCTCACTTTATGAAGTCCCGTGCTCAATATCTTTTATAAGGTTGCGCAGAATCTAAGCAGCGCTTATGTTCTACGTGATACGCAAACTCATCCATGTAATGCTTCAACATGCCACGAACTGGCATAGCAGCTGCGTCACCCAGGGCACAAATCGTACGACCCTGAATATTTGCCGCTACATCGTTGAGTAAATCCAAGTCTTCCGGACGGCCTTGGCCATGCTCAATACGGTGAACAATGCGCCACAACCACCCCGTACCTTCACGACATGGGGTGCACTGACCGCATGACTCTTCGTGATAGAAATAAGACAAACGCTCTAAGGCGCGCACCATGCAACGGGTGTCGTTCATCACGATTACCGCACCAGAACCCAACATCGAGCCTGCTTTAGCAATGCTGTCGTAATCCATAGTCAGATCCATCATCTGCGCACCAGGAACTACTGGAGCAGAAGATCCGCCAGGAATAACCGCTTTAATCGCTTTCCCATCACGCATACCGCCAGCCAACTTCAAAAGCTCGGCAAAGGGTGTGCCCAATGGAATCTCATAATTACCTGGATACATAACGTCGCCAGATACCGAGAAAATCTTCGTGCCACCGTTATTGGGTTTACCAAGCTCTAAATACGCTTGCCCACCAATGGCCATGATGAATGGCACAGCAGCAAATGTTTCGGTGTTGTTAATCGTCGTTGGCTTGCCATACAAACCAAAGCTTGCTGGGAAAGGTGGCTTAAAGCGTGGCTGACCTTTCTTACCTTCAAGCGACTCCAATAAAGCAGTTTCTTCACCGCAGATGTATGCACCCCAACCAGGAGATGCATGCAGTTGGAAATTGAAATCACTACCCAGAATTTTGTTACCCAAATAACCAGCGGCGCGAGCCTCTTCTAAAGCCTCTTCGAAACGAGCATAGGTTTCCCAGATTTCGCCATGGATGTAGTTATAGCCAGTACCAATGCCCATGGTGTACGCACCAATGATCATGCCTTCGATCAACGCATGGGGGTTGTAACGCATGATGTCGCGGTCTTTAAAAGTACCTGGCTCACCTTCGTCACTATTACAGACTAGATATTTATCGCCTGGAAATTGACGGGGCATAAAGCTCCACTTCAATCCCGTTGGGAAGCCTGCGCCTCCACGGCCGCGCAATGAAGAAGCCTTTAACTCAGCGATGATGGCATCGGGAGCAACTTTGTCATTGATGATGCGGCGCAGCTGTTGATAGCCACCACGGCTTTCGTAATCTTTTAAACGCCAGTTATCGCCATTCAATCCAGCAAGGATTAAAGGTTTGATATGACGATCGTGCAAGCTGGTCATGATGCTTTCCCTTCTGCACGGCACTCATTTAAGAGTGCATCAATCTTTTCTTTACTCATAAAGCTACACATGCGTTTGTCATTCACCAACATCACCGGTGAATCACCGCAGGCACCCATGCACTCTCCCTCTTTTAAGGTAAAAGTACCGCAGGGAGTGGTTTCATTAAAACCAATACCGAGTGTTTCTTTAAGATAAGTTGCAGCCGTTTCACCATGCGTTAACTGGCATGGCAAGTTTGTACAGATCACCAACTTGTACTTACCAATAGGCTTGGTGTTGTACATGTTGTAGAAGGTTGCCACTTCGTCAACAGCAATCGTTGGCATACCTAAGATGCTAGCAACAGTTTCGATGACTTCTGGAGAAACCCAACCAATTTCAGATTGCGCAGCGATCAGAGCAGCCATCACTGCAGATTGCTTTTGCTCTGGGGGATATTTCGCGACATTGCGCGCAATGTCTGCGAGCGTTTTATCGGAAAGTTGAAGAGTTGTTGTCATTAAATAATCCTTGGCGCGCTATTAGCGGTCAATCTCCCCGAATACGATATCTTGGGTACCAATAATGGTTACAGCATCAGCCAACATGTGGCCGCGTGACATCTCATCCATTGCGGAGAGATGCACAAATCCTGGAGCACGAATCTTCATGCGGTATGGCTTATTAGCGCCATCAGAAATCAGGTAAATACCAAACTCACCTTTTGGATGCTCAACTGCTGAGTAAGCCTCACCATCTGGAACGTGCATGCCTTCAGTAAAGAGTTTGAAGTGATGAATCAACTCTTCCATATTGGTCTTCATATCCACGCGCTTCGGCGGGGCTACTTTATGGTTATCACTCATGACAGGGCCTGGGTTAGCTTTTAACCAAGCAATACACTGTTTGATGATGCGATTGGATTGATACATCTCTTCCATACGAATCAAGTAGCGATCATATGAGTCACCGTTTACACCGACTGGAATATCAAACTCAAGTTTGTCATAAGTTTCATATGGTTGCTTTCTGCGCAAGTCCCACTCGATACCAGAGCCACGCAACATCGGGCCAGTGAAACCAAGCTGTAAAGCACGCTCAGGAGTGACAACACCAATACCAACTAAGCGCTGCTTCCATATACGGTTATCTGTTAAGAGATTGCAGTATTCATCCACATTACCGTCAAAGCGACTTGAGAATTCTTCAATGAAATCGAGCAATGTACCGCTGCGGTTTTCATTCAAACGCTTAATAGCGGATGCACTACGAATCTTATTCTTGCTGTACTGCGCCATTTGATCTGGCAAATCGCGATAAACACCACCTGGACGATAGTAAGCAGCGTGCATACGTGCGCCAGATACCGCTTCATACATATCGAAAATATCTTCACGATCACGGAAGGCGTACAAGAAGACTGCCATCGCCCCAACGTCAAGGCCGTGACAGCCAATCCACAAAAGGTGATTGAGCAAACGTGTCAACTCATCAAACATCACACGAATGTATTGCGCACGCAAAGGTACATCAACTTGCAATAACTTTTCAATGGCTAACACATAAGCGTGCTCATTGGACATCATCGAGACGTAATCCAAACGATCCATATAAGGAACGTTCTGAATCCAAGTACGAGTCTCTGCTAATTTTTCTGTCGCGCGATGCAATAAACCAATATGTGGGTCAGCACGCTGAATCACTTCACCATCGAGCTCGAGCACTAAGCGTAATACGCCATGTGCAGCAGGATGCTGAGGACCAAAGTTGAGGGTGTAGTTCTTAATATCTGCCATGGCTTATACCGGATCTCCGTACTGCTCTTCCCTAATGACGCGTGGCGTAATTTCGCGCGCTTCAATGGTCACAGGTTGGTATACAACACGCTTGAGTTCTGGGTCGTAAATCATTTCGACATTGCCAGAGATTGGGAAATCTTTTCTAAATGGATGACCAACAAAACCATAGTCAGTCAGGATGCGACGTAAATCGTCATGACCTTCAAACAAGATGCCATAGAGGTCAAAGGCTTCGCGCTCAAACCAATTGGCACTATTCCAAACAGGCGTCACAGAAGCAACTACGGGATAGCTATCATCTGGTGCAAACGCACGCACGCGCAAACGCCAGTTATGGGCGATTGACAATAAATGGGACACCGCAGCGAAACGTTGACCAGTCCATGCGCCATCACGGAAACCTTGGTAATCGACGCCACATAGATCAATGAGTTGTTCAAACGCTAAAGCAGGGTCATCACGCAAGAGCAATGCAGCTTCGTAATAAGTATCAGCATTGAGCGTAACGGTAACTTCACCCAAAGCAATCTCAATAGACTGAACGCGTTTACCTAAAACACGCTCGAGGTTTGCTGCAAGTTGATTTAAGCGATCTGACATCTCAAGCCTTCCGCGCAATGGTGCTGGTGCGAGCGATCTTCGATTGCAATTGAATAATGCCGTAGATCAACGCTTCTGCAGTTGGAGGGCAGCCAGGAACATAAATATCTACTGGCACAATGCGGTCGCAACCGCGCACTACTGAATACGAGTTATGGTAATAACCGCCGCCATTGGCGCAGGAGCCCATGGAGATAACCCAACGTGGCTCAGGCATCTGGTCATAGACCTTACGCAATGCTGGGGCCATCTTATTAGTCAATGTGCCAGCAACAATCATTAAGTCAGATTGACGTGGAGATGGGCGGAACACTACTCCGAAACGATCTAAGTCGTAACGGGATGCGCCAGCATGCATCATCTCAACAGCACAGCAAGCCAGACCAAAAGTCATTGGCCATAAAGATCCATTACGGGTCCAGTTAATTAACTGGTCCGCAGTAGTGGTCACAAATCCTTCTTTAAGAACGCCTTCTAATGCCATATCTATCACTCCCAGTCGAGAGCGCCCTTTTTCCAGATATATACAAATCCCACAATGAATTCCAAAAGGAAGATCACCATAGAGGCGTAACCAAACCAACCAATATCACGTAGAGCGACACCCCATGGAAATAGGAATGCAGTTTCTAGGTCAAACAGGATGAAGAGAATGGCAATTAAGTAATAGCGCACGTCGAACTTCATGCGCGCATCTTCGAAAGCTTCAAAACCGCACTCATACGGAGAGAGTTTTTCAGCATCAGGCCGCGAAGGGGCCAAAATTTTTCCGAGGAACATGGGGACTAATCCAACCCCAATACCTACGAGGATAAAAAGCAAAACAGGAAAGTAATTAGCGAGATTCAAAATAGTCCTGTGTTAATTGTCTGAAGCGCCTTATGAATAAACCAAATTATCAATGATTCCTACAGCTCACAAATTGATCTAAAACAAATTACTACTCATTACCACTCAAATTTCTACTTTAAATACATCTTTTTGGTGCCGACGGCGAGACTCGAACTCGCACAGCCTAAGCCACCACCCCCTCAAGATGGCGTGTCTACCAATTTCACCACGTCGGCATTTTTAAAACATGTCAATTCTACTGCATTGCACAACTAAAACCCCCTAAAAATAGGGGCAAAGAATATCTAAAAACCCACTTTTTTACTTAGGAACTGCAGGTTTTGTTGGATCTTGTGTAGGAGCCACTGGAGCTGCCACTGGTGCAGCTNCAGGCGCAACTGTTCCGGACAAAACGCCAGGATTTACTTCCTTCTTNTTGCCAAGCCAAGTAATACCCAAGGTGCAAATAAAGAAGACCGCCGCAAAGATGGCGGTTGTGTGGGACAAGAAATTGGCAGAGCCACTGGCGCCAAATAAGCTACCGGATGAACCTGAACCAAAAGCGGCGCCCATATCAGCACCTTTACCCTGCTGGAGCAATACCAACAAGATGACCGCTAAAGCAGAAATAACCTGCAATACGATTAATAAAGTCTTAAACCATTCCATGACTTATCTCCAAATAAAAATATTTATGCCTGNCAAATGGCCAAGAAATCCTGCGGACTCAATGAAGCGCCCCCAATCAATCCACCATCAATATCAGGCATTGCAAACAATTCAACGGCATTGTCTGGCTTAACACTACCGCCATACAAAATTCCCACATGGGAAGCCACATCTTCATCAAACTCCGCTAACTGCAAGCGAATGGCGCGATGCATATCCTGGGCAAGTTGAGCGCTAGCTACCTTGCCAGTGCCAATCGCCCAAACGGGTTCATAAGCAATCAGGCAATCTGCTAAACGGTCTTGCAAAACAGCAACCTGCTTAGCAATTTGACTGCGTACTACTTCAACCGCCCTACCGGAATTTCGCTCATCAGCAGACTCGCCAACACAAATCACCGGAGTCATCCCATGATCGAGAACCTGCAAAGCCTTTTCTGCGACCAAGCCATCTGTTTCATGGTGCATATGACGGCGCTCTGAGTGACCAACGATCACATAGGTGCAACCCACTTCTTTAAGCATCGAGGCAGAAGTCTCGCCCGTGTAAGCACCAGAAACCTGAGCTGAAACGTCTTGCGCACCCAAAGTCAGAAATGCTAAAGAGCATTGATCAATTAAGGCATCGCATTGAGCTAAATAAGGCGCTGGGGGACAAACAGCAAATTTACGACCTGCAGGCATCCCTTGCTCCATACCCTTGCAAACCGCTTTGATCCAGCTCTCATTACTGGCCAGACTGCCGTTCATTTTCCAATTGCCAATGACGATAAGTGGGCGCATGACTTTTTGATCTATCTCTTAAACAGTCAACACAATCTTACCGACATGTTCTGATGATTCCATCAAAGCATGAGCAGCAGAAGCTTGATCCATTGGGAAGGTTTCATAAATCACAGGCTTTAACTTACCTGCATCGAGCANGGGCCAAATNNGNGCGTGTAATTGCTGAGCAATTTGCTTCTTAAACGAAACAGGACGNGGACGTAANGTTGAGCCGGTAATCGTTAAACGACGACGCAAAATTTGATTNGTNCTCACTTCTGCTTTAGATCCGCCTTGGATTGCAATAATCACAATACGGCCATCATCAGCTAAGCAATCAATCTCACGTTGTACGTAAGCGCCAGTCACCATATCAAGGATGACATTAACGCCCTTGCCGTCAGTGGCTTTTTTAATTTCTTCAACAAAATCTTGAGTCTTGTAATTGATCGCCAAGTCAGCGCCAAGCTTTACACAAGCAGCGCATTTTTCATCTGTACCAGCAGTCACAAATACCTTATGACCCATGGCTTTAGCAATCAGAATGGCTGTTACACCAATACCACTTGATCCGCCCTGCACTAATAGAGTTTCGCCTTCAGACAACTCACCGCGCATGAAGACATTGCTCCATACAGTGAAAAATGTCTCAGGTAATGCGGCAGCTTCTTGATCGGTAAATCCTTTTGGATATGGCAAGCACTGCGCAATCGGGGCTGTACACAAATCAGCATACCCACCACCTTGCACCAAAGCGCAAACCTTATCGCCAAGCTTGAGACCAAAGGCATTATCAGCATGCGACAAGTCACCGCCGACAATTTCACCAGCGACTTCAAGTCCAGGAATATCAGATGCGCCTGCAGGCACAGGATAAAAGCCCTTACGTTGCAAAACATCAGGACGATTAATACCGGCTGCCAATACACGAATCAATATCTCGCCAGAACCAGCAGTCGGAACCGCTGGGTCTGGACGAGTGGTGGACACCAACATCTCTGGTGCACCAAACTCTTTAATCTCAATGACACGCATAGAAAAGCTCGCCTAAAGACTTAAGCAGTTTCGCCAGCGGATGGAGCAACTTCAGGAGCAGCTTCAGCAACAGCTTCAGTTGCGCCAGCTAAAGGAGCAATCGTGCCGCCTTCTTCAGCCATTGCAGCTTTAAGTGATAAACGTAAACGACCACGTTCATCAGCAGCTAACAACTTGACGCGAACCACTTGGCCTTCTTGCAAGTAATCTTTAACTTCTTTTACACGCTCAGTTGAAATTTCTGAGATGTGCAAGAGACCGTCTTTACCAGGCAGAATGTTTACCAAAGCACCGAACTCGAGCAACTTCACTACTGGACCTTCGTAGATCTTGCCTACTTCAGCTTCAGCAGTAATGCCTTCGATACGTGCTTTTGCTTCAGCCATGCCTTCAGCGCTAGTAGAAGCGATCGTGACAGTGCCGTCATCTTTAATATCAATGCTGCAACCAGTTTCTTTAGTCAAGGCTTGAATTGTTGCGCCGCCTTTACCGATTACTTCNCGAATCTTGTCTGGATGGATCTTGAAAGACACCATACGCGGAGCATGCGCTGACAATTCTGTACGAACTGAACCCATTGCTTCTTGCATCTTGCTCAAAATGTGCAAACGACCTTCTTTAGCTTGAGCTAAAGCAACTTGCATAATTTCTTTAGTGATACCTTGAACTTTAATGTCCATTTGCAAAGCAGTAATACCGTTAGCAGTACCAGCTACTTTGAAGTCCATATCCCCTAAGTGATCTTCATCACCCAAAATATCGGTCAATACAGCAAAACGATTGCCATCAAGGATCAATCCCATTGCAACACCAGCAACGTGCGCTTTTACTGGAACACCAGCGTCCATCATTGCCAAACAGCCGCCGCAAACGGAAGCCATGGATGAAGAACCGTTGGATTCAGTAATCTCTGAAACTACACGAATGCTATATGCAAAATCTTCTGCACTTGGCAATACTGGAATCAATGCNCGCTTAGCTAAACGACCGTGACCAATTTCACGACGCTTTGGGCTACCTACACGGCCAGTTTCGCCAGTNGCGAACGGAGGCATGTTGTAGTGGAACATNAAGCGATCACGGTACTCACCTTCGAGCGCATCAATGATCTGCTCGTCACGTGCAGTGCCTAAAGTAGCNACTACAAGAGCCTGTGTTTCACCACGGGTAAACAATGCTGAACCGTGTGTACGTGGCAATACGCCATTACGAATTTCAATCGGACGCACAGTGCGAGTATCNCGACCATCAATCCGTGGCTCGCCATTCAAAATCTGGCTACGAACAATCTTGGCTTCGATTTCAAACAAGATGTCGTTAACTGCTACCGCATCAACATCACCATCTTCTTGCAACTTAGCTACTACTGTTTTTGTAATTTCTTTGAGCTTGTCTGAACGAGCACCTTTTTGACGAATCTGATAAGCCTCGCGCAATGGGCCTTCAGCGATTGCTGTGACCTTAGCAATAAATGGCTCATCTTTAGGAGCAGCAGTCCAGTCCCAATCTGGCTTGCCAGCTTCAGCAACCAATTCGTTAATGGCGTTGATAGCAGTTTGCATTTGGTCATGACCGTAAACAACTGCGCCCAACATGATTTCTTCTGATAATTGATTGGCTTCTGACTCCACCATCAATACCGCAGCCTGTGTACCAGCAACGATCAAATCGAGTGCGCTAGTGGCTTGCTCTGTACGAGTTGGGTTCAAGAGGTATTGGCCATCTGCGTAACCAACGCGTGCGGCGCCAACTGGGCCAGCGAATGGAATGCCTGAAATAGCCAAGGCTGCTGATGCAGCGATCAAAGCAGGAATATCAGAAGGAACATCAGGGTTGATAGACAACACATGAATCACAACTTGAACTTCGTTCAAGAAACCTTCTGGGAACAATGGGCGTAATGGNCGATCGATCAAACGGGAGATCAATGTCTCACCTTCTGATGGGCGNCCTTCACGACGGAAGAAGCCACCAGGAATCTTGCCTGCGGCGTACGTTTTTTCTAGGTAATCAACNGTCAACGGGAAAAACGATTGGCCTGGCTTTGCAGACTTTGATGCAACTACTGTTCCCATTACTACTGTGTCNTCAACGTTAACAATAACGGCACCACCTGATTGACGAGCAATCTCGCCTGTTTCCATGGTTACTTGATGGTTGCCCCATTGAAAACTCTTTACTGATTTTTTAAACATTGTCATTCTGATCTTCTCCAAATTGTTCACGNANAACTCACATGAGNACTNCGCTTGTCGTGGGATAAAGCAGTGTCACGACAACACTGGAGCGATTGAAGATTACAAGGGATGCCATTCCAGGGAGGCTCTGAATCAAACTTTCAGAAACTCATTGGAATGACACAATCCCCTACACAAATAATCTTGAAGCGCCCAAAAAACATGCCATCTGCTTAAGACTGGTTCCGTTACGAAACAACCCTAAGAAAGATGGCATTGCATACCAATAAGAATTACTTGCGGAGACCTAATTTGTCGATCAATGCGCGATAGCGATCCAAATCTTTGCCCTTGAGGTAATCCAAGAGGCGACGGCGACGTGAAACCATCTTCAACAAGCCACGACGGCTGTGATGGTCTTTAGCGTTAGCCTTGAAATGGGGGGTTAATTCATTGATGCGGGCTGTTAGCAATGAAACTTGAACTTCAGGGCTACCCGTATCGTTTGCGCTGCGCGCGTTTTCTTTGACGATTTCCGCCGTTTTAATATCAGCAACTGCCATTTTTAATACTCCTTACTTGCGAACACCTGAGCTTTCACCCAATCTGTGTCGTGCGTTATTAACAAAATAAAACAAAAAAGCTTTATAAATCAAAGCCCTCGAATTGTAGCAGACAGGACCTCAAAAATAGGGAATATCGAAGCTTCTGACCTTATGTTATAAATCTAATCTATGCAGTTAAATATAAAATATCCATATAAATCAATAACTTAAAAAATGTCCTCTATTTTTCGCACCCTAGCCCCCCTCCTTATTTTCGGTTTTTGCCTTAATCAGCCCGTTTCCGCCCAATTCTCTTCTATTTTTGGTCAAGATAAGACCGTTGCGCAACAACGGGAAGATATCCTCAAAAAGAATCAAGAAATCCTGGCAAACCTTTATAAGGTACAACCCAAAGCCAAAGAAGCGATTGAAAAGGCCGTGGGCTATGCGACTTTTAGCAACTTCGGCATGAAAATACTCATCGCCGGTGGCGGAACTGGCACTGGGGTTGTGATCAATAAGGATTCCAAAAAGCCCATCTACATGGATATGGCTGAAGTACAGGCTGGAATTGGATTGGGTATTAAGTCATTTCAGAATATCTTTGTATTCCAAACTCAAGCAGCGCTCAATGATTTTGTGAACTCAGGCTGGACTTTTGGCGGACAAACTACCGTCTCGGCAAAGTATGAAAACAATGGTGACGCTTACCAGGATGCAGTAACAGTTTCGCCTGGAGTATTGATGTACCAACTCACAGACTCAGGCCTTGCCGCTGAGATCACCGGCAAAGGCACCAAGTACTATAAAGATACTGACCTCAATAAATAATCTTAAGGCGTCATCTGCGCATTGAGCTTAGCCTGGCTTGGGTCATGCAGCTTATTCAAAGCGGATAAATACGCTTTTGCAGAAGCGGCAATGATGTCTGGATCAGTACCAACACCATTCACAATGCGTCCACCTTTAGCTAAACGTCACAGTCACCTCGCCTTGTGACTGAGTGCCCGAAGTAATAGCATTGACTGAATACAGTAATTGCTCAACACCGCTTTTCACGGTTGCCTCAATAGCATTCAAGCTCGCATCTACCGGGCCATTACCTTCCGCTTCAGAAGAAACTTCTTTCCCGCCCACCGTAAAAGTAATCCGTGACTTTGGACGCTCACCTGTTTCAGAGTGCTGGCTCATGGAGATAAAGCGATAGTGCTCTCCCTCTTCCGCTGCCGCAGAATCTGACATGATGGCAATAATGTCTTCATCAAAGATTTCTGACTTCTGATCAGCTAAAGCCTTAAAGCGCACAAACGCATCATTCAAATCGGCTTCAGCCTCTAAGGTGATGCCCAACTCTTGCAAGCGCTGCTTGAAGGCATTGCGACCGGACAATTTTCCCAACACAATCTTATTGGTAGACCAGCCCACATCTTCTGCACGCATGATTTCATAGGTCTCACGGGCTTTTAAAATACCGTCTTGATGGATGCCTGAGGCATGAGCAAAGGCATTTGCGCCAACTACTGCTTTATTTGGCTGCACCACAAAACCAGTAATCTGAGAAACCAATTTAGATGCAGGAACAATTTGCGTAGCGTCAATGCCGCAAACCATGTCAAAGTAATCGGTGCGAGTACGTAAAGACATCACGATCTCTTCCAAAGCGGTATTACCAGCACGCTCGCCCAAGCCGTTAATGGTGCACTCGATCTGACGAGCTCCACCAATCTTGACACCAGCCAAGGAGTTGGCAACTGCCATACCTAAATCGTTATGACAATGGACGGACCACACAGCTTTATCTGAGTTTGGTACCCGAGTGCGCAAAGTCTTGATAAAGTCACCGTACAACTCTGGAATGGCGTAACCAACAGTGTCAGGAATATTGATGGTGGTAGCACCTTCGTTAATCACGCCCTCCACTACTCTGCACAAGAAATCCATTTCTGAGCGGTAGCCGTCTTCAGCCGAGAACTCAATATCACTGGCCAAGTTTCTGGCAAAGCGAATGGAACGTTTTGCTTGCTCCAAGACTTCTTCAGGAGACATACGCAATTTCACGGCCATATGCAATGGTGAGGTTGCTAAAAATGCATGAATTCGTTTTGCATTAGCGGGCTTGAGCGCATCAGCTGCACGTGTAATGTCTTTATCGTTAGCGCGCGCCAATGAACACACAATGGAATCTTTAATAGCTGCGGCAACCGCAGAGATGGCCGCAAAGTCGCCTTCGGAGCTGGCAGCAAATCCAGCTTCAATCACGTCAACCTTGAGTCGCTCTAATTGACGGGCAATTCGAACTTTTTCATCCTTGGTCATCGAGGCGCCAGGAGACTGCTCGCCATCACGCAAGGTGGTATCAAAAATGATTATTTTGTCGCTCATCACTACTCTCCGGTTCAATGCTGCTTAAATATTCTGTTGCTCAATTTTTACATCAATCTTAAAAACAAAAACCCCAGCAATTTGCTGGGGCTGGTATGTGGTGGTTAATGAATTACTGTGATCTCATCAACTCAGGCCTTACCCGCCCCAAGCTTTAGGCTTAGTGCTAGTAGAAGGAGGCCGGTTAAAGGTGAGAAATTCATAAACATGGATTAAATATAACCTAAATATTCCAAATTAGCTAAAACGACGTCCACTGAAGCGCTCCCACGCCCAAATGACGTAACCAGAGATGGAGTAGACAACAAATAAGCCAAATAGGGTCAAGGGTGGATTTGAGGAAATCAAAACAAAGGTCAAGATCATCAAGACCATCACCCCAAATGGCACGCGGTAGCGCACATCCAAGGCCTTGCCACTATAAAAACGCGCATTAGAAACCATNGTCAAGCCGGCATAGACTGCAATAAAGAAGGTAATCCACGGAATCAAAGTGTCTCGCACCGGAATCTTATTGTCATCAGCCAACCAAATAAATCCAGCCATTAATGCACCGGCAGCCGGGCTTGGCAAACCTTGGAAAAACTTTTTGTCGACTACGCCCGTGTTCACATTAAAACGGGCTAAACGCAAAGCGGCACCTGCGCAGTATGTAAAGGCAGCTAGCCAGCCCCACTTACCCAAATCTTTTAATGCCCACTCATAAGCCACCAAAGCAGGAGCAACACCAAAGGAAACCATATCAGCAAGCGAATCATATTGCTCACCAAAAGCACTTTGAGTATTGGTCATACGGGCAATCCGGCCATCCATGCCATCCAAAACAAGAGAAGCAAAAATGGCGATAGCAGCAACCTGGAACTGGTCGTTCATCGCATTGACGATGGCGAAGAAACCACTAAATAAAGCTGCGGTAGTAAAAGCGTTTGGCAGCAAGTAAATACCTTTGCTGCGAGGGCGAGGCTTTTCGTGTAACTCTTCTACTTCAAAATCAATGCCATCACCCAGATCCTCTGCCCACTGATCTTCGTTACGTGGAGGACGAGTTAAGCGACTACGATCGATGCGGCCACGACGGCGAAATGTACTCAATGATGATCCCAATAAGGTTAATCAAGACCCGGTAAGCGGGCTAAAGCAGTATTTGTAGCAAATACCTTATCGCCAACACTCACCAAAGGTTCAGCTGTTAAGGGTAAATATACATCTACCCGCGAGCCAAAGCGAATGAAGCCATAGCGCTCACCTGCTTTGAGGCGATCGCCGACATGGATATAACAAAGAATACGGCGGGCAATTAAACCGGCAACCTGGACCAGAGTCACAATTTGACCGTTAGCATCAATGACTACGGCATTGCGCTCGTTCTCAGTAGAGGCTTTATCTAAATCGGCATTCACAAACTTGCCTGGAAAATACTGAATCTCTTTTACCAAACCATTGACTGCGCTACGGTTGGAGTGAACATTAAATACGTTCATGAACACGCTAATCTTGAGTGCTTCACGACCTGCATATGGATCATTGGTTTTTTCAACAACCACAATACGACCATCTGCCGGGGATAACACCAAATCACGACCTAAAGCAGCAATGCGCTGCGGGTCGCGAAAAAACTGCAGAACAAAGAAGAAAATAATCCACAGTGGCCATGACCATGCAATGCCACCGAGATAGTGAGCAAGCAAAGTCACAACTCCCACTAACGCTAAATACGGCCAACCTTCTTTCGCAATAATGGGGTGTGGATACATCATCTTTATTCTGAGCCTTTTTATTACTTCTTACTGCTGATTAAATGATTGCTTAGTTCTTAGTCTGGTCAACCAATTTGTTTTTAGCAATCCAAGGCATCATGGCGCGCAACTTAGCACCAACTATTTCGATGTCATGCTCTGCATTCAAACGACGACGTGAAATCAAAGTAGGTGCACCTGCTTTGTTTTCCAAGATGAAGCTCTTGGCGTACTCACCAGTTTGAATATCTTTCAAGCACTGACGCATTGCATTCTTGGTATCTTCAGTCACAACGCGGGGACCAGTAACGTACTCACCGTACTCAGCATTGTTAGAGATAGAGTAGTTCATGTTGGCGATACCGCCTTCGTAGATCAAGTCAACAATCAACTTGAGCTCATGTAAGCACTCAAAGTAAGCCATCTCAGGAGCGTAACCTGCTTCAACCAAAGTCTCAAAACCAGCTTTGATCAATTCCACTGCGCCACCGCAAAGAACAGCCTGCTCACCGAACAAATCGGTTTCAGTTTCTTCACGGAAGTTTGTTTCGATGATGCCGGCACGACCGCCGCCGTTAGCAGTAGCGTATGACAAAGCAACATCACGAGCTGAACCAGACTTATCTTGGTAAACAGCGATCAAATGAGGAACACCACCACCTTGCGCATAAGTACCGCGCACAGTGTGGCCTGGGGCCTTAGGAGCAATCATGATCACGTCCAAGTCAGCACGTGGCTGAACTTGACCATAGTGAACGTTAAAGCCATGAGCGAATGCAAGAGCTGCACCCTGCTTAATATTGGCGTGAACTTCTTTGTTGTACACATCAGCAATTTGCTCATCAGGCAAGAGCATCATCACAACGTCAGCATCTTTAACAGCTTCAGCAACTTCTTTAACGCTCAAGCCAGCATTAGCGGCCTTGCTCCAAGAAGCGCCATCTTTACGCAAACCGACAGTCACTTTAACGCCAGAGTCGTTCAAGTTCAGGGCATGGGCATGTCCTTGTGAACCGTAGCCAATGATGGTGACTTTTTTGCCTTTAATGAGGGACAAATCAGCGTCTTTATCGTAAAAAACTTTCATGCTCTTTCCTTGTTTTGAAAATGTAGTTAATGCAGTAATCAGTTAAAAAATTAAACCTTCAAGATACGCTCGCCGCGCCCAATTCCAGAACCGCCCGAACGCACAGTTTCTAAAATGGAGGCACGATCAATCGAATCAATAAAGGCATCCAATTTGGTGCCATCACCAGTTAATTCAATGGTGTAACTCTTATCCGTCACATCAATGATGCGACCGCGAAAGATATCGGTAGTGCGCTTGAGCTCTTCACGCTCTTTACCCACTGCGCGAACCTTAATCATCATGAGCTCACGCTCAATATGAGGGCCCTCACTCAGATCAAACACCTTCACGACTTCAACCAAACGGTTTAAGTGTTTAGTGATTTGCTCGATGACATCATCAGAACCCATCGTGACAATCGTCATACGTGAGAGCGATGGNTCTTCCGTTGGNGCAACGCTCAAAGTTTCAATGTTGTANCCACGTGCGGAGAAAAGACCCACAACGCGGGACAAGGCGCCGGGCTCGTTCTCGATGAGTACAGAAATAATATGTCGCATCAGAGATCCTCACTACCCAAAAGCATTTCAGTAATACCCTTACCTGCTTGGACCATAGGCCAAACGTTTTCTTCTGGGTCAGTTTGGAAATCCATAAACACCGTACGATCTTTCAATCGAATCGCCTCTTTGAGTGCGCCCTCAACATCAGACTTCTTCTCAATCCGCATACCAACGTGACCATAGGCTTCAGCCAACTTCACAAAGTCTGGCAAAGAATCCATGTAAGAACTGGAATAACGCTTGTTATAGGTAAGCTCTTGCCACTGACGAACCATACCTAAGTAGCGGTTGTTCAAAGACACAATCTTTACAGGCGTGTTGTACTGCTTACAAGTCGATAGCTCTTGAATGCACATCTGAATGGAGCCTTCACCAGTAATGGCAAAAACATCCTGCTCAGGAAAGGCCTTCTTGATTCCCATGGCGTATGGCAAGCCAACACCCATGGTGCCAAGACCACCAGAGTTAATCCANCGACGTGGCTTATCAAATTTGTAGAACTGCGCGGCCCACATCTGATGTTGACCTACGTCCGAAGTAATAATGGCGTCGCCACCAGTGAGCTCATACAACTTTTGAACCACATACTGAGGCTTCACGATTTGTGATGCTTCGTCGTACTTAAGGCAATCTTTTTTGCGCCACTCATTGATCTGCTCCCACCAAGCGGCAACTTTTGCCTCATTCTTGCGTGGACCAGCAGCTTTTAGTTGCGCAGTCATTTCTTGCAATACTTCTTTCAGATTGCCAACGATTGGAACATCCACCTTCACACGCTTAGAAATCACGGAAGGATCGATATCGATATGAATGATCTTGCGTGGATGACTTGCAAAGTGCTCGGTATTGCCGATCACGCGGTCATCAAAGCGCGCACCAATCGCAATCAACACATCACTGTGTTGCATTGCCATGTTGGCTTGGTATGTACCGTGCATCCCCAACATACCCAAGAACTGAGGGCTAGAACCAGGAAAACCGCCTAAGCCCATCAAGGTATTGGTAACTGGGTAACCGAGTAAGTCAGCAAACTCTTTGAGTTCTGGTGCTGCATCAGCCAAGATCACACCACCACCGGTATAGATGTATGGACGCTCTGCTTCTTGCAATAAAGAAACCGCCTTGCGAATCTGCCCACTATGACCCTTCACTACTGGGTTATAGGAACGCATCTCCAAAGTTTCTGGATAAACGAATGGCGCCTTAGCCGCCGAAACGTCTTTCGGAATATCAATCAATACTGGACCAGGACGTCCTGTTTGGGCAATGTGAAAAGCCTTCTTCAACACCAAAGGCAAATCTCTCACATCCTTCACGAGGAAGTTGTGCTTTACCACTGGGCGAGTAATACCAACGGTATCTGCCTCTTGGAAAGCATCTTCACCAATCGCATAGGTTGGCACGTTACCGCTGATGATCACCATGGGGATNGAATCAGTGTAAGCAGTAGCAATACCTGTCACCGCATTGGTGACGCCAGGACCAGAGGTTACTAAGGCAACGCCAACCTTACCAGTTGCACGTGCGTAACCATCGGCCGCATGCACTGCTGCTTGCTCGTGGCGAACAAGTATGTGTTCAAACTTATTCTGCTTAAAAATTTCGTCATAGATAAAGAGAACAGATCCGCCGGGGTATCCCCAAACGAATTCCACACCCTCGGCATGCAGGGCACGCACGAGCATTTCTGCACCAATGATTTCTGGGGCCGCTACGGGAGTTGGGGTTGCTGTGTCTTTGTTAGCTTTAGTAGCTAAAAATTCGGCGCTGCTTGTATTCATTTTCTTTCGTCCTTTGCAATTTTCGGCAAAAAATTGTTTGGTCTGTTCTATCCCTTGCTTATGGCCCGGGTTCGAACGGCGCTGCTACCGGAAAAA